>Ga0163144_10018857_pt1 | contig 13927 bp, 11 predicted proteins | sample OliLak19BULKMAT1_FD_123175 | JGI IMG/M metagenome (GOLD analysis project Ga0163144, IMG submission 123175) | Freshwater microbial mat bacterial communities from Lake Vanda, McMurdo Dry Valleys, Antarctica - Oligotrophic Lake LV.19.BULKMAT1 | ecosystem: Environmental > Aquatic > Freshwater >... | reverse complement strand
CCGAAGATTTCCGCCGGGTAGTTCGGTCGAATGCCGAAGGTGACGATCTGGTCGGGCGTCTTCTTGATGAGCGACACCGCCTGTCGGATCGAATCTTGGAACCGTCCGGCGTTGCGAATCACATGGTCGGCTGGCAGCACGGCCATGATTGCGTCAGGATCCTGCTTCGCCACCAGCAGCGCGGCCAACCCGATGCAGGGGGCCGTGTCGCGCTTGCAAGGTTCCCCGACGAGTGACGTCACCGGCAACTCGGGGAGTTGCTCTCGCAGCGTGGGGATGAGCCGCTCGTTGGTGACGATCAACGTCTGCGCTGGCGTGACCAGATCGCCGAGCCGATCGACCGTCTGACGAATCATCGTCTGCTTGCCGGCGAGCGCGAGCAGCTGCTTCGGCAAGTCGGCTCGGCTGGCGGGCCAGAATCGCGTGCCGGCGCCGCCGGCCATAATCACTGCGTGGAGCATGGGGAGTTCGTGACTAGAGAAAGTAGCCGCGGGTCAACGACCCGCCGGAGCAGCAGTATAAGGGATTTATGATTTGGGATTGATGATTTCTGATGTAAGAAACAAGATGGCCGCTCGCGAGCACATCATCAATCAGAAATCCTAAATCATAAATTAGGCCGCTCCGGCGGCTCGTTGAGCCGCGGCTACTGGTGCAGCATTGCTCGCAACGCCGTCGCCGCCGCTTGCGGCTTAGCGGCCGCCGTCACGGCTGAGGCGACCGCCACGCGACGCAAACCTGCCGCCATCACTTGGCCGACGTTCTGTGACGTGATTCCCCCAATGGCGAACGCCGGCAGGCGAATCTCCGCGGCGACATTACGGACGAACTCCAATCCTGGAAACTCGTCGAACGACTTCGTCTGCGACGGGAAGGTCGGCCCCACCCCTAGATAATTAGCGCCGTTGAGCACCGCGGCCCGCGCCTGGTCGATCGAGTGAGTCGAGACGCCGATCAATCGCCGTGGGCCAACAATCTCGCGGGCGTCCTTCACCCGCAGGTCGTCCTGCCCCAGATGCACCCCATCGGCGTCCGCCAGCGCCGCAATATCGGGCCGATCGTTGATAATCACCAAAGTACCCCTCCCTCGAAGGGAGGGGCTAGGGGAGGGATTCACGTCGTCGCCAGCCGCAGCCGGGTGCGATCCAGCGACCGCTACCAAACGTCGGGCCCGCGACAACAACTCACGATCGTCCAACCCCTTCGCCCGCAATTGAAGCACGTCGACCCGCGCCGCCACCAATTCTTCGACGAGCGCCACGAACGCCGCTTCCGACTCGCCGCCGTCGATCAGCACATAGAGCCGCGCCTCGGCCAAGCGCTCGACGGCATCGACCGTCCGCCCCACCGCCGCCTCGAGCGTGTACAGCCAATACCGCAGCCGCTCGAATTCCCCCGCCGCGTGTCGAAAATCCGCCGTGGCGGACGGCTTAGCAACCTTCGAAAACTCTTCCAAACTCCGCAGCGACTGCTTCACTCGCTCCAAACTCGCCACGCAAACCTGCCACGCATCGCCGCGCACCCCTTCGCTCGGCGTCGACACGGTCGTCCCCACGTCGGCCTGCGTGTCTCGCGCCGCATGTCGCTCGGCAAGCGGTAGCAACGCCCCCGCCGCGGCCAGATCGTGCCGCAGCCGCTTGAATTGCTCGGTCAAATGACGGTCATCAAGCACGAATCGCACATAATCTTCGACGACGCGCAGCCCCTCGGTCGCCCGGTTGAGCGAAGCGTCGAGAACGCGAATGGCGCCATGATCGGTCATTACTTCATATATAGCTGAGTCAACCTGGCCCACCAGCCGTCCGAATCCACGGCCCCCTAGCCGGAGGGCCACGCCCTCCGGGACGAACCCGCTTACCCGCCTAGCAAGCCAATCCCGTCCGCGGCGCCGCCCGGACCGCGTGGCGGTCCGGCTAGGTCGCCGACCTATCTACTACATTCTGGGGACGAGCGGCGAATTCTTTTGGCCACTGGGAGAGGCCATAACCGTCGCCGTTTTATCATGCTATCACGCCCGAAACCGACCTCGCCGCTGGCCGGCATTATCGTTATCTTCCCCTTTCTTCCCACAACGAGACGTGTCGCGAAGCATCGCGGCGTACGCCCTGGCGGCGTGCGCGGCAAAATCGTGCCCCGTAACCAGAGATTCAACGCAGCCTAACCCCCTATGCCACTTGCGGTTGCCTTGATTCAGCGGCTCCGCGGGCTAGACTTTCACACCGCTGTCTCCGACGAGTCGGGGGATCGCGCACCGCAAGGTGACGCTCGATGCCCTCGGCTCGCGGAACTGCGGGTGGATCGACGGCAGGAGAAGAGCTGATCGTGCCGCAGCCCAAACTCCACTGGTCAGCCTATCTCTGGCCCGGCCTTCCGCAACTCTGGACGCGGGGGTCTTGGGCCGGTTTGACGCTGGCGGTAGGATTTACCGCGCTGGTCAACGCGCTCGCGGCGACAACCTTCGTCTGGAACGAATGGTTGCCGGTGCGAATGCGGTGGAGCGCCCTCGGGGCGGCGGGAGTGATTTGGCTGCTGGCATGGCTCGAAGGGCGAGCCGACTGGCGGCGACTCTTGTCCGAACTGTCGGCTGGCGACGGCGCGGCGGTTCAACCCGCCGAGCGGAGCGACGCCTGGTTTCGCGAGGCCCAAGCGGCTTACCTCGCGCACGACTGGGTTTCGGCTGAGCAGACGCTGCTAAAATTACTGAAGTACGACCCGCGCGACGTGGAGGCCCGCCTGATGCTGGCCACCCTGTTGCGACACGAACAACGAACTGACGCGGCCGCCGAGCAACTCGACCGCTTGGAGTTGCTCGAAACGGCCGCCGCGTGGCGACACGAGATTGCGCATGAGCGCGAACGAATGCGTTCCGCTAGCGTAATAGCAGAGGACAAGATTTACGAATTACCGACCAAGGAAGAGTCGACCAATACAATCGCCGATGCGTCTGATGGGAAGATCGCTGCCTAAGCCCCATTGATCGACCGCCGCCTGACGCATCGGCTAGGGACCACACCAGGGGAGGAGGGGCTATGTACGAACGGTTTACTGACCGCGCCCGCAAAGTGATGCAGCTCGCCAATCAAGAGGCGCAGCGCTTCAATCACGAATACATCGGCACCGAACACGTGCTGCTGGGGCTCATTAAAGAAGGCTCCGGCGTCGCGGCCAACGTGCTGAAGAATCTCGACGTCGATCTGCGCAAGATTCGGCTTGAGGTTGAAAAGCTCGTCCAGTCGGGACCAGATATGGTCACCATGGGCAAGCTCCCGCAGACGCCGCGCGCCAAGAAGGTCATCGAATATTCGATGGAAGAGGCCCGGCATCTCAATCACAACTATGTCGGCACCGAGCACATCTTGCTCGGCCTCCTGCGTGAGCAGGAAGGGGTCGCCGCGCAAGTCCTCATGAACCTCGGCCTCAAGCTCGAGGAAGTCCGCGAAGAAGTTCTCAACCTGCTGGGCCATGGCCTGGAAGGCGAAGAGAGCGGCGGTCGCGGCCGCGCCGGTAGCGGCGGCGCTGCGGGCGGCGGTGGCGGCGAAGGCGGCGAAGAACGCGAACGGGGCAAGTCCTCGAAGAGTAAGACCCCGGCTCTCGACAGCTTCGGCCGCGATCTCACCGAACTCGCCCGGCAACGGAAGCTCGACCCGGTCATCGGCCGTGAGAAGGAAATCGAACGGGCGATTCAAGTTCTCTGCCGTCGCACCAAGAACAATCCGGTCCTCCTCGGCGAAGCGGGCGTCGGCAAGACGGCCATCGTCGAAGGGTTCGCTCAACGAGTGATCGACGGTAACGTGCCGGAGATTCTGCTCGATCGGCGGATCGTGGTTCTCGACTTGGCGATGATGGTCGCCGGCACGAAGTACCGCGGTCAGTTCGAAGAGCGGATCAAGGCGGTGATGAACGAAGTTCGTCGCGCGAAGAACACGATTCTGTTCATCGACGAGCTCCACACGCTCGTCGGGGCCGGCGGCGCCGAGGGCGCCATCGACGCCTCGAACGTGCTGAAGCCGGCGCTCGCCCGCGGCGAGATCCAGTGCATCGGCGCCACGACGCTCGACGAGTACCGCAAGTACATCGAGAAGGATTCGGCGCTCGCTCGCCGGTTCCAAGAGGTGATGGTCGAGCCGACCACCCCCGAAGACACGGTGAAGATTCTCGAAGGTCTCCGCGACCGCTACGAGGAGCATCACCGCGTGCAGATCACCGACGACGCGATCGCCGCGGCCGTCGAGCTGTCGAATCGCTACATCACCGGTCGTTGCTTGCCTGACAAGGCGATCGACGTGATCGACGAATCGGGCGCCCGCGTCCGGCTCAAGAGCATGTCGAAGCCGCCGAATCTCAAGGAGATCGACGAAGAGGTCGAGCAGCTCAACCGCGAGAAGGAAGAAGCGGTCGCCAATCAAGACTTTGAGAAGGCGGCGAGCCTCCGCGATCGAGCCGACAAGCTCAAGAAGAAAAAGAACGACATCACCCGTCAGTGGCGCGAGAAGTCGCGTGAGAACGGCGGCGTGGTGGATGAGGAAGTCATCGCTGAAGTCGTCTCGAAGATGACCGGCATTCCGCTCACGCGGATGACGACCGAAGACACGATGCGCCTCATGCAGATGGAAGATGAGCTTCACAAGAAGGTCATCAGCCAGCACGAAGCGATCAAGGCGATCGCCAAGGCGGTTCGTCGCAGTCGCAGCGGGTTGCAAGACCCGAAGCGACCGACCGGCACGTTCGTCTTCGCCGGGCCCACGGGCGTCGGCAAGACGTTGCTCGCCAAGGCGCTGGCCGAGTTCATGTTCGGCGATGAGGACGCCCTCATTCAGATCGACATGAGCGAGTACATGGAGAAGCACAACGTCAGCCGGCTCATCGGGGCGCCCCCCGGATACGTCGGCTACGAGGAGGGCGGTCAGCTCACTGAGCAGATTCGCCGTCGTCCGTACGCGGTGGTCCTGCTCGACGAAATCGAGAAGGCCCATCCCGAAGTCTTCAACATGTTGCTCCAACTCATGGAAGAAGGCCGGCTGACCGACAGCTTTGGTCGCAGCGTCGACTTCCGCAACGTGATCCTCATCATGACCACGAACGCGGGCGCCGAAGCGATCAAGAACGAGTCGGCGTTCGGATTCCAGAAGCCGGACGAGGACGCGGGCTACGAGAACATGAAGAAGCGCGTGACCGATGAAATCGAGAAGGTCTTCCGTCCCGAGTTCATCAATCGCGTCAACGACATCATCGTGTTCCATCACCTGACGACGAAGGACCTCAAGGAAGTCGTCGACCTGGAGCTGGCGAAGATTCGCAAGCGTCTGAACGAGAAGGGCCTCACGCTCGAACTCGGCGATGATGCGAAGGAATTTTTGATCAAGAAGGGTTCGAACACCGACTACGGCGCCCGTCCGTTGCGTCGCGCGATCGAATCGTTCGTCGAGGATCCGTTGGCCGAGGAGCTGCTCAAGGGCGAGTTCAACGGCAAGGACACGATCCGCGTCGAGATCAAGAAGGTGGGCGACAAGAAGCAGCTCATCTTCGAAGGCCTGAAGCTGCGAGGCGACGCCCCGCAACCCGTCGGCGCCGCCGCCGGAGCCGACGACGCCGAGTAGTCGAACGTAGGCGTCGCTTAAACAAAGCGAGCCGCCGGGTTCATCCCGGCGGCCCTGCTTGGTCCGACAAATAGAAACGTCCCATTTAGCCCCCGGCTCTTTAAGCCGGGGGCTATTTTTGTATATGCTCACGCTATGCACAAGAACGTCGACGCTCCCGACTTCGATTCGCTCGACGACGAGCCCGCCCCCGCAGTTGTCGCCGCCGCCAAGCCGGGCGACTTCTGGCGGCTGGGCCACAAGCGCCCCTGGTGGCAGTGGAACGTCATCACGCTCTTCGTGTCGCTGTTCGCACTGACATGGATCCGCGAGTTGGCTGGCGTCAGTCAAACCGCCACCTGGATGATCTGCGTCGCCGTATTCTGCGTCTGGATGCTCGCGCCGGCGATCGTCGAGACGATTACTGCGGTCGACGACACCGCCGGCGAAAGAACCGACGCTCGCGCTTCAATCGCCGGCCGCGCCGTCGCGTACCTCGGTTCGCTGGCGATCCTGGTTGGCATCATGGCCTACGCCGGCATCCACATCGGCATCTTCAGCGTGTTAGCGGTGATCCTGATGGCCATCGCCGTCCGCGCGCGCCACGACTGAATCCCAACGGGAAAAGAATTAGCCCCCGGCTCTTCAAGCCGGGGGCCGTTGGATGTCGCCTTCCCTATCAATCGGGTGCCACTGGCATCCAAACCCGCCGGGCCCCTCACTCTCAATCGCCGCTCCGCTCAAAGCTCTCCGCTTCAATAACCTGGACGACGAAGGCGAACCGCGAGGCGTTGTACTTCGCCGCTGGCAATTCGCGCATTGCCCCGCCGCGCCCCATCTCGCCGCCACGCTCCCCGTAACCCGTCGGCATCCCACCCCTGCCCCCCTCCGCAGCCGTGGGGTCGGTCGCTTGTTGCTCCGGAATCACCGAGTTCGCCGTCCCCAGCACCATGAAGTGCCCCATGGGCGTCGCCAGCGAACCCTTCAGTTCGCAGTTCACGCCGGCGCCGCCGACTGTGAGTTGCATATCGACGTTTGCTCGATTGTCGGTAGTCGCTCCCATCGTCCCGGCGCTGGTGAGCGTCACTGGTTGCTCGAACAAGATTGCCGGGACGTTCATGGAGAACTCCACTGGCGCTCCTCCTTCTTCAACCGCGAGCGAATTCACCGTTTGCGTCACGACCCTGGGGTCGCCCAGCCCCAGCTTGGCGAGCGAGTCGAGAACCGGCGCGGGGAGATATCCAGATCCATCAGCGCTATCGAGACCGTCCACGCCGTTAGCCAACCAGAAGACCCGCAGCATGAGCGTTCTCCGTGGTGCGACAGGCTGCGCCGAGGCGACGTCACGATTGATGAACGCCGGCGCGAATCCGCCGGGAGCGGCCACCGCCAGTTCATCCAGCTTGATAATCAACTGCTCAACCTGCGGAATCGCCTCAGCCTTGCCGAAGACAATCAGGCCGTTCGACGCCTCGTCGACGGCGATCCGCAACGGCTGCGAGCCAAAGAGCAATTCGACCTTTTCGGCGGCGGCGTCGGCTTTGGTGTTCTTGAGTTGGAAGACGCGGACTTCAGCGTCTTCCAGCGGTGGCAGCTGGCGTGACTCGGCAAGTTGCTTGTTCTCATTAAAGATTTTGCCGATGAGTTCCTTGGTCTTCGCCAGATCGGACTTTGCTTTTTCGAGGTCCAATCGGAGCTGCGCAGCGTGCGCTTGAGAAATTGACGCCGACGGCGGCTCGTTCAAGAGAGGCTTATCTCCGAGCAGCGTCTTGTCATTTTTGATGATCGCTTGCATGGAACCTGGGTCCACGCCTTGGAACACCGCTTCGGCTTGAACATCCGCGCGGGGAGCCGAGTTCTGCTCGGAAGTTGCGGGTTCGGGATCAAAACGACTTTGCGCCCACGAGGTTGTCAGATTGCTAGCGAGCAACGGAAGGATCAAAGCGAAAGTGGTCGCACGGCTAAATGGAATGGGAATGAAACGCATGGCGTAATTTAACCTCCAATAAGTTCACGGTACTTAGCTTCCAGCTCCCGCTGCCGTTGCATGCGACGGTCAGCTTCGGTGGTCGAGTAAAACTGCACGATCGTCACGTCGGGCGAATCGCTGGCGACGGGGACCGCGATGCCGTTGCCGCCGGCGGTGAAGGTGGCGATGCTCTTCGTCGCGTTGGGCTGGGTTTCTTCTAGCCCCCGGCTCCGCCGGGGGGTAGCGTTACGTTGGACGACGTCGACCGGCATGGTGACCGACCCCCCGGCGGAGCCGGGGGCTGCAATCGGTTCACGCAGTTGCCAGGCGGCGAGCAGTGCAACGCTGGCTGCGGCGGCGAGTCCGCCGGCCAGCATTCGTCGCAGCCGTTGTTTTCGGCGGGCGATCCGGATCGCATCCGCGGTCGCCGCCAGCACAGTCGCCGGTACAGAATGCCGCGTCAATTCGTCCGCACGCAACGCCCCGTCAATCCACCGCTGCTGCGCCGCCGCCTCGCGACAATCGTCGCACTGCAACGCATGAGATTCGAAGCGTTCCGCGTCTGCGGCGCTTAACTCGCCGTCGAGGAAGGCATCGAGCAGCTCGCACGGTGATTGACTCAGGTGATCCATAGATACTGTCTTGAAAGTTCAACCACTAGCCGGACGGCCACGCCGTCCGGGAGCCCGGCGAGCGTGGCTCGCCGGCTATTTCGTTTCGATCGTCAACGCGAGCGTCTCTAATCCGTCCGTGCCCCACGAACCTCGTCGTAAATCGGCTTCAGCCGCTCTCGCATCGTTCGCCGCGCGAGCGACAGGCTCGCCTTGAGCGCGGTGACCGAAATCTCCAGTACCGCCGCCGCGTCGTCGTGCGACAGTTGTTCGATTGTCACCAAGTGAATCACCTGCCGCTGTCTCGCCGGCAATTCGTCGAGCGCCGCGACGACCGCATCGACAGTTTCTCGTTGTTCCAATCGACCCTCGACGCCGATTGAGCCGCAGGTCGGCTCAAACGCGAGTGTCGCCGTCGGTTTGGCGACGCGCAACCCGTCGCGATGGATGTTCGTCGCGATCCGCAGCAGCCAAACTCGCGCCGCCGCCGGCTCTCGCAGCTTCGCTCGCTGTCGCCACCCGCGGAGCAAGGTTTCCTGCGTCAAATCCTCCGCTTGCTGGCGGTCGCGGACCATCCGCAGGGCGTACCGGTAGAGAACGTCGGCATGCGCTGCCAGCAGCTCGTCCACCGTGGTCGCCCCCCTCTGTCCCTGCAGGCTGGCGTCGGCGACGGTCCGGTCCGCCGCCGGCGGGTTCGCTCCCAGCCGTGCTACCAGTGAAAGACGAAGGTGGCTGGGAATCGTCAAAGGAAATATTGGGGTGAGGAGAAGAAAATGGGGCGACCGCGTAGCCGTTTTCTTGAGCGGAGCTTTCAGTCCCTGGCTCCGAAGCTTATTCAATTGCCATCATCCATCGCATTTACCACAGAGAACACAGAGGTCACAGAGAAGACGAGAAAGAGCCAATGCCCCAAATCTTCCTCTGTGTTCTCTGTGTGCTCTGTGGTTAAGGCGTTAACCGTGAAGTATTTTGAGAATGCTGGCAGTTGAAGAAGCTTCGGAGCCGGGGGCTGCACTGGCTTCTAGATTCTTCGCTTTGCTCAGAATGACAGAGCCACGCTTCAGTCGCTCGCCATCTTACGCCTCTTTCCCAGCTGAACAAAACATTCCTGGCGAATGACTTTGCTCAAGCGGAACGGTCCGGCAGGTCGAACGATGAAGGGAACGACTCTTCTAGCGCCGCGGTCGGCTGCGCCTTCCGGCTACCTCGGCTACCTCTTCTCATCATTGGCACTTTGTAGATGTCTACTGGCAGTAGCTATCCGAACGAGCGCACCTCCGGGGGACCACTCTGGCGGATCAGCGAAGGGATCGCCGATTTTGGCGCCGTCGTGATTCGCATGATCGAGGGGCTCGGCGACATCACGCTTTTCGCGTGGAGCGCCATCCTGTGGATGTTCAGCCGGCTGCCGCGGCGCGACACGCTCATCAACAACATGTACGCGATCGGCGTGCAAAGCTTGCCCGTCGTCGCCATCATCGGCGCCTTTACCGGCATGGTGCTAGCCGTGCAGTCGTTCACGCAGTTCCGCAACTTCGGGCTCGAGACGCAACTCGGCGGCATGATCAATAAGTCGATGTTCCGCGAACTCGGCCCGGTGCTGGCGGCGACGATGCTCGCGGGCCGCGTCGGCAGCGCGATGGCGGCGGAACTCGGCACGATGCGGGTCACCGAACAAATCGACGCCCTCTCGGCAATGGGCGCCAACCCGATTCACTACCTCGTCGTGCCGCGGTTCCTCAGCTGCCTGCTGCTGATCCCGTCGCTGACGATCATGGCGATCTTCATGGGCGTCATCGGCGGCGCGTTTTACTGCGTGCAGTTCTTGGGGATCGACTACCACCACTACAGCACCAACTCGCAGCGGTTCGTCGAAAACTGGGACCTCTTCTACGGCGTTGCGAAAAGCGTCGTCTTCGGCGCCGTCATCGGCATCATCAGCTGCTACCGCGGCTTCAATTGCCTGCCAGGCGCCGAAGGGGTCGGCCGTGCCGCGACCACCGCGTTCGTCTACTCGTTCGTCTCAATCATCATTCTTGATCTGCTGCTGAGCATCGTGCTCGATCACATTTACCTGGCGATCTGGCCGGTGGCGCCGTCGTTATTTGGGGGATGAGGAGGAGCTTTCAGCGATCAGCTGTCAGCATTCAGCCAGAAAGAAAGGGAGAAAGCAATTAAGCGGAAACTAGAGGCGTAACGGCTGGAAGCGAATTCTTCTGGCTCTTCGCTGAAAGCTGACCGCTGACCGCTACCCATGGTTTCCGCATCACCCTTAATCGACTTGCAAGGCTTAAGCGTCCGCTTCGGACGGCAGCAAGTGTTGCGCGACGTTTCGATCAGCGTGCCGACGGGACAGACGCTGGCGGTGATCGGCGAGAGCGGTTGCGGCAAGACGGTGCTGCTGAAGACGATCATCGGGCTGGTGGCGCCGACGGCGGGCAGGGTCGAATTCGACGGTCGGCAGTTCGGCAATCTTTCCGAACGCGACGTCTCTGCTCAGCGGACCCGCTTTGGCTTCGTCTTCCAAAACGCCGCCCTTTTCGACAGCATGACGGTCGCCGAGAACATCCTGTTTCCGCTGAAGCAACATCGGCCGGGCAACGACGCCGATCAACAGCGGGCCATGCACTCGCTGCTGACCGAAGTCGGGCTCCCCAACACGGTGCTCAACAAATATCCGGCCGAGCTTTCGGGCGGGATGCGGAAACGGGTCGGCCTGGCTCGCGCTCTCGTGATGCGACCAGAAGCGGTCCTCTACGACGAGCCGACCACCGGCCTCGACCCGATCATGAGCGACGTCATCAACGAACTGATGATGCGCACTCGCGACAAATTCGAGGTGACCAGCGTCATCGTGACGCACGACATGAACACGGCCCGCAAGGTGGCCGACCGGGTGGTGATGCTCTACCCGCTCAATCGCCTGCAGCCCGACGAATCGCAAATCTTGTTCGACGGCCCGCCGAGCGAACTCGACGCCTCGACCGACCGCCGCGTGACGCAGTTCATCCGCGGCGAAGCGGGCGACCGGATGATGGAACTGAGTGAACAAGCAGGGGGGTAAGACCCCCGTCACCCTGTAAGAACCCTGTCACCCTGAGGTACTCCGAAGGGTCCGGCAAGAGTACCGCGAAGCAGTTCACGGATCGAAAAAAAAGCGACGCGGACTCCTCGGAGTACCTCGGAGTGACAGAGGGTCGGGGGGGGGACGCGCCGCGAGGTGAGATAGATTTATGAACGAACGCACCAAACAATTCCGCGTCGGCCTGGTGGTCTTCTCCACGATGATCATCAGCAGCACGCTGATCATTCTGAACAGCGACTTTTCGTCGTCGTTGCCGTTCAGCGGCAAGTATCAGGTGAGGATGCTCGTCTCCGAAGCCCCCGGTGTGGCGCCCGACACGCCGGTCCGCCGTCGCGGCCTGCCGATCGGCCGCGTTGCCAGCGTTGAGGACACCGACACCGGCGCCCTCATCACGATGAACATTGAGGACGGCAAGCAGATCAAGTCGAACGAAATCGGCCGCATCCAGACGTCGCTCGTCGGCGACGCGGTGATCGAATTTGCACCGAAGACCAAGTCTGCAGGAGCGATCCCGGTAGCCCCTGGCGACATCGTCCAGGGCATGTACATGTCCAACCCAATGGACATGATGGCCAACATGCAGGGTGATCTCAAACAAACGATCGTCGCCCTGGGCGACGCCGGCGAAGAAGTCGCCGAACTCGCCGACCGCGTCAATCAGGTTCTCGGCGAAAACGACATGCAGCGCGTGAAGAAGCTCGTTGAGTCGATGGATCAGGCGATGGTGCAGTTCACCGCCGTGACGACGAACCTCAACGACATCGTCGGCGACCCGTTGTTCAAGCAACAAATCAAGGATGGCCTCTCGCAGTTGCCGAGCTTGGTCTCTGACGCCCGTGCCATCATGGGCGCGTTGCAAGGCGCCCTGAAGTCGGCCGACGAGAACCTCAAGAACCTGCAAGGCCTCACCGCCCCGCTCGGCGACCGCGGCACCGCGATCGTCGCCACGCTTGAGCAAAGCGTTCGCAATCTCGAAGAACTGCTCGGCCAGGTCGCGCAGCTGACCCGCAACGTCAACGGTAGCGAGGGGACGCTCGGCCTGCTGATTCGCGATCGGCAGCTGTACGACAACATCAATCAGACCATCTCGCAGGCGAACGCCGCGATCTGCGACGTCCGAAAAATTGTCGGCAACCCCGAGTTAAGCCGCCGGATCGACATGATCCTCGATAACGTCTGGGTGCTGACCGACAAACTGGCCCGCGACCCGGCGCGGCTGGCGCGCGGTATCGTCGATCGCGAGACGCCGATCAAGTAGCTGTCAGCGATCAGCCGTCAGCCAGACAAGAAGACTCAACGTTCTCAAGCAAGCTAAGCGAGCCGGGCCGTCCCGGCCCCGGCGCGCGTCACCCCCTCACTACTGCACCATCGGCAGCGGCTCCAGCGCCCTCCCCCCCGGCGGCAACACCCCCGTCCCGTTCGAAGGCGGCACAATCACCCCCGGCGGCACCGCCTCGGGGGCGAGCGTCGTCCCCGGCACCAGCGCCGGTCCGGTTGGTCCATTGAACGCCGGCGCCGCCATCGTCGGCGGACCAATCACCGGCGCCGGCCCCGCCGCGGGTCCAATCGCCGGAACCATCGCCCCGGCCGGCACGACGGCGCCTTGTTGCGTTGCCGCGCGCAGTTGCTGGCCACGCTGGATCAGCTCATCCGTCGGCACGATCACTTGCGGCTGCATGTTAAAGCTGACCGTCCGGAAATCGTGGATCTCGTTCGGCAGGACGTTCTCGGCGAAGAAGTCGAGCGGCGGCAGCTGGTACCAGGGCGCCGGGATCGGCTGGTTGATCGTCAGCGTTTCGTAGCCTGGCTTCACCAACCGAATTTCGCGCGTGCCGTAGTAGATGAAATTCGTCGCACAGGGCGTCGTGCCAATCGGCTGATTGTCGACGTAAACCATGGCCCCCGGCGGATTGCTGCGGACCATCAGCCGGCGACGGACGCACCCCGGCAACAGCGCGAGCGCCACGATCGCGAAGATCGCCAGGCGGTAGCCGAAGCAGGTGGTGCGAGGCGGCGACAAGTCCATCGGCAGGCAGACGCGTATGATGAGAGAGGCCGGAATAGGGCGGGGAGTGTACCGTTCCGACGATCGCCCTGCCACATCGTTTCGGGATTGGTTGGACCGAACGGGTGCCACTGGCGTTTCGCCAGTGAGAAGTGCGGAGCGAGTACCCACTTCAGCACTGGCGACACGCCAGTGGCACCCTAAAAAGGCTGCCTCCTATGCCGCTGTTGCTAGCAACCTTCCCCGATTAAAGTAGAGATTCCGCGATCCCTCCCCCGGCAAGGCGCACCTGGTGGCAAAACCGACGTCCAAACTGAACCGCGCGACCGGCGGCCTGCGGTGCGCGGCGGTGAGCGACGTCGGGATGCGGCGCGCCAGCAACCAAGACTCGCTAGCCGTGGCGCTCGCCAGCGACGACCGCGACTGGCGTTCGCGGGGCCACCTCTTCGTCGTGGCCGACGGTATGGGCGCCCACGCCGCCGGCGAACTCGCCAGCCAGATCGCGACCGACAACATCCCGCACGCTTACCAGAAGCGGCCTGACCTGCCGCCGTGCGAGTCGATCGTCGCCGCCGTTCACGACGCCAACAGCCGCATCAACGCCAAGGGTTCGAACAGCGTCGACTTCCACGGCATGGGGACGACCTGCAGCTGCCTGCTGCTGCTGCCCGACGGCGCGAT
>Ga0163144_10018852_pt1 | contig 13930 bp, 13 predicted proteins | sample OliLak19BULKMAT1_FD_123175 | JGI IMG/M metagenome (GOLD analysis project Ga0163144, IMG submission 123175) | Freshwater microbial mat bacterial communities from Lake Vanda, McMurdo Dry Valleys, Antarctica - Oligotrophic Lake LV.19.BULKMAT1 | ecosystem: Environmental > Aquatic > Freshwater >... | reverse complement strand
GGGCGACATGGCGGGCGTCTCGTGGGTGCGCGCCTTGCCGAGCCTGATGATCAACGCCCTGTACCGCGGCCTGTTCGGCATGCGCCTCACCGCGTACACTCCAGTTATGCGCCTGTACCGGACCTCCTTCATCAAGAAGCTCGACATCGCCGCGAATGGGTTTGAAATCAACGCCGAGATCGCCGCGCGCGCCTTGCTCGACAAGCGCGTCGTCGTCGAGGTCCCTGCCCCGCTTCACGCCCGCGTCGCCGGCGTCTCCAAGCTTCAGCGCGGCCGCGAACTCAAGCGCCACCTGGCCCTGATCGCCCGCCTCCTCGCCGGCCGCTAGATGACCGCCCTCGCGCTCGCCGTGGCCCTCGTCGTTTTCCCCACCGATGCCGTTGATTTTAACGCCTGGATGTCCACCTCCGGCTGGGTGTCCAAGCGCGAGGACCCCAAGGGCTGGGAGGTCGGCGGCGGCGCCCTGCACATGGTCAGCCGCTCCAACTCGGGCTTGATCGCGACCGAACGAGGCCTACCCAAGACCTTCGTCGCGGGAACGCGCCTGCGCCTGCAGCTTCGAGTCACCTCGGTACCGCGCGGGACCGACCTTTCGCGCAAATCCGGCGACGACGCAGCGTTGCGCGTCTACCTCGCCTTCGACCGCGGTGGCGGCATCTTCTCCCCGCCCAACAGCATCGCCTACGCCTGGACCGAAAAAGAACCCGCCGGCACCTTGATCCAGAGCGGCCACTTCTCCAACCTCAAGTACATCAGCCTCGGCTCGGGCCCCACCCCGGGGACGGACTGGGTCGTCGTGGATCGGGACCTCGCTGCGGACTATCGCAGGGCCTTCCCTGACGAGGCGAGCTTGCCCCGCCTGAAGGGGCTTCTGCTCAAATGCGACTCCAACGACACGAAGACCTCCGCCGAGTCTTGGCTGGCGGCCGTCGAGCTCATCGACCCGTAGGGCTGACCGCCCTAGCGCTGCTATAAGTGCTCGCCATGATATTGGTGCTATACAGCTCGCGTCTGCCGTATATCACCTAAAAACACTCATCCACAAGCTGGCGAAGATTCGATTTTCCCAGCACAATTCCAAATCTGGTCAATATTCATTCCGGCGCTATACGGACCAGCACAATCACAAGTTCGGCGCACCCGGAGCAGGAACTCAAATTTCTAATGCAGGGCGACGGAAGGACGGACAAACGGCTTAAACGGCTGAACGACTTGAACGGCGAATCGACAGACCATTGAATTGTGGCGGAAGTCCCGCTATCCTAGGCATATGACGACCAAGCAGAAGGTTATTCAGGCTGTCCAAGGCCTACCCGAAAACGCCTCCTACGAGGACGCAATGGAGCGCCTTCTGTTTTTGTCGAAGGTTGAGCGCGGCTTACAGCAAGCTGATGCAGGGCAGACCGTTACGCACAGCAAGGTCAAAGAGAAGATGAAGCGATGGCTGAAATAAGGTGGACGCTTCAGGCTACCGATGATCTAGATGCCATAACTCAATTCATCTCCAGGACTCTCCGCAGTACGCTCGCCTCTTCGTTTCGGATGTTTTTCATGCGGTTGAACGCCTGAGTGAGCTTCCCAAATCAGGTCGAATAGTTCCCGAATTGAAAGACCCCGTCGTTCGCGAAGTGATCCTCGGGAATTACCGCCTCGTTTATCGACTCAAAGCAAAGCTGATTGAAATGTTGGCCGTCTATCACGGCGCGCGGCGGCTCGATCCAACAACCCTTGAGTAAGAAACAGCTGCGGGCACCTGTCTTCGCGCTAACCATCGGATTCTGCCGACCGCGACTTATTGGAACGCCCTTGCCCGCGACGGAAGATCCTCGGCGTTCGGCGACCCATTGACATATATATGTTTGTATGTTACACTCGCATTGATAGGGGTGCGAGATGATTAGAACTACAATTTTTCTGCCCCAAGATCTTCACTCCAACTTGAAGCACCTCGCAGTTGAGCGGCACTGTTCCATGGCCGATTTGCTGCGAGAAGCGGTGGAGCAGCTTTATAAAGAGGACCTTGCCGATCTGCGTGCCGCGCGCGAGGCATGGGCGACACACTCGAAGGTCGCGGACAAGGCGGTTCCGGCCAGAGAGTACTTCTCGAAGCGCTCAAAAAAGCGTGTATAGAGTCGAGATCGCGCGGACTGCCCAGCGCGACTTGGACCGGATTAGAGGAGCCGAGCTTTCAAGAATTGAGGCGCATGTCCTCGATCTGGACTCAGATAGCCGCGGCGGCAGGCCCTCTGCGTTGAAGCTGTTGAATAATCCCATCCCCTGCGGATTCATGGATATATTCGAGCAAAGAATTCCTAAAGCGGCAGTGTCGGAATCAGGGGATATTTTTCTACAGCTTCGCTAGCTAGGGCCCCTCGCGGGAACGCCGCGGCGTCTAGCGTCGATTCGGCGCCGCCAGTCGTTCGAGCAGGCCACCATAGAAGGCGCGCAAACCCACTTCAGTCCTATCGGAAATTTTAAAGGAGGGATCGACGAGATAGGCTTGCACGGGGCCGCTGCGCGTCTTGCCCACCATGATGTTCTCGCGCAGCTTAAAGTCGGCGTTGACATCGGTAAGCTCAAGCCCCGCGTCGCTGAGCTTTTTAAATAGGGCGCGCACCCGCTCGAGCTTCACGGCGCTGACGCGCTCCAGCGTGCTTCCGCGCACCCGCTCTTGGACGAGGTAGCCCGCTTCCACACCGCGAACGACACGAGCGCCTGCCTCGATAAGCTTGGGCGCGACATTCAGCGGCGCCAGAACTTTCAGCGCGGCGGTCTCCTGGAGCATCACGGGCACGCTCGACTCGGCCTTGGCGTAGAAGACCTTCACCACGAGGCCCGGGTCGGCGGGAAGGAGCAGAACTTCTTTAAAGTCGCCCGAGCCGGCATAAGCGGCCAGGCCGCCGTTGATGAGGTAGCCCGATCCGCGCAGACCGATCGAGCGCACCATCGCGGCGCCGGCCGATGAGGACAGGCCGAAGATCATGAGAATGGCGAGGCGCTTCATGAAGACATCATAGTCTGAACGCCGATGAGTCCACAAAGGCCTTATGGGGCACTAGCGCCGGACCATTGGGCCCCCGCGCGCTAGGGGGCGGGCCGATCGGAGACGGGGAGCGTCGACTGGCGGGGGTCATAGGAGACGAAGGTCACCCCGATGATGATGATGGCGACGCCGGCCCAGCGCCACCAGGATATCGTCTCCCCCAGCCACCCGCGCGCGATCAGCACGCCGAAGACGAAGCTCAGCGCGGTCAGGGGTTGGACGAAGCTCAGGTCGGCCCAGGACAGAGACCAGGAAAACAGCACGAAGAACACGGTCGTCAAGATGACGCCGGCGATCACCCAAGGATTGGCGAAGTGCGGGATGCTCTTCCAGAAACCCAGCAGCGACGCGTCGCCCATCTGCTTCATGCCCTTGGCGATGAAGGCTTCTCCGATGGCGGCGCACAGGGCGGCGACGGCGATGATGAGGACGGTCTTCATAGGCCCATGATCCAGCGCCACTGCCCCGCGGACGCGGCGACGGAGGTCGCGGTCTTGCGGCTGAACATCGTCTTCGCGGCGGTGCTGAATCGGCCGCCGCGGACATGCGCCAGGCTGTCGGTCAAAGCGACGGCGGCATGCTGCATCACGCTCGGGTCGCGCATGCAATCGATCATGCACTTCTGGCAGCCATCGCGCACGCGCTTGGAGGCGTCGAAATCGAAGATCGAGCCGATCGGCGTCTCCCAATGATGGCAGCGCCAGATCTGCAGGTCCCAGTCGAGATAGAAGTACTTGAAACCCGCGAGGCAGTCGAAGGACTGCGGGCGGCCCTGGAGAAGGCTGCGCATATCCTCGATCGACGCGGTCGGGTTGATCACCGTGAAGCGGCGGCGCAGAGAATCAACGGCCCTAAACGCCGCGTCGAGATCCTCGTTGGACAGTTTGACGAGGTCCGAATCGCTGTAGCCGAGAAAGCTCGAGCCGAGGTGGACGAGCGGATAGGAGAAGGTGACCGCGGTGAAGCCGAGGCTCTCGAGAAAGTCAGGTAGCTTCTCGTAGTCCTTGATCAGACGGCTCATCGTCACCGAGGCCGTGCTCTGCACCCCCAGGCGCGCGAACTCGGCGTTGGCCGTCTTGATCCTCTCAAGAACTTTGGGGAGGCCGCGGTTTTCCTCGTGCGACACGGTGTCGTGGCTGTCGATGGAGATGAAGATGCTGGAGACGCCGTTCTCTTTAAGCTTGCGGCAGGAGTCGGGATTGAGCAAGGAGCCGTTGGTCACCAGCAGGACGGTCATGCCGATGCCGGCGGCATGGGCACAGATTTCGTGCAGATTGGGGTGCATCATCGGCTCGCCGCCGGTGATGATCAGATAGTGGATCCCGTTGGCGTATAGGATGTCGGCGGCTTTCTTGGAGCCCTCGAGGTCGGCAAACTTCCAATCCGACCGCGGCAAGTCGTCGCGGTTGAACGAGCAGAACCCGCACGCCGCGTTGCAGGCGTTGTTGATCGGGAAGATGCATTGTCCGGGGCCGCCGTCAGTCAGGATCAGGCGGAGGGTGTCGGAGAGAGGAGCGGACATGGACCATTATAGCGAACGGGACGCGGTAAGTCGCTTTTTATCAAGCCGATAACCTGCGGCTAACCCAAGCTCCTGCGCATCAGCACATCGCTGTCTCCTTTCTTCGGCCTTGACCTCGCCCTCGCACCTGTGCTCTCCTGGACTGGCATAATCGCGATAGTCAGCGCTTGGGGCGAACGGGACTTACGGAGGAATTTAAGATGAGCGACACCACGAGGAGCAAGGAGGTGGTCGGCATGGACGCGGAAACCCTGACCTTGGCGCTGGAGACGATCCGTGAGTACGGCCGCAAGCACCTCACCCACGAGCGCCTCATCGAGCTCGACGCAAAAAACGAATGCCCCGGGGACATCCTGAAGGATCTTTACGACCCGGAGAAGGTCGCCATCATGTCGCTCATGATCCCGGAGGCGTACGGCGGCATGGGCGGAAGTTCGCTCGATCTCTACCGCGTCGTTGAGGCCCTCGCGCGCTTCGACCTGGGCGTCACCACCTCGGTGTTCGCCACCTACCTCGGCATGGATCCCATTCTCGTGGGCGGGACCGAGGCCCAGAAGAAAAAATGGATTGGCAAGATCGCCGACACGCAGTGCCATGTGGCCTACGGCGCCACCGAGGCCGCCGCCGGCAGCGACCTGTTGCGCCTGCAGACACGCGCGGAGCGCGTCATGGAAGGAGACAAGGTTATCGGCTACACGCTCAACGGCGGCAAGATGTGGATCACCAACGGCGGCATCGCCGGGGTCTACACCATACTGGCCCGCTCCGCTAAAGGCGTCTCGTGGTTCGTCATGGAGAAGGGAACCCCGGGGCTCACATCCGGGAAGCACGAGGACAAGCACGGCATTCGTCTCAGCGATACCACGCCTTTATATCTCAAGGATGTCTTCGTCCCCGCCGAAAATCTCATCGGCGAGGTGGAAGGCAAAGGCCTGCGCCAGGCCCAGGCGGTGTTCGGCTACACGCGGCTCATGGTGGCGTCGATGGCCTTGGGCGCCGGCTGGCAGGCCCTGGAGCACGCGATCCGCTACAGCCAGGTTCGTCTCGTCGGCGGAATTCCCCTGTCGAACAAGCAGGGCTTCACCCACAAGCTCATCATCCCCTTCGTCGCGCGGCTGGAGGCCTGCCGCGCCTACATTGAGGAAGTCTCCCGGCGCCTGGACGGCGGCGAGGTGGGCCTGCAAACCGAAGGGGCCGTCGCTAAGCTGCTCGCTTCCGAGACCGCCAATCGCGCGGCCGACAACGCCATCCAGGCCTACGGGGGCAACGGCTATGTCAGAGAGTTCCCGGTCGAAAAGATCAAGCGCGATGTGAAGATCACCTGCATCTATGAAGGGACCAGCGAGGTGCTCGAGCTCACCGTTTTCCGCGAGCGCTGGCAGCACAATCTCAACGCCGAAGGACGCTACTATGACAAGACCGCCGAGGAGATGGACGCGCTCCACGCCAAGGACCCAGGCGCGGGTGCCGCCGCCGCGGCCGTGGCTTTGCGCGCGCTCTCGCGGACGCTGAAGGCCTGCCACGAGCAGAAGCTCACCCATAATCAGATCGTCATGATGAAGCTCGGAGAGTTGATCTGTTACGCGGAGTCAGCCGCGGCCTTCTGCCGCGCCGCCGCCCAAGAGAAGCACTCCGACGCCGTGGTCTTCGACCGGGACACCTGGCGGGCCATGAGCCGCATTCACGCGCGGCATGCGGCGTCCCGGATCACGGGCGAAGGCTCGGCCTTGGTCGCCGGCGCCGGTGAGGCCGGCGCGACGAACCCGGCCGAAGGGCTCGCCGCCGAGGCGTGCGCCAAGGTTCAGGCCGGAGACATCGCGGACATGGACCTCGTGGCCAAAAATCTCCCGGCAACGATCAAGGCTTGAAACGGCCGCCTGGTCTTAGGCGCCGCAACTTGGTAGCCTAACGCCATGGCCGAACTCGGGACGCCCGAACGCCCTCTCGCCGTCGCCGTCGTCGGCTCCGGACCCTCCGGCTTCTACGCCGCCGAGGCTTTGCTCAAGGCGCCCGGCATCAGCGTGCGCGTGGATATCTTTGACCGGCTCCCCACCCCGTACGGCCTCGTGCGCGGCGGCGTCGCCCCCGACCACCAGAAGATCAAGTCGGTGGCCGCCGTCTACGAGCGCACCGCCCAGGACCCTCGCGTGCGCTTCTTCGGCGGCGTGAAGCTAGGCGTGGACATCACCGCCGCGGAGCTGGCCGCGAAACATGACGCCGTGATCTACGCCGTCGGTTGCGAAAGCGACCGACACATGGGCATCCCGGGTGAGGACCTCGCCGGGTCGCACTCAGCCACCGAGTTCGTGGGCTGGTACAACGGCCACCCCGACCACCGCGAGCGCCCGTTCGACCTGAGCACGGGTGCCGTCGCCGTCGTCGGCGTGGGCAATGTCGCGATGGATGTGACCCGCATCCTCGCGCGCGACGCCGCCGACCTGGCGCAAACCGACATCGCGACCTACGCGCTCGACGCCCTGCGCAAGAGCGGCGTCAAGACCGTCTGGCTGCTGGGCCGCCGCGGTCCCGCGGAGGCTGCGTATTCCCCCGCCGAGATCGAAGAAATCGGCGAGCTGACCTCGTCCGACCTCGTCGTCGACCCCGCCGAGACGAAGCTCGACGGCCAGCCTCTCGAGGGCCTCGACGCCGCGTCCCGAAAGAAGACCGAGTATGTGCAGGAGCATTCGAAGAAAGGCGAAGGAACCAAGGAGCGCAAGGTGCGCCTGCGCTTCCTCGTCTCGCCCGCGGAGATCGTCGGCGAGAACGGCCGCGTCAGCGCGATGCGCCTGGAGAAGAACAAGCTCGAGAGCGACGGCAAGGGCGGCCTAAAGGCCGTGGGCACCGGCGTCTTCGAGACGATCAAGGTCGGCCTCGTGCTCCGCTCGGTCGGCTACCGCGGCATCCCGATCCCGGGCGTCCCCTTCGATGAGAAATCGGGGCACATCCCGCATGTTTCGGGCCGCGTCGTCTCGGCACCTGGCCACCCGCCCTTGCCCGGCCAGTTCGTGGTCGGCTGGGCCAAGCGCGGGCCCTCGGGCCTGATCGGCACCAACCGCGCCGACTCAGTCGCGACGGTCAACTCCTTGCTCGCCGACCTCAAGTCGGGCGTGCTGCCCGCCTCCGCCGACTCCACGCTCGAGGCGACCTTACGCCTGCTCGCGGAGAAGAAGGTCCGCGCGCTCAGCTTCGTCGACTGGCAGATGCTCGACGCCCTCGAAAAGGCCAACGGCACCAAGGCGGGCAAGATCCGAGAGAAGTTCACGCGGGTCTCTGACATGCTCGCCGCCTTGCCGCCGAAGTAGCCGCGCTCAACGCCGCGCGTGACGCCTTCGGCCTCCCGCCGCGACGGGCGCCTGGGACGAGCCCAGGAAAGAAATCAACGCGCGGTTGACCTCCTCGGCGTGCGTCCAGTTCAGGCCGTGGGGGCCGCCCTCGATGACGGCCAGCTTGCTGCCCTTGATCGCCTCGTAAGTGCGCCTGCCGGTCGCTTCAAACGGAGTGATCCGGTCCGCGTCGCCGTGGATCACCGCGACCGGCACGGCGATCTTCGCGAGGTCCTTGCGGAAGTCGGTGAGCCAGGCGGAAACGCAGTCCCGTGTGGCGATCGGCGAGGCGCCGGCGGCGGCGTACCAGGCGAGCCGCACGGCCTCCTCGCTGATCTTGTCGCGCAGCTGGTCCGTGTTGTAGAAGTCGGCGAGGAACTTCGCGAGGAACGCCGGGCGATCCGCGGCGAGCGCAGTCTTGATTTTCTCGAAGGCGCCGCCGTCGACGCCCTCCGGATTGTCGGGCCCCTTGAGCAGGTACGGCGGAATCGCCGACATGAACACCGCCTGGCTCACGCGCTTGGAGCCGTAGGCGCCGAGGTAGCGAGCGACCTCGCCGCCGCCCATCGAGAAGCCCACGAGCGCGGCCTCGCGCAGGTCGAGCTTGGTCATCAAGGCGTTCAGGTCGGCCGCGAGCGTGTCGTAGTCGTAGCCCGTCGAAGGGCGGCTCGATGAGCCGAATCCCCTCCGATCGTAGGTGATGACCCGGAAGCCGGCGTCCAGAAGCGCGGGGATCTGCTTCTCCCAGGAAAGTCCGCTCAGGGGCCAGCCGTGGATCAGCACGACGGGCCGGCCGGAGCCGTAGTCCTCGTAGCAAAGCTCGATGGGGCCGGAATTTTCCTTGCCGACGGTGAGATAGTTCATGAGACCTCCTGGGGTGAACGCATGATGCCGAAATGAGCGTGACGGCCCAATAACGGTTCGGTACCGGATAGGCCCTCCGGCCGAGGCGGTGGGTCCAAGGGCTCTTACGGGTATTCCTCAATATCCCTACACTAGGAGCAATGCTCCGCGTCCTGATCGCATTACTCTTTATTCCCGTGCCGTCTTTCGCCCAAATGAGGGGCAGATCGGTCACCGTCGTTCCGTCGTTATCCCTCGGAACTTCTTTGACACCGGCGCCGGGAATGGTAAATACTCCGTTGTCGTTCAATGCCGTTTTGCCGTTACCGTCGCTCACTCCAGCTTTGTCCGGCATGCCCTCTCCATCCGTTGCCGTACATGCCGTTAATCCCGTCGACTTAGCCGTAGCTGTCACCCCGGCCCCCTCCGCCGTCGATTCGCCGCAGGCGAATCAAGCTCCGACCCCCGCTCCCGAGCATCAAAAAGCCGCGTCAAACAACCTCTTCGACGGCGCTCTCAAAGTCCTCATCGCCGGCTCCGAGGCCGTTCCCTTCATCAAGACCGGCGGCCTCGCCGATGTCGTCGACGCCGTGTCGCGCGGCCTGGCCGCACGCGGCCACGATGTCACGATCGTTCTCCCCAAGTACCGCGACCTCAAGACGGCCGGCGTCGAGCTGACGCCCGCCGGCCAGGTGACGGTGCCCATCGACGGGCGCCTGGAGAAGGCGAACCTGCTCGTCGGCAAGCGCGACGGCGTGCGCGTCGTCCTTCTCGAGCATCCCGAGTTCTACGAGCGTCAGGGTGGGCCCTACGCCGCCAAGCACGAAGCACTCGGCCTCTCGGCCTACGACGCGGCGGGCATCGACGACGCCGATGAGCGCTTCGGCTTCTACGCCCGCGCGGCCCTTGAGGCTGCGCGCGTCCTCGACCTAAAGCCCGACATCATCCACGCGCACGACTGGCACGCCGCTTTGATTCCCGCCTTCCTGAAGTCCGAGGCGTACAAGAACGATCCGGTCTTCGCCAACACGAAGACGGCGCTCACCATCCACAACATCGCCTTCCAGGGCGCTTTCGCCGCCGCGACTGCCGTCAAGCTCGGCTTTAACGAGGCGCAACTCGACCACAAGGGCGGCACGAACTATCTCAAGTCGGGCATCGTCCACGCCGACGCCGTGACGACGGTCAGCCCCACCTACGCGCGTGAGATTCTGGAGAACACCTTGTTCGGCATGGGCCTCGAGGAGCCCCTGCGTGCCCGCGCGGACGGCGTGCACGGTATCTTAAACGGTATCGATCCGTCGCTGTACGACCCGTCGACTGATCCGTTGCTCGCGCGCAACTACGGCGTGTCAGACGCCGCGCAGGGCAAGGCCGCCAACAAGGCCGTCCTGCAGGCCAAGCTCGGCCTCCACTCCCAGGCCGACGCGCCGCTGTTCGTCGTCGCCTCGCGCCTCGCCCATCAGAAGGGCATCGACATGATCTTCGACTCGGCGGCCGACATCGTGCGCCTGGGCGGCCAACTCGCCATCATGGGCACCGGCGACGCCCAGACCGAGGCCCTGCGCGCCGCACTCGTCCTCGCCTTCCCCGGCCGCGTCGCCTCGCATCCCTTTGATGAGCACGCCGTGCGCCTGCTGTTCGCCGCCGCCGACTTCCTGCTCATGCCCTCGCGCTTCGAGCCGTGCGGATTGTCCCAGCTCATCGCCCAGCGCTACGGCGCTTTGCCGCTCGTCACGATGACCGGCGGCCTGGCCGACACCGTCACGGACCTGCGCGACGACCCGGTCAACGGCAGCGGTCTCATCATCCGCGCGATCGCCTCGATCTCCCTGTCGCGCGCCGTCGCCGACGCCGTGCAGGGCTACCATCACCCGGAAGCGTTCCCTCTCGCCCGCCGCGCGGCGATGACCAAGAACTCCTCGTGGGAGATTTCCCTCGATGCCTACGAGACCCTGTTCCGCCGCCTGCTCGGGGTCCTAAAGACCTGAAAAGAGCTAGGCCCTCTCCCGCCCGTATTGGGCCCCACGGGCCCGCCTTCCCGCCGCCCCAAGCCGCTATCCTCCTCATATGAAGCGGCCGATCGCGCTCCTGCTCGCGCTGACCGTCGCCTTGGGCGCCGTTCCCGCCCAGGCGCAGACGGCCCTCGTCCGGGTCACGCTCCAGACGAGGACGGCGCCTATCCCGGTCCCGAGCGGGCTCGTCCCGGCCGCGGGAATTTTCCTGCCCGCGCTGTCGGCCCCTTCGCTGACCGCCCCGGTTCCGGCGCTCACGCCCGTTCCTACGCTCATCGCCGCGACGGCCGCGACCGCGGTTCCGACGACCCCGCTCGAGGTCTTGCGGTCCGTCGCCGCGCCCGAGGCCGTCGCCGTTTCCGGAATCGCGTTCGACGGCTCGCTCACGCGCTCCGCGGCGTCCGTGGCCGAGCCGCCCTCCTCGCCCGATCCCGCCGCCCAGCCGCGTCGCTCCCTGCTCCAGCGCTACCGCGACTCGCGCGGCGAGAACCCGGTTCAGAACGCCTTCGGCAAGGCCATGTTCGCGACCAGCATGGCGGTCGCGAGCGTCCCCGTCCTGTGGGGCGCCGTTCCGGCGTTGAAGCTGGCCTACGCCATGACGGCCGCCGACCTCTTGATGCTCGCGATCATCCTCCCGCTGGGCATCGGCACCGCGATCTGGAGCCGCCTCAAGCGCTCGCCGCAAACCGCGGCCAAGCCCCCGCCCAGCCGCCGCACCAAGCTCGCCGCCGTTGCAATCGGCGTCCTGCTCGGTCTGGGCGTCGGCGTCGCGCCGTATCAGGCGACGGGGCCCGCCGTCGAGATTTTTTCGTCCATCAAGGACAGCCGCGTCGCTCTCACAGAGCGCGACAGCGTGCGTTGGATTTCCGGGGGAGCGGCCGAGGATGAAGCCACGAATATTCTCGCCCTAAACCCTGTCGGCCGGGAGATTCTGAGCAAGCTGACTGATCGCGGCGGCGTCCTGCGCATGCCCCCCTTCTTCGTCTCCCGCCAGGACGACTCCTACGCCCAGCACGAGAGCTTCTTCGACGGCGTCTACCTCAACCAGAACGAAATCCTCAGCCGGGGCTGGACCGTGGAGCAGTTCCTGGAGGATCCCGCCTTGCAGCGTCGGCTGATCCGCGAGATGAGCTCGACGGTCGTCCACGAGCTCACCCACGCGGTCCAGGGCCGCCGCCCGCCGTGGACGAAGGGCTACTTCACGAACACGATCGAGGCCGAGCAGGAGGCGTTCTTCCGGGAGATGCTGTACCGCTTGGCCGAGCTCGAACGCGACCCCGCCGCGCGAAACGACGGCCACGACGCGTGGATGGTGCCCGACGCCGCAGAGGACCTCGACGCCTTCCTGAAGTCGGTCGCGGACATGTACGAGAAGAACATTGTCGTCGGCGAACCCTACTTCAACGCCTTCTTAGCCAAGCAGCGCGAGCGCTGGCCCGCCTTCCGCGTGCACATGTATCAGGTGCTCTCCGCTCGCACGGACAGCCCCGGAATGGCTAAAATGTACCAGGACAAAGCGAAGGCTGCGGCGAAGGAAGCCGGTATTCCCGAGCCTTCCGCCCTCGCCTCCTCTCGCTAGTCCGACAACGCCATGTTCTTCCCTCTAATTTACTGGGTCGTCCTGCCCCTCTTTTTCGGCTGGCTCGTCGTGCGCTGGCTCAAGAAGGCGAGCCCGCTCGTCGTCCCCCCCGAGGTGGCGGCGCTGTTCACGGAGCGCCCGATCGAGCCGAAATGGTTTCGCGCCGCGCGCCGGGAGTCGAGCGGCGCTTTGCGCTGGCTCGGTGACTTCGAGAAGCAGCCCGAGGCGGTGGACGCCGCCTACGCCGGCAAGGAAGCCGCCGTGAAGGCGGACGAGAAGGCGGCCTTCCTCGTCTTCAACGCCAAGGCCGAGCTGCTCGAGCAGGTCGACTCCTAACTTGCCCCCTCAGCCGCTTCGCGTCATCGGAGCGTTGAGGTCCTGCTTCCGCGAGAAGTTCGGCACGCCGCGCCAGCCGCTGCTCGTGCCGGGCGCTACGGCGTCGCTGACGATCGCGCGCGAGTTTCTGCCCGAGCACTCGCTTGCCGGCCTAGAACGCTTCACGCATGTGTGGCTGATCTCGTATTTTCACCTCAACACGAACAAGACCGTGCGGCCCAAGATCCACCCGCCCAGGCTCAAGGGCGAGAGCGTCGGATTATTCGCTTCGCGCTCGCCTCACAGACCGAGCCCGATAGGGCTGTCGCTGGCACGGCTGGTCGCCGTCAAAGGTTCCACGATCCATTTGGCGGGCATAGATCTGGTCGACGGCACGCCGATACTGGATGTGAAGCCGTACATACCGGAGTGGGACTCGGTGCCGGGAGCGGGGGCGGGGTGGGTCGCGGATGCGCCGTTTCCGAGCCTCAAAGTAGTTTTATCGCCTGCGGCGATTAACGACATTGAGGCGGCGGAGGAACGGCTGGAATTAACGAATTTAGGCGGCATAATGACGGACATTCTCAGCCAAGACTTGAGAAATCCACGGGATAAAGCCCAGAATAAAGACGGCCTGGAATTGGGATTTTTTTTGCATGACTTCGAATGCCGCTTCGCGGTACGGAACGATACGGCGACCGTCGTTTCACTTTTGACTGGCACGACGATGCATAAGAAAGAACGACGAACATCTCCCAAGCGCGTCAAAATTGCTTGACCACCACTTCGCATTGGCGGAATAATGTTTATCGCATGTATGCATGGCGCGCGCTTGTGCACATGCACTTCTTCGCCGGCGTGCTCGTGCCCTTCTTCACCGACTGGGGCGGCCTCACCTTGCCCGAGCTCTTCTACCTCCAGGCGTGGTTCTTCCTTTGGATTTTCCTGCTCGAGGTCCCGACGGGCGCGGTCGCCGACAGGTTCGGGCGGAAGACCTCAATCATCTGCGCCAATGTCTGCCTGCTGACGGCGACGGCGATCTACGCGACGGGCAAAGGCCTGCCCCGCTACCTGCTCGCCGAGTTTATCTGGGCGGCTTCGGCGGCGCTCGCCTCGGGCGCGGATGAGGCCATGGTCTACGACAGCCTGAAGGCCGCGGGGGAGGAGCATCGCTCAAAGGACGCGCTTTCGACCTTGGCCTCCTTCGACATCGGCGCCATCGCCTTCGCGGCCGTGGTGGGCAGCCTCATGGCCGCGCGCTGGGGGCTCCATGTTCCCATCTTCGCGATG
>Ga0163144_10018851_pt1 | contig 13931 bp, 12 predicted proteins | sample OliLak19BULKMAT1_FD_123175 | JGI IMG/M metagenome (GOLD analysis project Ga0163144, IMG submission 123175) | Freshwater microbial mat bacterial communities from Lake Vanda, McMurdo Dry Valleys, Antarctica - Oligotrophic Lake LV.19.BULKMAT1 | ecosystem: Environmental > Aquatic > Freshwater >... | reverse complement strand
TATGGACGTAACTACTCAGCCTCTATTTGAGGGAAGAAATGAGGGCTGAGTAGTTACGTCGCACCTATGTATGCGTCCGTCATGTTCCAGTTTTTCTCAGGACTCATCACTCATCCCCCTACAACGTCCCCGCCCATGCGCTGAAGGCCAGAATCAGCACGCCGAGCGCGGCGGATGCCCATGTCAGGCGGACTTCGCGGCGGCGCAAGCGGGCGTATTCGGCGGGGTCGCCTTTGCCTTTCGAGTCGAGCAGCGTCAGGCGTTCTAGCGCGGGCGCGACTCCGACCTGAATCAACGCGCCGCAGAGTATCATCCCCAACAGAGCGATGTGTTTCAGCAGAATCACGCGACTCCAGTCGTTATCGAATTGCATCAGGCCGTCATAATATTTGTCGGCGGTCATCTGGAACACCCCCGTGACCAGCAAAACCGCTAAGGCGAGGTTGAAATACGGCGTCATGCGCTGACGCAGCCGCATCAAGAGGCGCATCGACTCACTGCCTTCGCCCAACGCCCGCCGCGATTCCGGCCAGACGGTGAAGACGGTCAATAATAGGCCGCCAATCCAAAAAGCGGTGGCGGTCAGGTGAAAAAACAGGCTAAGGGCAAGCGTTGGCTGGCTCATTGGGCGTACTCCCGACGGGCGGATAAGCGGGCAGAATCAGGTCTCCGCAGACCTTTTCCATCCGCAAAAGTTGGTCAAACGCCGGGCGGATGCTGATATACCCCTCAGACAAATGCGGCTCGGTGATCGAAAACCAGTATTCCTCGTTATCCTCCGTCCAAACCGGGTTGGCGAGGAAAATCCCACTCATCAGCCCGACCCACGGACGCCAATGTTCGGCGGCGTAGGCGTAAGCGCGTACCATGTAATCGGCCTGCTGCTGCTCGGTGACGGCGTACCACGCATAAGCCGGGTTGGTCGGGTTGGTCGTCCAGCCGACTTCCAAGATGGCGACCTGACGGGCGGCGTCCCCGTTGGCGACCATGATTTTGCGGAGGTCTTCGACCCGCCGAAAACTCATGAAGCGTAAACGGCCTTTGGCTTCGGCGTCATCAGGGCCGACCTCTGGCGCGTCATATCCGGCGGCGTGGACGCCCACCACGTCGATATACTGCTGGAATCCGAGGTCATACATATCTTGCAGATACAGGTCATCGCGGCGGGCGATGTCGTCATCGTTGCCGGTGGGGCTGAGTCCGGCAGAAATCAGAATCGCGGCGGGGTCGGCGGCGCGGATAGCCTGACTGCACGCGGCTAGCGACGCGACATAGGCGGCGGCGTCGGGGCGGAGGCCGCTCCACTCTCGACTGAGATTCGGCTCGTTGAGGATTTGATAGGCTTTGATTCGTCCCGGAAAGGCCGACGCCACCGCGCCGCAGTAGGCGGCAAATTCGGCATTATCACGCGGGGCGAGATCGACGGCGGTCTCAAAGTTTGTGCCGGGTGCGGCTGCCCACTCTGGCACATAACCTAGCCGGACGACCAGATGTAACCCGCGCCGTTCGGTCTCCCCCAAAATCGCCTCAAGGCGACTCAGATTAAAGGGTGCGCCCTCGTCGTGCTGTATATCGCGCCACGCCACGATTTGCTTGATGTGATTGAAGCGCATCATCCGCGCCCAATCCAAATTCAGCCCGACTTCGCCGCCATCCCACCACAAGAAGGCGTGCATCCCGTAGGTGAGTGAGGCAAACGGCGGGTTGACCACCGCATCGCCCGCGAACGGGTCAGGCTCTGGCGCGGTGAGGGTCACGATGATGACCATCGTCAAGATTGCGGCGATGAAAACGATGGGGATTCGGAGTCGGTCAAACATGAAAGCAGTGATGAGTCCTAGGGAAATAACACAGATATAGGTCAATGATAGGTCAATAAGGTAGGGCCACCATTCATGGCGTCCGTTCAGTGATGCCCCCAAACGGACGCGCAGAAGCGCGTCCCTACCTCGTTTTGTCATGCGTTGTTAGGGCGAACCCATGGGTCGCTCCTACTGGATCAGACCTTTATACCGTCTATTCCAGTCTTGAATTGTGAGGAATGCGGGGCGGCGGGTGTAGTCTGGCCCAATCAAGCTATACGGCACATTGTCGTTGGTGGGTGACCAGCCCGCGCCGGGGCCGTAGTTCAAGTTCCAGATGATCGCCAGCCGAACGTATCTGCTTTGTTCCATCAGGGTAGCTGCTTGTGGTATCCATTCGGCTTGCTCGGCGAGGGTGTTATCGACGGCATAATCCCAACCCGCTGGGACGCCCTCAAGGTCTTCACCGGATGCCCAACCGAATTCGGTCACGCAGAGCTGTTGTGTCCCGCCAGCGGCGGCCACTTTCTCGGCGTAGTATTCCAGCGTGCTGCGGAAGCTCCAACTATGATGGGCGTTATCAAACGGTCCACGGAAGGTCGCGGTAGGGTCGTCCGGCACGGCGTCAAAGGGGATATTGGGGCCGATGTTATAGCCGTTGTGATGTGCGCCGATGCAGTCGGCATAATTCAACAGACCGGCGGTAATCATGCCGTCAAAGTATGAGAAGTCGTCAATTGCGAACGGCACGCCGGTCTCAGAATTTGTGCCGCCGCCCGTGGTTGAAAGCGCCCCGCTAATGACCATGACATTCGGGTCAACCGCCTTGATGCCATCATAGGCGCGGCGCAACAGTTCGACATAATCATCGGCGCGTAGGCCGCGTGCGGTCATCCATTCGCGGTCAAGGTTTTGCTCATTCCAAACCTCAATGGCTTGGATGTCGCCGGGATATCGGTTGAGCAAAGCGGCCAAGAAGTTGACGTAATCTTGCGTGTCGGTGGGCGGGCCGTGCATGGTCGTGGCCGGGTCGTGAGGGTATGCCCAATCGGGTGAAGTCACGACAGAAGCCAAAATCTTAACTTTAGAGCGACGGGCGGCACGGACGGCATTATCGAGGATTGTCCAGTCGTAGACGCCTTTTTCTGGCTCAATATATTCCCAACGGACTTGAATCTTCATCCATTCCATTGCGAGGTCTTTCTTGACCATCTCTGTCCAGTCGTTCTGAGCTTTCTTACCTGCGTCATTATCCGGCTGGACTTGAATCCCCAACTCGAAATTGCGGAGTTGTACAGGCGGGATAGTCGGCTCACGGGTCGGGCGGGGTTCTTCCGTCGGCTGGTCTTTAATAACCTCAGGTGTGGCCGTGGCCGGATTGACTTGTGCCACCGCGACGCCCGCGCTGATTTCGGTTGGTGCTAGGGTGGCCGTTGCTGGGATAGAAGTCGCGGACGGCTGCGGGGTGCTGGTCGGGGCGAGAGTCGGCGGCACAGTGACTTGTGCGATGACCGCCCCTTCTTGGGTCGTGGTTGGGAAGGCGGCATTGGCGCGGACATCGGCGGGCGCGGCTTGTACCGGGCGCGGGGTATAGGTCAGATAGATGCCGAAGAAGGTCATGCCGGTGATAATCATGGTCAGCATCGACCATGTGAGGACGAATCCGCGCACTTGGCGCTTAATAATCGGGGTTCGGGTCATGTTTTGCTCTCCTTAGATTTAACGTGAACCAGCGATGGCGGCGCAGGCTGGGCAACCTCCGCCGGGGCGGATGATGGCGTAGCCGCCCTGTGGGTCGTTGCCATCGTAACGTTGGTAATCGACATTCCAGACAATCAATAGGCGCACGCGCCCGCTCTGGGATGCCAGTGCGATGGCCTCGGCCAACCATGCGGATTGTTGTGCGACGGTGGTGTTTGCGCCCCATGCGAAATTCGGCGCAATCGTGCCATAGCCTTCCGGCGATACATAGCCCAATTCGGTGAAGCACAACGGTTTCGAGCCGCCCGTGACGGCATCATAGCGGGCAATCATCGTCCAGAAATAACGGGTCGGGAAGTTGTCACGCGGGTCGCCGCTGGTCTGATTGGGTGAGACGATTCCTTCATTATAGTGGATGCCCACGCAGTCCAGCATCCCTGCGCCGCCCGCCGCCCAGAGTTGCGCCAGCCAATTGTCATCGTTGACGACCTGACCGGGGAAGGCGGCCTCTGCGCCAGTTGGGGCGGGCGCGGCGCTAATCACCATCACGCCGCCGTTGGCGCTCTTGATTTTTTGATACGCCCCGCCCAGCATGGCCGCGTAGTTCGCGCCGCTGATTTGACCGGTGGGCCATTCGCGGTCAATATTCGGCTCGTTCCAGACCTCAATCGCGTCTGGGCCATAACCCGCCACCCCGCCGAGGAAGCTAGTATAGGCGTCGATATAACTGCCGCCGCCGATGGCAAGGTCGTTGGGGTTGCCTAGAATGGAGAGCAATACCTTGAATCCCGCGCCCTTCGCGGCCTGAATCTCATCCGCATACACGCCGGGGTCAAGCCCGATGGTATAGCCCAGTTGCAGCTTCATCCACTTCATCCCAGCCTGATTCATCGCGCCAATCGCCACGCCAGAGTTAGGGTTGGAGGCTTGGCCGCCGTATTCAAACCCGCCACTCATATTGATGCTGCCGGGGCCGGGGTTGACGACTGGGCGAGTATTGGCCGACAAGTTTCCGCCGCTACCCGCTGCCGGCTGGGTGGCGACAATCGGCTCTAGGGTCGGGGTAGCAGTCGGCAGCGGTGTCGGGGTGAAAGTCGGCAACGGGGTCGGGGTGAGGGTTGGGCGCAGTACCGCGACTTGTGCGCCGCTGCGGACGAACGCCTGACCACCGTCGATGATTTCAACGTTGATGGCGTAGTTGCCTTCCGCCGCTTCTAGCGTGACCATCAATTCCGGCGCGTCGATGCTGGTAATCACCTCACTGACCGTGCCATCTGCCCCTTGTACGCGCCAGCGTAGCGCCAATTCGCCCTGCGCGGCCTCGGTGGGCAAGCTCAGGCGATAGGCTTGTACGGCCTCGGCCAGCCCATCAGCCACGCCCGGCGCAACCGCGTCGGTCAGAGTCGCGCCGCCGAGTCCGAAACGTGAGAGCGCTGATAACCGGAAGCGCAGTGCGGCTGGGGTGGTCAGCCAGATTTTTTCGTCGGGGCTACCGTCCGGGTTCTCGAACAGTAGGAAGGGCGCGCCGGTAGCCTCATCCAACCCCGGCACGGCCTTGAGTCCGTCCAGTTGCGCGAGGATGATTCCGCCCGGTTCAACCGAGCCGACATCGCTCAATTCGCTGGTGATGCTGACATCGCCCAGTTTGGCGAGCGCCGCGTCATAACTGACGGGTGAGAATGTCCCGCCGACCTCGCGGGCGGATAGGGCGTTCAAGCCCGCCACCAGTTTATAACGACTGACCTCACGAGTCGCCCAACGGAGTAGCGCCTCGACATAGCGGTCTGCCCCGGCGGCGTACTCTGACGGGTTCAGCGGCAGTTCGATTTGCACGAAATCGGCAGATGCGCCAATCGCCCGCCAATCATACGCGCCGGTTTGCCACGCGCCTTCGACATTCTGCGCGGCGGGGACGATGATCCCTAATAGCAGGCCGTTGGATTTGAAAATCTGCCCAGCCGCGCTGACGAACGCGCTGAAATCACCCCGCGAGGCGTCGGGCAAGCCGCGATAGTCGATGAACACGCCCGCGAATCCGCCGCCCATTGAAATGGCCGCCAACTGTTCTGCATGGGTGCGCCGCCCAGATGCGCTACTGATGAGGGTCGTAATCGTCCCGACATCCAACGCCCGCGCATCGCTGAAATTCTGAACCAGAGGCATGACGCGATAGCCCGCGCCGATTTGCCAGCCGGGGGCGAGGCTGCCAATCAATTGACCGGCGGGGTTGGGCGATAAACCGGCTGGGGTTACGATAGTCGCCAGTTGCGCGGTATCGGCGGAAATCATCTGCGTGATGTCGATGGGGAGTATGACCTGTGGGTCGATACGCGCCGCCTCGAACAAGGCGATGCGCTCCGGCAGATCCGTCACCGGGATAGAGAGCGTCCCAGCGGTGGTCGGTTGGCTGGGCATGAAACGCCAGCGCCCAGAGTCTGCGTCGTAACCATAGGCATCCAGCGCGTCTAAGGCGACGCCTTCCGGCAGTGTGATGTCTAGCGTCGTGGCGTCAGGCGGCGTGCCGGTGGTTTGGATGTCATAGACGCGGCTGGTCAGGGTCAGATAACCCGGGATGGCGGCGCGGACGGGCAATGCCCATTCCGGCGCGTCCGTACCAGCAAAAGTTTCCGGCGCTAGTGATGCCAAGGCGACGCCAAATCCCGTACCAATATCATCCGGGCTGAGGGCAAGCGTCAGGCCGTCCAACGCGGCGGCGTTATTGGCGGCGTCCAGCGCCACATATTGCGCCCCGAACAATTTATCGTACAGGTTGACCGGCGGCAAGAATAAACCGACGGCCACCAGAATCCCCGCGCAAGCCAGCGCCGTGAATAGGGTCAGGATGCAGCCGAGCGTGTTGGGGCCGCGCCGCTGCGTGACGACCAATCGTTGAGGGGGGAGCGCCTGCATCGGGGCAGGTGTTTGGGTCTGAGGGGGTTTTTCGTCAGTCATGCCCATCCAGTAAAAAATCATTGACGTTAAGTTTTACAGTTTAACCAATCTTATGCAGATGTGTAGGGGACTTGGGTCGTACAGTGGGAATCCGTTGGCTATGGCGGTAGGCATAAGGCGAAAGGTGCAAGGAATTTTGCCATTCCCGCCCGCTTCGTAATACAGAAAGACATATCGTAGGGAAATCAGACAGTGGGCGGCGGTCACTTCAAATCGGACTCATATCTCACTCCTTTATAGTGGACTTTTATCGGGCGGTTCATTCTGGCTGATAAAAATCCACCAACAGGGGTAAAGAAAATGAGAACCAAATTTGCAGTAAGTTTAATGGCGGCACTGATGCTGCTTTCGGCAGTCGTCGCGCCCGTCAGCGCACAAGAGCCGAATCAAGTCTGGGCGTTTTACCTTTTAGGGCTTTAGCCAGCGGCGCGTGTGGGTCAGGTCCGTCAGGACATAGGTCTAAGGAGCTGGACACCGCGTCGCAACGAGTCTATACTGACAGTTGTGTTGAGCAAGCGAAAATCGCGCCAACACGATGGTAACACATGGACAGGACGTGTCCATACAGCCGAACGTAGTGGCTCTGCCTGCGCCTTATGGCAAGGGTAAGTACAAGCGTGCTGTAGAAGCTGCGCCGCTTTAGCGGCAGCAGAGCGTCACATGGGCTTCTGGATCGGCGGCGGCTGGTATACGTCTGAACGCAACGCCGTCTTAAATGCGGGCGGCAGTATGTATATCCCGATGGTGCATCCGGGTTGGGACGAAACCAAAGTCGCAAGGCGTGATGGACGTTCCAACCCCTCAGCGGTGAAAGACCGTGCAGGCGGCCAATTCCTCGCCAACAGTTTTAATGGGGCAGTCGCTTCTGGCGCGAACGTCATCATGATTGGGACGTGGAACGAATACGCGGAAAATTCGCACATCGAACCGAGTACAGCCTATGGTACACAATCGCTGGACACACTGCGCCCGTTGGTGGCGGCCTTTAAGGGGCAAGCACCGGCGGCACAGCCCGGAGCGAGTGCGCCGTCCGAACCGACCAGCGCCGCCGTCACGACTCGGACGGTGGTGAACGTCCGCACTGGCGCAGGCACGACTTTTGATGTCATCGGCAAAGCCCCAGCCGGAAGCAGCTACGCGCTGCTCGGTCAGGAAGGCGACTGGTATAAGATTGATTTCAACGGCGCACAGGCGTTTGTCGCCACCGGATTCTCGCACCTAGAAACGCGGTAAGCGCCTAATTCTATTCGGAGGCATGGCACGCCATGCCTCTACCTCTAATATGGTGCGATAACCAAATGACCCGCTAAGATACTGAAATGTTTGAGATTCCGCGTGAAAATAGGAATGTTAAGTCGCACGGCTGACGCTGCAATCACGCAGTCGAAAGAATCAACATTATGACTATGGCGATACAGCGACAGCATATCTGTCGCCCATATTAAATCCGACTCAGTTGTTTCAATCATCTCTAACTGACCAACTAATTTTAGAACAGCGCGGTAGCCGCGCTTATCAGATGTCCCTTCAATCAACTCCAGAAGGGCTGCTCGTGGGACTCCCAGCGTGTTTTGGCGTTCTAACCATGCTGCGCCTGCCGGATAGCCGCGCAAAACATCGACCAACACAGAACTATCGACTAATCCGGTTGCCATTTGCGATGCTCCGTGCGTTTGTGTTTTTGCTCATTGACCCATTCCGTGCCGTCAGTGATGCCCATATCTTTCCATGCACCAACCACGCCCGATGCGACGATTTCTGCGCCGGTTTTCGGGCCAGCGCTCAAGAGCGCGTGAATCTCCTCTAACGTGAGTGGCGCGTCATCCGTATCAGGGACAGTCTCACCTTCTAAATCGGTGCGAACATCGTGCATCAGGCGTTCTGCGAGGCGCAATTTCTCCTGCACAGAAAGTTGTTCAGCATGTTCTAGAATGTCGTCGTAGGTCATCGCCTATAACCTCACCATCATCACTATTTAACACTATAGTATAGCTTAAGGTTGGGGAGATTTTTTCCACAGCCCGCGCAGAAGTTGGTACTTACGAAACTCATACCACGCCATCAGGAGGCTGAGGCGCAAGCCGTGGAATCCGTCGCTATAGCCTTTTAAGGTGAAGTAGCGCCATTTGAATTGGCGTAGCGGTTGCAAAAGATAATTTTGCGGCTTGGGGCGTACCCCTTGCTCATACAGGATTTTGGCGTCGTAGGCGGTATAGCGGCGCTGTTTTTCGATGAATTGCGTGATGTCTTTATAATTTTGATGAATCAGCGGCGTGTCTATCGTCCCCAATGCGCCGTCCAAGACCACGACCTCATGCACTTGACGGGCGGGGTTATAGTGCGCCGCGCCGACTCGCAATAACCGCGTCTGATAATCGGGATACCAGCCCGCGCCGAGCGTCAGCTTGCCGAAAATATAGTTATGTCGGGCGATTCGCCAACCCGCGTATTTTTCGCCTTGCGCCATCGCGTCACGGATAGCGCCCGCCAAGTCTAGTGAGACGCGCTCGTCAGCGTCGATGAACAATACCCAGTCGGTTTTGCCTTTGACCGCTTCCAGTGCCGCGTTGCGTTGGCCGGGGTAGGTGTCAAATGGGCGCGATAACACCTCCGCGCCGCACTCGCGGGCGATTTTTACCGTGTCATCGGTGCTGTTGCTGTCGAATACCAGTCGGGCATCGCAAAAACTCAGCGCCGCCAGACAATCACGCATGTGCGCGGATTCGTTACGGGTTAAAATAATGGCCGTTAATTTCATCACGTATCACTCATCACTCGTATTTTGAGGTATGCCTCGCGCAAGTCAGGGTCGGATTCGGCGGCGGCTTTGCGCCCCATCCCGTGGGAAATCATCCGGCGGGCGAGGCGAGCCTTCCAGCGCGGGTGAATCGTCTCATATAGCGTGAGGCGGCTCGTCCATAGATTGACCAATGAGCGCGGCTTGGCTTGGCTGGTGCTTTTGCCGCTGAGGTGGACGACGTGCGCGGCTGGGGCGCACAACACCCGCCAACCGGCTTTTTTTATCCGCCACGCCCAATCGACTTCCTCGCAATACATGAAATATTTCTGGTCGAATCCGCCAGTCTGACGCACAACCTCGCGCCGGAGCATCATAGTCGCGCCCAGCGGGAAATCAATCTCAAACGGTTGTCCGGCGTCATATAACGCCCGCGGATAACGCCCGTTGAACCTGCCTTCCGCCAATCTGCCGTGAGTGGGGTAGAACTCCGCCCAGAGTTGGCGTAGGCCGGGGAATCCGAACCCGCCATGCTGAAATGACCCATCCTCATACGACAATCGCGCCCCGACCAGACCGACATCTGGCGCGGAAAACAGCGCATCGAACAGGACGCGAGTCGCGCCGGGGGTGGTGATGGTGTCTGGGTTGAGCAGATATGCGGCACGCGGGGCGTCATCTCGGTCAAAGAAACCGGCCTGTCGCAGCCCAAGATTGTTGGACTTACCGAATCCGAGGTTGTCTGGGCTTGCGGTCAATTTCACCTGCGGATAATCCGCCGCCACAACATCTGGTGTCCCGTCCGATGAGGCAGAGTCGATGATATAGACTTCGGATGTCAAGCCAGACGTGGCGAGGTCGGCGTATAGGCTGTCCAATGCGCCGCGAATCAGGTCACGGACGTTCCATGTGACGATGATGATGGCGAGGTCACTCATTGTCGTCTGTTTCTTTGCTTGTCGGCGCGTCTATGACCTTGTGTGCGCCGACCCCGCGTTTGACCACGAAATGATCGTAATCACGGGCGACAATGACATTCGGGAACACCTCGCGGGCTTCGTTCAGCACATCGCGCTCACGATAACGGCGGCTGACATGCCATAAGATGAGCGATTTCGCGTTGGCGTCCACCGCCAATTGTGCGGCTTGGCGGGCGGTCAGATGCCCAAAGGCGCGGGCTTCTTCGGCATGTTCCTCTAAGAATGTCGCCTCAATCACGAGCGTATCGGCGTCGCGGGCGTGTTCAATCAGGTTATCGGTGCGTCCGGTATCGGCAATCACGATCAGTTTTGCGCCCGCTTCATCTGGCGCGAGGACATCCGTCGGCGCAATCACCCGCCCATCTGCCAGCGTGACCGCCTCACCGCGTACCAGTTTCCCGCGTTCCGGCCCCGCTGGGACGCCCAACGCCTCGGCTTTTTCGACCATAAATGGGCGGTGCGTACCCTCTTGGAAGGTGAATCCGAAATTGCCGCGCCCCCGGTGCGAGACTTCAAAGGCGAACACCTCGTAATGCTTGGCTTCGAGGATTTTGCCCGGTTTAAGGTCAATCATGTGGATGGGCATTGGGGATTTTTCGTCCCGCAATACCACGGAAAATAGGAGCGCCTCTACGCGGTCAAGCGCGGGCTTGCCGCCGTAAATCTCGACGAACTCAACGCCCTCGAAATGCGTGAAGCTAGAAATCAAGCCGCCGAGTCCGAGGATGTGATCGAGGTGGGCGTGACTGAGCAAAATCCGGTTGAGCTTCTTATAGCCCAGCCCACTACGCAGGATTTGGCGCTGTGTGCCTTCGCCACAATCCACCAAATAACGGTGTTCGCCCGCCATGACCGCCACCGAGGGCAAGCCGCGATGGACGGACGGCGCGGAGGCCGATGTGCCGAGGAAAATCAGTTCAAACATTAGGGGGTCGCCGTTACCGTGATGGGATACAAGATGAGGCGTGAGCCACGCGGAGTCAAGTTGTCGCCTTGCAGCACGCGCAGCCGCTCACCACTCTCTTGACGATATGCGCCAATCGCCAACATATACACACCGGGGCGCAATACGGCGGGCAAGGTGATGAGGTGGACTTGCAGCAAAATATCTCGCGCCACCAATTGCGACGGGATGGCGCTGATGGCGTCTTGATTGCCTATCGGCTTCGCGCTGAGGTCGTCATACAGGTGGGCGAATAGCGTCAGGTCGGCGGGCAGTTCTCCGTCTACGCGCCAATAGGTCACGACGGCGATGGTTTCGCCGGGGGTGACATCGGTCTGCTGGGACATATAGCCGAGGAAGGTCAGGTTGTTTTCCAGCCGAATCGGGGGGAACAATACCTGACCGTTGGGGTCGATTTCTGGTGACAGATACACAGGCGCAGAGGTGGTCATCAGGCCGGTAGCATCGGCCAGCGCATCGGTGACTTCTAGCGTGATGACATCACTGGTGATATTTTCTTCCCCTCGTACCAGCCATTCTAAGACGTTGGGGCTGGTGGTTAGCAATGATTCGGGGTTGGGCAAAATCACCTGTGAGCGTTCGCCACCTTGCGGGAAAACGAGGCCGCTAGAACAATCGACAAAAGCGCGCACCTGTTCTTGGCGGTGCAGCATCAGGCTCAAGAGGCGTGCGGCATTGATGGCGGCCTCGGCAGCCGGTTTGCGGATGTCACCCGTGCAGATGAAGGTCGGGAGGTCGGCTGCGGTCTGGTCTACATGCTGAGCCAGCATACCGAGTCTGGCGCTGTAGGCGGCTTGCGTCTCTCGTGCGTCCGCCCAACCGCCGAAAATATCAACCCCTAACCACGCGGCATTGAAAATGAGAATCCCGCCCGCCAGCGCGTAAGCCATCCGGCGGCGCGGCAAGCGTTGGGCGATGAACGACAGTCCCAGCCCATAACTCAGCGCCAGAATCGGCATGGGGGCGGAAAAGGCAATCCAAGACGGGCTGTTGGGCGCGAGCAATCCCAGCGGCAGCAGAAAGATGATGAAGGTGGCGAGGATGCTATAGCGCAGTTTCACCCCGCCGGACAGCGCAACGACAATGCCGACGAGGGCGATAATCGCGCTGAGGGGGTCGAGCAGCGGGCGCATCGGGATATTGAAGGCGGGGTTGCCCTCGCCGCTGATTCCGACTCCGATCAGGGCGCGATAGAGTCGCTCTGGTAGCGGGGTCGGCTCTGCGTTGATGCCGTTCAGCACGCGAGTCACGCCGTTTAGTTCCGGTGAATTGATGGTCGTGATAATATACGGCAGCACCAAAATCAGCATAATCATCAGCGTGAAGCCAATCGCCCGCCGAACGTTGTCTGATGGGCGGGGCGTGCCGCGCACGTTGTAACCGATGACGACGATGAGGGCGGCAATCGCGACCATCACCCCGGCGGGGTGCAGATATACCCCCAGCGCCACCACCGCGCCTAAAACCGCGAACCATGTGGTCTGGAAACTGCCGGTACGTCGGCGCAGATAAGCGGGCAACGCCAGAATCAGCGCCAATAGCGTCAGGATGACCAGTAGCGGTAGGAGAGTCTCACGCCCAAGCGTGCGGCTGAGGAGCATCGGCCACCAACTGAAGGCCATCACGCCCATCGCACCCAACCCGCCGAGGTCGCCATATAAGCGGCGGGTCAGGGCAAAGGTCAACGCCAGCACCAGCATCCCAATCCAGAAGGATAGGATGTGATAGACCACCGTGCCGCTGCCCATCAAGCCGGTATAGGTTGACAATAAGCCGGGGTAAAGGATTTCGCGCCCTTCCCCGCCAATATCGAAAAAGACTTGCACCGTGCCTTGCCGGACATTTTCGGCCAGCCGGAGGTCAATCACCTCTTGGCTGTGTAGTCCGGGCGGGAGTTCGGTCAGCCGGACGAGTCGAAAAAATCCGCCCATCAGCAGGATGCACACGGCCAGCACAAAGCTGATGCGGCTGTTTTTGGTCATAAGTTCGCCATATCTGACTTGTTGGTATCAATCAAATGCCGCACATTGTACCACGCGCTGCTTAGGCGGCGATAATTTGCGCTAGGAGCAGGATGGGGATGACGGCGTAACCCGCCGGGGCAATCCAGCGGACGGTGATGGTCTCTGGCGCACGGGCGGCCTTTGCCATCCATTGGCCGATGGCGTGGACGGCGTAGGTCATGAAGAAGACCTGAATCATCAACAGCGGCAACAGCAAGGTCGAACGGTCACGCCCGAAATAAGCCAACCCGAACGCGAAAAAGCACGCATAGGCCACGGTCATGACTGGGCCGAGGGTTGGATACCAGCGCGACATCCGCGCCAGCCCAATCAAGCCCAAGATGACCCCGGCGGGGGTGAATTGCGCCGCCAGTAACGCGAATGTATCGACCCAGCGTGCGCCGTCGCGCCAACCCTCAGCCACCAGATAGGGTAGTCCGCGCCGGATGAGCGATGCCGCTTCGGTGGTCATGCCCCACGCCGACGCATCAATATATGTGAGGATGATCCCGCGCAAGCCGAATCCCACGATGATGACCAGAGTCGCCCAATACCATGTCGGGATGCGGGTTTTGGCCTGTGCCAATCCTAGCGCCACCGCCGGAGTCCATAGCACGAACAACGGGTCATTGAGGGTGGCCGCGCCTAAAATGAGCAAGATACCGGCGCGATATGAGGCGCGTAGGCGGGCGGGGGGCAATTCGCCGGGGCGCGGATTGGTTTCGATGAGCGCTTGTGTGAGCAGGTAAATCAGCCATGCAGAGGCCAACACGGTCAACCGGAGGCTGCGCT
>Ga0163144_10018850_pt1 | contig 13931 bp, 8 predicted proteins | sample OliLak19BULKMAT1_FD_123175 | JGI IMG/M metagenome (GOLD analysis project Ga0163144, IMG submission 123175) | Freshwater microbial mat bacterial communities from Lake Vanda, McMurdo Dry Valleys, Antarctica - Oligotrophic Lake LV.19.BULKMAT1 | ecosystem: Environmental > Aquatic > Freshwater > Lake... | reverse complement strand
GACTGACTTTTAAACGTGGGGCAAGCTGCCAGCTTGCCGACTCACGTTCTGACCACGCCGATCTCGTGACAATTCTGGCAAGCTGGCAGCTTGCCGACTCACGTTCTGACCACGCCGTTCTCGTGACAATTCTGGCAAGCTGGCAGCTTGCCCCACGGTGGATGATGACTACAGCGTCGGTCCCTGACCTGGATTGGGGCGTTCCATCGAACCTGGGACAGTCGAACTAGTGCTCGCCCTCCCATCCATCAATCCAAACGTGACGGAACACTCGCTGGGGGCCAGCAACTTCAGCGGTGTCCGGTCAATCGGCAACGGCCCGACGCTAGCGCGTTCGGCTGGCGGCAGGATCCGGCTGATAGGCGTTGGACATAACCTCGAGGATCTTTGCCAGCAGATCTTCTTCCGTGATCTCGCCGGTGTGACGGAACATCACTTCGCCGCCGGGAGCCACGAGCAGCGTATGCGGCTGCGGGCCGGGCCAGTCGGGGTCGAGAGCCTGGATCAGTGAGTCCATGCTGGGTTCGGTGTAGAGATAGTTGTTCGACTTGCGGCCTTCTTTCTTCAGCGTGGGTTCCAGTCGTGGCGGCAGAGCGGCTCGTTGCTTGTCAAGAAACGCGGCGACTTTTTCACGGTCGTCAGGAAGGTCGGTGCTGAGTGTGATGAGTTCAAAATCGCGCAGTCCCATCCGGCGGGAGATATGAACGAGTGCCGGGAATTCGACGACGCACGGCGCGCAGGTGGTGGACCAGACATTGAACAGTCGGTATTTGCCGGTGTCGTTTTTCACCAGTGCGGCGATGCCGGGAGCGTCGATGTTGTCGAGCGTGATCTCTGCTTTTTCCCAGTTCTCATGGTCCCGAGTGACGTCGGGGATTTTTTCTCGCCACTTGGTCGAACATCCGAACGGCTTGGTTTCCGCGATCGCGACGGGTTTGCCTTCGAGCAGAGCGTTGATAGCGTCGCGAGTATCCTGGCGTTTGACGGTCGATGGATCCGCAAATCGTGAATCATCCAGCCAACCCTGATAGCGGAGTGTGCGAGCTCGATCAAAGACGAACACATGCGGCGTCGCGAGGCAACCATACTGCTTCGCGACGGACTGCGTATCTCCGTCGTAGAGATAGGGGAACGTGAAGCCTTCGTCTTTGGCATACAGCTTCATGTGTTCGAAGCTGTCATCGTATTTCGAGTATCCCAGTTCGTCAGGACGAAGCCCGTCGCCGGAGTTCGGGTTGATCGCAACCACTGCGACGCTCTTGCCCGCCAGGCTTTTCAGCAGCGAGAGCAGGCGAGGATCCTGAGCATGGCAAACGGGACAATGGTTCGACGTGAAGTAGACAACGAGGACGTCTGAGTCCTTAAAGTCGTCGAGGCTCCAGTCGCGGTCATCGATGCCAGGCAGCTTGAACTGCGGTGCATGATCGCCGATCGCCAGCTTATGAAATCCCGGAGGATTATCTGCAGCAATCCCAGGCGACAGGAATGTCAAACAGCCGATCAACAGGGCGAGATGTGCTTTCATGACTGGTTCCGTGATTGAGGCCCAGGGAAGCTCAGAAAGTGGGCTGGCAAGCAGCGTCGTCATCGTAACAAGTCTGATGGTTGAACGCCCGGCCGCAGCCGCCGGCTCTGGGATCTGCAGGGCGACAACGAGTGCCGGTGGCTGCGGCTGAGCGTTAAACGCGTTTTTTCACGGCTGCAGCGGTGGTAATCCGAGTCCTCATCCGGTCAAAGTATACGACTGGCTGGCGGTCGGCGTCAGTCGCTGAGATCGTTTGCGAACTCCGAAGGCCCCGGCGATGGAAGAAGTGCTCCTTGTCTTCGTGTTGATGATGCTCGCCGGTGTCGTGTTCGCCCTGATGCTGCCGTTGTATCTCAAGCTCCGCGAGGTGCGTCACAAGCAGGATGAAACGGCGGCGCGACTCACGAGCCAGATGCATGCCGTTTATGACGCTCTGAACCAACAGCGCAAGGTACTGGATCAGGTTCTGAAATCACGAGCGGAGATGCCGAGTGAGTCGGTTGAGCCTGCCCGAACTGTTTCGGATTTGCGCCACGAACCGGTTGAGTCTGCCGTGGACCCGCTGGAGAGTGCTCGGCGTGAGGCTGCGCGATCGGTCGCTGTCGCGGCGGCGAATCCATTGGCGATCCCTGTCGAACCAACGGTCTCCGTTCCACCTGCGATCATTCCGCCCGGTCCCAGGTCACTGCATCCGGTTCCCGTGCCTCAATTCAGCCGAGCATCGTCGTCGCTCGCCGATCTTGCGGCTCGAACCAGAGCGCCAGCATTGCCGCCGCGGCCTCCACGGGAGCCGAATCGATTCGAAGTTGCGGCGAAGGATGTCCTGCATCGAATCTGGAACTGGATCATCGTCGGGGAAGAACATATTCCGCAGGGCGTTTCGGTGGAGTTCGCGATTGCCAGTCAGTGGCTGCTGCGCATCGGGATCATGCTGTTGGTGGTCGGCATCGGGTTCTTCCTGAAGTATTCGATTGACCACGGCCTGCTGAATGAGACGGCGCGAGTGGCGCTGTCTGTTGCGGCGGGCCTCGGGATGCTGATTGTCGGGACGAGAATACTCGGCGGCAAGTTCCACGTCATGGGACAGGGACTGCTCGGTGGCGGCATTGCGGTGCTGTATTTCAGTGCATTCGCAGCGGCAAATTTCTATCACCTGATCACGATGCCAATCGCGTTCGCGGCGATGATCGGCGTGACGGCGCTCTCCGGATTCATTGCGGTTCGGTTTCATTCCAAACTGACTGCAGTGCTGGGAGTGGTCGGCGGCTATGGAACGCCGGTGATGCTGGCGACGGCACAGGTGAATTTCCCCGGGCTGTACGGCTACATGCTGGTGCTGGGTCTGGGAGTGCTGGGCATCTGTGCCTGGAAGCGCTGGCCGCTGCTGAATTACCTGAGCTTTGCCGGCAACTTCGCTTTGGTGGCCGGATCATTGAAGGACTATCAGCCGACGCTTCACTTCTGGCAGGTGATGCCGTTTTTGATCGCCTTCTTTGTGTTGTTTTCGACGATGGTGTTTGTCTTCAACCTGTTCAACAGAACGAAATCGAATCTGCTGGACGCGCTGGTGCTGTACCTGAACGCAGCCGTGTTTTTCTGTCTGAGCTACTGGATGATTGAGCAGCACTATGGCGAAAAATGGGTCGCCGCGGTCACGCTGGGACTGACGGCGTTTTACATGGCACACGTCTGGTACTGTCTCGTCCGGAAAGTGCTCGACCGGGAGTTAATGCTCGGCTTCACGGCACTCTCAGCGTTCTTCCTTGCGATCACGGTGCCGCTGCTGCTGTCTCACGAGTGGATCACAGTGAGCTGGGCTGTGCAGGCACTGGTGATGCTGTGGGTTGCCGGAAAACTCAACAGTGAGTTCCTGAGGCACGTTTCGTATTGCCTGTATCTGATTGTGCTTGGTCGATTCCTGTTTTTGGATCTGCCGTCTCAGTTCCGAACGCAGAGCCTCGCGAATCTGCCGCTGATGGATTACATCCGGCAGCTCGTCGAACGTCTGGTGATGTTCGGCGTACCGATTGCTTCACTGGCTTTGGGCTATCGGATGCTCGTGAAGCCAGGCGAGGCCGTGTCGCTGGCGATGGACAAGGCCACCGACATCGGCGGCTGGATTGAGAACCGCTCCGCCGCTAAGGCCGCTGTCTTCGTGATGTTCGGGATGTTGTTCCTGTATATGCATCTTGAACTGAATCGCACCATTGGAGCATTGTTTCCTCCGCTTCGGCTGCCGGTGCTGACGCTGTTGTGGCTGAGCGTCTGCGTGTTGCTGGTGAGTGAGTACGCTCGATCGGCGAATCAGATTGTGCTCGGACTCCTCGGCGTTTTCGTCACGGGGATGCTCGTGAAGATGTTCTTCTTCGACCTTCAAAGCTGGTCAGCAACTCGCACGTTTATGTACGACGGTGGATATACGTTTTTCGACGCCGGATTCCGTCTGCTGGACTTCGGAGCCATCATCGCGTTCTTTGCGTTTGCGACCCGACTGCTGATGAAGCAGGCCAGCGGTCACCCGGCGATTGCGAAAGACGCGGGGACGCTGATGGCACTGGCCGGCGTCGGGATGCTGTTTCTGTACTCGACGCTGGAAGTGAATTCGTTCCTGCAGCACTACGTCGACAAGCTGCGATCCGGCGGCGTTTCAATTCTGTGGACTCTGTTTGCTCTGGCGTTTCTTGTGAGAGGCATCAGTCAGGACGTCAAACCGCTGAGGTATATCGGTCTCGCACTTTTCGCCGTCGTCACATGGAAAGTGTTCTTCGTTGACCTTGCAAAACTGGATCAGCTGTATCGCATTGTGGCGTTTATCGTGTTGGGTGTGCTCGTGCTTTGCGGATCGTTTCTGTATTTGCGATCGCGACAGACGTTTGCGACGAAAGTCGATGGGACGGATGAGACGTATGGGATCGATCCGGGGAATGCAGTCGATCCGAAGCCAGAGGGAGAAACCGCATGATTGCGAATCAATGGATCATCTGCGTTGTTGTGGGCACCGTGATCATGCCGGCTTTCGGTGCTGCCGATGAGCCCGCAGTGTTCCGGTTTACGCGGCCGATCGAAGTGGACGGGCTGTCGCAGGAAGAACTCGTCGCTGTGCCGCTCGACAGCGATGTCTATGCCGCGACGCGCGACGGATTCCCGGATCTGCGGATTGTCGGCGCTGATGATCGACTGATTCCGTTTCTGATTCGCAGGGTTAGTGAAACGCGGACTCACAAAGTTCAGAAGTCGTGGACGGCCACCGATCCCGCACTGCAGCCGCTGGAGAACAACGGCATGGAAATCCGCATCACGCTGAAATCGCAGGACCCGTCTCCGCTGGGACTGCGATTTGTCACACCTCTGCAGAATTTCGAGCAGCAGGTCCGAGTTTTCGCAACTGCCGACGGAACGGAATCGACGCTCGTCGAAGAAGCCCTGATCTTTGATTACTCAAAGTTCATGGACGTCCGCCGCACCGAGGTGATTCTTCCTGCGACCACTGCGCGGGAGTTTCGAATCGTGATTGATTCGCTGACGTCAGAACAGGAATCTCAGTTGCTGGTGATGACTCGTTCGATGACAGGCGGTGATGAAAGCAGCCGAACGGAAGAAACAGCCATCCAGCGCCGTCCGTTCCGGATCGATCGCATCGAACTCTGGACGGAAGAGGCGGATCAGTCGCATCAGGCGGATGTGATTCAGGCGTGGCCTGTGACAGATCTGAAGGTGACTCAGGATGCCGAGCAGCAGCAGACTGTGGCTGAGTTCACCAGTCGCCGAGAGTCGCTGACCGGACTCAGGATTGTCACCAGCAGCCGCAACTTCAGCCGCCATGCGACAGTTCAGGTCGCCACGGAAGTCGACGATGACATGGAATGGCTGGACGTCGCATCGTCCACGATTTCTCAATTCCAGTTGCGGAATCTGCAGGAGGAACACCTGACCATCAGCCTGCCGGAAACGCGCGACGATCGACTGCGTCTGGTCATCAAGAACGGTGACAGTCCCGAGCTGGCAATTGATGCCGTCGAAGCAATCGGGCATCGGTACGAAGTCGTATTTCTTGGCGCACCAGACCTGCATTGCCGCCTCATGTACGGTTCTCAGTCGGCTAACGCACCCAGTCACGATACGGTTGCTCTGAAGACTGCCCTGGCCGAAAATATGACCCCGATCGCTGGAGCACTGGGGCCACAGCTGGAGCTGCAGGATTCAGGAGTTGTGAAGGCCCCTGATTTGAAAACGCTGCTCAACAACCCCATTTTTCTCGGAGCCATTGTCGGCGTGTTGGTCATCCTGCTTGGTTGGGGCTTGTACCAGGCGAGTCGCCGGATCGAAGGGATGCCACCCGAAGATGGGGCCTGAAGCAAAACAAAGATGGGAAAAAAACCGCAGCAGACTGCCGGCGTTGCAAGCGGAGAGAGGGGGATTCGAACCCCCGGACCCCATTTCTGGGATCACATCATTAGCAATGATGCGCATTCGGCCACTCTGCCATCTCTCCTCGGTGTTCCGGCTGTTGCCAGCGGGCCGAATTGTCGACACATGATAATCGGTTCAAGTTCGGAAGCAAGTTCAGCCGGATTCCGCAGGAGGTCTGCCAGTTGCAGAACGCGGACCGGGGAATCGTCCGCCTCGTTGAGATGGAGAAAACTCAGGCGAGCTGAGGGAGCGGCGGGATTCTGGCGAACATGCAGTGAGTCCGGCGCGTGTTTCTCCGGAGCTTGAGGGATGTTGTGGCCAGAAACCGCGTAAAACGTTGCCTGGCTCAGGATTGCAAGGTACGATTATGCCGACCTTCCTCGAAATGCCGTGTTTCGCCGGAGCTTCTTTGTGAGCACAATTCAGGCAACCTCAACTTCGACCGACGCCGCGGCCGCCCTTCCCGAGGAAGACGGTGCGGATTGGTCCGTTGTGGATTTCGTTCCCGCATGGGGAATGAGCGCCTTGGTCCATGTGGCGTTTATCCTGATTGTCGCAACGATCTCACTGCCGGAAATCCTGAGTCCCGAACTCAATCTGACTTCCATAATCGAACCTGAAGAGATCCGGCAGGAGGTCTACGAGATCGATTCGGCGCCAACGGAAAACCTGGGCTCGAAGAGTCTGATGAACGTCATGGGAGAATCGGCTGCTGTCGCGCAGCATCGCGGTCTGGACAATCATGTTGAGAAAGTCCGGCAACTCGAGAATGACCTCGTGAGTCCCAGAGTTCCGCAGCTCGAAGCGTTAGCGATGCCGAATGAAGCGGAGATGCTCGGCAGCATCGACCTCAACGGCACCACGGAACACGCTGGCGGCACGGACGGTGCCGTTGACCGCATCACTCTCGAAATCGCGTCATCGCTTCGTCAGCGTAAAACTCTTCCGGTCTGGATTTTTGATGAGTCCGGTTCGATGGAGAAACGCCGTGACCGAATCGTCGAACGATTCGAGAGTATCTACCGCCAGCTGGGTCTGATGGATGATATCGACACGCGAGGGGCACTTCAGACCGGGCTGATCGGTTTCGGCAAAGACGTGCATGTGCTGCTCGAAGAACCGACAAACGACATAGACGCACTGACCACAGCGGTGAAGAGTCTGACTCTGGATGAAACAGGGGCAGAGAACGTCTCCACAGCGATTGCGAAGGCAATCAAGGTCTATGGTCCGGTCAGGAAAAAGCTCAAAGCCAACATGATGATCATCATTGTTACCGATGAACGGGGCGATGATTTTGGCAAGGATTATGAAGGACTTGAAGAAGTTGTGAAGCGATGTACACGCGACGGCATCCGCGTGTACTGCATTGGCAACACTTCGGTTTTCGGCCGTGAAAAGGGTGTTGTGTATCACAAATGGATGTTCGAAGGCCAGGAGGAGGAAGGTTACCTGGAAGTCGATCAGGGCCCGGAAACTCCACTGGCCGAAGGGTTGCAGCTGCCGTACTGGGCCGCGAACGCCAGCGGTCTGGAGCAGATGTCGTCAGGCTATGGTCCTTACGCTCTGTCACGGCTGTGTACCGAAACGGGCGGCATCTTTTTCATTGCGGATGATACGGCCAGAATGAAATGGGACGCTCAGATCATGCGGCAGTATGCTCCGGATTATCGGCCGGGCGTCGAATACCGCCGTCAGCTCCAGGGCAATCTTGCCAAGCAGTCGCTGATCGGTGCGGCTCAACTGGCGGTGACGGAACCTGTGCCGAATATTCAGCTGTCGTTTCAGGCAAACAACGACAATATCCTTCGCGAACAGATCACGGAGGCTCAGAAACCACTGGCGGTGCTGGACTACTTCTTTGAACGAGTTCACACAGCACTGGAGGCGGGCGAAAAGCATCGTGACAAACTGGACTCCGACCGCTGGCGAGCCAGCTACGATCTGGCGATGGGACGAGTCCTCGCCATGCGTGTGCGGGCCTTCGGTTATAATGCAGTCCTGGCGGAGATGAAAATTTCGCCGAAGAAGTTCGAGAAATCCGGCAGCAATCAGTGGGTCCTGAAACCGTCAGCGGAAATCAACGCCGGCGCCAATGTGCGCCGCATGAACGACAAGGCGCTGGAGTACCTGAACCGTGTTGTGGACGAACATCCCGGCACACCATGGGCATTTCTCGCCAAGATTGAGCTGAGCGAACCACTCGGCTGGGAATGGGAAGAACGTACCATGCCGGTCGCTGCGATGGTTGCACAAGTCGATCGTAATACTCCGCAGTTCGCCGCCGAAGAAGAACTTCGCCAGCAGCAGCGCGAACGCCAGCGCAAAGTGGAAGCCAGCAAACCAAAGCTGTAAGGAATCAGCAGTGCCCCACTGAAACGCGGTCGGTGGAGAAGGTCAATTGACCAGCCTCATTGCCGATTATGATTTCGCTTCCCAACGCGACTTCATGAACTTCAGGCCGTTCTTCGCGAGGTGTTCTTCGGACGGGAACATGCGGCGCCAAATGCGAGTCGCAGCGGCAAGTTCGGGCAGAGCCAGTCCGAACGCTTCGATCATCAGCCAGCCGTCGTAGTTGACGCTCTTCAATGCCTGAAACGATTCGTCCCAGTTCACTCCTCCTTCGCCCGGAGTCGACCGGTCATTCTCCGAGATGTGAACGTGCACCAGCTGATCGGCGCACGCTGTGACGGCCTGAGTGATGGATTTCTCTTCGATGTTGGCATGGAACGTGTCGTACATCGTCTTCACATGCGAATGTCCGAGTTCCCGACAGAACTGGCCGGCATCGGCGGCGGAATTGAGGAAGTAGCACTCGAAGCGGTTCAGGTATTCGACAACCAGCGTCACCCCGTTCGCCTGTGCATGATCTCCTGCTTTGGCAAGCACGTCTTTTGCCCGGCTCCATTCATCGGTCGTTCGGCCGGCACCGGAAAACTCACCAAGGGCCGAGTGAATCGGGCCGCAAAGATGAGTCGCTCCGGCGGCTGCACAGCAGTCGATCGCCTGTTTCAGACGAGCCAGGCCCGCGGCCCGCACTGCAGCATCCGGCGAAATCGGATTCTGATCCGGCGTACAGACGGTGACGGCGGTGCAGGCAAGTCCATTCTGCTTCAGTTCAGCGCCGACTTTTTTCGCATGGTTGACGTCGAAATCAAACAACGGCAACTCAACGCCGTCAAACCCCCAGCTCTTAAGATCGTGCAACAGCGGAAAATGTTGTTCTGTGACTCCGGACGTCCAGAGCAGAAGGTTCATGCCGTACTTCATCGTGCGGAATTCCTGTAGATTATCCTTGGGTTGACGCGGGCGGCTCGACCGCCTGCAGCAGTTCATCGGCATGACTACGCAGCAGTCGTCGGGCGTCGCGGAGGACGGCCACGCTGCGTTCATCGAGCGTGGGCAGTGTGACTCGCCGAAGTACCTGATTCAAGCGATACAGCAGACGCTCGTCATCGAGGTAATCAAAGAGAAATCTCGATGCCCGAAACTGATCGATGAACGCGGCCAGTCGGTCGGTGCTTCTGGCGGCGACGCGATTCACCAGAGCCTCAACATGTGCCGACGACACCTCATCCAGAGCGGAGTAATAGCGTACCAGAATCTCCGGCGTCCGTTCTGTAATCACTGCGTCCAGCATCAGTTCCGTGACGATATGTCCGAGAAACGGCGGACGGTGATCGAACGGGTCCGGCATCAATCTGCGAAAGCGAAGTGACAGCTCCGCTTCCAGCATGACGAAACACGCGCAGCGATGAAAGCGATCGTCGTCGCTCAGATGCTGCAGCATTCCATCGGCGATCCGTCGATCGTCGTCGTCCAGCTCTGGAAGGTGCTCGGTCACTCGCCGACTGCGGACTCGGACTTTGCGGTCAACAACGCTTAGCCAGTCCGGAACAGCCGTACCGGCCACCATCAGCGGTGAATCGAGAAAACGAAACCCATGCGCGAGATAGTTCATGAGGGTATTTGAGACGGAATGCGGATCTGCGCAAAGGCCTTTGCTCGATTTCGGGAGGGCGATCCCGGCGCGCCGTGGACTGCCGAGCCGCTTTGCCATTCGATGTCCAATGTTTCTCGCGGCTCAGCAGGAGCTTCGCCCTCCCGAATGGAATCCCTCATTCAAGATTGACCGCGCAGTCGCGCCGTTCCGCGGACAACGATCTGGCTGAATTCGCGGGGCCAGCCGTTACACTTCGTGACTCAGTGCCCGCGTTCCGATTCCAACCGGCCTCAACGACAACAATCGCAATGCCCAGCGTCGACTATACCGTCATCATCGGTCTTGAAGTTCATGTCCAACTCCGGACGAACACAAAGCTGTTCTGCGGGTGTTCGACCGCCTTTCGCCCGGACGAACCCAATACGCAGACTTGTCCGGTGTGTCTGGGACTGCCCGGGTCATTACCGGTGATGAACCGTGCAGCCTTCGATTTATCGCTGAAGACAGCTCTTGCAATCAATTGTGAGATCGCCAGATCCACTCGCTGGGATCGCAAGCAGTATTACTATCCGGATTTGCCGAAGGCGTATCAGATCAGCCAGTACGATCTTCCATTCAGCTCGAACGGCTGGCTGGAGATTGCGGCCGATGAACCGGAACAACCTGTACGGCGGATTCGAATCACGAGAGCTCACCTGGAAGAGGATGCCGGTAAGAATATTCACGACGAATCGGGTCGCGGGGCTGACAGTCGCGTTGACCTGAACCGCACCGGAACACCGCTGCTGGAAATCGTCAGCGAGCCCGATCTGCGATCAGCATCAGAGGCGCGGCGCTATCTGGAAGACCTGAGATCGCTGCTGCTGTTTATCGGCGTCTCTGACTGCAACATGCAGGAAGGAAGTCTGCGCTGTGACGCAAATGTCAATCTGCATATTCATCATCCAGATGGGACTCGGACGCCGACGCCGCTGGTTGAGCTGAAAAACATGAACAGTTTTCGCAACGTCGAACTGGCCGTCGAATACGAAGTGCGCCGGCAGGCGGTTCAGTGGCAGAAGACAGGGCAGAAAAAGGGCGACGTGCCGAAGCAGACTCGCGGCTGGGATGCCGATCGCGCGGAGACATTTGGTCAACGAGAGAAAGAGGAATCTTCAGACTACCGCTACTTCCCTGATCCGGACCTGATGCCGGTGACGACGACCGTCGAGGAGGTCGAAGCCATTCGGCGGTCGTTACCGGAAACTCCCGCTGCACGGCGTGGGCGGTTTACGCGGCAGCTGGGTCTGACGGACTATGATGCGTCAGTGATTCTCGACCAGGGGCCGGAGCTGACGGCGTGGTTTGAAGAGGTCACTCGAATCTGCGGCGACGGCAAGACTGCAGCCAACTGGGTGACTCAGGACATTCTGCGGGATCTGAACGCGGACGGACTGACGATCGACCAGTTTCCAGTCACGGCGGAGATTCTCGGCACACTGTTGCAGGGCATCGTGTCGGGCCGGATCACGACGAAGAGCGGACGCGACATCTACGCGGCGCTCCGGGACGATGCCCGGAACGATCGAGTCATCAGCCCTGCGGATGTCGCGCGTCTTATTCGTGATCGCGGGCTGGAGATCGTCCGTGATAGCGGAGCGATCGAAAAAGCCATTGCCGCCGTCCTTGCCGTGAAGCCCGAGGCTGTTGCGGATTTCCGCTCCGGAAAACAAGGTGCCATCGGCCCGCTGATCGGAATGATCATGAAGCAGGTTGCCGGAGCAGACCCAAAGCAAGTGCGAGAGCTGTTGATTGCGGCGATCGGGAAATGAGTGGGCCGCCCTGCCCGACTTGTCGCGCACCAGCGTGGTGCACATCAACGTGGTGTGAAGCTTCGCGTCGCGAATTGCCGCTGCGGAGCATCGGGGCACATGAATTCCCGCTGCGGAGCATCGGGGCACATGAATTGCCGCTGCGGAGCATCGGGGCACATTGTGTTTGGCTCCACTCGCACCTACTCAGCCACCTTGTCATCAAACCGGCGGTAGATCGGGAGATGACGGTAGTAAACTTCCAGAGTCAGCAGACTGAGCGCTGTCTGGTAGATTCTGCCGCCGGCGTAGCCATGCGGATCGGTGACGTCCCAGCTGCCGGCTCCTGGTCCTTCCTTGATCTGCGATTCGACCAACTGCTCTCGCATCTTCAGATTCCACTGGTCCCACAGCGGTCCGCCCCAGTGATGCAGGACCTGAGTCGCATAGTAGTCGTAGTAGATGTCTTCGCGGCTCGGGCCGATGCCTGCCAGATGTTCGACACCGGTCTTCAGAGCCGGCCTGTCGCGCTTCCAGCCAAGGTACATGCGGCAGAGTAGTCCGACTGCGGTCATGGAGTTCCGCGGTGGCTCATCGGGCATATAGCCATAGAACGCTCCGTCGCCGGACTCGACCGAATCCAGAAACCGCCGGACATCCTGAAGCGTGTCGGCCTGCACTTTGACGCGACCAGCTTTCGCGCTTTGCAGAGCCAGCACTTGCCAGCCGACGACGGACGTGTCTCCCGGATCCCCAGGCCGATATCTCCAGCCGCCGCCGACTTTTTGCTGCGCTCTTTCAATGAACTTGACCGCTTCGGATGCCAGACGCTTCAGCGATTTGTCATCGGGTGTCATCGCTGATGCCTCGCAAATGCAGATTGAGGCAATTCCCTGCACATACATTCCGGCGTTGCCTTGTGCGTTCCCTTGCAGATCTGCTCCTGAACTCGTCAATTGTGCATTCTTCGCCAGATAAGCCAGAGCTGAGCGGACGGTTTCCTGATACTCACCCACTGTCTCATGCGTATGACCCGCTCCGAGAAAACACAGCAGCGCCAGTGAGGTTGCACCCATGTCCGTTGTGTTCAGCATTCCCGGCTGACCGGCGTCACCGACGTCTGCAAAGTTCCACGAACCGTCTGTTCGCTGTATCGACTTCAGCCACGCCAGGCCGGATGTCACGCTCTGCTCACTTTCAGCGCTGCCGCCGAATTTTCGGATGGCAGCCCGACGACCAGCTTCCGATCGGCCGCCGAAGTTGCCCAATTTAAACGGGACTTCGCTGATGTCCGTCAGTGCTTCCGGCGGAAGTGTGATGCCCTGAGCGCTTGCCGAGTCCATCAGGTGCTCGATCGGAGTAGTTTCAAGTCCGGCCAGGACCTGCTGCATCGTACTGTTCACTCCCAGATCCTGGATGACTTCAGGCTGAACCACTTCCGTCAGTTCGACCAGTTGAATTTGCTGCTCTGGCAACTCATTCTGAAAATCCGCCCCGATCAGGAACAGGACTTCATCCCGTGCGGTGGCTGGCAGCAGCAAGGCGGCCAGCAGTAACCCGACGGCGAAATGGACCACGAAACTGACGGCAGAGGTCGTCAATTCACGGCGAATGGACAAAATCCAGGCCGGAAGCGTTTCACCGAGGAACAGCCTGGCCTCAGCGATGCCTTGAGCGGTCTTCCGAGCCCAGGCCGGCGGTTTTCGGCGGCGACCTCGCTGACGACGTCGCGTCGACACCTGTCCCGGAACCGAAACAGATGTCGGTTCGGCAGCGACATCAAAGTCCGTGCACTTCCGTTCTTCGACTGCGGTGCCGAGCAAATGATCCGAAGTGTGCAGGCCGTCCGTCATCCGATGGGCTCAGGATCTGCGGTAGTTCGCAGTCAGTACGATTCAAAGCGATCAGGATCATAACGCAGGTACTCAGTCAGTCTCCGCCGAGAGTTCAGTCGGCGGCGGAAAATTGGCTGACCCGGGCAAAAGCCAGGATTTCTGGCCGCCAGCCGGTGCTCAGGAATGGCATTTCGAGAGATCCCTCGTCAAAATCCGCAAATTCGCTGCGATTGGACGTTTCAGTTTTCAGACAGTCCACGGATTTTCGCGATGCATCAAGCCGCCGAAACACGTTCCGCAATTCCCGACCACGGGCAACCCAGTTGCCTGAGCGCGATGCTGTTCGACGAGACGGTGGTGTGTTTCTCGGCCGACCGGATGCTCATTGGTGCCCTGCTGTGCTGCGGGAGTTATGCAATTGCGCTTCT
>Ga0163144_10018848_pt1 | contig 13931 bp, 13 predicted proteins | sample OliLak19BULKMAT1_FD_123175 | JGI IMG/M metagenome (GOLD analysis project Ga0163144, IMG submission 123175) | Freshwater microbial mat bacterial communities from Lake Vanda, McMurdo Dry Valleys, Antarctica - Oligotrophic Lake LV.19.BULKMAT1 | ecosystem: Environmental > Aquatic > Freshwater >... | reverse complement strand
CTTGGCGGCGATCGCTGCGTGCCTGGCGGTCTATTTTTATGTGACGCGCCCACGAATCCTTACACCCTCAAATAAACAGGCATCGCAATGACAGACCTCGATCATCGGTTGTTACGTCTCAGTCCTGACGCACGGCGAGACTTGAAAGTCATTTTTCTGGCCAAGCATGCCCCCGCAGACCCGCAAGGTGTGAAGCCCGAACTGCATGAACGGTACGGCATTGAGCCGCGCTACAACTTTGAAGTGTTGTCGATTCTTCAAGCAATGGGCATCGACTGTATTCCGTGCCGATCATTGGAAGCATTCCCCGCATTGGTGCGAGACGCCAACTTCGTCTTTACGCTGTATAACCGCGCAGACTTTCGCAATGGCGAAATTTTCGTCTCTCTTCAATGTGAAAAGCTTGGGATTCCGTATCTGGGCGCGCCACCGAATGTGCGTGCATTAGCGGAAGACAAGAGTTTTGCCAAGCATTTGGCGGTGTCGGTCGGGCTGAAAACCGCGCCATGGAAGACATACAGTTTGCACGAGGCGCTGGAGCCCCCGACGTTCGCGGGACCATATTTCATCAAGCCCAGATTCGGCGCCGCGTCTGAAGACATTGCGTTGGACTCTATTCAAGATGAATGGCCTGGCCTGAAGTTAAAAATAGAAAGCCTGATCGCACTGGGTAAAGATGTCATCGTAGAACAATGCATTAACGGAACTGATCTGACCGTGCCCGTATTGGGTGGCGTTGACCCAATCATCTTGGATGTGGTCGAGGAAGTTTCTGACTTGCCTTCGGGGATTTGCACCCACCGCCAAAAGCGGCTGTTGGATAAAGGGCGCTTTCGCCGCCGCCTGGAAAATCAGCAGCTTGCGGCTGAAATTACAGCCAAGGTTGAGCGCTTTTGTGCACACGTGCGTCCATTTGACTATTTGCGCGTCGATTTCCATTTGTGCAAAGAAACGCAGACCGCATTTTTCCTCGAGTTCAATATAGGTTGCAATATTGGCAGCCATGCTGCGGTTATGTTCGCTGCCACCAATAGGGGACTTGATCAGCAGCGTGTGATCGAGCACATCCTCGCTTACAGCTTGACACGGCAGCAGCAAGTGGCGGTTCCTGCCCAGCGTTCTGCGGCCGTCGCATGAGTGAGTCGAACTTGACAGACTTGAAGCGACGCCGTCTGCTGCAGGCCTGCGCGATTCTGCCTGGATTGTTGTCTGGCGGATTGGTGTTTGCGCAATCGGTCGCTACTCGAAAGAAATTCAAGGTGTTTTTGGTCATTCATCGGGAAGGCACCCGCGCCGATGAAGGCTTCATGGAATACCTCAAAAGCGCGGGACTCAATGTTGAGTTTGTGGTTCGCAATATTGCCGGCGATGCGAAATTGCTGCCCGGTATTGTTGAGGAGATAAGGCAGCAGAAACCGGATTTGATCTACACGCAAAGCACTGACGTAACAAAGGGGGTCGCAGGTGAAATTGACGCGAAAAACCCGGAAAAATTCATACGGGACATTCCGGTGGTCTTTTCCATGGTCGGCGATCCTATCGGTGCCAAGTTGGTTCGCAACCTCGAGAAGCCAGAGCGTAATCTGACGGGTGCGATCCACGTCATTTCGATGGCCGTGCAACTGAATTCCATGAAACAGTATTTGCCTATAAAGCGCCTCGGAATCATTTACGTCAAGAGCGAAGCCACGCAAAGAAAGACCTACGACCAACTGAAGAAATTAACAGATGCGCAGGGCATAGAGTTGGTCGCGGCAGATCCATTGGGTGCCGACGGGACACCGCAGGCTGAAAGCATCATTCCCATGCTTGACCGTATGGCTGCATTTAAGCCGGACCTGGTGTATGTCCCCAACGCAAATTTTTTCGGGACGCATAGCAAATTGTTGATGGAAGAGGCGCTCAAGCGAAAACTACCTACGTTTTGTGCCCTGGAACCGCAGATTGAATCGGGAGGGCTAATGGGAAGCGTTGCAAAGCTGATCAACGTCGGCGCGCTGGCAGGCTTCAAGGCGGAGCAGATATTGCTGGGCAAGAAGACCGCACAGAACACCCCGATCGAAGTGCTGCCCAAGTTTTCCTTCATCGTCAATATCGATACGGCGCGTATATTGTCACTGTATCCACCAATGCAAGTCTTGCGTTTTGCGCAGATCGTTCCGGAACCGCGAGTGAACTAATATTCGACCCGGCAGCCGCATTGACCATTTGAGCTCGTTGCGCTACCTTCACTATTGCAGCAATGGCTACCTGCCAACCAACCGTATTTGGATAAATCAATGAAAATATTCTTGCCGTTGTTGTTGGTATCAGGCGTGGCAATAGCTGATAGCGCTGGACTCATGCGTTGCCGCGGCATCGCTGACGGGCCTGCTCGATTGGCGTGCTACGACGCGCTTGCCGTTCCGGCGGCTGGTACCGCTGCCGGAAGCACGTCCAATTCGGCCGGCAAAGTAGCCTCGCAACCTGTGACAGCTATGCAATCGCCGTCAGCACAACAAAAACCGGACCAGTTTGGGCTAGAGGCAAAGGCGGCAAACAATAGCCAGCTGGACGCCATCGAAAGCCATATTCCCGGCAGCTTCGAAGGCTGGAGTGCTAAAAAAAATATCAAGCTCGCCAATGGCCAAGTCTGGCAGATTGCCGACGATAGTTCTCGCGCCCATTACATAGACAATCCGAAGGTCAGGATTCGGCGCGGGGCGCTGGGCTCCTTTTACCTCGAAATTCAGGGAACCAACGCCTCCCCCAGAGTCAGGCGCGTTCTGTAGCTGCGAGCCGTTATCGGCCATTCCTGCGGTGAACTCGTAATTCACCTGTAGTTGTTTCACTGCCCTCGCTTTTCACTTCCGGTTCAGCATGTCCATCACATCCAATCCCACTGTCGCGCCTCCCGGCAGCACAGCACCCGCTGCTGCGCCAACCAAGAGCGATTGGAGCGTCATCCGGTCGCTGGTCCCGTACCTTTGGGATTTCCGCTGGCGCGTCGCGTTGGCACTTACCTTCCTGATCACGGCCAAGGTCACCAACATCGGCGTGCCCCTGTTGTTGAAAGAAATCGTCGATTCACTCGACAAGTCGAAAGCCGTTCTGGTTGTGCCGTTTGCGCTGCTGGCAGCCTACGGATTGCTGCGACTATCCTCGACACTTTTTGGCGAATTGCGCGATATCGTCTTCGTCAAAGTCACACAGCGCGCGGTACGCAAGGTCGCGCTCTCGGTATTCCGGCATTTGCACGCGTTGTCGCTGCGCTTTCATCTGGATCGGCAGACGGGAGGCGTCACGCGCGACATTGAGCGCGGCTCGCGCGGCATTTCCACACTCATGTCGTTCATGTTGTTTTCGGTGATTCCGATCCTGCTCGAAATCACCCTGGTGACGATATTGCTGGGGCGCAAGTTCGATATCTGGTTTGTCGTCATCACGTTATCTGCAATCCTCTTTTACATCATCACCACCATCGGCATCACTGAGTGGCGTACTGTACATAGGCGGCAGATGAACGAAATGGACTCGAAGGCCAATACCAAAGCCATCGATTCCTTGCTCAATTACGAGACGGTGAAATACTTCGGCAACGAAGAGTACGAGGCCGCACGTTACGACAAGAACCTGCAAAGTTACGAGGCGGCTGCCACCAAGAGTGAAACTTCGCTGGGCCTGCTGAACGTCGCGCAGAGTCTTGTCATCGCCACCGCAGTCACGTTGTTGATGTGGCGGGCGTCCGAGGGCGTGGTGAAGGGGCAACTTACGCTCGGCGATCTGGTGATGGTGAATGCCTTGTTGATTCAGCTCTACATTCCGCTCAATTTTCTGGGTGTGATGTATCGCGAGATCAAGCAGGCGCTGACCGATATGGAAAAGATGTTTCGTCTGCTCGGTGAAAATCGCGAAATCGCCGACAAGCCGGGTGCGCAGGCGCTTGTCGTGCAAGGCGCAAACATCAAATTCGACAACGTCAATTTTGGCTACGACGCCAAGCGCCAGATTCTGTTTGATGTGACGTTTGAGGTTCCCGCCGGGCACACCGTCGCGGTGGTGGGGTCGAGCGGCGCGGGTAAATCGACACTGTCGCGATTGCTGTTCCGGTTTTACGATATCGGCAGCGGCAGTATCTCGATCAATGGTCAGGATATCCGCGATGTCACCCAAGCCAGCGTGCGTGACAGTCTGGGTATCGTGCCGCAGGATACCGTGCTCTTCAACGACACCATCCGCTACAACATTGGCTATGGCAGCCCCGGTTCCACAGATGCCGAGATTGAAGACGCTGCCCGACGTGCGCATGTGAGTGGATTCATCGAACGGCTACCGGACAAGTGGCAGGCGATGGTAGGCGAACGCGGGCTGAAGCTTTCGGGAGGTGAAAAGCAACGCGTCGCCATCGCGCGCACGCTGCTGAAAAATCCCGCCATCATGATTTTCGACGAAGCGACTTCAGCGCTGGATTCCGCGACCGAAAAATCAATACAAGCCGAATTGCGCGACATCGCCAAAGACCGCACCACGCTGGTGATTGCCCACCGCCTTTCCACGGTCATCGACGCCAACCAGATTCTGGTGATGGATCAGGGCCGCATCGTCGAGCGCGGCAACTTCCGCGAGTTGATCGAGCAGAACGGGAAGTTTGCCGAGATGTGGCGGCTGCAGCAGCAGGAAGACGCGAAATCGGTTTGAACAGACTTGGCCCCAGAATTTCGAATGTTCGGCCGTTGCCCTTCGGATGCTCATACTCAGGGCGGAAATCTCAGCGTAGAAAATGGCCTACCGGCCTGTATGGCGCGGCGCTCAATGTCGGTCGCCGATTCAATCAATCCCTTCTGCGCAAGAAAAATCAGGAACGCGCGGGTGCTGACCTTTCGGCAGTTGTCCGGCACCATGAAGCTGGCGCGAGCAATCTTGTGGTCTTCAAACAGGAACACGCCGGTCTTCGGCGGCACCATGAGTGCGAACTCGTTCATGATCTCCTGAATTGCCAACTCGCCAAAGTGTCGGCTGCTTGATACCGGGGACTCGGTCATCTCCTTCCTGAAGTGCTTAAAGGTCTTGGTCGGCAGCACAGGAACTAGCGCCGATGTGGCCCATTCAGCGAGTCTGGCACTGGTCGGCGTCTGGCTGCGCGTGACTTCATGCAGGACCATATCAACCAGCATGACAGTCCAGCCCGGCTTGAACAGCACGTCGAGTGCGTCGGCGTAGGCGAGCGTGATGAGCGGCCCGGCATCGGGCAGCAGCGCAATATCCTTGGTCGACGACACCTCAGCCGGACTCAAGCGGTCGGCAGGGCGTTCAGTTTGTCGACCATGCCGTTCGTCGCGGCGTCCGGTAGTCGCGGCATTGGTAAGTGCGCCTGCGCCATCAGCAGGAACAGGTCTTCCTCGCTGTCGATGCCGAGCGCCTGCATGGCTTTGTCATCAGCAACTCGGCCCAGCGAGAAATCGAGCAAGACCTTGAAGTTCTGGTTGCCAGTCGACTCCGCTGCCTCAAAGGTCTCAACGAGGTGGCGCAGTTCAGCGTTGAACAGGGCATTAACGGAAGTGTCGGTCTTGGCCGCGATCACCTTGGCACGCTTGAGCAGGTCGCGATCAACGGACCCGGTGAAGTTTACGGTTGCCATTCTTGCCTCCTTGGCGAATTAACACATAAATAAGTGTAACACGGCTATATGTGTCCATCTGCCACTTCGATCAATGGGACATCCAGCACGTGTCTCATCGCCACTTCGTGCCACAGTCAGCTCGAAACGGTGGGGTCAAGTCAAGCGTCGTAGCATTCAAGCACTGCCCCCCTCCAAGACTGTCGTTTGAAGTCAAAAGGTGCCACAACCCGCACCAATGCAGGGTTTCAAGTTCTGTTCCTTGCCTGCAACTGAAGAAACATTCCCGCGCAAACGAGGCCTTTCACCCGGCTTGGTGCCAGCAAGCAGCAACGCCGACGCACGCAACGCCTCGCTACAGTCGCTTTCACTCAGGCGCTCTCGTTCACACAGCACGGCGCGCGCAAAGGCGCGCGTGCGCATTAGGTGCTCCTCGCGACGGGTATAGGTGGCGAGCACCGTGTTGAAAAAATACGCGCGCCGCGGGTTGATGCCTCCGATGCAGCGCTCTTTCTGCAACTCCGGCTTGGCCTGCAGGCAACGAGCGCCTGCGAGAAACCGTTCCTGATTTGCCTTCCAGGTGTCTTCAAGGTCGACCGTAAAGACGCCGCCCTGAACGGTCGATTCGATCAATACGGCAGGCGATTCCGCGCGCGGCAACTGCGCATTGTCTTCCAGCCAGTCGTAGATATCGCTGAAGGTCCCTTTGTAAAGCGCGCAGCCGATTCGTGGCTCATCAATGCACTCTTCGCCGGCATAAACGTCACCGACATAAATCAGTCGCCCGCCTGACTTGCTCTTGGCATCTTCGGCGATCATGAATACGTGATCGACCACGCAGCGCCACGCGCTGACCGCAGTGGGATCGTTGAGGCAATCGTCGCGAACGAACAGATAGTCGTCCTTCCAGCCAGACGCTGCTTTCTGCGCGGCTAGCGCTTCGGTGGCGGTGCCGCGCTGGGCCACGTTCAACACGAAAGCGCCCGTGCCGTGCTGTACGTTTAATGCCAGCTTCGTCGTGCCCGCTGCAGCACCCGGCAGTACGTCGGCGATGATGCGTACTTGCGACTCCAACAAGACGGTGGGCGCGGCTTCGACCGCACATGCGAGCAGAGCTGTTGCCAGCAACAACGCGCAGCACTTCATGGTTTCAAAAAGGCTTTGAGCACATCGATGACCTTGCCCGGCGCCTCCTGCATCATCGCATGACCCACATCGGGAATTGTCACCAGACTGCCGTCTCCAAGTTGAGCCGCAAGCGCTGCGGCGGCTTTGGCAGGTGTCAGCAGGTCATGGGCGCCCGCGACTACCATTGCTCGCGTGCGGTTTCCCATCAGTTGAACAGCGTCAATTTGATATGCCCGGCACGCGGCAAGGTCCTTCGCCAGTACGCCAGGACGACTTTGCTCAAGCAGGCGTTTGTAGGCCATCATCGACGAGGTTCCCGGCGTGGGATTTTTGCCCCAGCGCAGTTGCGGCGCATGACCCCAGATATTGAGCATGTCGAACGCCTCGGCGGGCCGCAGTGTCGCCGCTTCCAGAAGTGCGTCCGAGACCGGCATCGGCGCGCATGCACCGATCAAGACGAGTTGCGATACACGGGAAGGATTGAATGCCGACAATTCGAGCGCGATCAGTGAGCCCATGCTGTGACCGACGATTGCGGCTTCCTCAATATTGCCGTTGTCGAGCAGGTTGATGATCCATTCGGAGTAGGCGGCGATCAATGTCTTCGCCTCACCAAAACTCTTGCCGTGGCCCGGAAGATCGGGTGCCAATACGTTCCAGCCATGATGCGCGAAGTAGCGCGCCTGAATGGTCCATACGCTGTGGTCATTGGCGGAACCGTGAATAAATACCATGCTCGGCTTGGCTGCATCAAATGACTTGCCGCCGGTGTAAACGTAAGCGGGTTGCTGCTGAACAAGAAATTTCATAGCCCAGCCGCCTTCCCGGCTGCGTACAAGGCCTTGGATAGATCTTCGATGAGGTCATCGGCATGTTCGATGCCGATCGACAACCGGATCGTGCCCTCACCAATGCCCGACGCCTTCAGCGCTGCAGCATCCATGCGGAAATGTGTGGTTGAAGCCGGATGGATCACCAGCGATTTCGCGTCGCCAATATTGGCAAGATGTGAAAACAGCGACAGTTTCTCGATGAATGTTTTGCCAGCCTGCTTGGCGTCGCCCGAGCCGCCTTTGAGGTCAAAGCTGATCACGGCACCTGCGCCATTGGGCAGCAATGTCTTTGCCAGTTCGTGGTCCGGGTGCGAATCGAGTTCTGGATACGTGACGTGCGCGACCGACTTGTTGGCGGACAAAAACTGCACAATCTTGCGTGTGTTCTCCACGTGTCGGGGCATGCGCACATGCAACGTTTCCAGTCCCTGCAAAATCTGGAACGCGGTCATCGGCGCCATTGAGGCGCCAAAGTCGCGCAGGCCTTCGCGTCGCGCGCGCAACGCAAAAGCGGCAACCGATGATTCTTCCGACATCACCATGCCGTGGAAACCATCATAAGGTTCAGTCAACGTCGGAAATTTTCCGGAGCGTTCCCAATCGAAGCTGCCGCCGTCGATTAACACACCGCCGATAACGACACCGTGGCCGGAAAGAAATTTGGTCGCTGAATGCATGACGATATCGGCACCCTGTGCAATAGGCTGCGACAGGAAAGGCGTGGTGAGCGTAGCGTCAACCATCAAGGGCAGACCGGCGTTGTGTGCGATTTCGGCGATGGTGGGGATATCTAGTACATCAAGGCCGGGATTGCCGACCGTTTCGCCGAAGAGCAGACGCGTGTTGGGGCGAATCGCTTTTTTCCAGGCTTCCGGATCACGCCCGTTTACAAACGTGGTCTCGATGCCAAAGCGCGGCAAGGTATAGCTCAATAAATTGTGCGAGCCGCCGTATAGTGCATTGGAAGCAACGATATGTGCGCCGGCACCCATCAAGGTCGCGATGCCCAGATGCAGTGCGGCCTGACCGCTGGCGGTGGCGATGGCCGCGGGCGCACCTTCGAGAGCGGACATGCGTTCTTCGAAAACCGACAGGGTCGGATTGGAAATGCGTGAGTAGACGTGCCCGCTGCGTTCGAGATTGAATAGAGAGGCGGCAGTCTCGGTATCGGGAAAGACGAAGGCTGCAGTTTGGTAGATCGGCACGGCGCGTGCGCCGGTGGCGGGGTCAGGCGACTGACCGGCGTGAACTGCAAGCGTATCGAGGCGGGGATATTTAGGAGCGGGCATTGGTATCGCTATTGAGTGGCTTGCAATTGAAATTTAAGGCGGCGCATGAAATCTTGCCAGAACCCCATATTGTTTGGTAAGGTGTGTGATAAATCACAATTAGGTAGTCCAGTGCAACTCTCCAAGGTATCCATTATCGCGACTTTCTGCGCGGCGCTGATGTTTTGCGTCGCGACTTGTGCGGTCGCGCAAACTCCACGTGGGCATACCCCCGGCAAAGCAGCACCCGTTCGCGTCAAAGCAACTGGTGTCGCCGATTTCACCAAGGATGGCATGCCCAATGTGCAATCGCATGCCTTCATGGTGTTCGACCCCACAACCGGTCGTGCCTTGTTTTCGAAGAATGCAGACCAGGCTGTACCGATTGCCTCGATCACAAAGGTGATGACTGCAATGGTCGTGCTCGACGCCAAGCTGGATATGGACGAGCCCGTCGTCGTGGATAAAGAAGATATTGATACGCTGAAGGGTTCAAGTTCGCGTCTTCCGGTCGGTTCCGCGTTCCGGCGCGAAGACTTGATGCGACTGGCTTTAATGGCTTCCGACAATCGCGCGGCTGCTGCATTGGGCCGCACTTATCCTGGTGGCAAGGCCGCATTTGTAGAGGCGATGAATGCGAAAGCCCAGTTGCTCGGTTTGCAAAATACCAAATTCGTTGATGCTACTGGTTTGGCTCCCGGTAACGTGGCAAGTCCTCAAGACCTGGCCTTGATGGTCTCTGCTGCCTCTGCTTTCCCGGAGATCCGCGAATTCTCAACGGCCCAGGAATTGCACGTCACGCTGGCCAAGGGTGGACGCTCGATCGGCTTCAACAACACCAACGCATTGGTGCGGTCGCAGGGTTGGAGTATCGGTCTCTCCAAGACTGGCTATATCAATGAGGCTGGCAAATGCCTCGTGATGCACGCCACCATCGCCAATAACCCTGTGGTGATCGTGCTTCTCGATTCCTGGGGCAAACTCACTAGAATCGGTGATGCCAATCGCATCAAGAAATGGCTGGAAACGCAGAAGTTCGCCGAGCTCGCAGCCAAAAATAGTTAGCTGGCGCACTGCGTTTGCGCCGAATATTTCGATACCCAACGCCATTGACCTGCACCCTTTGCCTTCACCCTGCATGCGTGCTCAAATAGCGTCATGAACGTCGGCCTGTTTGTCACCTGTCTCGTAGATCTCGTCAGACCCAATATTGGTTTTGCCGCGCTGAAGCTGTTGGAAGATGCGGGCTGCACCGTGACCTTCCCGGTCGCGCAAACCTGCTGTGGCCAGCCAGGCTACAACTCCGGCGCACGCGAAATTGCCAAGACGCTGGCCAGAAAAGTACTCGGCGAATTCCGCCATTGTGATTACGTGGTTGCGCCCTCCGGGTCTTGTTCCGGGCAAATGAAACTGCACGTCGTCGAAGATTTATTCAAAGGCGAACCCGAGGAAGCCGACTTTCGCGCGCTCGCGGCCAAGTGGTACGAGCTATCGGATTTCCTGGTGAGCGTATTGAAGATCGATAAGCTCGCCGACAAGTTCGACGGTTCCGTCACTTACCACGATAGCTGCGCCGGCCTGCGTGAACTCGGCATCAAGTCACAGCCGCGTTCGCTGCTCGCGCATACCGGATGCGCGTTGAGCGAAATGCAGGATGCCGAAAAATGCTGCGGCTTCGGCGGTACTTTCTCAGTCAAACTCGGTGAGATTTCTACCCGTATGGCCGAGAACAAATGCGTCAATATCGGGGTGTCCGGGGCGAGCGCAGTGGTCGGTGGTGATCTGGGTTGCCTGCTGAATATCGAAGGGCGACTGCGGCGCAATGGCGATATGAAAACCAAGGTTTATCACTTCGCCGAAATTGCGGCGGGGATGACGAAGTAATTTGTTAGCACTAATAGTGGTGCGGTTTTCAGGCTATTTTTGCCTGCGAGCGCGCGCCGAATGGCGATCTACACTTCAGAGAACTTCTCGAAATTTAGTATCCGTTCGCCCCCAGCATCAAGCATGCTCGGGCAGGCTCTGAGGTATCGAAGGGCAAAGCGTGGCGTGCTGAATCAATAGCTCACGGCGCCAGCGCTTCGATACCTCAGCGCGAACGGAGGTTACTGGAAGTTTCCTACAGCGACGCACTGGCGGGACGACAATGCAAGTACAAAGCATGCATTTCAAACAAACGGCGAGCACCAAGCTCAACGACGCCGTATTGCAGACTGCGCTAAAGAAATCCAAAGGCAAGTTCGTCGATGGCCGCGCACTCGGTGTGGCGCAGATCGATAACTGGGAGGATATCCGTACGTATGCCGCCGCGATGCGTGATCGTGTCATCGATGGTCTTGATGCGTACCTGCTCGAATTTGAACGCAACGCAATTCGCCGTGGCGCGGAAGTCCACTGGGCTGAAACGGCGGAAGAAGCGAACGCGATTGTGCTGGGAATCGCGCAGCGCAATGGCGTGAAAACCATCACCAAATCGAAATCGATGGTCACCGAGGAAATCGCCCTCAACGATGCGCTCATCGGCGCCGGTATTCGTGTGATGGAAACCGATCTGGGCGAATATATCCTGCAACTGGCGGGGGAGCCGCCATCGCATATCGTTGCGCCCGCCGTGCACAAATCCAAAGAGCAGGTTGCGGAGCTGTTCATGAAGGCGCATCACAAGCCGCGCCTCACCGAAATTCCGGCCATGACACGCGAAGCACGCGAACAGTTACGCAGCCATTTTCTCGGCGCCGATATGGGTATTTCGGGTGCCAATTTTGTCATCGCCGAAACCGGCACCACACTGACAGTCACCAATGAGGGTAATGCCGATCTGGTCACCACGCTGCCACGCATTCATTGCGTGGTCACCGGCATTGAAAAGGTCATCCCGACGCTGGAAGACTTCGCGACGTTGATTCGCCTGTTGCCGCGCTCGGCCATCGGCCAATCGATAGCCAATTATTTGACCCTGACCACCGGCGTGAAAGCTGCTGGTGAATCGGATGGGCCCGAGCAAATGCACATCGTGCTCGTCGATGCGGGGCGTACCAAGCTGGTCGGCAGCGACATGAAAGACATGCTGCGCTGCATTCGCTGTGGTGCCTGCATGAATCACTGTCCGGTTTACCAAAATGTCGGCGGTCACGCCTATGGTTGGGTATATCCCGGACCAATGGGTTCTGTGCTCACGCCAACTTACGTCGGCATCGAGAACGCCGGAGACTTGCCCAACGCGGCAACGTTTTGCGGTGAGTGTCAGGTAGTGTGCCCGGTGAAAATTCCATTACCCGATCTGATGCGCAAGTGGCGCGAGCGGCAGTTCGACATGAAGTTAAGGCCGATGGGTGAACGCGCGGCGATTGCGTTTTGGGGGTTCTTCGTCAAGCGCCCGGCCGTGTATGCCATTGCAACTCGCATCGCTGCGCGCATTGCGGCGATGATGGGCGGCAGAGAAAAGCTAATTCATTCGCTGCCCGGTATCGATGGCTGGACGCAGGGTCGCGACATGCCCGCTCCTGAGGGCAAAACATTCCGCGAACTGCATGCAGCCAGACTGGCGTCGCAGAAAGCCAAAACGTGAGCGCTCGCGAAAATATTCTCGCTCGCATTCGCAGCCAGACCGGCAAGGCGGGGGTGACGTCGGACGCCGAGCTCTCGCTGGTGCAGGCGCATATTTCCGGACACGAACGCGGACCGGTACCAACCTTTGCCATGCACGATCCGGTGCAACATTTCGTCGAAGAGTGCGCTCGCCTGACAACCACGATTTCAGAGGTTGGCGATGTCTGCGCAGCACCGCTTGAAGTTGCACGCTACATTTACAGCGCATCCTTGCAGCCGCGCTGTGTTGGTTGGCCGGAATTCGCTGCCCTCGATTGGCAGGCAGCCGGTATTCAGTACGACAGTCGACCGGCCACTGGCGACGACCTGATCGGTATCACGGGGTGTTTTTGCGCCATCGGCGAGACGGGGACGCTGCTACTGCTTGGTGCACCAACTACACCAAAATCCACCGCGCTGCTGCCTGAAACGCATATCTGCATCGTCAGCAAAAGTCGGATGGTGCCGACCATGGAAGATGCGTTTCAGTTGATGCGCAGGGAAATTGGTGAGCCGCCGAGAGCGACGTTTTTTGTTTCCGGCCCCTCAAGGACAGCCGATATTGAGCAGACCATCGTTATCGGCGCGCACGGTCCGTATCGCGTACACGTGGTCCTGATTCCCTGAATCTGACGCTGAGTTTCTGCGTCAGGCGATAGCCCGATAGGCGGGCAACGTCAGGAATTCTTCGTAGTTGTCGTCCATCACCAGCGCTTCGAACATCCTCGCACCCGCAGCGTATTTGCCCGCAGCATAAACCGCATCGCCGACAATACCCGGCGTTTTGGCCAACTCATCGGCGATCAGCGGTGAGACCAGTTCCTTCGTCACTTTGCGGCCATCATCCAGAACCCCTTTGGGTGAACGAATCCACTGCCAGACCTGCGAGCGTGAAATTTCCGCCGTTGCCGCGTCCTCCATCAGATTGAATATCGGCACGCAACCATTGCCGCCCAGCCACGAACCGACATACTGGATGCCGACCTGAATGTTGTTTCGCAAGCCCGCTTCGGTGATCGGTGCTTCCGGGTGAAAATCGAGCAGGTCCGTCGCGGTGTAATTGACGTCGTCCCGCTGGCGATGAATTTGATTTGGTGTTGGCATGTGCGCATCGAACACTTCTTTGGCGATGGCAACCAGGCCCGGATGGGCAACCCAGGTGCCGTCACAGCCGTCGGTCACTTCACGCAGTTTGTCGGCGCGTACTTTTTCCATCGCCGCATCATTTGCTGCTGGATCATTTTTGATCGGGATTTGCGCCGCCATGCCGCCCATCGCAAAGGCTTGGCGCTTGTGACAGGTTTTCACGAGGGTGAGCGCATAGGCGCGAAGGAATGGCGCCATCATCGTCACCTGACTTCGATCAGCGAGGCAGAAGTCCTTGTTCAAACGGAATTTCTTGATTGCCGAAAAAATATAATCCCAGCGGCCAATATTAAGGCCCGCGCTATGTTCACGCAATTCGTAGAGGATTTCGTCCATTTCGAATGCGGCGACAATGGTCTCGATCAACACCGT
>Ga0163144_10018847_pt1 | contig 13931 bp, 9 predicted proteins | sample OliLak19BULKMAT1_FD_123175 | JGI IMG/M metagenome (GOLD analysis project Ga0163144, IMG submission 123175) | Freshwater microbial mat bacterial communities from Lake Vanda, McMurdo Dry Valleys, Antarctica - Oligotrophic Lake LV.19.BULKMAT1 | ecosystem: Environmental > Aquatic > Freshwater > Lake... | reverse complement strand
GCTCACCCGCCGCGCCCTGTGCGATGGCAGCCGGCGGCCGCGCCGGGGTGACCCTTGCGCCCGTGCAAGCTCAAGTGCTGCCGGGCGGCGCCGAAATGGTCTTCAGCGGTTGGTGGAATTCGCTTGCGCCTGACCTGCACGTCCGCGAGACACGCCAGCGCCACTGCAACCAGGCTTTGCACGACGGCGGTCGGTCCCGCATTCATCGCCTGCCGCCCCGCTGATCCACCGAACTTTCCCGCCCAGTCATCCGCCAAGTCGCCCGCCCATCCATGATGCGCCTGCCCACGCTGTCGATACGAGCCACCGTGCTGTGGGCCATCATCGTGGGCGTGGTCATGCCGGCGCTGGTCGTGCTGGTGATCGACCGCCAGGTCTCGCGCGAGTCCGCCGAGCCCATCGTGCAGCGTAACCGCGCGGCCGTGCTGGTGCTGGCCGCCGCCGTCGTCACCGAGCCGGCCTGGACGCTCAGCGAACCCGGGCTGCGTGCGGCCGTGCAGCGCATCCTGAAAGAACCCTCGGTGTGTGCGGTCGAGATCCTCGACCTGCAGCCCGCCGCGGTGCCGATGAAGATCGCCGAGCGCAAGTGCAAGCCGGAGCTGCGCACCTCGGCCGTTGAAGCGCCCGTGCTGCACGAAGGCCAGAGCGTGGCGCGTCTGCGTGTCAGCTTCGACGACACCGAAATCGACCAGATGCTCGACGAGCGACTGCGCCACACCGTCTGGCTGGTGGCCGCACAGGTGGTCATCGGCGTGCTGGTGCTGACCGGCGTGCTGGCGCTGCGGTTGCTGCGGCCGATCGACCGCCTCAAGCAGCAGGCCGGCACGCTGCTGTCGCGCCAGCCCACGCCCGCACTCGCCTGGACGCGGCGCGACGAACTCGGCCAGCTCGGGCAGCACCTTGACGACGTGCGCCGGCGCATCCAGGAGCTGATCGGCGAGCTGGAAAACAAGAACTCGCAGTTGCACAAGCTGGCAATGTTCGACCCGCTCACCGGCCTGCCCAACCGCACGCTGCTGCGCGAGCTGTTCGACCACGAGGCTGCGGCGGCGCGGCGCGGCAGCCGCACGCTGGCGCTGATGTTCATCGACATCGACAAGTTCAAGGACATCAACGACGAGTGGGGCCATGCCGCCGGCGACCAGCTCTTGCTGGCCATAGGCAAGCGCGTGCGCCATGTGCTGCGCGAGTCCGACATCGTCTGCCGGCTCGGCGGCGACGAGTTCGTCGTGCTGCTGCCGCAAACCGAAGGCTGGGACCAGGTGGCGGCCACCGCGCAGCGCCTGCTCGACGCCATCCATGTGCCGATCGCGCTGGCCGGCGAAGGTGTCAGCCCGCGGGTCTCAGCCAGCATCGGCATCGCCATGTACCCGGCCGACGGCGCCGACTTCGACAGCCTGGCGCGCACCGCGGACCTGGCCATGTACCGCAGCAAGGACCTCGGCCGCGCCCGTTTCAGCTTCTACCACCCCGACCTCGACACCGCGCTGCGCGGCCGCCTGGAGCTGGAGCGCGAGCTGGCGCATGCCATCGACCACAACGAGCTGGTGCTGCACTACCAGCCGGTGTTCGATGCCGAGACGGGGCGCGTGGTGGGCAGCGAGGCGCTGGTGCGCTGGTTGCACCCGCTGCGCGGCCTGCTGATGCCGGGTTCGTTCATCCAGGCCGCCGAAGAGACCGGCCTGATCGCAGAGCTGGGTCTGTGGACGCTGCAAACCGCCTGCGCGCAGCACGCCGCCTGGCGCGCCGCCGGCTTGCAGCCCGGCCGCATCGCGGTCAACGTGTCGGCGCTGCAGGTTCACAACGATCCCAGACTGGCCGAAGCCGTGCGCACGGCGATGCACGAGCACGGGCTGAAAGCGGGTGAGCTGGAGCTGGAGCTGACGGAAAGCGCCTTGCTGTCCGACACCGACATCAACACCGCGCTGCGCATGGTGGCGCGGCTGCGGCAGACCGGCGCACTGCTGGTGATCGACGATTTCGGCACCGGTTTCTCGTCGCTCAGCTACCTGAAGGTGCTCAAGCCCGACAAGCTGAAGATCGACCGCAGCTTCGTCAATGACCTGCCCGGCGACGCGGACTCGCACGCACTGGTGCAGACCATCATCGCGATCGCGAGGGCGATGTCGATCAACGTGGTGGGCGAGGGCGTGGAAACCGCCGCGCAGCGCGATCTGCTGCTGTCGCTGGGTTGCCGGCTGCAGCAGGGTTACCTGCATGGCCGGCCGATGCCGGCGGCCGCCTTCGTGGTGATGCTGCAGCACGAAGAGTCGCTGGCGGGGTCGGTTTCACGGTAGGGAATGGCGCGGCACGGCACGGCGTCAGGTCGGTCATGCGGGCGTGAGTGCGGCCTCGCGCAGGCGCTTCAAGGCCCACAGCACGGTGGTCAACCGCACGGCACGGCGGTCGCCGTCCAGTTGCAGGCGCTCGGATCGCACGACGGGTTCTCCACCGCTGCCCGACGCCACGGCCAGCCACACCGTGCCCACCGGCTTGCCAGGCACCGCGCCGCCGGGCCCGGCGATGCCGGTCACCGCCACCGCCAGCTGCACCGGCGCACGACGCAGTGCGCCCAGCGCCATCGCCTCGGCCACCGGCTGGCTGACGGCGCCGTGGCTGGCGATCAGCGCCGGGTCGACGCCCAGCAGTTCGCTCTTCGCCGCGTTGCTGTAGGTGACGAAGCCGCGCTCGAACCAGTCGCTGGAGCCGGCCAGCGCGGTGCAGTTGGCGGCAATCAGGCCGCCGGTGCAGCTCTCGGCCGTGGCCATGCGCCAGCCGCGCGTGCGCAGCGTGTCGGCCAGCAGGGCCGTCAGACCGGCTGCCTGATCTTCGAATTCCGTCATGTCCGCAGCGCCTTCCAGATCACCATCGCCAGCGCCATCACCAGCAGTGTGCAGCCCGCGGCCACGAGGTCGTCGAACAGGATGCCCACACCCTGCCGCCAGCCGATCGTCTGGCCCGGCCGCAGCTTGAAGCGGCGGTCGGCCCAGCCCACCGGGCCCGGCTTGGCGGCGTCGAAATAGCGGAACAGCCCGAAGGCGGCGGCCTGCGCCCACAGCCCGGCCGGCATCAACAGCCACAGCACCAGCCAGATGGCGATGATCTCGTCCCAGACGATGGCGCCGGGGTCGGCCACGCCCATGTGCTGCGCGGTGCACGTGCAGGCCCAGAGGCCTACCACCAGGCCGGCGCCGATGAGCAGCGCCCAGGACCAGCCGCCCAGGCTGCTACCCAGCCAGCGGTCCAGCACCAGGAAAGCCACCCAGCCCCAGAGCGTGCCCACCGTGCCCGGCGCCCTGGGTGACAGTCCGCTGCCGAAACCGAGCGCCAGCCAGTGCGCAGGGTGTCGCCACATGAAGGCCGCGCTGGCGCGACGCGGGCCGTCGGCGGCTTGTTGCGCCGCTTGTTGCGCCGCTTGTTGCGCCGTCTGTTCGGCCGTTCTCTCGGCGTTCATGTCCGGAAGTGGTCGAAAGCCTGCAGCCGCGCCTCGACCGCGCGGCCGGTGCTGTCGACGACGCGCAGCGCGTGGCCTGCCTCGATGCGGCCGATCCGCGTGACGGCCACGCCCGCGGCCCGCCCGGCGTCCCGCACCGTCTGGGCCGATTCGGGCGCGGCGCTGAACAGCAGTTCGTAGTCGTCGCCGCCGGCCAGCACGCATTCATGCTGAAGCGCCGTCGGCAGCGCGGCCAATGTGGCGCTGCGCGGCAAGGCGTCGACGTCGACCACCGCGCCCACGCCCGAGCGCTTCAGCACATGGCCGAGGTCGCCGAGCAGGCCGTCGCTGAGGTCGATGGCGCTGTGCGCGATGCCGCGCAGGCTGACCCCGAGTGCGACGCGAGGCATCGGCAGTTCCATCGCGCGACGCACCGCCTCGAATTGCTCGCCGGGCAGGCAGAGCCGGCCGCGAAAGACCTCCAGCGCAAGGCGGGCGTCGCCGATCTGGCCGCTCACCCAGAGTTCGTCGCCGACCTTCGCGCCGCTGCGCAGCAACGCCTGGCCGGGCGGCACTTCGCCGAACACGGTGATGCACAGGTTGAGCGGCCCGGCGGTGGTGTCGCCGCCCACCAGCTCGATGCCGTGGGCATCGGCCAGCGCATAGAGGCCGTCCGCCAGCGGCGCGATGAAGGCCTCGTCGGCACGCGGCAGCGCCAGTGCCAGGGTGAAGGCCAGCGGCTCGGCGCCCATCGCCGCCAGGTCGCTGAGGTTGACGGCCAGCGCCTTGTGGCCCAGCCGATCGGGCGCCACGGTGCTGAGGAAATGGCGGCCCTCGACCAGCATGTCGGTGGAGACGGCCAGTTGTTGTCCGGGCCGCGGCACGAGCAGCGCGCAGTCGTCACCGCCGCCCAGCGCGGCGCGGCGCAGCGGCCGCCGGAAATACTTGTCGATCAGCTCGAATTCACCCATGACCGCGATTGTGGCGGGCCGCTTCAGCTGCCCGGGTCGCGCAGCAGGTTGGCCAGTTCGACGGCCGACTTCACGTTCATCTTCTCGAAGACGCGCGCCCGGTGCACTTCCACCGTGCGCACGCTGATGCCCAGATCGTCGGCGATCAGCTTGTTCGGCCGGCCGTCGATGACCAGGCGCATCACCTCACGCTCGCGCTCTGTCAGCGCGGCCAGCGTGCGGCCCGCGGTCTGCTGCGCGCGCCGGCGTTGCAGCTCGGTGCCGCTGGCCTCCAGCGCCAGCACGATGCGGTCGACCAGCGCGTTGTTGGAGAAGGGCTTCTCGACGAAGTCGAAGGCGCCGCCTTTCACCGCCGCCACCGCGGTGGGCACGTCGCCATGGCCGGTGAGGAAGATGACCGGCAGAGCCGCCAGCAGCCCGCGCTCGGCCAGCCGTTCGAACAGCACCAGGCCGCTCATGCCGGGCATGCGCACGTCGAGCAGCAGGCACACCGGCGCGGTCGGCCAGGGCAGGCGCATCGCGTCGAGGTGGGCCTCGAAGGACTCGGCACTGGCAAAACCTTCCGACAAAAGGCGGCGCGAGCGCAGCAGCCAGGCGAAAGAGTCGCGCACCACGTCTTCGTCGTCGACGATGTAGACGACAGGAATGCCGAGCGCGGGATCCAGGGCCATGGTCAAACGGGAGTGGTGTCCGCAGTGTCGCCGCTTTCCGCGCTGGGTTCCGCACTGGGTTCCGCGCTGGTTCCGGCGCGGGCCGGCAGCGACGGTGCGGCGGCGGGGCTGGTGGCTCCCTGCGCCGGCAGCGTGAAGCGGAACTCCGTGCCGCGGCCGTCCAGGCCGGGGCCGAAGTCGAGCGCGCCGCCGTGCTGTTCCACCACCGTGCGGCACAGGCTCAGGCCCAGGCCCATGCCCTCGCTGCGGGTGGTGAAGAAGGGCGTGAACAGGCGAAGCGCGACGTCTGCCGCGATGCCCGGGCCGGCGTCGATCACGCTGAAGCTGACCCAGCGCGGGTGCGTCTGCCGCACGCGCAGCGTGAGCACGCGCAAGGCCAGCGGCGTGCCGGTTTCCATCGCCTGGATGCCGTTGCGCGTCAGGTTCAGCAGCACCTGTTCGAGCATCGTGCGGTCGCACACCACGCGCGGCGGCTTGTCACCCATGTCGAGATCGATGCGCGTGCCGCTCTTCCTTGCCTGAAGGCGCATCAGCGGCATCACGGCCTCGATCAGCAGATCCACGCCCAGCGTCTCGCGCTGCTGCTCGCGACGCCGCACGAAGTCATGCACGCTCTTGATGATGCGGCCTGCGCGCGCGGCCTGCTCGGCCACCCGCTCCAGCGCCTGGCGCAGCATGGGCAGGGTGTCGGCGGCCGTTCCCTGGGGCTCGTCGATCAGGTTCAGCGAGCCGGCGGCATAGCTGGATATCGCCGCCAGCGGCTGGTTCAGCTCGTGGCTGAGCAGGGAGGCCATCTCGCCGACGGTGGCGAGGCGGGCGGTGGCCTGCAGGCGATCCTGCTGCTGGCGCGACAGCTCTTCCATGCGGCGCTGCGCGCTGATGTCCAGCACCGCGCTCATCCAGCCGGTGTGGCGGCCCTGGCCGTCGACCAGCGGCGCCTCGTAGATCATGACCGGGAAACGCTCGCCGTTCTTGCGCATGAAGACGGTCTCGAAGCCTTCACGCGCTTCGAGCGGCCCGCCAGGGCGGCCACCACCGGCCAGCAGCGTGTGCTGACGGTGCTGGTATGCGTCGGCAAACTCCGGCGGCCAGTACGGCGGCCGGTGTTGCGAGTGGATCTGCGTCACCCGCCCGGCCATCAGCTCGACGGCGCTGGCGCCGACCATCGCGCAAAAGGCCGGGTTGACGTAGGTGATGGCGCCCGTCAGGTCACGCGCGCGCAAGCCGGTGACCAGTGAATCCTCCATCGCCTGGCGAAACGCCAGCGACTCGGCCAGCGCATGCTCGGCGGCGGCACGGCGGCGCACGTCGCGCACCAGCAGCAGCACCACGGTGAACAGCGCGAGCGACAGCCCGAGCACCAGCGCGGTGGCCAGATTGGGGATCAGGCTGGGCCGGCCGCTGGCGGCGTCGGCGCGCAGCTGCAGCATCATGCCGGGCAGGTCGACCAGGCGCTCGGCGACATAGACACCGGTGCCGCGTGACATGCCGGCGCGCGCCAGCCGGGTACCGTCGCTTTCGACGAACGACAGTTCGTACTGGCGCGCCAGGCGCGGCGTCTGCACGCCGTCGAGCAACTGGGCCAGCGCGAAGGTTCCGACCAGGAATCCGGCGTCGCGGCCGTCCTGCTGCAGCGGCACGCAGAGGTCCAGCACCTCGGCGCCCTGGCCGCCGGGCAGCGGCACGAAGTAGGTGCGTGAGAAGGACGGCCGGGCGGCGCGGCGCGCGGTCAGGCAGGCGAGCTCGGTGTCGATGTCGAGGTCGTCGCGCGACATCTGGCTGAACAGGCGCTGGCCGTAAGGCGTGCTCAGGCTCCCGGTGACGCGCAGATCGGCATCGCGGCGCTCCACGTGCAGCAGTTCGCGCTGGCTGCGCATCAGTTCGTTCCCGTGGTCCCGCCAGTCCGACGCCATCGGCTCCCGCCACATCAGCGCCTGCAGCGCCTGCATGTGGCGCAGCAGGTCGCGGCGGATCTCCACCGCCGCTTCGGCCGCCACGCCGTCGGCTTCTTCCTGGGCGCGTGCCGATTCGTAGCTCACCGTCAGCCAGACCAGCAGGCTCTGCGCCACCAGCAGCAGGCCGATCAGCATGCCCCAGAGCAGGGCCCGGCGCATGCGCCGGCGCGGGGGCTGGGTCGGCGGGTTCGGGGCGGTGGGCGTCATGACGTGATATTGCCGCCATCGGCGTCATGGTTGCTACGCAGTTTTGCGCATGGGTGGCGGGCAGGTCGGCGCGCACACTGTGCGACCTACAATCGCGCCCCGCCATACGGGCCAGCCGGAGACCGTTTCAACATGTCGACACTGAACGATAAGCAAGCCGAGCTGCGCCGCGCCGCGCTGGAGTATCACGAGTTTCCGACGCCCGGCAAGCTGCAGGTGGTGGCCACCAAGCAGATGGTCAACCAGCATGACCTGGCGCTGGCCTATTCGCCCGGCGTGGCCGCCGCCTGCGAAGAGATCGTCGCCGACCCGGCGAATGCCTTCCGCTACACGGCGCGCGGCAATCTGGTGGCGGTGGTGACGAACGGCACGGCGGTGCTCGGCCTCGGCGACATCGGCCCGCTGGCCGCCAAGCCGGTGATGGAGGGCAAGGCCGTGCTCTTCAAGAAGTTCGCCGGCATCGACGTCTTCGACCTCGAAGTGGCCGAGCGCGACCTCGACAAGCTGGTCGACCTGATCGCCGCGCTGGAGCCCACTTTCGGCGGCATCAACCTCGAGGACATCAAGGCGCCCGACTGCTTCTACGTCGAGCGCAAGCTGCGCGAGCGCATGAAGATCCCCGTCTTCCACGACGACCAGCACGGCACCGCCATCGTGGTGGGCGCGGCCACGCTGAACGCGCTGAAGGTGGTGGGCAAGCCGATCGGCGAAGTCAAGCTGGTGGCCTCGGGCGCCGGCGCGGCGGCACTCGCCTGCCTGGGCCTGCTGGTGAAGCTGGGCCTGCGGCGCGAGAACATCTGGGTGACGGACCTGGCCGGCGTGGTCTATGAAGGCCGCACCGAACTGATGGACGTGGACAAGGCCTTCTTCGCGCAGAAGACGACGCTGCGCACGCTGGCCGAGGTGATGCCCGGCGCCGACATCTTTCTCGGCCTGTCGGCCGGCGGCGTGCTGAAGGCGCCGATGGTGGCGGCGATGGCGCCCGCGCCGATCATCTTCGCTCTGGCCAACCCGACGCCCGAGATCCGTCCCGACGAAGTGAAGGCGGTGCGCAGCGACGCCATCATCGCCACCGGGCGCAGCGATTACCCGAATCAGGTGAACAACGTCCTTTGCTTCCCGTACATCTTCCGCGGCGCGCTGGACAGCGGCGCGACGACGGTGACCGACGCGATGGAAATCGCCGCCGTGCACGCGATTGCCGAACTGGCGCAGGCTGAACAGAGCGAGGTGGTGGCGGCGGCCTATGCCGGCGCCACACTGAGCTTCGGCCCCGAGTACCTGATCCCGAAACCTTTCGACCCGCGGCTGATGATGAAGATCGCGCCGGCGGTGGCGCACGCCGCCGCCGAGTCGGGTGTGGCGACGCGGCCGGTGAAGGACTTTGACGCCTACGGCGAAAAGCTGCAGAGCTTCGTCTATGCCTCGGGCACCCTGATGAAGCCGATCTTCAACCTCGCCAAGCGCGCGCTGAACAAGCGTGTGGCCTATGCCGAGGGTGAAGAAGAGCGCGTGCTGCGCGCCGTGCAGGTGGTGGTCGACGAAGGGCTGGCGCGGCCCACGCTGATCGGCCGCCCGGCGGTGATTGCCCAGCGCATCGAGGCCTTCGGCCTGCGCCTGAAGGAAGGGCTGGACTACGACATCGTCAACGTCGAGCAGGACCACCGCTACCGCGACTTCTGGCAGACCTACCACGGCATGACCGAGCGCAAGGGCGTCACCGTGCAGGTGGCGAAGATCGAGATGCGGCGCCGGCTGACGCTGATCGGCGCGATGCTGCTGCACAAGGGCGAGGTCGACGGCATGCTCTGCGGAACCTGGGGCACGACGGCCAACCACCTCTTCTACATCGATCAGGTGATCGGCCCGCGCCAGGGCGGCAGCCCGAGCACGCCGCAGGACGTGTGCGTCTACGCCTGCATGAACGGGCTGATGCTGCCGGGCCGCCAGGTCTTCCTCGTCGACACCCACGTCAACGCCGACCCGACGGCCGAAGAGTTGTGCGAGATCACCGTGATGGCGGCCGAAGAAATGCTGCGTTTCGGCTTGCAGCCGAAGGCCGCGCTGCTCAGCCATTCCAACTTCGGCACCAGCGATCACCCCAGCGCGCTGAAGATGCGGCGCACGCTCCGGCTGCTGCGCGAGCAGGCGCCCTGGCTGGAAGCCGATGGCGAGATGCATGGTGACGTGGCGCTGGACAGCGCTGCGCGCCGCGCCGTCATGCCGCGCAGCACGCTGGTCGGCGACGCCAACCTGCTGGTGCTGCCGAACATCGACGCCGCCAACATCTCCTACAACCTGCTGAAGACGGCGGCAGGCGGCGGCATTGCCATCGGCCCCGTGCTGCTGGGCGCGGCCAAGCCGGTGCACATCCTGACGCCATCGGCCACCGTGCGGCGCATCGTCAACATGACCGCGCTGACGGTGGCCGACGCGAACGCGGTGCGCTGAACCGCGCGGGGGTCTTGTTCCAGGTTGCGTTCGATCGACGTCTTGTCCGCCGGCTGCCGACCCTACGCAGACGCAGAAGAAGCGGGTTTGGCCGCCGGAAGCCGGCCATTGAAGGCGCACTTGCGCAAACTTCAAAGGTTCCGGTCGGTGACGAGCGTCTGGAGTGGTGCAACCCACGGCTGCTTGGATCACCCTGATCGAGCTTGGCCACGCTCAGCGTGGCTGGAACCCAAAGCCTGCGCCACACCTGCGGACTGACCTCGTCGAGATCAATGCCGGGTTGGTATTCGCGCTTTGCAGCGGCGGGGCGAGACTTGGTAGCTGTCAAGACCCGCATCGACATAGACTGTCAGCGGGCTCTGAAGTTGCCCAACAGCAGAATTCACGCGCAGCGCAGCGCCCTCGCCGCGGCTGGCGACAATAACCAGATTGTTCCGATTGTCCTGAAGGAGAGAACCCATGACCGCTGAAGAACAACGTGCCCTGCTCGCCGTGGCCCTGCTGGCTGCGTTTGCCGATGGCGACAAGTCCGAGGCCGAGCGCGAGGAAGTCAAGCGCATCGCCACCACTCTGGGCGGCCAGGCCGCCGGGCTGAATATTCCAGAGCTGATGCGAGACGTGCTGCTGAAGCGCCTGGACCTGTCCGAAGCCGTGGTCGCGCTGAAAGCGCACGAACACCGCCAACTGGCCTACGAGCTTGCCGTGTGCGTCTGCGACGCCGACGGCGTTCAGACATCGGCCGAGCGCCAGTTCCTGTCCAGCCTGAAGGCCGAACTCGGTGGCGCACTCGACACGGCCTTCGAAGCTCAGGCCGATGCCCTGGCGCGCGAGACCGATGCGCCTGCAGCCGTCAGCGCGGTCGCAACTGCTGCGCCCGCCATCGATCGCGCTGCGCTGGACAAGAGCATCTTCAACCGCGCAGTGCTCTGCGGCGCGCTCGAGCTCTTGCCGCAAAGCTGGGCCAGCATGGCCATCATCCCGCTGCAGGTGAAGTTGGTGCATGGCGTCGCGCAGGCCCACGGCATCACCAACATCGACGCCAGCATGGTCAAGGAGTTCATCGCCACGGCGGGTGTGGGTCTGACCGGGCAATACCTGGAGCAGTTCGGCCGCAAACTGGTGGGTGGTCTGCTGGGGTCGGTGCTGGGTGGGCTCGGCCGCGGCGTGGGCAGCGTGGGCACAGGTATGGCGATGAGCTTTGCCACCACCTATGCGCTGGGGCAGTTGGCCGTGCGTTATTACGGCAGTGGCAGGCAGATGAGCAAGGCGCTGCTGCAGCAGACATATCAAGACCTGCTGGTCGGCGCCAGACAGATGCAGCAGCAGGCGCTGCCTCAGATCCAGCAACAGGCGCGCACGCTGGACGCCGGCAAGATCTTGGAGATGGTGCGCAAACCGTTGGCGTGATGCGCGACAGGGCCTTGGTCCGTCTTGTCATCGAAGGTCGGAAAGTGGTGGGCGAGGAGCCGCTGCCGACGGACCGGGGCAAGCGGGTGCGCGATGCGCGATGCGCGCCAGGGTGCCGATGGCGCACCCGATCTTGTCACTGACGAAAGCGACGGCGAGTTGTTGAAGATCTCCCCAGCCATTCAGCGACTTCGCCACCGCCAGCGACAAGTTCGTGGCCTGCAGGTCGCGGGGCTGCGCCTGTAGCATGCGCGGTGGCCGACTGCAGCAGGCTGTGGGCGCGGCCGACCCGACCACCACTTTCAGGACATGCACATGCCTTCATTCCAGTACAGCCCCGGTGTCGACATCGGCAGCTTCTTCGACTCCTCCGACTGGGTTCTCACTTCAGTCTCGTCGACCAGTGCGGTATGGGAGTCGGGCGACCAGAAGCTGGTCGTCTCCGGCACCGGTTTGTCGCTGGCCGGCGGTGTGGCCAGCGGCACCATCACGGGTGTCAAGCTGTTCGATGTCGATCTCAGTTCGGGTTCTGCCGTCGACGTGCAGGTGATGACGAACACCACTGCGCTGGCGCTGTCGTTCGCCGGGATGATGAACGCCATTGCCGAAAGCCCGTACGGCTTTGGCGGTGATGGGTACATCTTCAGCGGCAACGACACGCTCACCGGCTCGGCCAAGGATGATTACATGCAGGGCTATGGCGGCAACGACCTGCTGAACGGCGGCGCCGGCAACGACTACCTGTCCGGCGACGATTCCATCGGCGACTTTGCCGGGCCTGGTGGCAGAGACACCCTGAACGGGGGTGATGGCGACGACGTCCTCTCCGGCGGTGGCGGCAACGACTCCATGGCAGGTGGCAACGGCAACGACTATTACTATGTCACCGACGCAGGCGACGTGGTCACCGAGGCCAGCGGTTCTACCGCCGGCTCCTTCGACCGTGTCAACTTCAGCAGCTCCAGCGGCGCGCTCAGCTACACGCTGCCGACCAACGTCGAAAACCTCGAGCTGACGCCTTACTCGGACACCGGAACGCCGATCACCCTCACCGGCACCGGCAACGCGCAGGCCAACAAGATCAGCGTGATCGACATCAGCGGCGGCTTCAATCCGTCGTCGGTCAAGCTCTTCGGACTGGGCGGCAACGACCGGCTGGCCGGAGGCGTGGGCAAGGACTCGCTGGACGGCGGCACCGGCATCGACACCCTGATCGGCGGACTCGGGTCGGACACCTACACCGTCGACTCCCTCAGCGACGTGGTCAGCGAGGTCATTGTCTTTCCGGGGCCGAACAGTGATGTCGACACGCTGGTGTACGGGTTGACGACGGCCGGCACCGTGTCGCTGGGCGGCACGGTCTCGGGGCTGGCTGCCAGCAAGACCTACAGCGGCATCGAGAACCTGACCCTGGGCAGCAGCACTGGCACGCTGGCGTACAACGGCATCGGTAACGACGCGGCCAACAAGATCGTCGGCAATGCGGGTGCGAACAAGCTGTATGGCTTGAACGGCAACGACACGTTGCAGGGCGGTGCTGGCAACGACCAGTTGTTCGGCGGCTCGGGCAGCGATACCATCGTGCTGGGCAGCCGCAGCGGCAGTGACCGTGTGGCTGACTTCAAGCTCAGCGGCACCGACAAGATCCTCGTCGACCAGAGCGACATCGGCGGCATCGGCAATGGCGATACCGTCCGGGATGGCGCCGTATCCGTCGCCGGGCCCGGCGGCTTCGCAAAGACTGCCGATCTGGTGATCATCACCAGCAACATCGCCGGCAGCATCACGACCGCCAGCGCGGCGGCCAAGATCGGCAGTGCCACCGGTGGCAACTACGTCATCAACGACGACCGCATCTTCGTGGTCGACAACGGCACCGACTCGGCAATCTTCCTGTTCACCGCCAAGGACGCCGACGCGGCGGTCGAAGCGAACGAACTGATCCTGCTCGCCACACTGGCGGGCTCGGCGTCGACCGTGACCGGCGACTTCATCTTCGGCGCGTGAGCTGCGCCCGTCCAGCGCAGCGCACGGCGCTGGCCGCATGCGAACCACCGATCACGCCGGGTGCGGTGGTTGATCGTTCGCAAGGTGGGTCGGAGGACAGATCGCATCGGGACAGGGGCCGATCATCGCTGACCGGCCCCTCCCACACATTCGGCGTGCGGGCCCGCCCCGGGCGGTTCGAGAAGTTGAGGTCAGGAGAACTTCGGAACTCCCAGGCGGTCCCAACAATCGGTCGACAGCACCCTGTTCAACGTGAACGACACTGTTCCGCAGACGTGACGGCGCCTGGCCCGGGACGGACCAAGACGTGATGCTGGCGGCGGGTTTGGAGAATGATCGGGCGGCGGTGGGCATGCAGCCGTGCTCGATCAACATCTTCATCCAGCGCGGTGCGTTTCGCTGCACGCTCAAAGCCTCGCAGTCGACCGCCTTGTCGCGGTGGGGTGTCTTGTTCTTGAGCACCGCAAAGACAATCCGCAGCATCTTGTGCGCCAGCGCCACGACGGATTTCTTGTGGCCTTTGCGAATGCTCAGCGCCGCGAACTTGTCCCTCAGCGCACACCTGCTGTGCGATGCCGCCAGGGCGAACTCGCGCAGCAGACGCCTGACCCAGGCGTTGCCCTTGCGGGTCTTGCCGGTCTCGCGCTTGCCCGCGCTTTCGTTGTTGCCTGGGCAGATGCCCAACCACGAGGTCAGCCGCTCAGCGCTGCCGAAGTTCTGCATCTCCGCGCTGATCTCCACCAGCAACATCGCCGCGCCCATGACGTCGATGCCGGGGATGGTCTGCAGCAGCACCAGCTCGGTCTGCCAAGCGCTCAGGCCCTTGAGC
>Ga0163144_10018846_pt1 | contig 13932 bp, 16 predicted proteins | sample OliLak19BULKMAT1_FD_123175 | JGI IMG/M metagenome (GOLD analysis project Ga0163144, IMG submission 123175) | Freshwater microbial mat bacterial communities from Lake Vanda, McMurdo Dry Valleys, Antarctica - Oligotrophic Lake LV.19.BULKMAT1 | ecosystem: Environmental > Aquatic > Freshwater >... | reverse complement strand
CTTCACCCATCGCGTGATCTCCTGGGGGTCCGTGGAATGCCACTCACACTCCATGAAACCCCGCGAATCACGCGATGTTTTTCACGCTTTTAAAACGGCAGGGTGAATAAGACGGGTTAACGACTGCCGGCATTGTGCCGACGCTACGCGAACACGTCAACTATCCGATTCCTTTTCGATCCGCGACCGGCCTTCAAAACAACCCGGCGTGAACAGGCGAGCCGAGAAATTTCGTCGCGCGATTCGTTCGCGAACCTCTTCATCAATATCGAGACCCCGGCTCCGTGCGAGCCGCTCCAACGGGGACCAATGCGACTGGGCCTCGCGACACCCGTCCGCAATCTCTTCCGCAGTCGGGCGGTCGGCGTCTTCGAATCCGTAGCCGAACTCCTGCAACCAATTCTGCTCGGATTGGTTTTCCATGCCGGCATGATAGTCACCGTTGCCCCAGTACCGTCAACCTGATGCACTTGATCGCCTTGCGCAGCCGCGATCGTCGTCGCTGTTCGTTCCAGGCCTCGGGGTTTTTCTTCCGCCACCGTGCATTGTGAAGGCGCCGCCAGCATGACTGGCAAACTCCGGACCGCGAACCAATGCAAACAAAGCGCTCACATCCCGCGGTCGAACACGGCTTTTTCGGACGAAAACTCATCTGACGGCAACCCATTTGTCAAAGTGCGCGCATTTTGGAGGGGGGGGGAGGGGTCGGGGGGTCCCGGAAAAAAAATCGGGGCGCAACTTTGCGCGCGATCGGCCCGTCCGCGCGGGGTGGGGTGGGGGGGGAGGACCCGCCGCCTTTTTTTCTGTAACTTGTTTATTTTCAATTGGTTACGGCTTGTGATATTCGGTCAATGAGGCAAGGTTGGCTACATCGCCCCTTTCGGCCTGCTTCTAGGGGTTGCTGGCCCCCTATTCTTGGCTTGTTTTGCCCCTATTTTGGCCCTCCTTTTCTCGCGCCGCGATTGCAGCCTGACCATTAAGCGACCTTCCCCCCCCCCCGCGGGCCGGCACGCCTGGCGGCGCCAACGAGGCGCCGCCAAGCTAGACGCAGCGGCAGACGGCGCCTGCCGGCTTGGTGCAATGTAAAAAACAGCCGCGGCCATCGTGTCGACCGCAAAGTGACCGATGGCCGCGACACAAGCGCGCGGCGCCTCGTCTTTCCTTCGAGTCGCTGCGCGTGGTTCGCTAGTTCAAGAGCTGTGCGAAAAACTGCTGCTTCATTTCGGCCTGTCGCGCACGAAGGTCGTCGTACACCTTGCACGCCGCCTGGTGGCGTTGGCTCGCTTCTTCGATCAGTTCATTTTGGAGTGACAGCCTTTCTCGCGCTCGCGCGATGTCGGCCGCCGGCTGGTCGCGGCAGGCTGAAAAGCGGCTGATGTCGTCTTCGATCGGGGTCAAACGCTCGACACAACGGGCGAGCTCGATCCGGGTACTGTTGACGAGTCTGCTCGCGGGCGAAAGATCGCGCGACAACCTCTCCTTCTCGCGCCGAAGGTCCGGGTCGGCGCCGTGGAAATAAATGCGCTCGCGCACTCTCGCAACGGCAGAATGCGCGGCCCCGGCCGCTCTAAATTTCTCGAAGGCGATCGAAAGAAAGGCTGGCGTCACTTCGCCGGTTTTAAATCGGGCTTCGGCGTTGGCGTGGGCATCGCGAGTCGATTCCATTTCGGCGGTGATTTCCGCTTCGCGTCGCAGCGTCGCCAAGTCGTCTTTGAAAAAAAAGCCGGTCTCGTAGGCGATCGGCGCCGGGCCAAGCCCCACGGCGTCTTTGATGCTGTCGAGCGCCCTTCCGGCACGTTCCTTGATACTGCTAGCCATTTTTTCACCTTCACTTGTTTGAGGAATTTTTGGAACCATTGAAAGAAGGATTTGTTGCGCGGCGTTGTTAGCGTTGCAGCCCTTTTCGATAAGGTGCGCGGCCAAGTCGCTCTTGCCACTCAGGCGGCCGTAGAGGGCGATATCGGCGCGGTCGCTTGCGGTTTGGGGCGGATCGGGCGGAAGGTCGGATCGCCACGCGCCGACCAGCTCGCGCACGTGCTCATCGGCGACAAAGTCAGTCGCGGCCAAGTCGTCGCGATGGTGACCGTTTACTTTTTCAAATTGCATCGGACGTACTCCGGCTCGTGACCGCCTTCCTAGGACTACCCTGGAACGCCATTGAAAGAAGGATTTGCTGCGCGACGTTGTTCGCGTTGCAGCCCTTTTTGATCAGGTGCGTGGCCAAGTCGCCCTTACCACTCAGGCGGCCGTACAGCGCGATATCGGCGCGGTCCCTTGCGGTTTGGGGTGGATCGGGCGGAAGGTCGGATCGCCACGCGCCGACCAGCTCGCGCACTTTCTCGTCGGCGACAAAGTCAGTCGCGGCCAAGTCGTCGCGATGGTGACCGTTTACTTTTTCAAATTGCATCGGACGTACTCCGGCTCGTGACCGCCTTCCTAGGACTACTCTGGAACGCCATCGGCCCATTTCATCGCGCTCACGAAACTCTCGCGAGAAAGGCCGGCATTTTCGCAGGCCAGTTTTTCGAGCTCGAACATGCGATGATATTTCTCGTCGCCCGGAGCAATCGGCGTGCTTGCCAGCGCCGCCGTCGGTACCGCGTCCTCTTCGTTCGCGACGTTCGCATCGCCGGGCCACTCGCAATCCACGCCGTCGTTCGTCTTGAGCGTGTAGATTGCAACTTCCTTGGAAATGCCGAACTGGTCGAAAGCCGCCTTCTCTTTGAGGTATTCGGCCTCGTACTTGGCGTCCTGGTCGGCCGGCGCGGGCCCGGCGGTTGCAGGTGATCGCTCGCCGCGCGTCTCCAGGTAATTCTCGACCGCCCCGCGGATCTGGCGCGAGATGTCGACGGGTTCTGCGAGATTTTCGCCGCGGCCAAAAAAGATTCGGTCGCACAAGTCCGCTCCAATTCGGTACTCGCGCTCAGTCAGGGTTGTGGACATTTTCTGATTTCCTTCGAAAAAAAAGTGGTGGATCAAAAAACCCGTCCGGCGCGACCGCCAAGCCAACGCCGAACGGGCCGGAACCTCATTTCTTGCCGCCATTTTCCGGCGGCGCTTGGGCCGGCCGAAGTTTGCGAGGTGGCAGGTCGTCGCTATGGTCTGGCCGCCGAAAGTTGTCACGCTGCGGCACTCCGTCTTTCGCGCTGGCATTCACAAAGCTTTCGAATCCCATCGATCGATCCTTTCAAAAATGGTGCAAAACGATTTTACCGGGCGATGAGCTTTTCAGCCGCTTCATGCTCGGCCGGAAGCAAGTAAAAACTCGCGGCGCTGCCCCGATCGAATAAACCGGGCAGCGCGCGTACGACCGGCTGCCGTGGCTTCGCGCTCGCGACGCGCAGCAACATCCCGCCCGGTGCCTGGGAGGTTTGCTCGCCGGGCTCGCGCGGAAACCTCGGCAAGTCGTCAAAGGATTCGTATTGGTCCCACCAAGCTTCGGACGGGTCGAGATCCGGCCGAGTGAACGCGACGATCGGTTGGCCGTTGCGAACCTCGCGCGTCTCGCGCCAATCGCCGTCGAAAGGCGCCGGGGGGTCGAGTGCGGCTTCGTTTTTCGTGGGCAACGTCAGCGCGGCGACGGGGGGCGCGCTCACGCCCAACAGCGCCAACAGCTCGGGTTCGTGATTTCGCATGGCGGCCTCGATCGTCGCGATGTCTTTCGTGTGTGTGCCCATTGGGCACAGTCGACCATCGCTTGCGAGCTGCAAACGCAAGCCATGTCGGTTGAGCGTGGCGAATAATTCCGCGAGTGTCATAGGGTTGAACCTCCCACCAATCGACCGGGGCCAGCGGCGATAATTTCCAGGGCGTCGGCGATGCGTTCGGCCGCCAGCTTCAGATCGCCCAGCACGTCGGCCAAAGGCTCGCCTTGCTCGGTCGTCAGCAGGTGTTCCAGGGGTCGCGTCGGCGTCTCATTCGGCGTCATGGTTTGGGCCTACCAATCATCAGTTCAAAAAAGTGTCCCGATAGTCTCTTTAAAAACACCCAACCATGCATCGGGACGGAGCCCCTACTACGTAGGGGGGCTCCGTCCCGATGATGCTTGGGTATCGGGACGGTACTGTCCCGATACTTTGTCCCGATGTCCCGATGGTCATTTTTCAGCCCCCAATTTCGGCCAGTTTGTACGTTTGCCAAAGCCGCTTCCCGGTGCTGATTTTTGTGGTCGTAAACTCGACCAGTTCGCCGTCCGTCAGGAGCGCCGCAAAGGCCACATTGAACCCCTGCGAATTGCGTCCGCAGCGAACGCGGATTTCGGTCCGCGTCCCCTGCCGATTGGGGCAGGATTGCACGGCCGCCAAGACAGCTTTTTTGTCGCGTTCCAGAGTCGCGTCGTTTTTCTTTTGCTTGGCCGTTTCCGTCGCCACGGCCTGTCCTTCGCGCGCATTGTCGGGCCGCATGACCTCAACGTTCCAGACGCGCCCTTTGAAGTCGGCGCCCAGCCGGCCCTCGCGGACGTCCAGGGCGTACAGGCCGCTTTGACCCGCACTGCCACCAATCGAGACCCACAGCTCGTGCCGGCCGCTGTCGGCTGACTCAGATGGCTGACCTGGCGATTGACCAGATAGTTGTCGATGAAGCTCGTGATGTGGTGCCGGATGAACGGCGCCGGTTGGCCCGCGAAAACGCTGTCGCAAATGCCGGTGAGGTTGGAGAAGCCCTGGCCTTGTGAAAGCGCGGTCAACATGGAGGTTTCCTCTCAGTTTGGGGGGGGGCAAATAAACAAACCTGATTCACTAGGCCGGGGGTCGGAAGAACACTTCTAACTACTAGCCGTCGAGGTGCTCATCCAAGCTGTCGTCGGCCAAAATGTCGTCCGGCGGGTCGTCTGGCGGGTCGGACGGCAGGGGGGGGTCTGCCTCGTCAAACAAACTCCGGGACCTTGCGTCATCAGCGTCACCTGCGTCACTAGTGACGCTGGAAACCCCGTAATTCCCGGCAAATGACGCAGGTGACGCTGGATTTCCCTTACATACATGCCACAGGCGAGCCCCCCCAGTGCGGGTGTGCATGACCGTCACTCCCGAATCGGCCAGGTCCTTTTGAATGCGCTTGAGCATCTGCGAAAGCAGCCGGCTGTTGGTGGGCCAACCCTTGGGCGGGCGGCCCTTCTCGTCGTGGCCGGCCAGGCGATTCAACTCGGCCAATAGTTCGGTCGGTGTGCCCTTCCAAATGGGGACCCGGTCGGGCTGCTCGCACCTGTCGGCCAGTTCGCGGACATACGGGGCGATGGGCGACGCTTCCAGTCCCAAATTGGTTGCTTCCCGGCGGCTGCCTTGATATGCATGCTCAAATGCGCCAGGATCCCAACCTAGAGCGCCCTCGCAAGCGACTACCCACCGGCAGAAATCTGCCATCCGGGGCAGTCGTGTCAACGTGGTGGTCGGAAGGCGTGCGATGCCGCCCGCCACGGCATCGAACAGCGCGCCCAGAATCAACGGCCGGACCTTTTCGAACTCCGCGTAGATTTCGCTTTCCGGTCGACGTTGCAGTTCGTCGATCGTCTGCAATTGCACGATCAAGGCGCGTTCCAGCAGGTCGCTACGTTCGGCCACGTCTTCAATGGCCGTGACGAGTTGCGGGCGACAGAAGTCGAAAATCACTTCTTCGTCGTCGGTGTGCAGCATCCGCGTGCTGAAACCGCCGCCGGTCGCCAGCCGGCAGAGGGCATCGGACAGCCACGACTGGACCGCGGACAAGTTATCCAAACACACGCACCAAGCACTGCTGGTGGCGACGGCCAGGTCGCGAACATCACGGGGCTCTGACCGCAACGGGGATTTGTTCGGGTCGACCAGCGATCGGCAAATGCGTGCGATCGTCGATTTACCAGTCCCCTGAGCACCAAAGAGCGCTAACAGCGGATGAGGGCCTTCGAATCGCAGCGCGTCGACCAGCCAAGCGACCAGCAGGTGGAAGTTGTCGTCGTCGGCGTTGACGAAGGGCCGTAGTAGTTCGATCGTGCCGCCCCGTGCGGGCTCGGGGAGCTGCTGCATTGTCTTCGTGCGGCGAAAGCGGACCGGCGGATGGTCGAGAATGCGCCAGCCGTGGGCATCGATCTCCACGGCCCGCCACGTCTCGTCACACAGGTCGATGTAGCGCTTCCCGTCCTGCACGGCGATTCGCAGGTGGGCAACATGGACGTCCCCTTCGTGCAGCGCTCGGCCCACCAACACGTTCAGCGCATCCTTGAGCACATTGGCGTTCGGCACGCGCTTGAGATTCCGATAGGCTTGCTGGGCAAACCAACTGCGAAACTGCACGCTCCGCAGTTTGACGTGCTTTTCATAGCCGTCGTCGCGAATCGTAACAAAGGGTTCGTCGTCGGGCGTTCGCCACAACTCACAATCAGCGTCGATCAACTCGACCAGTTGATCGGCCAGTGACCTGGTAACCTTCTCTTCCGTGGCAACCGAGCTTTGCTCGTCGTCCAGCGCCCGATCCTTGGCCGCGGCCAGCTCAACAATGACCTGGTCATAGCGAAGAATCAGCTCGTCGGCCTCGCAACCCGCTTGGCGGGCGAGCTGCCTAAAGAAGAATGTGCGCCCGCCGCCGCTCATCATCTTCACGGTCGAGGGATACGTGCGGCCATTCCAAAACGCCTGGATGGCATACTCGCCATCGCGGTTCCCGGCGGACACCTCGAACTCAAAATTGATGTCGCTCATCGTGCTCGCCTCCTCTCGCCCCGCGGCGAGCGATCGGCAGCGGCTTGGGCATCCGCGCGTGCCACAATCGATGAGCGCGGGGCAGGGTCTGGCGGAGGCGCTGCCGTTCGTGCGGTACGACCAGCAGGATGATCTCCCAGCCACATGCGGCGAAGCCTGCGCGCTAAGCTCTCTTCCCATGTGCCAGCTTTCGCTAGCTCGGGCCAGACTGCCGCTCGACAGGCCCGCGAAAAAACCGCCGGCGCAACGTGCGAGAAAAACGGCCGGTACTCTACTTCGAGCGCGATCCATGAGAGCTGCTCTGTGGCTGTTCCGACGTGTTGACCGCGAGGCCCTTTTGCACTAAAGTCCATTTGTCCTCATTTCCAGGATCGACGGTTTGCTTCGCGGCGGCCGTCGATCCTTTTTTTATTGCCCGCTTATTGCTGTATCTTTTCCTTGGGCGGCGCCATTCGCGGACAGCCGCACGCGACCCACGCCTCGACCACGGCGAGTGGCCAGCGTCGCGCGTCCGAGAGTCTCAGGGCACTGGGTATCAGGCCCTCGGCCTCTAATGCAAAAATGTGCTCGCGTGAACACGACAGCAGCTCGGCCATGCCATCGGCGCCGACAAGTAGCGGCCGAAGGGGAGGGCGTTCGGGTTTCGCGGCCGTGGATTTTGCCTTAGTCGCCATCGCAGCCCTCCAGATACTCAACCAGTGTTGAGCGCGAATACACATATGCTTTGCCGACGCGGCGAGCTTTGATCGATCCGCGGCGGCGAGCGTCGGCCAGCACGTGCTTGGCGATGCCCAACAAATCCGCCGCCTCCTGCTCCAGGTAGCCGATCCGCCCGGCGTCGACCTGCGCGCTGGCCGCCCGAATTTCGATCAACGTCGCGCGCACGGCCGCGGTGATCAACGGTTGCAGGTCGGCGATATCGTTCGCTTCGATTTTCATGACGCCTCGCACCAATCGTCTGGCCGCGGTTCAATGACCCGCAAACTGCCGAGCGGGATTGCTCTTGTTCAAGCGATCCATGAAATCCCGGACGGCGGCTTCCGTGGTCAGGCGACGCCAGCCCAGTAAGACCGACGCAAGCACTTCGCCGCGGCAACCGCGGCTGGCCCAGCGTCCAACCGTTCCTGCGTTTGGTCGGTGCGATTCAGGGAACAGCGTCGCGGCCTGGTCGAAATCAATCAGGTGGTCGGTGTGGATGTTGATCATTTTCCGCGGCTCCTATGTGCTTTCGTTGCCGTCGTTCAGCGGCTTGCCGTTCTAGCCGAAGCCGCTGAACCTGTCGAAAACGACTAAAGTGCAAGTAGACCGCGCACCCCTGGGGCGCCGGTTTCACTCCATTGGCGGGAAGTTGCTACCGCGGCAGAATGCCGGGCCCGATCGAACCCAGTGGGCACAGTCGCCTAGTGGGGGAACTGGTCGTGCTCTTCAATCAATCCCCGGGATCCTGCGTCATATGCGTCACAGCGTCATTGCGCCGGACGGTCCGGATGATAGAAAATGTTGACGTACAAATGTCCTTGGCCAACAGCCAGATAACAGACATTGTGAGCCGGCGCGACCCAAGTTTGTACACTGCCGTTCGCCCACCAGCCGCAGAATTCGGCATGAATAGTCGTATCAACTCGTGTCGTGTACACTAGCGCGACAGAAGGCCAAGACTTCTAATCCGCAGGTTGCTGGTTCGATTCCAGCCGGGCGTATTTTTGCGTTTTCATGTGGTCCCACTGATTCATTGGCAATTGCTCGCGAACGAGCACGTCGGGATATTGCGGAGTTTCTGTCGAAAAGCACACCAGATTGTCCCGGACGTCCGCTCAACCTCTGCAACCGCCAAAACCACACTTTGTCAAAACCCACCCCATGACGACGACAGACCAACGGAAGGGTCGGATCACGCGCTGGCTCGAGACGGCGCCCGCGGCCACGTTTACAATCTATGCCATTGCCGCGGCGTTTGCGACGTACTTCTGCATGTACGCCTTTCGCCGGCCGTTTGCCGCCGCAAAGTTCGAGGGTGCTTCCTTCTTCGGCACCATGCTGGGGCTAAAGACGGTGATGGCCATCAGCCAGACGATCGGCTACGCCATTTCTAAATACATGGGCATCAAGGTCTGCAGCGAAATAAAGCCAGGGCAGCGAGCCATCGCGCTGGTGGTGCTGATCGCGTGGGCTCAAACGGCGCTCGTTGGCTTCGGCCTTGCGCCCGACAATTTCAAGGTCGTCGCCATCTTCCTCAACGGCCTGGCGTTGGGCATGGTTTGGGGCATGGTGGTGGGGTATCTCGAAGGCCGCCGCACCAGCGAGCTGTTGTTGGTTGGGCTGAGTTGCTCGTACATTGTCGCAAGTGGGGCGGTGAAGAACGTCGGGCAAATCCTGATGAGCGCCCCCTATCAAGTTAGTGAAGCTTGGATGCCAGCGACTGTCGGTGGACTGTTTCTCGCGCCGTTTCTGGCTGCCGTCTGGTTATTAAATCAGATACCGCCAGCGACGCCCGAAGACCACGAGGCTCGCACGCTCCGCGAATCGATGAACCGGGTGCATCGCTGGGCTTTCGTGCGGCACTTCTTCTGGGGCCTACTGTTCATGCTGCTCGCTTATCTGTTTCTGTCCGCCTACCGCGATTTCCGCGATACCTACATGGTCGAGATTCTGACGGACCTGGGCTACCCATACGACAGCAGGAATAGTTCGGTGATTACTCAGACCGAGATCATGGTCGGATTGGGCGTGATGCCCATCCTGGCCCTGTTAAATCTGATCAAGGACAACCGACGAGGCCTGGTCGGCACTTACGTTGTCATGATCGGCGGGCTCGTCTTGCTGGGCGGCGCGACGCTGTTATTGGACCGTGGCCTGATCGGCGGTCGGGCCTGGCTCGTGCTGGTGGGAATGGGGGCGTACCTGACCTATGTCCCTTACGGATCGATGTTTTTCGACCGCCTCATCGCGTCCACGCGGGTCGTGGGGACGGCCGTGTTCGCCATCTATTTGGCCGACTCCATCGGATATACTGGTTCCGTGTGCACCATGATCTTCAAAGATCAGGTGGTGGGAGGCATGTCGAAACTGGACTTTTTGAAGACGTTTTCTTATCTCTTATCGCTAACAGGCACGGTGTTGCTGCTTTCCAGCGCGGTTTATTTTTTGATTCACAAGGGGAGACATGCGGCGCAAGAATAGCCGATCAGCGGAAACTCGCTCGGCCTGAAACGCGCTCGCCGATGGCTCGCGGCTAAACTGGATTCTTTTTCGCCCCCATTCGCACCATGAGTTCCAGAATTGAATCCAGCGGCGGTTCGATCGGCGACTTGATCGCCTCGCGGGTGGCCAATCGCGGTTTGCCACGGGCCTTCTACCACGACCAGCGGGTGTATCGGGCCGAGATCGACACGGTCTGGCGTCAAGGCTGGCTAGTCGCCGGTCACGCCTGCCAAATTCCCGAGGCCGGCGACTACTTCACCTACGAGTTCGACGGCGATTCGGTGATTGTGGTCCGCGGCGACGACGGCGGCATCCGCGCGTTCTACAACACGTGCCGGCATCGCGGCACGCAGATCTGTACGCAGCAGGCAGGGCACGTCGGCCGCTTCGTATGTCCGTACCATCAGTGGGTCTATGGACGCGACGGGGAGCTACTGACCGCGCGGGGCATGCCGGATGATCTCGACCGTTCGCAACTTGGCCTGGCGCCCGCCGCCGTGCGCGAAGTGGCGGGGCTGATTTTTGTTTCGTTCGCCGACGAACCGACCGACTTCGACGCAGCCCAAGCGGAACTCGAGCCCGCGATTGTTCCGCAGGGCCTGGCACAGGCCAAGGTTGCCCGCACGATCGACTATGTTGTGGCCGCTAACTGGAAGCTGGTGTGGGAGAACAATCGCGAGTGCTACCACTGCAACGCCAACCATCCGCAGTACATCAAGGCCAACTTCGACCACTACAACGCCGACGACACCAGCGGCCGCGTGCAAACCGCCATTGACGCAGCCACGGCCCGCAGCCACGTCAAGTGGGCCGCCTGCGGCCTGGAAGTGACGCACAAGCAAACCGGCATGACCGTATTCCCAGACGCCGAGCGCGATATTTGGTTTGCCGCCAATCGAACTCCCCTGGTCGATGGCTATGTGAGCGAGACCATGACGGGTCAACAAGTCGCGCCGCTCATGGGCCAGTACGCCGATGCGGACGTAGGCACGCTGCGCATCCGCACGCTGCCCAACTTCTGGAATCATTCGAGCTGCGACCACAGCGTGAGCACGCAGCTTGTGCCGACAGGCTTGCACCAGACGAACGTCCGTGTGACGTGGTTGGTGAATCGGGAGGCCCAGGAAGGGATCGACTACAAGCTCGACGACCTGCTTCCGTTCTGGCAGCTTACCTCCGAGCAAGATTGGGAGTTGTGCGCAGCGGCCCAGCGCGGCATCAACTCCCACGCGTATCGGCCGGGACCGCTGTCGCCGTACAAAGAGTACAACGTCGAAGGGTTTTTGCGGTGGTATCTGGCGAAACTGCAAAAAGTGCGCTGAGTGGCGAGCGATGTGTATGGATCGTGTCGCGTGCCGCTTGACGGTTTAGCCGCGAGCCAACGGCGAGCGAGATTCTCTAAATCGATTGATTTGAGCGAGTGAGCATGACCCAACTCTCCGATGCGGAAATTGTGATCATTGGCGGCGGCGCGATCGGCTGCGGTGTGGCCCACGCGCTGGTGCAGGCCGGTAAGACCGACATTCTGCTGTTGGAGCGGAGGCCTGAGCTGGCCGACGTGACCACTTCGCAGGGCGCGGGCCTTTGCGGCCAGGTCCGCACTACGCCCGAGCGAACCCGACTGGCAATGCACTCGGCCCGGACGTTTGCCGAATTGCAAAAAGACGAGGACCCCTCGGCCCGGCCCGAGTGGCACGCGGTGGGCAGTCTGCGGGTTGCGCTTTCGGACGAGCGTGTGGCCGAGTTCCGCGACATGAAGGCCGCTTGCGATTCGGCTGGCCTGGAAGTCGACCTGATGGACGCGGCCGCGGCGAAACACCTGTGGCCCATGGATTTGCGCAGCGCGAAGTCCGTCCTCTGGTGTCCCACCGACGGCTACATGCGGCCGCGATCAGTCGTCAATGCCTACGTCCAGCGATGCAAACGGGCCGGCGTTCGGTTCGCGACCTCGACGACGGTCGAGGGCATTGTCACAACGATCGGACACGTGTCTGCCGTGGATACTTCGTCTGGCCGCGTCAATTGCAAAACCGTGATCAACGCGGCCGGCGCGCACGCTTACCACGTGGCTCGGCTCGTCGGCCTGGAATTGCCGATCATTCCGGTGCGGCACGAATACTTCGTCACCGGACCGCTCAAGGCAGGCCTGAACGCGCAATCGCCTTGCTTCCGAATTCCCGATCTCACGCTCTACGGCCGGGCCGAGAACGATCAACTGCTATTGGGTGGGTGGGAGCCGAAGGCCCTGTCGGTCGATCCGCGGTCGTTCGAATTGGCCGGCAAGCCTCCGGCAGTCGACCCCGACAACGCCGTGCTGCGGCAATTCGCGGTCGATTTTGCCCCGATGTTTCCTGCTGTTGCCGGAGCACCTTGGGAGCGCATTGGGAAGGGCTGGCCGACTTTCACGCCCGATGGCCGCTTCATTATCGGCCCCAGCCGACGCATCGGCGGCTTTGTGATGGCCGGCGGTTGCAACGCCCACGGAATCTCGGGCTCGCCGGGCATTGGGCAGTGCGTGGTCGAGTCGATGCTCGAAGCGAACCCCTCCACCTATGTCCGCAGCCTCAGCCCTGATCGATTCACCGAAACCACCTGGGACTGGGACACTGCCCAGCGCGCCGCGCGGGGGATTTACGAAACTTATTACAGCCTGCTGGTGTGAGGCTGACTTGCGGCATGCGAATACTAGCCCGACGCGCTAGCGAGGGAGCAGCGACAATTCAACTCCCTCGCTGGCGCGTCGGGCTAGTGTCATGGGAGCCGACACTGCGCAGGGCGCCAGGCTGGCCTCCGGGATGACCTATACTTCCACGAGGCTGCCTGTCATTCGCCGCCTTCCCGCCTCGGAATTCCGGCCGGATGGCAGTATACTTCGATGCCGCCAAAGGCAGCGTTTCGTCGAACGAGATTACCTTCCAACCGCGCAGAACAAGGGTTGAGCTATCGTGTCGCAAATCAAACGCATGCTGGTGACCGGCGGGGCAGGCTTTCTGGGTTCGCATTTGTGCGAGCGGCTCGTCGAGCAAGGGCACGACGTCGTCTGCGTCGACAACTTCTTCACCAGTCAGAAGACGAACGTCGTTCACTTGCTCGAGCGGCCAAATTTCGAGCTGGTGCGGCATGACATTATCCATCCGTTGTTTCTCGAAGTCGACGAAATCTACAACCTGGCCTGTCCGGCCGCGCCTGGGCACTACCAGTACAACCCCATCAAGACGATGAAGACGTCGGTGATGGGCGCGATCAACATGCTCGGCATGGCCAAACGTTGCCGGGCCAAGATCTTGCAGGCCTCGACCAGCGAAGTCTACGGCGACCCCGAGGTTCATCCCCAGCCGGAAACCTACCGTGGCTCGGTGAATCCTATCGGTCCCCGAGCCTGCTACGACGAGGGCAAGCGGGCAGCCGAAACGCTGTTCATGGATTACCATCGCATGCACAAGTTGAACATCCGCTTGGTGCGGATCTTCAACACGTATGGTCCCGGCATGCATCCCTTCGACGGCCGCGTGGTCTCCAACTTCATCGTGCAGGCCCTGGCCGGCAAAGACATCACAATCTTCGGCAGCGGCGAGCAGACGCGGGCGTTTTGCTATCGCGATGATTTGATCGAAGGCATGATCCGCATGATGAACGGCCCCGACGATTTTCTGGGGCCCGTGAACCTGGGCAACCCGGGCGAGTTCACGATCAAGCAATTGGCCGAGATGGTGATCGAGCTGACCGGGACGCGGGCCAAGCTGGTCTACCGCCCCCTGCCGGCCGACGATCCCACGCAGCGCCGGCCCGACATCACGCTGGCGAAGTCGCGGCTCGGCTGGGAGCCGACCATTCCGCTGCGCGAGGGGCTGAAGAAGACGATCGACTGGTTCCGCACGATCGACGTGACCAAGTACCGAGCGCCGACGCCGAATTACTAAAAAGGGGGCAGGATTCAGGGGCAGCCCTTTCAAGCTGCTACTGCTATCTGCGATTTTCCCGAGGTTTTTGATGCTTGCGGTTGTCAACGCCCGAGAAATCGTCATGTCGACGACATTCGAGCGGTCCGTGAATCATATGG
>Ga0163144_10018841_pt1 | contig 13934 bp, 7 predicted proteins | sample OliLak19BULKMAT1_FD_123175 | JGI IMG/M metagenome (GOLD analysis project Ga0163144, IMG submission 123175) | Freshwater microbial mat bacterial communities from Lake Vanda, McMurdo Dry Valleys, Antarctica - Oligotrophic Lake LV.19.BULKMAT1 | ecosystem: Environmental > Aquatic > Freshwater > Lake... | reverse complement strand
GGCTCGATCTCGTTCGTGAGCACCCGCTTCAAGATCTTGCCGACGTTCTCGGCCTCGGTCGGCCGCACCCCCACGAGGCACTCGTAAAGGATGACCCCGAGCGACCAGATGTCCGCGCGGTGATCGATCGCCTCGCCCAGGATCTGCTCCGGAGCCATGTAATAAGGCGTTCCGAGCATGGTGCCGGTGTTGGTCAGCGCGTTGAGCTGCGAGACCTCGTTGCCCGTCGCGAGCACCTTCGCGATCCCGAAGTCGAGCACCTTGACCCGGATCTCGCCGTCCTCGCGCGCCAAAAAGATGTTCTCGGGCTTGAGATCGCGGTGCACCACGCCGGCCGCGTGCGCCGTGCCCACGCCCGAGATCACCGGCAGCAGCAGCGTCGCCGTCTCCTCGACGGTCAGCGTCTTGCGGCGCAGCAGGCGCTCGCGCAGCGGCTCGCCAACGAGCAGTTCCATCACCAGCACCGGCGAGCCGTCCTCGAGCACCAGCACGTCGTGGATCTGCACCACGTTGGGATGGATCACCGCGCACGCCGCCCGCGCCTCGCGCAGCATCCGCCGCTTGGTCGGCTCGTCCTTCGCCGCGTCCGCCTTGAGCAGCTTGAGCGCGACCTGTTTCCCCGTGACGAGCTGCGTCCCGGCCCACACGACGCTCATCCCACCCTCGTCGAGCCGGCGATCGAGCCGATACCGATCGAGGAGGAGCGTGCCGGGGACGAGGTCGGTGGTCACCTGGAAGGCACGGTATCACTCCACCCGCACGGTGCGCACCACCACGTTCGAGCCGCCGCGCGCGTCGCGCACCACCGCCCAGATCGTGGCGAGCCCCGGCACGGCCGGCGGAATCCACTTCACCTCGTGCGGCGCCGAATAGCCAGTCGTCGGATCGTTCACGAGCTTGATGTCACCGTCGAAGTCGCCGGTGTCCGTGTGATAGCTGACCCACACCGTCTCGGTCAGAATCTCGTCCTTCGAGCCCGTGGCGTCCGGGTCCACCTCGGCCACGTCCTCCGGGACTTGCACCTTGATCTCGTAGGTCTGGCACGCCGTGAACGGGTCCTCCCGCGAGCAGCTCGGCGGCAGATTGCGGTCCTGCGGCGGCACGTCGCACGTCGGAACCGTGGGGATGGCGGCGAAGTCTTCGGGCAACGGCTCGCCGTCCATGGTGAGGGCGGTGACCACCGGGTTTTCGTTCAGCCGCCCGTCCGCGAACGAATAGACCTGGGTGTAACCCGGGACGAAGCTGTCGGCGCTCACCGGCCGGCCCTCCCCGTCGAGACAGCCAATCGGGAAGGTGCCCGCCGCCGACGGATCGCTCTCGACGATTCCGAACCTGCCGTCGCACGCCAGGAAGAACACATAGCCAATGCCGTAGTGAGGCCCGAAGTCCGGCTTCGGTCGCGACGACACGATGTCGGGCACCGTTATCGAGAACTTCTTCCCGTAGCCGACCGGCAGCCCGGGCGGAAACTTGGGCGGCTCGCCGTTCTGGATGGCCTCGGCCAGCGCCGGACCGGCCGCTTCAAAGACCTTGATGAGCGGCTCGGCGCAGAGCGCGTATTGGTCGCCCTCGGGATTGAAACAGCCACCGATCCACAGGATGTTGATGAGGCGCTCCGAGCCCTGCTCATTGACCCCGTAGGCGTCGTGCACTTCCATCTCGAAGTTGGCAGTGCGCAGGCTCTCACAGAGCGCCGTGCAGTCCTCTTCGCTCAGGCCCTTGCACTTCGGCTCTTCGGCCGGCGGCAGGCAGGTGTACACGTACGGATTGTCGATGGTGACGGCGAGCACACGCAGCGTGTCGACCTTGCCCGGGGGCGTGAAGCTCGTCGCGCAGCCCGAGAACACCGCCGGACCGAACAGGGCAGTCGCCCCCAGCGTGGCCAGGAGGGCTCTCCTGAGAGAGCGCTTCCGAGAAGGCATCATGCTCACATCTCCCCGCGCAGGCCGATGCTCGGCAAGATCGGAAGGCCGGTCACGTTCTGGCGTGCGGTGAAGTTGAAGTTGTATTGCAGCGCTTCCGTGTTGGCGTTGTTGTAGACGTTCTGCACGTCGACGTACGCCGACAGCTCCCACGACTTGAACTTCCAGCGCTTGTCCAGGCGCAGATCGAGCTGGTGGAAGAGTGGCAGTCGCTCGCTCGCGACGCCGCCGAACGGGATGGGCGTGTAGGCGCCCGACGGCGCGTGATAGACGGCGTTGGTCCGGTTCGGATCACACACGGGCACGTTCTGGATCTGCGGCGGACCGCCGTTCTGCCCGGGCACGACCACCACCCTGGATTTGCCGCCCGACGAGTCGCAGACCGTGGGGGAGACCAGGTTTCCCGAGACCAGGCGGAAGCGCGCGCCGAACTCGACCCCACCGCCGAGCTTGTAGTTGCCGAGCAAGGTCAAGATGTGAGTCTGGTCGAACGACGCCAGGCGCTCGTTGGCTCCCGGTCCGTCGATGCGGGCGCTGCGCGACAGGGTGTAGGCCAGCCAGCCGAAGAAGCGCTCGTCAGCCTTGTATTTGAGCAGCGTCTCGGCCCCGACCACGTAGCCGGTGCCCGAGTTGGAGAAGCTCTGCACATCGGTCGAGGTGCCGGTGAACGACAGCACCAGGCTGTCGAGCTGCTTGTAGAAGCCCTCGACCGAGACCTCGACTTGTTTGCTCAGGTCCTGCTCGACGCCGAGCGAATATTGCATGGCTCGGTTCGATACCAGGCTTGGATCGCCGAGCGGCGGCGTCACCTCGTTGAAGCTGGGCGGCTGGGTGAACAGGCCCATGCCACCCTTGAGGGTCGTGCGCGGATAGCCCGGGATGAGGTCGAACCGGGCGGCGATGCGCGGCGAGATGTCCACCGTGTCGTTGAGCGAATAGTAGTCGACACGCAGCCCGGGGATGAGCTTGAGGCCCTTCATCGGGGTGACCTCGAGCTCGATGTAGCCGGCCGGATAGAACACCTCGCCGGACTGCGAGATCTCGCGCACCTGCCGTGTCGAGAACGGCTGGCCCGGCGGCTCGCCGGCGCGGGGGAAGGTGGGCAGTCGGAACGCCACCTGGTAGAAGGCGCGGTAGATGTCGAACCCGGTATTGAAGCGGACGTTCGACGAGAAGCGGTGGGTGTACTCCAGCCGGCCGGTGAGGGTGTCGACGTCGAGCAGGAAGAACAGCGGCCCGATGTTGAAGTCGAGGTCGTCGTGCCCGTAAGCCACCACCGCCGACAGGCTGTCCTTGTCGGAGTACTGGTTCTCGTAGCGGAGCTGGACGCGCTGGAAAGCGGTGTGGAGACCGATGTTGCCCGAGAGCGCCGGCTCGCCGGGGGAGGGGTCGCGGAGGAGCAGGCTGAGCGCGTCGTCCGAGCCGAAGAAGCCGAGCCTGAGGCTGGAGTTGGGCGAGGGGTTTGTCTCCGCCAGGAGCTGGTAGTCGTAATAGACGGGGGCCTGCGTCACGCCCGCGCCGGTGCTCTCCAGCACGGGGCCGAGCCAGGCGTCGATGTAGCTGCGGCGGCCGGCGGCGACGAGCTTGAGCGGGACGTTGCCAATCGTGAAGGTCTTCTCGACGAGCAGGCGAGCGTCGATGAGATCCGCCTGGACGAGGCCGTGGACCTTGCCGTCGTCCTTGGGCGCGCGCAGCCCGACGTCGACGATACCGCCCATGACGCGGCCGTACTGAGCGCTGAAGTTGCCAGGATAGAAGTCGATCTTGTCGAGCAGCTCGGTGGGGACGACGCTGGACAGACCACCGAAGTGGTAAATCAGCGGAACCGGTGTGCCGTCGATGAAGGTCTGAGTGTCCTGCGGGGCGGAGCCGCGCACGATGAGCAGGCCCGCCAGCCCCGGCGGGCGCGCGACGCCCGGGAGGTTCTGGATCGACCGCAGCGCATCGCCGTTGGTGCCCGGGATACGGCTGATCTCCCGCGCCGTCACCGTGCGCTTGGTGACCTCGCGGGGGGGCTTCGAGCCGCGGACCTGGACCTCGATCACGCCGTCTCCGGCCCTGGTCGAGAGACGGTATTTCACCTCCGTCCGCTCGCCGGCCACCACCTCTTCGGTGACTGTCAGCGGCTGGAAGCCCGTCAGCTCGACCGTGACCTCGTATTTGCCGGGGGGCAGATCCCCGAACGAGAACCCACCCGTCTCGGCGGTGGTGAGCTCCCGGGTTTCGCCGCCGGCGGCGGGCTTGACTCGGATCTTGGCGCCGGCCAGCAGCGCGTCGCCGCCGGCCGCCAGCACGACCCCGCCGAAGCTCTCCGTCGTCCTGGGAGCACCCGCCGAAGCATCGCTGTCGACCGGCGTCTCCACCGTTCGCAGCGAGAAGGTGTAACGGTAGAAGATGCGCCCCGCGAATGGCGTCCCGTCGGCGCGCCGCGCGGGCTCGAAGTCCGTCTTCAACACCGCGGCGACGGCCAGATCGTCGAGACCCTTGTCGAGCGGGCCGACCACGACTGCCTTCTTGACCTTGCCGTCGACTCCGACGTCGATCTGGAGCGTCACCACGCCCTGGATGTTCGCGTCGGTCGCCTCCTTGGTGTAGCCCGGCTCCACGTAGGTGAGCGGCCGCGGCAAGGTCGCTTGACCGGGCGTCGCCGCCGGAGCCGGGGCTGCCGGTGGCTTGGCGACAGCCCCGCTCGCGCCACGAGGAATGGCGCTGGGGCCGCTGTCAGGCGGAGGGTCTTTGGGCGGATCGTCGGCGCGCGCCACGCCGGGGAGGAGCGCGGCGAGCACCACCGCCGACAGCGCTGGCGCCAGGAGACGCTGGAGACGCTGGAGACGCTGGAGACGCTGGAGCAACGACCGGCGCGGCGAGGCCGAGCGGCGCACACGGACAAGGCCATGCACACCGTCCGGCGGCGGGAAGCTTCGAGAGGCGTTCTTGCTCAACGTCACACCGGATCGCGTCGCTTCAGGATGACCATCAATACGATCAGCAGAATCAGCACGCTCGTGCCGAGGACGGCGAACGGAATCCACGGACTGTCGTACGTAGTGAAGCCCCAGCCGCCGGCAAGATTGTCGGTCGCAACTTGTGCGATGGAGCACTTGAACTTGCCCGCCTCGATGAAGTCGTTCGGGCTGTTGTAGCCCTGGTCCGCCGCCTTCATGTTCAGATCGACCACCCAGGATGGGTCGTTCTCGAGGGCCTGCCGCTCGGGCACCACCGAGCCCTCGAAGCCCCAGCGCGCCGGGATCCCGTACATCAGCCACTTGAGGTGGGGCACCGTCGTCGCCGGCACCATCAGGCCACCCAGGACGACCTGCGGAATCAGGGCAATCGGCGTCAGGGCCATGGCGGCCTCGGAGGAGGCGACGACCGTGGAGAGCAAGAGTCCGAGGGCGACGGCGCCGAGCGAGGTGGCCACCAGCGACGCGAGCTGGATGCCGAACGCGGCCGGGCCGCCGTGGAAGCCGAGCGCGAAGAACACGATGGCCAGCAGCATGGTGCACTGGATGACGCAGAACCCCGCGAGCATGATGTACTTGGAGAGCACGTAGTTCACGAGCCCCAGGTTCACCATGCGCTCGCGCATGTAGATGGCGCGCTCGCTCACGATCTCGCGGGCCGCGTTCGAGGTGCCGAACCACACCGCGGAGACCACCAGGAAGAAGATGGCGCCCGTGTTGTCGCGCGTCGGCTCCAGCTTGTTCAGGATGTCGCCGCTGCCGACCTGGCCCCCCGCCTTCTTGGAGAGCTCTTGCAGCGCCCCGAGGCACCACGCCGGCACCGCCTTCTCTTGCCAGCCGAACACCACTGCCAGCAGAATGCCAATGATCGGCGCCTGGAGCAGCATGATGGCCGTGCCGCCGACGTCGCGGACCTTGACCTTGAAGTAGCGCGACAGCAGCAGCCGGAGCTGACCGCTCGTCTGGGCCCGTGTGGCCGGTATCCCGCGCTGGCCCTCGCCGGTGCCGACCGAGCGCCGGCCCGAGTACATCCGCCGGTAAATTGGGTTCTGCTCGTTGAAGAACTCTTGCCGCCACTCCACCGCGGCGAACCGCCGCGCCTGACCGCGCTGCGCCCCTGGATCGCGGGCTTTCATGGCCTCGTAGATCGGCCGCTCGCGCATCGCGATCATCTCGAACATGTCGCGCGGGTTGTCGACGTCGTTGGGCTTGCCCTGGCGCTCGCGCATGACGCCGAAGAACTTGTAGGCGTCCGGCCTGGTCGGCCCGTAGAACATCGGCACGCCGCCGTAGCCGAGCACGAGACAGTGAGTGAACTTCTCGAACTCGTCCTTGGCCGGCTGGTGGATCGTCATGATGATCGTCTTGCCCGTCGCCCTGGTCAGGTCGTGCAAGAGCGTGATCAGCGCTGTCGTATCGTCGGCGGCGAGACCGCTGGTCGGCTCGTCCAGGAAGAGGATGACGGGATCGGTCACCAGCTCGAGCGCGATGTTGACGCGCTTGCGCTGCCCGCCCGACAGGATCTTCTTCTCGGGGCGGCCGATCTGGAGGTTCTTCACCCCTTCGAGGCCCAGGTCCTTGATGGTCTGTTCGACCCGGGCGTCGATCTCGGCCTCGCTGTAGTCGGGCGGCAGGCGGAACTTGGCGCTGTAGCGCACCGCCTCGAACACGGTGAGCTCGGGGTGGACCAGGTCGTCCTGCGGGACGTAGCCAATCGAGCCGCGCAGCGTGTCGTAGATGTTGTAGAGATCTTCGCCGTTGATGCGGACGACACCGCTCGTGGGTGGCAGATACCCGTTGAGGGTGAGGAGCAGAGTGGTCTTGCCGGCGCCGGACGGCCCCATGAGGGCGATCATGTCGCCGGGCAGCGCCTTGAACGAGACCTCGTCCAGGAGGATCTTCATTTCCCGCGGATCGTCGCGGTCGGGGACCTGGAGCTTCAGGCTCCACGCCTCGATTTCGTAGAGCGGCTTTCCTTGCCACTTGTCCGAGGCGTCCTGTTCCTGGAAGACCTCGGCCGCGCCGCTGGCGCTGACCTCGATCTGCAGCGGCATCGGGCCGATGTAGATCTTCTCGCCGCTGGCGACCGGGATCTTCTGTCCCGGGGAGATGCGGTGTCCGTGGACGTAGGTGCCATTCGCGCTGCCGCGATCTTCGATGTAGAGCTGGCCGCCGACGTTGTGCAGCAGGGCGTGCCGGCTCGACACCTGGACGTGGTTGATGACGATGTCGTTGTCGGGTGTGCGGCCGATGGTGCGAATCGGCTTCGCGCCGCTCGTGAAGTCGAACTGGCCGAGGACGGTCTTGTTCTTCTTGCCGGGCGCGCCGGCGCCGGCGGCGGCCTGCTGCGGGTAACCCTGTTGCGCGGCCGGGGGCGGTGGAGGAGTGTAACCCTGCGCCGCCGGCGGAGCAGCGTAACCTTGCTGTGGCTGACCCGGCTGCTGCCCCTGGAGCTGCGTGCCTGCCTGCGGGTGCGGCGCGTGTCCTTGCTGCGGGGCCGCGTGCGCCTGCGGCTGAGCGCCGCCCCGGGCGGCCTGCGAAAGGCGCATGAGCAGCCCGACTTGCAGCGGCACCGGCCCGAACGCCAGGATCCCGTTCGCGTCGATGGGGGTAGGCGTGTTCGGCTGGATGCGATTGGGCCCGACGTAGGTGCCGCTCGTCGAGGCGTGATCGACCACCATCATGCGATCGAGCATCACGGTGGCGTGCTGGCTGGAGACGCTCGGGTGCGCCACGACGAGCGAGGCGCGCGCTGGATCACGGCCAATGAGCAGGTGCCCCGGCGGCGCCTGCTGGGTGCCCTGGGCCATCAACATCAGGGTGATCGCCGGGTGGTTCAGCGGAACCTGGGCGTTGCCGATGGTGAACTGCGTGCGGAAGTCGAACGGCACCTGCTCGCCCTGCGAGAGCGGCCTGCCCGCCGCCGCCGTGCCCGGCGCGTTCGCCATGAACACGAGCTTGCCGCCGCCCTGGTGCACGATTCGCGCGTGCTCCGGAAGGATGCCCTCGACCTGGAGGACGACATCACACGCCGGCGCGGAGCCGATCGAGATCGTTTGCTTGCCGAACCCGGGGATCATATCCAGCGCCGTTTCATCACGTTCGCCCGCGGCGCGCAACGGCCATCGTGGCGCGCTCCCGCTTCGTGCGTCCGGCGCGGCGGCTGGCAGGGCGCCGACTTCGGGCGGAGCTGCTGCTTCTTGCGCGCGTAGGTCGCTTCGCGGATGATGCCGGCATGCGTCTTTCGCTCAATCGCAAGGTTCTACTGGCGTTTCTCTTTCCCCTCGCGGCGGTCGCTTGCTCCTCGCCGCCGGGCGAGACGGGGTCCGGCGGGACGGGCGGCACCGGCACCGGCGGCGCCACGACGACCACGTCCACGGGCGGCACGACCGGCAGCGGCGGGTCGGAGATCGAGTGCGAAGGCGCCGGCTTCGGCGGCAATGAAAAGGAGCTGGCCATCGGCACCGTGAAGGCGACCGTGGTGGATCAAGCCGGCATGCCCGCGGGCAACGTGGTGGTCCAGGCGTGTGGCACGGACGTCTGCATCAACGGCCTGACCAATGGCTCCGGCAGCGCGACGGTGGCGGTGAACGACACGCTGACGGCGCCCGCCCTGAAGTACGGCGACGGGCTCACGCACGCCAAGTTCGCCTCGCTTCTCGCGCAGGCCGGCGACTCGAGCTACGCCGACGTGATGGTGTTGAAGCTGGCGCCGTTCGGCGTCGGCGACATGTTCGCTCCCGGCGCGACCGCGACCTCGAACGGCGTGAGCATCGAGGTTCCGGCCGACGGCGTCGCGGCGGTCGACAACAGCCTCTACGAGGAGCTGGAGCAGCAGGTCTTCCGCGCGGTGCTGCTCCCGGCGGGCGCCAACGTCCCCGCGGTCGACCCTGCCATGGAGCTCGAGATCGTGTACGGCGCCGCCCCTGTCGAAACGGTGTTCTGCCCGCCCGCCAAGCTGCGTGTCCCGAACACCCCGCAGTGGGCGGCCGGCGCGGCCGTCGAGGTCTTCGTTCACGGGCTCGACGTCGCCCAGCACTGGGCCCCTTACGCAGGCTGGCAGATGGTCGGTGAAGCGACCGTGTCGGCCGACGGCACCGAGGTCGTGACGGACGACGGCAAGGGACTGCCTGTCTTGAGCACCTTCGCCCTCCGTCTCAAGAAGTAGACGTTTTGTCGACTACCATGGTCGCGCGCGCCACCGCGTGCGCGACCCGCCGATCGAGGTGCAGCACCGGACGGGCTTTCCGCCCGGTGCGCGCCCGGGTCATTTGTCCCGGCCGGAATTGACCAGCACCACGTACTCCGCGATCGTCGGGTCGAAATCGCCGACGGCCGGCGGGTAGAGCAGCACCACGGCGTCGAAGATGCTGTTGGCCTGGGCGAGCCCGTCCGGGACCGCCGTCGTCCACACCACGTCCAGAGCGGCGCTCACCTGCTCGTCGGGGAGCGGCTCTCCGGCGCGCAGATCGAAGCCGCGCGCCATGGGCTTGGGGACCAGGGTGCTGCACCCGCTGCCGAGGCCTGCGGCCGGCTCGAACGTCACGGGGTAGGTGACCTGGCCCACGCCGTCCCACCGGATGCTGCCGCCGAACACGCTGGTGCCGCTCCTCGCGCTCGTCACGCCGACGCCGCCGAGGTCGCCGGGGCTCTGCCAGAAGACATACTCGTCCTCGGGGCTCTCGCCCGAGAGCAGCTCCGCGCCGAGCCCGAAGCGGGTGTCCGCCTGGGCCGTGAAGGCCGCCTCGGCCTCGTTCGTCAGGGCGATGACGGCGCACAAGACGGCTCCAAGACCGCCGGCGCCGCCCATTGCAATGCCGCCGGTGCCGCCCTTGCCGCCGGCTCCAAGACCGCCGGCGCCGCCCATGCCGCCGGCTCCAAGACCGCCGGCGCCGCCCATTGCAATGCCGCCGCTGCCGTCCTTGCCGCCCATGGCAATGCCGCCGGTGCCCGCGCTCGTGGCGGTGGCACTGCCACCCTGGCCACCCACTCCGCCGCTGCCGCCTGCCCAAAAGGTGCCAGTTGTGATGCTCCCTTCGCGGGTGCAGCCGGCGAACGTCAACGCCGCGGACAGGGCGCAGAGGACGGCGCCGGAGTGAGCTTTTCGCATTCCTCCGTTCTAGTCACGGGGTGCTGTCGCGCCGTCGCACAGGCATGCTCGTGACAGCGAGTTTTCGACGTTTCGGCGTTCCGCTTTCGCCGCCCGCACCCCGGCTCGCCCGGCCTCGATCCCGCCTCGTGGGCCCGGCCCCCTGTCCACGCGGCGCGGCAAGCATGCGCTCCGGGCGGAAGCGGAACGAAACGGGCCGCCAATGGTGTAAAACCCTCGGCCCATGTCTCCCTCCGCCCGGCCCTCGCTCTCGAACGCCCTCACCGTGCTCTGCGAAGACGCGTTTTTCGCGATCACCGCCGGTCATCGCCTCGATGCGGACAGCCTCCGCGCGCTCGCCAGGCGCCGCACCCCGCTCGTCGCCGGCCTCGGCCCCGACGTGCGCGGTGGCCTCATGAGCTCGTGGGAGCCCTGGGTGACCTCCCTGTGCAGCGCCATCGCACCCATCGCGCCACCCCGGTGGATGCCCATGGCGGACGTGGTGGTGCTCGGCCTCTCCCTGGAGCACGGGGCCCGCGGTGTGCGCTCGTTGTTCACCAGCAAGCCCAGCGAAAAAGAGGTGCTCCGCATTCGCACCATCGGCTCGCTCGCGGTCCGCGTGCTCGGCGCCGTGGCCTCTGCCCCCGGCACGTTCTCGGCCGAGTCCGCCCTGCTCCGCTCGTCGGCTGTCGCGTCCCTCGGTCTCCCCGAAGACGATCAGCGCATGTTGAACGGCGAGGCCCCCGTCAGCGCCGAGGCGCTCGATGTCTACGGCGACGTCGACCCGAAGATCGCGCGCGCGATCATCAAGGGCGCATTCCACACCGCGATGGGCGACGGGCTCGATCCGCGCGAAGAAGATGCCGTGCTCAAGCTCGCCGCCAAGCTGAGCCTGTCGGTCGAGGCCGTGAACGAGGCGCGGACCCAGGGCAAGCAGGCGGTCGACCAGGGCAAGGCGTTCGGCGAGGCGTGCGTCGACGCGATCCGCTACGTGCTCGGCGACGACCCCGAGCACGCCGAGAAGTTCGGCATCGCGGCGGCGCGGCTCACGCTGGCCCCGGTTCACCGGCGTGACGCCATCACCTCGCTCGACGTCGGCGGCTCGGTGACGCTCGGCAAAAAGTACACGCTCGATCGCCGGGAGCGCGAGGCGGCTCTGGCCGTGGCGTGGGCGGCGCTGCTGTCGTCCGACCCGTCGTATGCGCGCCGGGTCGAGCTCATGCAGCGTCACAACCGCATGGCGGCGGATTTCGGCGGTGAAGACGCAGGGAGCGACGTGCGCGCGGTGATGGAGCGGCACGTCGACACCGAGCTGTCGCAGGTCGCGGCGCTACGCAGCGGCGCCGGCTCGGCCGCCTAGAAGAAAGGCACTCTCGGTCTGGACCTGCGGGCGCGACGCTCGGGCTCGCAGGAACCACAGACTGTCACCCACAGGCGCCTTTGCCGGCGCTCTCAGCGACTGTAACCTGAGCTCGAAACGAGGCGAATCATGATCAAACGCAGAAACTTCCTTCAAGCGACGCTGGCCACCGCGGGCGTCGTCATCGTCGGTTGTGGCAACGAGACCGGCGACACCACGGGCGGGACGACGACCACCGGCACACCGCGCGAGCTCTCGGACGGCGCGGAGCTCTTCCCGCAGTCGGTCGCCTCCGGTGACCCCAAGCCGGACAGCGTCATCCTGTGGACACGCCTCTTCGACGAGGCCTCGGAAGGCAAGGACCTGGACCTCGAGCTCGAGCTCTCGACAGACGCCGAGTTCTCGGTGTTCATCTCGATCGACAACCAGAAGAGCCTGCCTCTCAAGGCCGAGGTGGCGTTCGACCATTGCGTCAAGGTCCGCCTCGCGGCCAGCCCCGGCACCGTCTATTATTACCGCTTCATCTACGAGAAGGACGGCAAATTCTATGTCTCCAGGACGGGCAGCACCAAGACCGCGCCCGCGAAGGGCTCGGATACCCCCGTCAAGTTCGCCTACGTGTCCTGCCAGGATTACAACGGCCGCTTTTACAACACGTACGTCAAGCTCGCCCAGCTCCCGCTCGACTTCTTCGTCCACCTCGGCGACTACGTCTACGAGACCAACGGCGACCCGACCTTCCAGAGCGTCGACGGCCGCCGGGTGAAGTTCAGCGACGAAAAAGGCGCGATCGAGCTCGTTGCGGGCGGCGGAGAAAAGTACTTCGCGGCAAAGTCGCTGTCGAACTACCGCGATCTCTACCGCACCTACCGCTCGGACCCGGCGCTCCAGCTCATGCACGAGAAATTCGCCATGATCGCCACCTGGGACGATCACGAGTTCTCGGACGACTGCCACGGCGCGACGGCCTCGTACTTCGACGGGAAAAAAGACGAGACCGACGTGGAGCGGCGCAAGGCGGCGAACCAGGCATGGTTCGAGTACATGCCTGTCGACTACCTGGACAGCCCCGACTTCAAGTACGACCCCGCCAAAGACTTCCCCGGCGATCTCAAGATCTGGCGTGACTTCGAGTTCGGCAAGCACGTGCACCTGGTGATGACCGATCTCAGGTCGCTCCGCGCCGACCACATCATCCCCGAGGATGCCTATCCCGGCACGGTCGTCGTCGACGAGGCGACCCTGATGACCGAGTTTGGCGAGATCCCGGCGATCGCCCGCCCCTACGTCGACATCGACGACGCGAAGTGGTCCGATTACAAGACCGTGCTCACCCAGGCGGTCACGGCGGGGGGCGGCAATGCGGCCGTGGTCAAGGGCAACATCAGCGTGCTCTACATCAACAGCGTCGTCACGGAGGCCGGCGCGCCGCTGCCCATCGACGACGTCATGCAAATGGATCTGCCCAGGGGCGTCTCGTACCTCGACGCCGGCAAGCTCTCCCTCTTCTCGTCGGTCGGCTCGCGCTATTTCACGGTCAAGGCTGGCTTCGACATCCTCTGCAAGATTGCCTACAAGACCAAGAAGAACCAGGACGTCATGGGCACCGACCAGGAGGCCTGGTTCCTCTCCACCATGACGGGATCGGACAAGACGTGGAAGATCTGGGGCAATGAATATTGCCTGACCCCCCTGACGATCGACCTGTCGACTCAGGCGATTCCGCCGCAGTTCCAGCAGGTCTTCTACATGAACCTGGACGCGTGGGACGGCTTCCGCGACAAGCGCAGCGAGATCATCGAAAAGCTCGCTGCACTGTCCAACGTGGTGGTGATCACCGGCGACATTCACGCTTCCTTCGCGGCGACGCCCGGGAGCAACACCGACCCTGCCAAGAAGATCGTCGAGCTCGTCGGCAGCTCCGTCTCCTCGTCCCCCTTCAAATCATTGCTGACGAGCCAGGTCGCGGCCGACCCGGTGCTCAGCAAGATCCCCGGCGCCCCGAGCCTGGCGCTCGCCATCGACGCGCTGTTCAAGGCGGCGGGAGTGAACCCGCACCTGGCCTTTGCCGACAGCGGGCAGAATGGCTTCGTCGTCGTGGAGGTGGGCGCGACCGAGCTCCTGGCCGATTACTACCGCATCAAAGAAGAAGAGGTCAAAAACGATCACAGCGGCGACTCGCAGGCCGCCCTCGACAAGCTGTTCACGGTCGTCACGTTCAAGACGGTGGCCGGCGGCCACGACCTGCTCATGAAGCAGGACGACGGCAAGTTCAAGAAATGGAACTCGGCCACGCAGATGTTCGAATAGCCGTCGAACGACGTTTGAACAGCAACCTGGCACCACGCGCGTAGAGGGGGCGCGCGCGGCGACGTGGCTCGGGGGGGGGACGCGCATCGAGAGTGGCTGTGGACGGAGGACGAACATGGCCCACCGCCGGCCCAGGCGTGAACAGAGAGGGGTGCAAATCCCAGTTCGCATCAGAGTCGTTCGCGTTCCCGTTCCCGTTCCCGTTCCCGTTCCCGTTCTTCATTCCGGAGGCGCCTGCAGGCTCTTCGCCAGCTTGATCAACATCGACGCGATCCGCTCGAGTAGCGTCT
>Ga0163144_10018840_pt1 | contig 13935 bp, 13 predicted proteins | sample OliLak19BULKMAT1_FD_123175 | JGI IMG/M metagenome (GOLD analysis project Ga0163144, IMG submission 123175) | Freshwater microbial mat bacterial communities from Lake Vanda, McMurdo Dry Valleys, Antarctica - Oligotrophic Lake LV.19.BULKMAT1 | ecosystem: Environmental > Aquatic > Freshwater >... | reverse complement strand
GGTTTAGCGGTTTAGCGGTTTAGCGGTTTAGCGGTTTAGCGGTTTAGCGGTTTAGCGGTTTAGCGGTTTAGCGGTTTAGCGGTTTAGCGGTTTAGCGGGTGAGCAATTGACGGATTGGCTAAACAGCTAACAGCTAAACCTTCCCCAAACGGACGAGTTGTTCGTGGAATTTGCTAGTAGGGGCTTCTTTGGATTCGAAGGCGATTTTGATATCCTCGCCGAGGCGGCGGCTATGGGCGATCCAGCGGGAAAGGAGGATCTCGACGAGGAGGAAAATGAGGGCCCCGAGGGCAAGGTATTTCCAGAGTTCCTGACCGAATTGGTTGCCCTGAAGAAAGCCGATCAGTTCCTCGAGAGTTTGCGGTTGGGCGAGGGTGACAAAGGATCCGATGAAGTCGAGGTCAGTCTTGGTGAGTGGGGTGAGGCGGCCCTCCGCAGGATCACGCTTCACGGTGAAGGGGATTTGTTCCTGGCCGGGTCGGAGGAAGTCGGCGAAATAACCGGCCTGCTCGGTCGGGACGGAAAGTCGATAGAGACCCGAGGCGATCTCGCCCTGAAGTTTCAGCACGGTCCCCTCCCCTGAAGCGCTGAGGGAGGCAGTGCGCGGGCGGCCGCCGGGGCCGTCCACAGCATACGTGGAAAGAGTCGATTCGCGCCCGATGGGACTATCATCGCCGAAAGTGCGGAAGGCTTCGCTGGGGATAGGTTGAAGTGGCAGGCCGTCGGTCTCCCATGAAAGCACGACTTTGGCCTCGCCGGAATTATCGCGAAAGACGGCTCGAAAGTCGTGCCAGGAATTGGCCTCAAGACGATTGTTCATCCGGCGACGCCCGCCGGGGAGAGTCAGCTCGCCAAGACTTTTGCCGTCGAGGAACATCTCGAAACTGTCGTCCACATCCGCGACGAATTGGTAACGCCCTTTGAGCGGGACCTGCAATTTTCCGGTCCACTCGACCCGGAAACCATCGGCATTGATCCCCGGAGCGGGGCTCCCATCGAGCCAGTTAAACTGGATGGCATCGTCTTGGCGGTGGTAGGCGGGGTCCTTGTCGCCATGGCTGTTGTAATAGTTCCCGAGCAGGCCGCGACCGATGGCCTTGCCGCGTTTGCCGGAGATCGCGAGGTTGACTTCCCAGCCGGGCTCCAGGTTGAGTTGGTAGGCCGCCGGATCGGCAAGATGATAAACGAGCTCGTGAATGAAGGGCAGAAAGGCTTGCCTGGTCACCAGATTGCCCCCGGTCAAATCGAGCGGGATACCAAGGAGAATGACTTGTCCTTTGCCAAACGGACGCGAGGTGAGAAGGGCCTCCCCATTGTTGAGGCGAGCCCCGATGGAGGTCTCTTTGGTGAGCGTGTCAGGGATGATTTGGGCGCGGAAGTGAGTGATGGCGGCTGCGGAAAAGTCGCTCTTGGCGGCATCGGCGATTTTTTGCAGAGCCGGGTGCGTGAGGGTGCGGCTCGAGGGAGTGAGCGGCCCTTCGGCGGTGGCGAAGCTAGGCGCGGTCGCAAGAGTCGCTGGCAGCAGGGGGCGATCCCCCTCGCCGACCCAGGTGTTGTAAAAATCAGCTTGGACTTTGTCTCCGACGGCCACGAGCAGGCCGCCGCCGCTCTCCACATAGCTGGCCAGGGCCTCTGCGGACCCGGCATCAAGCCGGGGGACATCGGCGAGGATGACGCTGTCAAAGTCTTTGAAATCCGGGATGCCTGCGACCGCAGAAGCTCCGACCACGCTAGGTTCGACGAGGAAACGGATCGAATCGAGGGTGGGATCGGCGTTGATATCAAAGTCGTCTGATCCCTGATCCGTGTTCCCCGGAAGGTTTGCCTCAAGGGTGGGATCGAGGGTCAGTGAAGAAGGGGCGAGGGCCACTGCGGCGAAAGTCGAAGCCCGCTCCAAAGCACCGCCAGTAGGCCGGCCATCGACGATGAGCACTTTCAGAACCTCGGCGACGTTGAGTGCGTAAGCAGCGCTGTTGTCGCCGGGGAGATCGTCCTCCACTTCAAGCACCACTTGCAAAGCTTGGCTACCAGCCTCGGAAAACTGGTGAGTGAAGCGCACCGACTGCTGCTCGCCGGGGCGCAGTTGCCCGAGGGATTGATCGCGATACTCCCGACCATCGTCGCATGTCAGCAAGAGAGCTCCGGGAGTGATTGACTCATCGCCGAGATTCTCCACCGTGACGACGATCTCCACCGGGCGATCCACCCCGACGACTTCGCGGGCGATGTCGATATTCACCACCGCTGCATTGCGAACCCGGGCCGGGAGTGGCAAGCGACGCAGCATGATCTGTGGCTCGGAGGGAAGGTTGCGAAACGCTTCGCGCAGGAAATTCCAGCGGCCGCTTTGTCCGATCTCCCATCCGACGCTTTGACCATCACTGAGCAGGAGGATTTGCTTCGCCGGATGATTGCCCCGCGCGAGGCTTAGTGAAGCGAGGGTGAGGGCCTGATACGTTCCCATGGCCCCATCGAGCGGAGCGGCGCTCTCCAGCGCGAGATCGAGCGCGGCGCGGTCAGTGGTAGGATCGATCACGAGGCCGGTGGGTGAGGGCCCCCCTAGGATAATACTAAAAGCATGGCCCCGCGGTGCACGTTTGATGAGAGTGCGGGCCTCCTCAATGGCACGGTCAAAATTCGTTTGCCCCCCGCTTTCGATCGTCATCGAAGTCGAAGCGTCGATGATAAGGGCGATGTCCTGCCGGGCTCCGGGAGCGAAGCGGGAGAGATTAAGCGCCTTTTCAAAAACGACCAAGGCGACACAGCCGAGTAGCAGCAAGACCGAAGCGATCCCGATGCGACGACGCCAGACCGGTTCGTTGTGCAGCACGACGGTGACGCCCAACCCCACGACGGCAATCAGAAAAAGCGGAAGCACCAGCAGCCAGGGAATCGTCGAACCCGGCGGGACGAAAGGCCGCGCCAGAGCGATCGCCAGAAGCCCGACGAGCAAGCAGCGCGTCGCCATCAGCAGCGCCTCCTCCAGTTGGATTCGGCGATTGCGAATCGCCAGCGACTCCAGCAAAAAGTTCATGGCTCCCCACGAAACCACCCGGCTGGAGCGGCGATTCAGCAAATGAATGATGATCGGAATGGAAATTCCGAGAGCACCGAGGAGCAAAGCTGTGTTGAGGAAGAGCACGGGGAGAAGCTTTTTAGCGGTTTAGCGGTTTAGCGGTTTAGCGGTTTAGCGGTTTAGCGGTTTAGCGGTTTAGCTTTAGAGAGAAGCGTGGACGTCTTGCCTGTTTCGGTTGATTTAATGGGGTATGAACACTGATCCAACAGGGTTAGTCCGATGACTTAATAGGGTTATATCCACATCCGTTTCTTAAAAACCTAAACAGCTAAACACCTTCTTCCTCTCCCCTCACTTCCGCTGCGAAAAATAGGTGAACAAAGCCTCGCTCACCGGGGTCTTTGTGTTCACCGGCACATAGTCGGCGTGGAGTTGGCCACAGGCGAGCTCCATGTTTTTCAAATGGAGGCGGACGCGGTCGAGATAGGAGGCGCGGATGGTGGACGGGTCGAGATTGAGTCGGACGCCATCGACTTCGAGGCAACGGAAGTCGTCGAACTTTTCAAAGGGGAAGGTCAACTCCTCGTCGGCCATGAGATGAAAAACCACCAACTCGTGATGCTTAAACCGGAAGTGGTGCAACGCTTTCTTGATGGCTTCGGCATCATCGAACAAGTCACTGATGATGATCACCAATCCCCGCGCCGGGATGCGCTCGGCGATCTCGTGGAAGGTGTCGGCGCAGCGCGTCGTGGCGGCGGGAGTGGTCGAGGCGAGGCTCTCCAATATGCTCCGCACCTGGCTCGGCTTGGCAGTGGGGCGGAGGTAGGTCTCGACGCCGTCGGCGAAAGTGACGAGGCCCACGGCATCCTGCTGGCGGATGAGGATATAGCTCAGCGCGGCGGCGAGGTAGCGGGCATAGTCAAATTTGGAAAGATGAGCGACCTCGCCCATGGGTGCCGATTTTTCCCCGGCGTAAGCCATCGAGCCCGAGGCATCGACCAGCAGGGTAACCCGCATGTTGGTCTCCTCGATGAACTGCTTGATATAATAGCGGTCACTTTTCCCAAAGACCCTCCAGTCGAGATTGCGCAAATCATCGCCCGCGACATAGGGACGGTGCTCGGCGAACTCGACTGAGAATCCCTTGTGCGGACTGGTGTGCCGTCCGTTGATTGTCCCTACCTTCGCGGTGCGGGCGAGAAATTCAAGCCGTCCGATGATGGAGATGATCTCCTTCGGAAGCAGTTCCGTGTAGCTAAGCTGGGGAGGGGCGATCATGGGACGTCCGCCGCAGGCGGAACGCGCGAGTCATCACAGATCGAGCTGTGCGGAAGGCTGGAAGGCCTCGACCAGCGTGTGGACGATGTCATCGCTGGTGACACCAGCCGCTTCCGCATTGAAAGTCGTCAGCACCCGGTGACGCAACACCGGCGCGGCCACTGCCCGGACATCGGCGGTGGTGGTGTGGTAGCGTCCTTGCAGAATGGCCCGTGCTTTCGCTGCCAGGATCAGATAAATGCCCGCCCGCGGACCAGCTCCCCAAGCGACCATCTCGCGCACGAAGTCGGGAGCTTCCTCAGTCTTCGGCCGCGTCGCCCGGGCGATTTGGGTTGCGTAAGACACCACATGATCCGCCACCGGCACCCGTCGCACGAGCTGTTGGAGACGCATCACGCTGGTAGCATCGAGCGTTTTGGTGATCTTTGCTTTGTAGGTTCCGGTGACGCGTTTGATGATCGCCTCTTCCTCAGCGAAGGACGGATAATCCACCCGGATGTTAAACATGAAACGATCAAGCTGCGCTTCGGGCAGCGGGTAAGTCCCCTCCTGCTCAATGGGATTCTGGGTGGCAAGCACAAAAAACGGTTCAGGTAGCGGATAAGTCTCGTCACCGATGGTGACGTGATTTTCCTGCATCGCCTCAAGCAGCGCAGCCTGGGTTTTTGGCGGCGTCCGGTTGATCTCATCCGCGAGGATCATGTTCGCGAAGATGGGACCCTTCACGAATTTGAAAATCCGTTTCCCGGTTTTCATATCCTCTTCCAGCACCTCAGTTCCGGTGATGTCCGCCGGCATGAGGTCGGGGGTGAACTGGATGCGCTTGAAGCTCAAGTCGAGCACTTGCGACAGGGTCGAGACGAGCAGCGTCTTCGCCAAACCCGGCACCCCGACGAGCAAAGCGTGGGACCGGCAGAAGATCGCAATCAGAAGTTGCTCGATCACCTCGTCCTGCCCCACGATGACGAGCTCCAGCTGCTCCCGCATCGCCGCGTAGGCCGAGGTGAGGTCTCCGATGAGGGCGATGTCAGATTCGCCAAGGTCGGCGGTGGATGCAGCAGGAGAAGTGGCCATGGGAATAATAGTCGGTCCCGCATACTACGACGATTTCCCGTCAAGTGTCGAATCCGTTTTTAGCGCGATGGCGGGGATTTGGCCGGAAATCCCTCTTCGTCGTTCACCGGACTTGGACGGTCCGGGTTTGTGGAGGGGGTCCACTGCTTGCATCAGCGGACCGGTGGGTCGGATGACGACGAAGTTGCCGTTTCGACAGGGTCTCTGCGGCATCAGCCGAAAATCGCTCGACGGAAACGTTTGGAAACGGTAAACCGGAGGTCCGCGGAGGTCCGCGTGTTTCCAGTTTTCACCGAACGAGCCTATTTTCCGCCATGCCTGATTCACCGGAAACCCAACCCACCCCGCCAAAGGACCTGATGTGGCAGCGCAAACTCGCGGCGTATTTGCATGATCCTCCGAGCAAATGCCTCAACCTCGGTCAGCATGAAGAATAGTCCGCGAGAGCGATCTCTGCTGCGGGACTTGACCAAACGAAATACCCGCGGCTTCCTGACTGGGAAGCGTCTGCGGCGGACCGTCTCCCTTTTCCGAAATCACGCCCGGCGTCCGTTTCGTGTGTGTTCGACGGCGTGAAGGCCGGATTCCATCACCCTCTCGGAGGTGCGGATGGTGAACGCTGCGAGTTGAAGTTCGACAGCGAGCTCGGGGGCCTCGACATTCTCGAGGGACAAGACAGCCTCGTCCAGCCGGTCTTGGCTGTTGATGCGATACCGGGATGGAGCAGCGAGGAAACGGACCGCGCCCGTTTTTTCGCGCACTGGCGATTGTGGCGGAAATGGTCGCAGGAAATGGATTGGCGCTTTGGCTTCCTACCCGCCGACACCCGGCTACCCGACCACACGATCTGGCATCACATGCAGGTGACGAGCGCCCTCGCAGGCTGCTCCAGCAGTGACAATCCGGGTATTCCTCTCGATGCGGCGTTCTTGAAAATGCAGGTCGGTCCGGTACAGGATTTCATCCTCGCCGCTCGGAGCACCCGCGACCTCTGGAGCGGCAGCTACCTGCTCTCGTGGCTGATGGCCGCAGGGCTGAAGCACCTGAGCGAACAGGTCGGGCCGGATGCGGTGATTTTTCCGAGCCTGTGGGGACAACCCTTGTTCGATCTCCAGTGGAAAGATGCACTTTGGACGCAAGTCGCAGTCTCCAACGACCGGAAGGTGAAGAAATGCTGGGATGCCATCAAACCCACCGACGAGGCGGCTTTGACGCCGAATCTGCCCAACGTGTTTCTTGCGCTTGTCCCGAAAGCGGTGGCTGCGGACTTGGCGAAAAGCACAGCCAAGGCAATCAAGCAAGAGTTTCGCAAAATCGCCAAGAGCGTATGGACGGCTTGCGACAAAGCGAACCTGCTCGACGACGAAGGCGCTCTGACTTACGAGGATCGCAAAACCCGCTTCGATTCCCAGATCGAGCAATTTCTCAATATCTCGTGGACAGTCACAGAGTGGCCGGCCGACTTGGAAAAATGCGTCGCACTGGCCGACGGATTCGATGGAAACATGCCTATCTCGCAGGCCAAAGACCGTGTCGAGATCGTCCGTAAAATGGCGGAGGAACTCCTCCCCATGGATCACCGAGATTCGCGATATTATCACAATAAAGGCAAGGACCACGGTTACGAAATCATTGCCCCGGCGAAACTCAAGTCTCGTGGACTCGCTTGGCCGGTCCTGCTCGCCCGCAACAGTTGGGAGCTCGACGGCGTACGGCAATTGCGCGAGTTCTCAGGCACCTCAGGCGCGTGGAAGGTCGGCACCGCCCAGAACAAAGACGTGCTCACCGGCAAGGACGAAGCCGTCGCAGGCGGACGGGTCTGGCTGGATCGGGTGGGTGCTGCGGACGCATCCAAGATGCCCTGGAAGGCCCTCTTTCGCAAAGAAGACTGGATGGGGGCCGTGACCCTGGTTAAGCGCGTCTGGCACCTCAGCTACCTGCGGGATCACTGGGGATTGCCGACCGATCACCACCTCTTCCCCATGCCGAATGTGCATGGAATCGCCGCCCATGAGCCATTCTCCAGCGACGAGAGCGAGGAACCCTCCGCCGGGGAAAAATATTTCGCCGTGCTCGCCTTCGACGGTGACCAGATCGGGAAATGGGTGGGCGGAGAAAAAACTCCCCCGATCAAGAGCCAACTCGCCGACTACTCGGACGCCACTGGAGTCCAACGCAAAGGCATGCGCGAGTTTTTCGAGCGCGACAGCAATCCCGATGGCGGGAACGGCACTCTCGCCGAGCGCATGAAGCCCTTCCTAGAATCGAGGCGGGCCGTCTCCCCCAGCTACCACCTCCAGTTCAGCGAGGCCCTCGGCAACTTTGCCCTGCATTGCGCCGCTTCCATCGTCGAGGCATACGACGGGCGGCTCATTTACTCCGGCGGCGATGATGTGCTCGCCATGCTCCCGGCGGACACCGCGCTGGAATGCGCTCAAGATCTCGTGAGGGCCTTTCAGGGCGAGGCACCGAAAAAGAGCGCGAAGCCGCGCCTTAGGGGCGACAAGCCGGAAGCCCTCGACTGGCTCGCGCAGAAAGCGCCGGGCTTTTTGCAAAGCGGCTCACTGCGTGAGTCCACCGGGAAAGTCGATCCCGCTTCGGAAAAACACATCCCCTTTGTCGTTCCAGGCCCGGCAGCGACGGCGTCCGTTGGCATCGCCATCGCCCACTTCAAATCTCCCTTGCAGGACGTCGTCCGTGCGGCGCAATCCGCCGAGAAGCGGGCGAAAAACCAGCTCGGTCGATCCGCCGTGGCCGTCTCGCTTTTCAAACGCTCCGGCGAGATCACCGAATGGGGTTGTCAATGGCAAAGCGGTGGTCTCGCTCTCTACGAAGCGGTCGCCGTGCGCCTCGACGCGAAAGAGCTAAGCGTGAAATTTCCCCATCGCGTCTGTCAGTTGCTGGAGCCCTACCTGACCACCCGCACCGGACTTTCGAAAGAAAAAAGCGAAGAGCAAGACGCTACGGAGTTCGATGCCGTGGCCGTCATCTCGCGCGACTTTGCCTTTGCAGTGGAACGGCAGTCCGGCGACGGCAAAAAGCAGGAGAACCTCGCGATTCTCCTGCCCGCCTTGGAGAGCTACCTCGCAGGCATTCGGAACGCCCGCTCCAAGCGGGAAAAGCCAAGCTCCGGGACGGAGAGCCAGGAATTGGTGAGTTCCCTTATCGGCCTCTGCACCACCGTCGCCTTCGCTCATCGCACCCGCTCCGAAACAGCATCGCCGAAAGGCACCCCGGCATGAACACCATCCTCCTCCAACCCACCGACATTCTCTTTTTCCGGGACGGACGTCCCATGGGAGGTGCCTCCAGCGGACATGGTTCCGCTTGGCCCCTTCCCACCGTGATCAGCCATTCCTTCCACGCGGCCTTGCACCGGGCCTCATTCCAGGGAATCCACAAACACGCACCCGGCCGATCCTCGCAGACTCGCGATTATTCGGATCAGAACCGCTCGGCGCATGGGCGTTTCTTCGGTTCGCTCACCACCGCCGGCCCCTTCCCTGTTTCGCCGGATGGAGAATGGTTTTTCCCGCGCCCGGCCGATGCCGACGATTCGTGCCGACCCGTGTCGATCCCGAACTCCGGCGCGATGGGCGCTTCGAGTCTGCCTCAGCCTTCGCGCTACCCGGTCGTCTCGACCAAACCGCCATCAAAAGACACGTCGCGCCCTTGGTGGAACTCCGCCGCCTGGCAAACCTATCTGAAAAATGCTGACCTTGGTGCGGGGATTCTGAAATGCGATAACGATTTCGCCGACACCGAGCACAGCTACGGGATCGAAATTTCCAGCGAATCCGGGAGTGTCGTCGAAGGCCAATTCTACTCAGCGCATTATCTGCGCTTGCGGGAAGGCTGGCGACTCGGGGCGCTGGCGCTCGCCGAGGACAAAGACTTTCGCCATCCCGAATATGGCGGTGATCTGGTGAGGACTCTTCTCAATGGCCGAGGCACGGAAATCATCGCCGGAGGCCAACAGCGCATTTGCACCGCAACGCTCCAGACGCCCAATGGCAATCCCTTGCCGCTCCCGCTCGGTCCGAAGATCGCCGGAGTCCGAGTCAAATGGGTCCTCCTCACACCCGCCATCTTCCCCAAGATCGGCGAGCATCCCGGCGGTTGGCTCCCCAGTTGGGTTGACCAAAACAACGGCGAAGTGCGGCTCCTCGACGGCCCCGGCAAAAACTACGCGAAACGGCACAGAGTTCTGGAAGGCAAAGCTATCGACGCCCACCTCGTCGCCGCCATCACCGGCAAGCCCGTCCCCGTCACCGGTTACGCACTGCCGAACTCCGCCGACCCCGACCGCCTCGAGGGTGGAGCCAAATCCACCCACCTCGCCGTCCCGGCCGGTGCCGTTTATTACTTCGAGGCGGCGTCCCTCGAAGCCGCCCAAGCGCTCGCCAACGCCCTCAACTGGCATGGCTCCGGCGACGCCACCACCGTCAGCAACCGACGCAGCACCCTCATGGGCGAGAAAGGCTTTGGCCTCGGCGTTTGCGGCACGTGGGCCTCTCCCGATCGGAACGTCCCCGGACATCCGTGCACGTGACATCCCTGCTGAAAACTGAATACTGAACCCTGAAAACTTTTCCCATGCAAACCAAGATCCTTTACCTATTCACCCGCACCCCCCTCCACGTCGGAGCCGGTGCCTCCGTCGGCGCGATCGACCAACCCGTCCAGCGCGAGCGGCACACGGGGTTTCCGATTGTTCCCGCGACGAGTTTGAAGGGCAGCTTCGCCGCTCAGTGGAACGATCGCCTCGTGACCATCGGTGAAGGGGATAAAGCGAAAAAGGTCCGCGGCACCTCGGTCGCCGCCTGGCTCTTCGGGTCGGACGATGCCAATGCCGCCTTCGCCGGCTCCCTCCTCTTCTCTGAAGCCCGCCTCCTCGCCTTCCCGATCCGCAGCGCCAAAGGTTCCTTCGCTTGGATCACCTGCCCGCTCCTCTTGCAACGCGCGAAGCGCGATGGCGTCCTGTCCGCAGAATGCCCGGACGAGCCCGCCGATGCAAAAGCGATCTTCAAAGAAGACGGGCCCCTCGCCATCAGCTCGGATGTCGTCCTCGAAGACTACGGTTTTTCCGTTACAGGTACTTACCCCGCCGCTCTCGCCGCAGAAATCGCCGCGCTCATGCCGGAGGAAGAAGTCTTCCGATCCGTCCTTGATCGCCTCGTCATCGTTAGCGACGGCATCATGAGCCACTTCGCCACGACCACCTGCGAGATCGCCCAGCACGTCCGCATCTCCGACGAGACTGGCACTGCCGAAGAGGGCGGACTCTTCAACCAGGAGAACGTCCCCGTCGATACACTCTTCTACTCCGTCCTCCGGACCACCCCCGGTCGCGGCGAACACTTCAAAGGCAAGCCGTCAGAGGAAGCCCTCGCCGAGTTCCAGAACAAACTCACCGCCGCAGGGCACGTCTTCCAATTCGGCGGCGACGCCTCCACCGGGCTCGGTTGGTGCTCCGTCGCCTTGGTTTGACAAATAGCTCCGATTTAGCTAACCTAGCTAACGATGATCACCGTCAACATGCACGAAGCCAAAAGCCGCCTCTCCGCCCTCGTCAAAGCCGTCGAGGAAGAGGGCGAAATTGTCATCCTCCAGCGCAACGGCCATCCCGTCGCTGAGATCCATCGCTACACACCGCCGGCCACTGCGCACATCCGTAGGGATCTCACCCCGGATCCCCGTCTGCGAGTCATTTTCGCGCCAGGCTACGATCCTGCGGAACCCCTCGATGAAGAAGATTTGCCTGAGGTTTGTCGATGAACGTGCTGCTGGACACCTGCGCCCTCTTGGCCTTAGCCAATGGAGAGTTGCCCGCAGATGCGGCAGACGCGCTTGAACTCGCGCCGTTCGCCTACACTTCGATCATTTCTCCATGGGAGACCGCGATCAAATTTCACAAGGGGAAACTCAAGCTCCCAGAAAGTCCGCCCGACTGGTTCCGTAGCGTTTCATCCCGATACCGAATCATCGCAATCAATCTCGATGTAGAGACAGCCTTTGCAGCTGCCAAACTCCCCCTCCTCCACAATGACCCTTTCGACCGCATCATCATCGCCACCGCCCTGACGCGGGAACTTACCATCCTCACCTCCGACCGGACCATTCCAACATACCCTGGAGTCCGCACTCTCTGGTGACCACAGCTCACCCACCTCATGCAAAATCTCGACCAAATCCGCGCCGCCCACGCGCTCCCCGCCGCCGCAGAGCTAGACCGCTCTGCCATCGCCAAGCTCCCCGGCATGATCCTCACCAACGGACTACTCGCCGCCGCCGCTTTTTGCGGGGCCGATGGCGGCGGCGACAACAAGGGTCATCTCAAGGGTGCCATGATCGCTATTGCCAAGCACCTCGCCTCGCGCGGGATCGTCGCCACCGGAACCCGCGAAATCCCCGCCCTCATCGCCGATCTTTCCGCGAAGGACTCCATCACCCTCCAGCGAGCCACCACCGAGGCCCTCGCCTATCTCGCTTTTCTGAAACGCTTTGCCAAGAAGGAGCAAGCCGAGAGCGGCCCTTTCGAGTGACCACTACGAATTTCCCTTTCCCGATGACAGACCACCATTTTCGACGCGAAGACCGCTCCGCCCGGGGCCGTCGGGTCAGCGCCAGCCTCGCCGCCTATCCCGAGGGCCTCGACATCGCCTTGGAGAATCTCGACCGATGGGAGTCTTGGGGCCGCACCCACCCCGCACCCCTCGTCGAGTGGCGGCGGCGCATCCTCGCCGCGAAATGCTCGCCCGAAGCCTTCCGCGAGCTGCTCACCTGGCTCGCAGCCGCGAACGACGACTCCGAACCCCTCAAGAGCTGTTCACCCTTCGTCGGTTTGCGCGACGAAAACCTCTCTGATCGATGACTCTCGACGCCCTCCAGCATCTCATCCGCGCCGCGTCCTCTCTCGCCGAAGACACCACCTTCCTGGTCCTCGGTTCCGCCTCGCTGCTCGCGTCATCTCCGGATCTTGGGGCACCCGGCGCTCCCCTTGCGAGCACCTATGATGCCGACATTCTCCCCGAACCCTTCGACGAACTGACCGGGACAATGCTCGACGAAGCCCTCGGCGAACAACGCGCCTACTACCGCAGACATGGCTATCACGCTGACATCTTGCGAGAAAGCATCCTGGAAACGCTACCGCTCGGATGGCGGGAAAGGCTCGTCCCTGTGCCCGAAACGGAAAACGCCCTTGCCCTCGAGCCCCACGATCTCGCTGCGGTGAAGCTCTTCGTCGGACGCCCCAAGGATCTTGAGCTGGTGACCGCTCTCGCCCAATCCGGGATGCTCGCGGCGGAGACGGTTCGCGCCCGACTCGACGGAATCTCAAAAGCGGATCGCGACATACCGCGATGCACAGCCAACTTTCGCACCGTATTTCCAACCTGACCGCCATGCCCATCCCCATGCTGACCGCCACCCGAGACCTGATCGGGCCCACCGCCGCGAAGTGCGAATCTCGCGCCCTCTTCGCAGACCGCTTCGCCGATCCGCAGGCAAAGGACGGCAAAGACGCCACGCCGCGCAAAGACTGATTCCAAAAGCTCATCGGCAAAAATGCGAGCCCCCGGAGCCCGTCTCAGGACTGGCTCCCGGACCGCGCGGAAACGCTCCACGCCCGCCTCATGTCCCGCATGATGGTGAACCTCGCCGGGGGCGTCATGGAAAATGCCAATCTCCTTTTCGACCGCTACGGCTACCCGACCATCCCCGGCAGCGCGGTGGAAGGCTGCGCCCGCCGCATCGCCCTGCAAGCCCTGCACGACTGGATCGAGGCCGGGAGCGAGCGACCCGCCGGGGATGATGCCTGCGCTCCGTGCTGCGAAGGATTCGACAAACCCGCCGACATGCTCGCCGGGATTGCCCGCGTCTTCGGCTGGGTCAAGGGCGATTGGGACGGCGGGGAAAACCGTGACAAAAAGACCGGGGCGGAGACCACTTGGAAGTCGGACTTCGCGTGGGCCTGTCACGGGGATGCCAGCCTCCTCGCAGACGCCAAGGCCATCGCCGGCCCGCACGAGACCTTTGCCGGGACCGTTTCCTTTCTCGCCGCCACGCCCAACATCGATCCGGGGATCGAGCTCGACGTGCTGACTCCCCATCACAAGGATTACTATGAAGGAGAACTGACTGTCGCGACCGACACCGAAGATCCCGTCCCCGTCTACTTCCCCACGATCAAGCAGCAAAAAGACGGCGACTACTTCACCTTCCCGCTGATTCCGCTGCTACGGATCGAGGCGGGCGATCTTGCGCGGGCGAAAGCATGGCTCGGTTTCGGCCTGGAGCTCTTCGGGCTGGGTGCGAAGACGAATGCGGGTTATGGGTGGTTCGCCAATGTAACAAATGCCATCGAATCGTTGTTATCTAAACGACAGAGAGTTGCATCTGCAATCAGGCATCATCGCGATTTTTCCGATTGGGATAATGAGTAACTATTCAGGTCCCTCGGACCATATCGAGTCTGATCGGGTGAGACGAGGGCGGAAGAGTCGCTTCAGTTTTTCGCCCCATCGACGAGCGAGTCGCCCAATTGGCGGGGGGCACGGAGC
>Ga0163144_10018839_pt1 | contig 13935 bp, 16 predicted proteins | sample OliLak19BULKMAT1_FD_123175 | JGI IMG/M metagenome (GOLD analysis project Ga0163144, IMG submission 123175) | Freshwater microbial mat bacterial communities from Lake Vanda, McMurdo Dry Valleys, Antarctica - Oligotrophic Lake LV.19.BULKMAT1 | ecosystem: Environmental > Aquatic > Freshwater >... | reverse complement strand
CTTGGTTTGGGAGTGCGTGGTTTTAACCGCGCTTTCACCCCCGGCGGAGCCGTCTTCCAGCGCTCTGCGCAGGTCAAAAGCGCGGATGAATGCCGCGCACTCCCAAAGACGGCCGACCAACAATGTCGATGCAGGCACAGAGACCCATTCTGTTTTCCCCTCCCACGCATCCCCTGATTGACACAACGCTCCCCCAGAACCTAGAGTGTCGTGCAGAGAAAAAAAAGAACTCCCCAAAAAAACGGGGGGGAGGAACCTAAGTGAGTCGATGAGCCGTCAGGTTCAAACCGGTCCGATCCGGCCAGACGAGAAGTGAAAGGCGCAACAACAAACCGAACAGTTGCAAAGCCATTCATGTCATGAAAATTCATGACAGAAAAAACAAAGATGTCCCATAAAACATTCGAATGCACGGATGCAACAGGTTCAAACGCCTCGAAAGAACGAATGCAAAAACGGGGGACTCCCGCCTGGTGAGGTGTGCCGCTTGATTCGCAGGTGACTTCTGTAACAGTCCCTTAGTCGCAGTTTCGCCTAAGGACTCAAACCCTCTTTAGCGAGCAGCACCAACGCCATCACGAGGATGAACGTCGCGAATGCCGGTTTCAGCCTAGATGACTCGATGCGACGCCCGATGGCATCGCCCACAAAGACCCCCGCAACGGCCAAGCCCGTGACCGCCAGCAAGAACGACCAGTCGATTTGAGGCTTGGGAAGAAGCTCACCGACAAACCCGATCAAGGACTGGACTGAGATGATCGCCAGCGAAGTTCCGACGGCCCTCTTCATGTCGAGGCCGGCAAGCAAAGCCAAAGCAGGGACGATGAGGAACCCGCCACCAGCACCGACCAGCCCGGCCAACAGGCCGACGACTGCTCCAACGGCGGCCAGTCGGACATCTGCTCCAGGGCTGGGCTCTGGTGGTGAGGCAAATTCGCGGTTCTTCCGGAACATCATCGCCGCCACTACGAGAAGGATCGCAGAAAAGAAGAGCATCGTCGCTCGATCCTTGGTGAGCCCGAAAGCCAGCTGCTCAGGAATCGCTGGAACAAGGAATCGTCGAACGAGGAACACCGACACGAGAGAGGGGACCACGAACACCGCCGCCGTCCGAAACTCGACAAGGCCGTTCCTCGCCGCGTTCACCGCCCCGATCAGGGCGGTCGAGCCGACGACGAAGAGCGAATAGCCGGTCGCCAAGGTCGGCCGCACGGAGAACAGGTAGACCAAGACAGGGACAGTCAGGATGGATCCACCACCACCAAGCAGCCCCATCGAAATCCCGATGAACAGAGTCGATGTCCAACCGATCGCGGACAATGTAAGCATGATTCATCAAGGAAGAGAGAAAAGTTCAGCTCCAGGGTTCACGACTAGTGAAATTGGTCACAAAACATGTCGTCCAACTTGCTCCGAAGATGAGCTCGGGCGCGGTGTAGCCGAGACTTGACCGCCGCGACGCTCACCGAAAGCCTATCTGCGGTTTCCTCCGTTGTGAACTCCTGCAATTCTCGAAGTTCGTACACTTCTCGTTCTCCGGGCTTGAGCGATGACACAGCGCGATCTATGCAACTCTTCATTTCCTTTCGCTGAAGTAGGTCTTCCGCGTCGGGACTTTGATCGATCTGCCATTCCACCGCCTCGCCACCAAGAATCTGCACAAGCGCCTCTCGCCGCCTTAGGCGCCCACATACCCTATTACCGATCGAGGTCACCCATCCGCGAAAGGCACCTTCGTCCTTGAGTTGGTCACCATGTTTGAAAGCGGCCACAAGAGCCTCTACAAGCACGTCTTCGGCGTCTTCTTTGTTGCCGCAGGTTCGGATCATCTGACGGTATACAGCGTCTTTGTGCGCAGCAACGAGCCGATCAAAGTCCACTACGACCCCGTCTTCCCCGGTTTGAAGAGCCCGCTCGTGATGATGAACCCGATCGATGCCAACCCAAGAATCCCAAGTGGCGCCGCTAAAGGCTGTGTAAGTGTTACAACAACTTGCTCTCCGGTTGCAGACTTTGTCGCAAAGTAGACCGTCCGATCCGGGAAGAGAAACTTTTCGAACTCGGCAGGATCGAACTTGGTGTGCATGTACAGTCCAAACAGACTGACTGGAATTCCCAAGAACAAGATCGTCGCCGCAACAGTGCGCGCCGCCTTGGTCTTCGCCATCCCGATCAAGCAGGCCAAAGCCGCAAGGCTTGAGTAGACAATCGGCACCCATCCTTGCCAAAACTCTTTGACTACGTACCTGTGCTCATATCGCACCTCAAAGGCAAATGTGGCAAAACCCACGAACAGGAGCATAAGAAAAATCCGGTCGCGAGTAGACATACGCGCATTTTGCCCTAATTTCAGGCTGGATGGAGGGTAAGGATCGAAACTTCAGCAGGACAGAACAGCCGAGCAGGTGGGCCAGTTGTGCCGATCCCCCGAGAAACATAGAGCGGAACAGGGGCGTTCGGGTAGTAGCCACCAAGATATTTGCGGCCCAACTTAGCCGTAGCCGGTGCCCAACCCCATGGAGAAATGAACTGACCACCATGTGAATGCCCGCTTATCATCAGCTCCGGCCCCCAGGGCAGAGTGTCAACCATATCCGGTTCGTGCCAAACGATTACAATCGGGTCAGCCGCATCACAGGCCATGATCGCCGAGTAGGGGTCGGCCAGCCCCGCAATTTCAGAGTCGACCCCGACCCAGTTGACCCCGTCACATCGCCAAACTTCGTTGCGCAACATCCTAATCCCGAGAGAATCGAAGACTGGGATCAGCCACTCTGCGTTTCCGGCAAAGTAGTCATGGTTTCCCGGCACGGCGATCACCTTGCCGCGCATCATTTTGAGCCCGGCATAGGCTGCTTCAACCATCTCGAGGAGATCTTTCTTCCAGTGATCGATCGTGTCGCCTGGGATGATGACCAAATCAGGCTTCTCCATCAAGGCATATTCGACAGCCTTTTGTGTGAGCAAAACAGATCTGTGGTCGCGGACATGGGCGTCGGCCAAGACTGCGATCTTATAGCCGTCCAGCTCTTTCGGCCAGCGAGGAACCCGAAGCCTTCGCCGGACAATGTGCAACTTCTCGGTCTCGAACAGCGCTCCATAAAGAAGCGCGCCCGCCCCGAGAGTCACCGCGCCCCAGAAGAGGCGCCCAATCCTAGAACTCACATCGGACAGTGTATCCCTTTCAGGCTTAACGGCCCATGGAACGCGAGCTTGAAGACTCTGCTGTCGCTTGACGAAGTAAGAGGTCAGTCATTTCTCTGAGATCGATCAGGCATTGGACTTCAGCCGGATCAGGAAATGTGACCGGTCGCCTTGGATTGATCGGCCCCATCACGAAGCCTTTCCCACGGCTGTCGTCCAGGCCCAAAAAGTGCCCGACTTCGTGCAAGGTTGTGTTAGTCATAGTTTCCAAGCTAGCAAATTTTCCATCTGGAGTGTAGGTTGCGATCTCGATAGAACCTGTGACCCTATAGGTGAACTCGTCCCCGTACCATGCCTTGACGCTTCTTCGAGTTGTTGCAAGCCCCATTACGTCTCGACCGTTAAACCGGGTCGTAGGCCGAAAGACGATTTGCAAGTCGGCTTGGTTTGCTGGCGACTCCACAAAGACGACCTCACCCTGAAGGCAAGACTGCCACTGGTCGAGGGCATTTCGGGCTGTGCCGAACATATCGTTCGAGACCGAATACCGCACGACCCTGGTGAACAGAGTCATTTCAGCGTAGGCTTGGGCTTCTCCGAACTGGTTGCTCATCAGACATTCGCGAGCGTGTTCGATGTTGTTGACTACATCGTCTAGGAGGCTTGGGCCAGCCCATGAAATTGCGGTCAATGAGGAAAAAAGAGTGAAGAGCGCAGTGCAACGAAAAGTAGTCATCAAGAAGCCTCTCTTAGTAAGATCGGCAACTCAAAGATGAATACTTTAGTCAAACAAACTGGCAATTGCGTCGAAAGGCTTGCTAGCCAAAAAACAGTCAAGACTTCTATGGCCGAATAGTCTGGGCAGGATTGCAAAAAACTGATCTTTTCAGCTGACGTAGCCCGATCACTTTGGAGGTTGTCCCAGTTCGATGGCAATTTTCCGTGCTTGCTCGTCCTGGTTCAGTGCATCGATCATGTCCTGGATGTCCCCGTCCATGAAGGCGATCGCGTTGTGGGCGTCCTTTCCGATCCGGTGGTCCGTGACCCGGCTCTGTGGGAAGTTGTAGGTACGGATCTTCTCACTTCTGTCCCCAGAACCGATTTGTCCACGGCGGAGCTCCCCTCTTTCCTTTGCAAGCCTGTCGAGCTCCGCTTCGTACAACTTTGCCCTCAAAACCTGCAAAGCTCGTAGTTTGTTCTGTTGCTGGCTACGTTCGTCTTGGCAAGTCACAACGATTCCGCTAGGTTTGTGGACGATTCTTATAGCAGTCTCGTTCTTTTGCATATGCTGGCCTCCCGCGCTCGAACTGCGAAAGGTGCTGATTTCGAGGTCTTTCGGGTGTACTTCTACGTCGGCTTCTTCTGCCTCTGGCAAGACCGCTACAGTGATAGTGGACGTATGGATGCGGCCCTGGCTCTCTGTCGCTGGCACTCTTTGAACTCTATGGACACCGCTTTCGTGCTTCAATTGGCTAAACGCCCCTAGGGCATCGATCTCGAAAACGACTCGCGAGACTCCTCCGATGCCGCTTTCTTCGAGATCGATGACATCGTACTTCCACTTTCGACGTTCGGCATACCTGGTGTACATCCGAAAGAGCTGGTTGGCGAAGAGTCCCGCTTCATCGCCTCCTGCCGCTGGCCGGATCTCAATAATGACGGACTTCTCGTCGTTGGGATCCTTCGGCAACAACATGACCTTGAGCTGCTCTTCGAACGCGGCGACTTTCGCTTTGAGCGGGTCGATTTCAGCCTGCGCCATCTCCCGCATTTCAGGATCGTTCAGTAGTTCTCCCGCGTCTTTGAGCTCAGCCAGGGTCTTTGTGTACTCACGAATGACGCAGACCAACTCCTCGATATCACGTCGTGCTTTACCAAGGCGTTGAATTTCCTTTGGGTTTGAACCCAAAGAAGGGTCTTGGAGCTGGGCCTCGATGTCTACAAATCGACGTTCGATTTCCGCGAGCTTTTCGAGCATAGGGGAATCAGAATTGTACCTAGGGGTCCGAACTTGTCCGAGCCGGAGGCCTCCAAGCGGAAACCAGGGCCAGTCCGATGGAGAGAATCCCGAAGACAGTCCAACCGAGTGCCCACGCCATAGCAGGTATGCCTGTCACCCCCTGAAGGATCATAGCGTCGCTGTGGGTCTCTGTGACCGAAGTGACCTTGAGCAGTACCAGGAACGCCTGTAGGCTGGTCAAGGCCATCTGCATTCCCAAGAATTGGGCGGCGAAGACGGACTTTGGCCCACTTAGTTTGGATGCCATTAGGGCTAGGGCCATTGCCCAAAGAATTCCGCTAACCACACCAATCAAGTCTCCTCGGACGAACAGCACCAAGCTGGAAACGATAAACCCGAAAGTCAGCCACAACATCGAAGTCGCTTGCTTTGGTGTTCGCGAGAAAGCGAGCAGTATTCCCCCGACCAAAGCGGTTCCAACATAACCTCCAGACGCTATGAGGATCGTCGAGCCTCCCCTGACAGGGGTACTTCCAGAACCGTTCGCCAAGACCAAAATGTAATCGACTTGTCCGCCCGTCAGGACTGAAAGGACAGCGTGACAAAGCTCATGGATATGGGTGTTGAGGTATATCAGAGGAAGTTCCAGCGGGCGCAAGAAAGGAACCGCCCACAAAGCAACAGAAGCCGCACTGGCGCCAATAAGAGTCCATTGATCACGACGAAGGCTCATGGGATTATGATTCCATACGCATTTTGATAGAATTGGGCTTCGTGTGGCCTATTGATGGAACTCGCGGTTACATTTGCAAACTTCAACTGTGATGCGGGTCTTTGAGCAAACTATGGAAATCGCCCGCGAACCGAATGAGGTTTTTGAGTTTTTCTCCGTCGCCTCAAACCTGAACCGTTTGACTCCAAGCTGGCTAAAGTTCAAAATCTTGACTCCAGGCCCGATTGAGATGAAAGTTGGGGCGATTATTGACTACCAGATCGTGCTCAAAGGAATCCGTATGGCATGGAGAACAGAGATCACAGATTGGAGTCCGGGAATACAGTTCGTTGACGAACAGATTCGTGGCCCCTATAAGCAATGGGTACACACTCATCGTTTTGAACCGTTTTTCGGTGGTACTCGTATGACAGATCGAGTTGAGTACATCATTTCTGCGGGGCCGCTAGAACCTCTCATCCACCCATTCGTTCGGCGAGACATCGAGACAATCTTTGCTCACCGAACAGTTGAAATTAGATCGGTGTTTCCCTAACCTAAACGCTCCGGATTCAAATCCAGTAGTTGTGGTAGCACAAACATTCCGTCCTTGCGGATCAGCACGTCGTCGAACCAGATTTCGCCCCCGCCGTAGTCTGGGCGCTGGATCATGACTGTGTCCCAGTGGATGGCGCTCTTGTTCCCATTTCCGCCGGGAGGCGGATAGGCATTGCCAGGTGTGAAGTGGAAGGATCCTGCAATCTTCTCATCGAACAGCGTGTCCTTCATCGGATGCAGAATATAGGGGTTGAATCCAATCGCGAACTCACCGATGTAGCGGGCACCTTCATCGGTGTCCAAAATCTCATTGATTCGGGCTGTGTTTGCACCGGCTGTCGCTTCGACAACTTTGCCGTCCTTCATCACATACCGAATATCGTTGAACTCCGTGCCTTGATAGAGACTGACGGTGTTGAACTGAATGACGCCGTTGACGGAATCGCGCACCGGACACGAGAAGCATTCGCCATCTGGGATGTTGCGAAGCCCGACGCACGGTTTGCAACCGATGTCTTTGATGCTGAACGCCATGTCGGTTCCTGGTCCAACAAGACGCACACGGTCGGTCTTGTTCATGAGGTCTTCGAGCGGGTCGCAAGCTTTCGACATCTTCGCATAGTCCATCGTGCAGACCTTGAAGTAGAAGTCTTCAAAGGCAGGGGTCGACATGCTCGCCATCTGGGCCATGCTCCCGTTCGGCCATCGTAGCGCGACCCATTTAGTATTTGGAATGCGCTTTTCAAAGACGACTGGTGTCGCATAGACCTTTTGCCACATCGCCGTGGTCTCTTGGGGCACGTCGTTCATCGTGCTCACGTTGTAGCTCCCTCGGATCGAAATGTACGCGGTGACACGATCCATTTCGTAACCTTCGATGTCAGCAATGACAGATGCATTGGGTTCGGTCATCCCCCTAAAGAACTGGCGGCACACGACTTCGCTCTCAAGACGTGTCACGACCTTTGCTCCTCTCGACTGCGCCACTCGGACGATTTCGGCCACACACTCGTTCGGGATGTCGAAAGCATGGATCAAGACGGTGTCGTCTGAGCCGAGGCTAGTTGAATGGGTGCAGAGGAGTTCGGCAAGGCGGGTCACACGAGGGTCAAGCATGTATCAATTATGAGCGAAACCCTGTCGACAATTCCTGTAATATGGCAACAAAGAGCCCCTTGCCATTTATGGCAAGGGGTATCGACTCGACCTAGACTTTTCGTCGACGGCGAATCAAAATGAGTCCGAGAGAAAGGATAGCAAGGGAAGTTGGCTCTGGAGCGATCTTGCCTTGGTTGTTCCAAATTTGGTTTCCGTAGAACATGAAGGGCAAGGACTGGTTTTTCAACCCGTCTTGAATCTTGTACCAAGACTGCCCACCATTGGTGGATTGCATAGCATTAGCCCCGACAACAGTCTGGGCCCCAACTTTCGTGAGATAGGGGTTCCAAGGTCCAGTCCTATATGTTTGGCCGGTAGCCGCCCAAACCAAGAAATAGTCCCCCGGATCGAGGTCGACATTGAAATCGACGTTGATCTTCTGGATGCGACGATTATCAAAAGGCATGTTTCGAAAAATACGATAGATATCGGTGTTTTCTGCTGATCTGAACTTTCCGGTCGAAACAACGTTGCCAACCACTCCATCGTTGTTCCTTCGGATTTCGAACAAACCGCCATTGATCGAAACACCCGTAGCGTCGGCTTGGTACATGAACAGTGACGCGCCGGTGACGTTCCACATTGATTCGGAGACCGAGAAGTTGTCAGCCAATCGGTCAGTAGCACCGGGATTGACAGAACCTCGGAACCCTGCGACCATGTTTCCTTGTTGAACTTCGCTCCAACTCCCCCCGGCAGCCCTATCGCCGGTTCGGAGACCTTCTTCAGTCAAGCCGTGCGCCACGGCGTTGTTGTAAATGACCTGTGCGTTGCTAGAGACAAATGCCGACAAAGCGGCCAAAAGAAAGAATGTCTTTTTCATTTTGAGACTCACTGACCTGACAAGCTGTTTCCTCAGCTTTCTCGCCCAAAGCATTTCCCCGAATCATCTTGACGATTCTGATGCGTGAAATCTAGTTCACGTCACAACTATCGGCAGGACGGGTAGTTATACTAGTAAAATATAGTACATATACGAGCTATAAATGTGTCGATTATTCACAGCCAGGCATCATGTACAATTTATAGAAAATATGACAGATTGATATATGTGTAATTCTGGGATCATTGAATTTGCATTGATTTTGATGAGTCGATGACTCTCTCCAACAGTTCAAAACACCTGAACTAGCAGGTGGCCAAAAGGAGAAAAGTCAACACAAAATTAAGAACCCTCGAATAAATTCGAGGATCCTTATAATTGGGTTGTTTCGTTGAAGCGTGCTTACTTGCGTCGCTTTCGAGCCATCGCTGCGATGCCAGCCACTAGAGCGAGCATACTGATTGGTTCTGGGACGACCGTTCCGTAGACGTGGAACGGCAAATCCTGCGGCATTGTCCCGCCGGTGTCGACGATTCCTGCCCACGTGCCAGCGTTGAACTGTTTTGCGTTCGCACCAGGAGTCGTGGTAGCACCAACCTTCGTGAGCCCGGGATTGAACGGGGTAAAGGTATTGCCAGGGTTACCCACATTGTACGTGACCCAGTAGCCCTGTCCGTCGAGCAGGTCCGCACCTGAGTAACTGAACGAGATTTTCTGGACGCGTCGGGCATCTCCAGGTGCCCCATTGAAATGACGGTATATGTCGGTAAAGACACCGCTGCTGAATGTTCCTGTTCCCACGACAGCTCCAACTTCAGAACCTGATCGAACTTCCATAGCGCCGGTGGTGATCGTTGGGGTTGTCGCACCAGTGTTGTACGCAAAAACGTCGATCGACGTGACTGCCCAGTCGCCGCCACTCACAGAAAAGTTGTCCGCCAATCGGAACAAGCCAGTGCCGCCGACGCCGAAACCAGCAACTGTGTTGCCCAATTGGACTTCGCTGTAGTCGCCGCCTGCTCCACGCGGGCCGGTCCGAAGACCTTCAAGAGTCAGTCCAGCAGGAGTTGCGTTGTTGTAGAGCTGTGCGTTAGCAATTGATACTGCAAACAAGCCAGCAATGACGAGTAGATTTTTATTCATTTCTTTTGATCCTCTTCAGGTAAGGGGGATAGTCGCCTCACCAGATCAACGCGAAGAATCTTCGCGAGATAGTCGATTATATCTCTAAATTATGTAGAAATTAAGAAACTGAGTGTTAATCAAGCATTTATGCTTGTCACACGAATCTAAACCCAAGGAAGTTGGCTCAAAGCTTGCTGATATCGGCTGGCCTGAATATAACTCAAACCTCTCACGATGGAGTGGTTCGGACAACTTCCGGCGATTTCAGCCCCCTTGCTGCCCCAACAGAAGCCGGAAAACCCGCCAAAGCTCGGAACCATAGCCCAATACGATCCAGTGTTCGAAAAGATTCGACTATACATGTCCTTGATTTCCGCCATTGAATAGGGGCAAAAGACAGGATTGTCGGCTTGCGTCACGACAAAGCCGCTTGGGCTCAGCCGAGCCAAGACATCCTTGTAAAACTCATCGGTAAAGAGCCTCTCACTCAGTTCTCCTACCTCTTCTTCGTAGACATCGGTGCAATCGACCACGATCAAGTCGTAGGAGCGTGTAGAACTTCGGACGAACTCGAAGGCGTCAGCCAGGTGCAGACTTACGCGGGGATCGTCAAACGCGCCGCCACTGACTTCTGTCAAGAACTCCAGACTGATCCGGACGACTTCCGCGTCGATCTCAACCATGTCGATATGCTCAAGTGACGGGTATCGGCAAAGCTCTCGAATGACGCCACCATCTCCACCACCCACGACAAGTGCCGATTTAGGCTCGGCCACGTTCAGCATCGGAACATGGACCAACGACTCGTGATAGGCACGTTCGTCAAAGGTCGTCAACTGGATATGCCCGTCCAGCATCAAGACTCGACCAAACACCTCCGTGTCATAAACGTCGATCTGCTGAAAGTCCGACCGGACACTCGCCAAATGGGCAGTCGCCATGACTGACATTGTCAACTTGTCAGAACGAATTGGGAAGGTAAGAATCATATTGAAACAGGGAATGCAGAGAGCAAACGCCCTCTGCATTCTGTCTGGTGGCGCAAGAACGGAGCTAGGGCGTCACGATCCAGCCCACGATGTCGTGCTCGGAGCACCAAGCCGAACTACTCGATGGACCAGTCCTGCGAACCCGGTACCTTGCCTTGATAGCGTTTGCGTTACCAACATAACGCGCGGTGCCCCCTGTCGCACCGAGTATCCGGGTGTCGAAAGTCGGGGTGATCGCGTCAGTCCGTGCATCACCGGAATTGAACCCGGACCCAGCAAAATCGAACATGTCCAAAGTCTGTTGAAAGACGCCGGCAGTTGTCATTCTACTGACCGACAAGAGTGAGAGGTACTGAGGAACGGCAGGCACCGAACTTGTCACTTCCACGGTGACCGGAGCCACCTGATTGTTCGGCACGATGAACTTGCAAACCCGTAACAAATCACCGTCTATCCCGGCAAGGCTAGCGTTGTTGCCCCCCTCGATTCGCCCCAAGAGTGCAGAAAACGAAGTCGGCGGAACAATGTGGGCAGGTGCTTGAATGGCTTGCTGGATTCCTGTGACATCGACACGCATGGACTGGATAGTGAAGATCGGGGACACCACCCACCCAGAAACTCGTCCAGGAATCGCGACGATCGTATTGTTCGAACCAGATGGGTCGTCAAACTGGACGTCGCAGAATTCGCCCAAAACAGGATTCACCATCGGCAAGGTGACGGCGTTGCTTCCCTGTGACTTCAGTGTGCCCGTTACACGGACATTGGTCAATGTGATGTCAAGCGTGACGCCGTTGAATGTGCCAGCAATATGATAGGGGCCCGGCAAAAGGGAATTGATCGTGTGCTGTAAGAGATCGTTGCCCAGATCCGTACCGACCAATGTGATCGTGTCCGGTGGCAAACTAGGATCAAAGTCAGAGAGTTTGAGGCTAAAATCAAGTGATCCTGCCGTCTTTTGAAACCGCGCTTCTGGCGAACTGCTCGGGTTGTCAATGACTTGCTGGCCAAGGATGAAAACTTGCATCGTGATTTTCACGTTGCAGTCGGCGTTTCCATATCGCGACTCGATCGACCCCTGACTGAACGCCAAATGGTCGACGCCGCGAAACCTTTCAACTGGCTGTCCCCCCATCGCCGACGTTGAAACCAAGGACAATAAAACGAACGAACTAAGAGTAGTCAACCTCATAACATCACCTCGAAACGGTACGCATCCTATCATATCCGTTTTTTGTGCCAACCAGTCCCGGTGTTTCGACGGGTAACGCCGCTTCGGGTAGATTCTCAATGGTAGTCAACGACTTTATGCCAGAGACTAAATTGCGCTTTCGCTCCCTGTTCGTGTCCGATATCCATCTGGGCTCGGCTGGATGCATGGTGGACGAGTTCACACGGTTCATGATGGCCGTCGAATGCGACTACCTTTACCTTGTTGGCGATGTCATTGACTTCTGGGTCGCGATGAAGGAAGGAAAATGGAAGCAGTCCGACACAAACGCCATGCAGACGATCCTCAACAAGACCAAGGACCATTGCCAAGTGTTCTACACACCTGGAAACCACGACGCCGTCCTGAGAAAGATCAACAACGCCAAGTTTGGGAATCTGTCCATAGCGCATTCCTTCGTCCACGAAACCGCCGATGGAAAGAAACTACAGGTCGTCCATGGGGACCTCTTCGACAATTCGGTCAGGTTTGTCCCGGTCGCATGGCTGGCGGCGTGGGGGTACGAACTGCTGACTGTCTTCAACAACAATTGGAACGCCAAGAGGAGCATTCGTGGAAAGCGCCCCATCGAATTCAGTACTGTCTTCAAGAAGAGACTCAAGCGGTTTATCGGTCGGCGAACTGACTTTGTCGATATCCTGACCGAGCAGGCGGTCGGCCAGGGATTCGACGGAGTCGTTTGTGGCCATATCCACAAACCTCAGATATTGCAGGAACCAGGCGAAGGACTCTATGTGAACACGGGCGATTGGGTCGAACACGGAACAGCAATCGTCGAGTACGAGGACGGACGGTTGGAACTCTTGACTTGGCGAGATATTCAGGGGCTTCTTGATCCAGATTTTCGGTTTCCCCTACCTCGCCCCAAAAAGTCAATACTCGGTGGATTTGTCGAATGCGCGCAGAGCAGTACGAAGTCTTAGGCGTCCGACGCCTCTATTCGCTGGTAGCGGGTTGGGTCCACGAACCCACCTTGCCATCTACTAGTGAAGACGTCGGTTCCTGGGCTCAATGTCAACTTCAAGACGCCCTGCAAAAGACGCACTATTTCACGATGGCCAACTTGGCCCGTGCCGCCCTGTATGTGCCACAAGCCATCGCGTTCGGGATGACAGAGTATTGGCCGGGACTCGTCTATGTCACCGTGACTTGGATTGCACACCTCATATTGGTGGTTGTCGAGAGGTACAAGAAATCCTTGGCCCTGCACTGGATGCCCCTGGCCAGTCCGATTGATCCCAAGCCAGAGCGACCAATCCCAGAATGGCCTTCTGGAATCTTCAAACTGCGTAAGTTTGAAACAGAAAAGTTCTACAAAGGAATCGGTATTGAGCTTTTCCGTAGCTTCTCGACATGGGCGATGAGCACCATGTCATACGGATTCACCGGTCAAAGAATGACCTACATCGCTCAACCGTCGCGCAAGCAGGCCTTGGCCTTTGAAAGGGCGACACGAGTGTCCGAAGCGGTCCACATTGGAAGTGCGATCTCGGTCGCACCTCTCGTCGTGTTCTCGTGGCTGGGAGCGCCCTTGGGCATAGCGATTTGGTCGACCGTCATCGTCTATGGCGACGTCATGCTCGCCTTGCTCCAGCGATATCACCGCGTCCGTGTCTGGCCGGTCATCAAGAGGATGCTGGAGCGACTTCGTTGAAGGTGTTGGTTCTTTCCGCATCAACGGGTAACGGACACATGAGTGCCGCCCATGCTATCGAAGCCGAACTGAAAGCTGGTGGACACGACGCCAAGACCATCGACGTTCTTGACCATACTGGAAAGGGTTTTCGGGGCTGGTATCGGGGTGGCTACGAAGTCCTCGTCAAGAAGAAACCGAAAGTCTGGGGGCACCTCTACCGCTCATCCGACCGCAAGCGGTTCAACTATTGGTTCCAGACCGGACTGGACGTCACTTTCGTTGCCAGAATGCGTCGTTTCATGTTGTCAGAACGACCAGACTGGGTGGTCTGCACTCATTCGCTTCCTCAACCAATTCTCGCCCGATGGCGAAAGCGTATGGGTTTCCGGATGGCGATCGTCGTGACTGACCTCTACCCCCAACTCATGTGGCTGAGAGGTAAGCCCGACTGGTTCTTCGTTCCCGGTGAGTGGTCGAAAGAGATTCTCGAACGACGCTACCCGCCCGCTATCGGCAAGACGACGGTGACAGGAATCCCGGTTGATTCGAGGTTCGCCGAAAGAATATCTAAGAATGAAGCGCGTGTTGTCCTCGGACTG
>Ga0163144_10018838_pt1 | contig 13935 bp, 14 predicted proteins | sample OliLak19BULKMAT1_FD_123175 | JGI IMG/M metagenome (GOLD analysis project Ga0163144, IMG submission 123175) | Freshwater microbial mat bacterial communities from Lake Vanda, McMurdo Dry Valleys, Antarctica - Oligotrophic Lake LV.19.BULKMAT1 | ecosystem: Environmental > Aquatic > Freshwater >... | reverse complement strand
CGGTGGCATCGACGCCGGTAGTGAACCACCGGCAGCCGCGGCACCCGCGCCGGCGTTGCCCGCGGGCAGCAGCTTCACGTCGCTCGGGTTGGTCGGCGCTTGGGACATTCGCTTGGCTTCCATCCTATCGGCTCGCCATCACCGCAGCATTCGCGGCCCGTAGTGCATCGGCCAGTGACGTCAACTTCACGTGCGCCACCGTGATGATGACGAACACGATGCACAACAACCCGCACACGATCACGTCCCCCCAGAAGGTCTTGAACCGCAACCGCAACCCGTGCACAAGGATGTACCGCCTCAGCATCGAGATGTGCTTGTCATCCCCGGCCAGCCACACCCACCAGCCCCACAGGTTCTGCAGCATGAGGATCGACGCGTAGATCGTGACGATCGTCCCGAGCGCCCAGCGGAAGAAGGTGAAGAGGTCGATGTTGGGCATAATGGGTTGTTAATGGTTGGTTGTTCATTGTTAATCGGAAATACTTGAAATCGACAGGTCCTTGCCGGTCCCGCGCATCATTCGCCTGACAACGCAAGGGGGTCAGAACACTCCGACTAACAATTGACACTAACGTCTACTGTTCCTTCTCCTCCTCCTCATCCCAGGGCTTCCCGCCAAACAGGCTGCTACCGATGCGGACCATCGTCGCGCCCTCGGCGATCGCGTGTTCGAAGTCGTTGCTCATGCCCATGCTGAGGTGGCGTAGGCCGGCCCCTCCTATCTTGTTCCACTTCATCTCTTCGAAGATCTCGCGCACCCGGCCGAACGTCTGCCGCGCGACGGTCTCGGACGCCTCGAACGCCGCCATCGTCATCAGGCCCGCCAACTGCACGTTCGGCATCGAGTCGATCTGCTCGGCCAAGTGCACCGCAGCGCCGACGGCGACGCCTGACTTCTGGGCCTCTTCACTGGCGTTGACCTGCAACAGCACCGGAATGCGCTTGCCGACCTTCAGGCCCGCAGCGTCGATCTCCTCGGCTAATCGCAGGCTGTCGATGCTATGGACCATGCCAACGATCGGGATGATCGGTTTGACCTTGTTCCGCTGCAGGTGCCCGAGCATGTGCCAGCGGATTTTGTCCGGCACGGTCGCGTTGCCACCACTCAACTGTCTCGTCAGGAACTCGTTAAGCTGCCCGGCCCGTTGAACGAGCTGCTGAACCCGGTTTTCACCCAGGTCCGCCACACCCAGTTGCAGCACCTCACGAATCTGCTCTGGACCGGCCGCTTTGGTGACAGCGATGAGCGTCACCTCGCCCGGCTCGCGCTTGGCCTTGATGGCCGCCTTGGCGATCCGATCGCGAACCTCATCCAGCTTTTCCGACAACGGTGAACGCTTGGCCACGCGTGGCTCCTTCCCTGACAGACAACTCACGACGACATCCGTACCGGTTGGCAGTATACGAAAGCCGAGAGGTTTGGAGAATCGACGACCCCGACCGATCCGGATTGGCAACACGGCTTGCGAAGCCCGACGAGGGGTCGATTGCGAAAATAAAAGTTTCAGACCCCATTCCCTCTCCTTTTCGTCCAAAATCCCCCAAAAAATGCGAAATTCTCCTCGATAACCCCCGGCCAAACCCTCCTCAAACCGACATACAACCGACATGGAAACGACAACAAACGACATGAAACGACAGCGATCCATAGGACCCAACCCCTTTCTGGATACACCCACGACCAACTACCCGCCTTGAGTCGACCTCGGACAGCACCATTGCGGTCGGTCAGGAAGGATGACCGGGGAAGGCGCAATGGTGGACGCTGTCCACGACACAATGTTAGCACTAAGTTAGGTATTTGTCAAGGGTGAGATGCGGCCTGTGGAGGATTGCGCTGCCTTTAGCCAGCCGATCGAATCATGCCAGTCCACAGTTCCGGTTGTCGGTCCATCTGATCCAGCAATCGACGAATTGGCCCCGTGGGTTGGCGGTTCGTTTGTTCCAGGTTTTGCACAAGTTTGGGCGACACGCCTAGCAATAGCGCAAAAACACTCTGACTCACCTTCAGCCGATGACGGATCGCCCGGATCTTCTTGGCGTCATACTCGCCCGGCGACGGGATTTGGGCCACGGTGCGAAGGGTGAACCGCTTGGGATCCAGTGGCTTGCCCGTCTCCAATGCCTCTGCGAATTCCGTCAGCCGAGCGGTAATCTTCGGACCGACACCGGACGCTTTTTTTGAAGGTGCTTTCGACTTCATTTGATTTCCAGTCCCTTCGTGATCCGTGCCAACATTGCTTTGATTGTGTTGCGCTCCGCTGGCGTCAGATTTGCCCGGTCGCTTTTACCAAATGCGACGACCATGACTGCGGTTGCTGGTGCCTTAAAGACTGCATAGCACACGCGGACGCCAGCACTCTTACCGCTTGCACGACGAGCGGGCGACCAGCGCATCTTGCGAAGGCCAACTGTGCCGGCCATCACTGCACCGAGTTCAGGCTGGCGAAGCAATGCCCTTTCAATGCCGCGCAGGTCGTCATCGACGAGTCCCAAAGTTTTCGCATCGGATACGAAACCCGGGAGGTCGATGAATGTCAGCAGCATCCCGTAACTATCCTAATCATTAGTATAGCTTTTTGCAAAAGTCCAGGGTTGCCATCGGCGTTTTTGCGCGATAATGGAATTCAGATGTCGCATCACTTCAACAACCAACCACGCCCTCGTGCTTGCCCGCCTCGGCTGATTTCCCGCACACGGCGTGTGTTGGTGCTACCGTTCCGCCCACACACCCTGTCAAGGCCGTGGCATCAGTGCCACGCACTTGGAAAGGCTTGTCGTATATACTTCCCAACGACATGACTTCTTCCCCCCATGCTCGGTTGTCTGAAGCGTTTTCGCGTTTCGACGCCGCCAACACCGCGGACCCCAACCGCTTCGTCGTCGACGGGGTCGAGCAACCCAAAGAGCTCGTCTACGCGAAACAAATGACCGCTTGGCAGCGACGGCTATACCCCGACGCGTCCGAAGCCCTGCAATTGGCGGCGCGGTCGCAGCACATTCGGCGGTGGGAGATCGCCCGCGAGTCGTTTCCCATGGACCGCGCAGGCTATCACAAGTGGCGGACGACGCTCTACGGGTTTCACGCGGACAAGGCAGAGCGCACCCTGCGCGAAGTGGGCTACGACGATTTGACGGTTGGGCGGGTGCGGTCGTTGTTGAAAAAGGAACGGCTTAAAGACGACCCGGAGACCCAGGCGCTGGAGGACATCATCTGTGTCGTCTTCCTCGAAAACTACTTCACGGCGTTCGCAGACAAGCACGAGGACGAGAAAGTCGTTGTCATCGTGAAGCGCACCTGGGCAAAGATGTCCCCCCGGGGCCACGCCGCGGCCATGGGGCTGACGATGCCGGAAAAAGCCAAAGAACTAGTTCGACGCGCGTTGGCAGGGTGACTTTCTGGCTCCTCTCCCATTTACCCGTGGTAGAGGGGGCCAGAACTCGCTACTTTCCTACAGCACCCCTTCATTCTTGCGTTTGCACCCCCACATCCATCCCAAACCCCTCAAGTTGCCAAACGACTCTTCCGATGTATAAATGGGAAAGATGGATAAACCGGAAAGGGTATCCGGTGTATTCAGTCTATGACCGAGTTTATCGGTCGCATGGAAGGCAAGTGACTTATGAAGACCGTTTTCACAACCGGTGAGGCCGCCGAGATCTGCAAGGTCTCACAGCAGACGATCATTCGCTGTTTCGACAGTGGGCGACTCAAGGGCTTCCGCGTGCCGGGGAGTCGGTTTCGGCGGATTCCGCGGGAAGCGTTGATCGCATTCATGCGGGACAATGGCATTCCGCCGGACGCGCTGGACAGTGGCAAGCACAAGATCCTGGTCGTCGACGACGATCCGGAGATCGTGGAACTGTTTGTGGACGTCTTGGACCGCGATGGTCGATTTGATGTCAAGACGGCCGGTACCGGCTACGACGCGGGCATCATGACGCAGGAGTTCATGCCCGACCTGGTGATCCTGGACTACATGCTCCCGGACATCAACGGTAACGTCGTCTGCCAGACGATCCGCAAGAATCCGAACTTTGAGCACATGAAGATCATCATCGTCTCCGGTGTCGTCAACCAGGACGAGATCAACGACCTGCTCAAGGCCGGAGCGGATGAATTCGTGAAGAAGCCGTTCAATATCGAGAAGATCATCGAGCGCATTGGTGAATTGTTGGCGATATGAGGAACAGTGGGCAGAAGGCAGTAGGCGGTAAGCAGTGGGGAAGACGATGGTCTCACGAAACTACATGGACCTGATCGCCTGGCAGAAGGCAATGGACCTCGCGGAAGACGTCTACCGGCTGACAAAGGTTTTCCCGAAAGAAGAACTCTACGGCCTGACCAGCCAGATTCGACGGGCGGTTGTTTCGGCTCCCTCCAATATTGCCGAAGGGCAAGGCCGAGGCGGAGTTGTGGAATTCGTCCGATTTCTACACATCGCCCACGGGTCGTTACGCGAAGTGGAGACACCGTTAATGTTGGCGTGCCGCCTGAAATCCCTGACAGAAGCCGATAAGCATCAGGTGTTGAGTCTCGCGGCCGAAGTGGGCCGATTATTGAACGGATTAATGAGGTCCAAGCGGCTCTAGGCGTTTTGGCTTCACTGCCTACCGCCTACTGCCTACTGCCTATTATGTCGCCCCCCGATCCAACCCGAGCCAAACGCGTGGAGCTGATCCTCCAGCAATTGGAAGAGCTGCCGACACTACCGGGCGTGGCGGTGCGCGTTTTGGAGGCAACGGGGAACGAGCTGTCCACCTCTAAAGACGTCGTCCGGTTGATCGAGGCGGACGTTTCTCTTACCACCCGCATTTTGCAGCTCGTCCATCGCGCCGATGTCGGGGTGCGCGGGGAGGTCAGCTCGGTCGACCGGGCCGTGGTCCTGCTGGGGTTTGAAGCCGTGCGCAGCGCCGTGCTGGCGGTCAGTGTGTTTGACACGCTGGCGATGCAATCCAAGGACAGCAAGTTCAACCGTGACGAGTTCTGGAAGCATGCGGTCTCGACGGCGTGCTGTGCCGAACTGCTCGCTGAGGCGTGTCACGCGGCGTGGGGAAGCAAGGACGCGGGCGTCTCGGCATCCGAAGCGTTTGTATGTGGCCTGCTGCACGACATGGGCAAGGTCGCGCTCGACGCTGCGTTGCCCAAGAGCTTTGGGCGCGTCGTCGAGGCCGTCGACCTGCTCCGTGGGAACATCGCGGATATCGAACGGCAGGTCATCGGGCTTGATCACCTGGTAGCTGGAAAGCGGCTCGCTGAGCGATGGAACTTGCCGACGATCGTCCGTGAATGCATCTGGCTGCATGGTCAGGCGCCCCAGGCGCTACCGGCGAACGTGAAGAACGCGCGGATGGTGAACATCGTCACGCTCGCAGACACGCTGGCGCGCGAACTGCACCTGGGCTACAGCGGCAACTACACGTTCAACTTGTCCAAGCAGCAACTCATCGAAGCGATCGGTCTGAAACCCGATAGCGTCGAGAAGGCCATGCTCAAGCTGATGGACCGCATCGAACCCCGCGCCAAGAGCCTGGGCCTCGGTGAAGAGACGAGCAGTCAGCTCTATCGCGACGCGCTGTCAAAGGCCAACAAGGAACTGGGGCGCGTAACGGGTCAACTGGCGGCCAAGAACCGCAAACTGGCCGTGCGAGCCAGGTTCTTCGATGCCTTAGCGACGTTTCAGGCCGACATGCGCGCCGACGCACCGCCGATGATTATTCTGAAAGCGATCGGTCAGACGGCGATCGAAGTGCTCGGTGTGTCGTGCGTTGGCGCGTTCTCGTTTCCCCCCCGCCACGCGTTTGCCGAGATGATGCTGTTCAACGGGCAAGGTGAAGTGTTTGACACGACACTGATCGACTGCCCCGGCGCGCGCCCGGCCGAGCCCCAGCAAGGGGAAGGCCCGGTGCTGGCGGTGACGAAGGACCTCGAGTGGCTGGTGGGCGCGGTGTCGCCGCGCCTGTCGGCCGACGCGCGGTTCTGGATTCCTTTGGTCGCCGACAGCGCCTGCATCGGTGGCGTCGTGTGGGGCGCGCCCGCGGGTGAGGCGCAGCGACTTTCGACGCAAGTTCAGGAACTGACCGCGATCGCAGGTGGCTGGAGCCTGGCGATTCGGACGGCGCAGATTCGTGAGGAAGCTCGCACCTTGTCGGAACAACTTGCCGACGCAAATCGCCGGTTGCACAACGCGCAGAATGAGATCGTGCGCGGCAAGGCAATGATCAGCGTCGGTGAAATGGCCGGTGGCGCCGCCCACGAGATGAACAACCCACTGGCGGTCATTTCCGGTCGATCACAGTTGTTAGCGGCACAATTAACGGACCCGAAACAGAAGATCGCCGCCAAACTCATCTTCGATCAGTCGCACCGATTGAGTGAAATCATCACCGAGCTGATGGAGTTCGCCAAGCCCGTCCCACCAAACCCGCGCGAGTGTGACGTGGCTGACCTTGTCGGTCGTGCAATTCATGAAGCTAAGCTGCTCGACGAAACGCCCGATAGGGAGATTGAGACGACGGCCGGGGATATCCCGAACGTCGAGGTCGACCCCGAGCAGGTGTCGGCGGCGTTGCGAGAGATTCTGGGCAACGCGATTCAGGCGACGGACGAGACCAAGGGCTACATCGCGATCCACGCCGCACACGATGCGGTGTCGAACAAGGTGGTCCTGACGATCTCGGACAACGGTTGCGGAATGGATGACGAGACGAGCAAGCGCGCGTTCGACCCGTTCTACAGCAGCCGAACCGCCGGCCGCCGACGAGGCATGGGCCTGGCCAAGGCGATGCGATGGATCGACGCCTCGGGTGGCGCCATCCGGCTGGAAAGCAAGGTCGGTCAGGGCACGCGAATGACAGTGCTTTTGCCGGCGGTCGCAGTGAACACGAAGATCGAGCCAGAAGTACAGTTGCGCCGTAAGGCGCAATAGTTGTGAACGCGAGGATCGAAGATCGAAGGTAGCGGATCGCGAGAGCCTTGACGGCCGTTTGTTTGCGATTCTCTACCCTCGGTCCTCGACCCTCGCAGTAGGTACACGGAGTTTCACCATGGGTTCCACAGCAGCGGTCAACCAGTCCAAGACGACGGCCCGTCCCCGCGTTCTTATCGTCGAGGACGAGCCGATCGTCAGTGAGACGATCATGGACATGATGACGGCCGGTGTGGAATGCGACCTGGTCTTCGCAGACTCGATCGGCGCGGCCCGCAAGGCCTTGGCCGAGCCGTTTGACCTGTTGCTCACCGACATCCATCTACCGGACGGTGACGGCATGTCGCTGTTGCCGGCGTTGCGCAAGAACGCCCCAACCGCCAGCGCGATCATCATCACCGGTGCCCCGACAATCGACCGCGTCGTCGCCGCGATGCGCCACGGCGCCGCCGACTTCATGCCCAAACCGTTCACCGGCCAGCAGCTCGTCGACCGCGTTCGGGCGGCGCTCAAGCTCCAGTCGGTCGCGATCCTGCAGGAACGCAAGATCGACCGGTTGAAGGCGTCCGTAAAACGCCTCAACGAAGCGCGGAATCTCGTCAGCAAGAAGGTCGACCTGCTCTGCAACGACCTGATCAGCGCCTATGGTGAACTGTCCAAGCAGATGGAAGGCGTTCGCACAAAAGAAGGCTTCCGCAAGTACATCGCCGACGCCAAAGACCTCGAACAACTGCTCTGCCACAGCATGGACTGGTTGCTTCGCCAGATGGGTTACGCGAATGTCGGTGTCTGGCTGGCCAGCGAGGAAGGCGAGTCGCAATTGGGCGCGTACATGAAGTACACCACGCCCGGTGACGCGATTCTGACCGATGCCCTCAAGCGCATCCTGCTGCCCCTGGCCGCTCGTGATGGCTTCGTGAAGATCGAAGCGTCGCAACTGAAGACCCAACTGAGCGGCGAGGAATACCGCTATGTAGAAAACCAGACGATCCTCGCGCTCAACTGCACGTATCTTGGCGAAACGTTGGCGACGATCGTGTTCTTCCGTGACAGCGCCACGCCGTTCAAAGACGAGGACACCGAGGTGATGCAGGTAGTCGGCCCGATCTTCGCGGTGGCGCTGGCAAGCGTCGTCCACGAGGAATCGGTTGACGAAAGCGATGACGAAAATCGCGGTTCTGACAATGACGGTCCATCCATCGATGAACCCCCGACCGAGGGACCGTCCGCATCGAAGAAGAAATCCGCAAAGAAGGATGCCGCAGACTGGTGGAAGCGCGGAGAAGCCCCCCCATTTTAAGCATTCTGGGTGCCAGGTTGATTGTCAAATTTTAACGATTATCGCCAAGACTCAAGCAACGCCTTGCCGCTTGCGTGTTTGCGGGGTTTGACTCCGAAAAACCGGCGCAGAAAATCCGATTTCTAATGGTCTGGACCGCGGAACGCCGATACTATGAACTGAAACGGATGATCTGCTGTGTTCGAGATTGGAAGCACATATTTGGTTAAACCTATAATCAACCCATAGGGTGTTCCGCTCCTCCTAAGTATGCCTGCAGTGCCCCGCGGTCCATTTGACGCGAGACCGAGACAGGAAACTGAAGAGAAGACAGACCGAAGAACCCTTCGGATCGGAACCGCCCAAATTTTTTCAATGGGTTTGACTAAACCGCTTCCACACGGCACATGCGGGCTATCCGTTTTCTTTTATTAACCCAACGCCCGGACCCCCAACGGTCCGGGCGTTTTCGTTGACCCAGCGAACGGCATGGGTCGCGCAGCAAACACGGTACTCCCAGTAGCACGGGCGTCCCGCCCGTGGAGCGACGGTATACCGTCGTGTCGGGCCGTATCCGGCCTGAGCCAAAGAGCGCAAGCGATCTTCGCTTTCATTCTTGGCGAGCTTGGCGCGAATCCGTTTGCGGGCACGTGAAGGGTTTGCCGTTCCTTCGCTGGCGCGATGGTTGTTTCGGACGGTGTACCGTCCGACGTGCCTGGGTACAGGCACCATTGGCGGGCCGCCCATGCGACGTGAGGACGGATTACGTCGTTTTCGGATGCACCCACGTCGCCCCGCCGTCGTGCCAGAGTTCTTTCTTCCAGATCGTGACCTCGACCTTGAGCGTGTCGATCAGGAATTTGCACGCCGCGAACGAGTCAGCACGGTGCGGGGTGCTGACGGCGATGACAACGCTCGGTTCACCGACCGCCACCCGGCCGGTGCGGTGCAAAAGCGTTAGACGGCAGATCGGCCATTTCGCCCGCGCGCGGGTGGCGAGGTCGCGCATCTGGTTGGTCGCCATGTCGACGTAGGCCTCGTAGTCCAACGCCGTCAGTTCCTGGCCGGCGGTGTTGCGCTCGGCCCGCGTGGTTCCGAGAAACACGTCGATCGCGCCGGCAGCGGGGTCGGTGACGAACGCGACCGCCGCACTGCAATCGAGTGGCGCGGGAGACAGGAGGATGAGGTCTGGAGAAGCAGGCATCGTTACCGTCGCTGCGCGATCACCTCACCCACCACTGACCGGGGGAATCGCTGCCAGTTCATCCCCGTCTACTAACACCTGCGCGGGGCCGGCGTAGGTGCGGTTGACGGCGAAGCCCGTGTGCGGCAAATGCTCGGCCAACGCCGGCACCTCTTCACCCAACGCGACGGCGGCGGCATGCACGGTCGCGCCGTCCGGCAATTCGAGCGTCAACTCCGGTTTGCCGGCGGCGTCTCGCAGGATGGCGAAGAGTTTGACGTGAATGCGAATCATGGGTGCCGCAAATGCAGAATACCTACACAACCTTCGTCCCCGCGTGCCACGCACCCGGGCTCGTTCCTAAAAATGATTCAGGCTTATTGCCCGTTGCCTTTTCATACTCGGCCATGATGTCGAGGATCGCAGAGTCTGTGCGTTCACTGATATCGCAGAGGGTGGCCACGGTGCCACCACTGCCACCGCCAGTGATTTTAGCGCCATAGAAGCCCTGGGGCTCGCGGTCGCGGATCAGTTTCACCAGCAGGTCGCACTCGGGGGCGCCGAGCATAGCATCGTTCGTGTACGACAAATGCGATGCGTACATGAGATGGCCGGCCTTATCGAGGGCTAGTTTTCGCTCGGCGGACCCGACCTGCAAGCCCGCAGCCGATTCGATATGGGTCGCGAAGTTGCGGACGCGCATCGCTTCGAGCACGTGGTGGTCGGTGGCGTGCTGGACGTGGTACTCGATCGACGGATCGACCTTGGTCGCGGTGTCGATTGTCTGACCATGCTTGTTCAGAAAGTCGTCCCCTTCCATGAACTCGAGAATGTACGGCCGGAAGAATTTCTTGTAGTCGTCGGGGTCGAGGTTTGCCAGATACCCGTTCATCGGGTCGGCGGTCATCGTCTTGCCCGCAGCGGTGCCCATCTGGCGCATCTTGTCGAGGATGATCTTGTGCCCCATGAACGCGGCACAGCGGGTCTTGCCGTACATGCCACCCCCCACGCTGTGCTTCACGTTGCTGTTGATGCCGATGGCGCGGACGCCCGTTGGCAGAAACAAAGAGGGTTGAATCTCGTGCGGCTGGCAGATCATGCGCAGCAGCGCACCCTGTTCGCCATAACAACTGCTGACCTGGTCCATGATGCCACAGGGCGCGCCGACGACCCGGTTCTCGACCTGCTGACACATCGCAGAGAGCTTCATCGGATCGATCGTCTTGCAATGGGCGATCTGCAACCGAGTGCGTGGCGGAACCCCCGGCGCGCCATCAATGCCAAAATGGGCGACCAAATTGGTCATCGTTGCCACCTCGATCGCCGCCGAGCTGCTGATGCCTGCGCCGAGCGCGACGGTGCTGTAGAGCGCGATGTTCAACCCCTTCACCGCCGGGCTCGCCAGATCGACGTAACCTTGCTCGTGCAGCTGGAACAGGCACCCCGCGATGTACCCCGCCCAGCCTCGCCCCGGTTGACTGAACTCGCGGCGAAGCGTCTCCAGGTCACCGGTTGCCAGCGCGTCCAGTGGCACCCGCAGCGTGAACGGGCGGTGCTCGTCGAGCAGGTTTAAGCTGACGATCTGAACCTGCCGATCGTCTCGTTCCTGAATCACGACCGCACACGCCCGGTCCAAAGGCGCTTCAAGCACGAGGCTGCCCGTGTAATCGGCGATGCCCCCCATCACATCCAACCGCCCTGGCGCCCGGCTGACGCGCATCGGCTTGCCCGGGAAAAAGTCGGCGGATAATTCGGCCCGAACGCGCGACAAAAGCGTGGGAACGGGATCGAGCGTGAGGAGGTCAGGGATGGACATCAGTGCTTCCGTTTTCAACAACGACAGTCGGGACGAACGTTCCGCATCTTACCCCGTCTCCCCCGCGTACTCGCGGTGTGCCCGGGAGAGGGCCGGGGTGAGGGGGCTTGGGCATTCAAACAACAATCGACGTGCGCTTGCGGTTTAGCGTATCGCCAAGGCTACGGTCAAAAGGCAAACCGTCAGCGCCAAGGCAGACTCGTTTGTCGTCCCGCACCCCCTCACCCTATCCCTCTCGCGATACCCTGAGTACAGGGGGAGAGGGGACCAGAGCGCTAGCGCTTCGCGTTCAACACAATCTGATCTCGCAACCGCCCACCACCGGTGAAGGTCATCTCGGCCGACAGGACCGTGCCACCATACCCGGCGACTTGCGGGTATGGCAGTTGGAACGCGTACGCCCCACCGATGCGCCGCCAATGCAGTTTCTGCTCGGCGAGCGTGTTGATGGGCATTACCCACGTCTCCAGCGGCACCCCGCGCGGGTCGGGGTTGTACCGGCGAAGTTGGAACAACTCGAACACGATCTGCCCACGGGCCTTGGTCGGGTCGCCAAAGCCGTCGGTCAGCTCGACGAGGGCCTCGATGCCGTCGATGCCCCCGTCACCGGTCCAGTCCTTGGGCGCGGTGAAGATTGGATGGATGCGCAGCGTCACCGGCGCGAACATCGTCTGGTCCTCCGCATCCCGCCGGGTGGCCGCGGATTGGCAGGAGACCGACGTCGTCGCGACGACACACAACACGGTCAGGAAAAGCGCAAGTCGCATTCGCGGCAGAGGGTAGAACTGGCGGGAGATGGTGTCAAACGCGCCAGAAGCGGAGTGTTCACCGCAGAGACGCCGAGGCGCAGAGAAGAAAGAATATTTGCCCACGAATTGGCACGAAGGGAAACGAATAAGAAAGCAGAGTTCTCGTCTACATTCGTGCCCCTTCGCGCCGATTCGTGGGCCGATCGCATTTCTTGTCTTCTCCGCGTCTCGGCGCCTCTGCGGTGTACCTCTCTTTGCCCTTGGCGAGGAGTCGGGTTGGCCTTAGAACTGTGCGAACCATGCTTCCCATCGACCCCTTTTCCATCGTGAATCGCTTGAAAACCTTCCAGGCCTCCGTGCGCGACGTCGTGCGAAAGTCGCACGCGAGCGCGGGGGTTTTGCACGAGGTCAGCCGGTCGTCGTCGGCGGACACGATTTACAAGATCGACACCGAAGTCGACCCGATCCTCGAGCACTTCTGCGAGGAATGGGGCAAAGAAACACCGTTGGTGCTGGTGGCCGAGGGGTTGGAAGGCGTCGACGGGCACGAGGTCGATAGCCGCGTGTTTCCTGCGGGCGCGACGGAAGAGGACGCGAAAATCCGCGTGATTGTCGACCCGATCGACGGCACGCGCGGCATCATGTACGACAAACGCCCCGCGTGGGCACTGGCGGGCGTCGCGCCAAACAAAGGGCCGAACACGCGCCTGCGCGACATCGAGGTCGCGGTGATGAGCGAACTGCCCACGAGCAAGATGGGCTACGCCGACGTGTTGTGGGCGATCAAGGGACGAGGCGCCAACGGTGAGCGCGTCGACCTGCGGACGGGGCAGGCGTCGCCGTTGCCGATCTCACCGTCGAAAGCGCCGAAGATCGACCATGGTTTCGCGTCAGTCGCCAACTTCTTCCCCGGCACGAAGGTTCTTTCCAGCGAGTTGATGGAACACCTGATCGCCAACCTGATCGGAAAGGCCGACGTCACCAAAGCGACCGTCTTCGACGACCAGTACATTTGCACGGGTGGACAGTTTTACGAGCTGATCGTCGGTCACGACCGCTTCAACGCCGACCTGCGGCCGCTGTTCTACAAAATCCAAGGCCAACCCGAAGGCCTCTGCTGCCACCCTTACGACTGCGCCACGTTGCTGATCGCTGAAGAGGCTGGTGTCGTCATCACCGATGGACTTGGCAACCCGCTCGATGGTCCGTTCGACGTGACCAGTGGACTGTCATGGGCCGGCTATGCGAACAAGGAACTTCAGGCAGCGATTGAACCCCTGTTGACGGCGTTTCTGAACGAAAAGCAGAAGCCAGCAAAAAAGAAAACACCCGACCCGCGCACGCAGTTGCAGAACCGGATGGGACGACGGAATCCGTGATAGTGCCGGGACATAATCAGTAGAGCGTGTTCGATTTGGCCCCTCTTTCATGGATCCATGAGAGAGGGGGCAGATTTCGATGTCCTTCGGGTATAACCATTCCTTGATGTCTCAAGCCGTTCGCAGCAAGCGTATCGTCCTTACCGGTGGACCCGGGGCGGGAAAGACCGTCATCTCGCGCAGGTTGGCTGCGGTGTACCCCGAGCGATTCGTTCGCGTGGCCGAGGCGGCGACGCAGGTGTATGACCGGTTGCAGACGCGGTGGGATCGGCTCGACCTCGCCGGTCGGCGCGACGTGCAGCGGCAGATCTATCGGTTACAGATCGAACAAGAAGACCGCGTCTCCGCGGAACAGCCTGAAAAAATTCTCCTGCTGGACCGTGGCACGATCGACGGGGCCGCCTATTGGCCTGAGGGGACCGCGGCGTACTGGCAAGATCTGGGCTCGTCCCTCGAACGAGAGCTGGCCCGTTACGACGCAATCATCTGGATGGAAACCGCCGCCGCGCTGGGTCTGTACGATGGAGATGCGAGCAATTTCTGCCGCTTCGAAGACGCACCGGCCGCCGTCGCCAGTGGGAAACTGCTACTCGCACT
>Ga0163144_10018837_pt1 | contig 13935 bp, 12 predicted proteins | sample OliLak19BULKMAT1_FD_123175 | JGI IMG/M metagenome (GOLD analysis project Ga0163144, IMG submission 123175) | Freshwater microbial mat bacterial communities from Lake Vanda, McMurdo Dry Valleys, Antarctica - Oligotrophic Lake LV.19.BULKMAT1 | ecosystem: Environmental > Aquatic > Freshwater >... | reverse complement strand
TCCCGGATTGGCTACAAGGACCCCACGCCCATCCAGGTTTCTGCCATTCCTCCGGCGCTGGCCGGCAAAGATGTCATTGGATGCGCCGCCACGGGCACCGGCAAGACCGCGGCGTTCCTGCTCCCGCTGCTGGAGCGGCTGGCCGGCAAAAAAGGTACGCGCGCACTGATCCTGGCGCCCACGCGGGAGCTGGTGGAGCAGATTGCAGACCAGCTTGCGCTGCTGGGCCAGGGCCGCGGCGTGCGCGGCGCCACCATCATTGGCGGCGTGGGCATGGGCAACCAGGAAGACGCGCTCCGCCGTCAGCATGAGGTGATCATTGCCACCCCGGGCCGCCTGATTGACCACATGGACCGCGGCACTGCGCGCCTGGCGGACATTGAGCTGCTCATCCTGGATGAAGCGGACCGCATGCTGGACATGGGCTTCCGCCCACAGCTCAACAAGATCATGGCCAAGGTGCCCAAGGTGCGCCAGACCATGCTTTTCTCAGCAACCATGGCCGGGGAAGTCTCCGAATTTGCCAGCCGCTGCCTCACCAACCCCACGCGGGTTGAAGTGGCACGCTCCGGCACCACCGCGGCGCGCGCAGATCAGCGCGTGTTCCTCTGCGGCCAGGATGAGAAGCTCCCGTTGCTGCTGGCCCTGCTGGCCGGTGACACGGACAGCACGCTGGTTTTCACGCGCACCAAACACCGCGCGGACAAGGTGGCGCGGGCGGTGGAGCGCGGGGGGCACTCGGTTTCACGCATCCATGGCAACCGGTCCCAGGGCCAGCGGCGCAGCTCTCTGGAGGGATTCAAGGACGGGACACACCGCGTCCTGGTGGCCACGGACATTGCGGCGCGCGGTATTGACGTGGAGGCCATTGGCCACGTGATCCTCTTTGACCTCCCCAATGTGCCGGAAGACTACGTCCACCGTGTGGGCCGCACCGCGCGCGCCGCCGCCAGCGGACGTGCCTCCAGCTTCTGCGCGCCGGAAGAGATGGATCTGTTGCGCGCCATTGAACGCCTGGTCCGCAGCGTGTTGCCGCGGGCTCCCGTCCCCCGGGATTCAGAGGTGTTTGCCACGGCGCGCAAGACGGCCGCGGAGAAACACCAGGCCTACGCTGACCAGGTCCCGCAGCGAGGAGGCCGCGGCCGTCCGCCCTCAGGCCGCGGCGGTTCCGGCGGTGGTGGTGGCGGACAGAAGCCGGCGGCCAAGCGCAAGGCACCCGCCGTGCGCAGCAGCGCTGGCAGTGGCGCAAGCAGCATGGGCAGCTGGAAACCCCGAGGACGATGACCAGACGGTGACGTCTTTCAATCACTAGACAAAGCGGAACACTTCCCCCCGCTCAGGAACACAAGATGACCTCCCCCCGCACCTTTGAATCGGTGGACTATGAAGCCTTCGCCCGGGATGTGAAGGCGCTTGGTGAAGAAGCCTCCAAGCACCTTGGTGAAGATGATCTCAAGCACCTGCGCAAGATTGAGCTGTGGGGCCGGCTGTGTACGGTCCTGGGCTACGCCACGGCGTGGATCTTCCCCAATCCGCTGAGCGCGTTGCTGATCAGCCAGGGCGCTTTCACACGCTGGACCACGTTGATGCACCACATTGGCCACCGCGGTTATGACCGCGTGCCCGGGGTGCCCGCGCGTTACACGTCCAAGGTGTTTGCCACGGGCTGGCGGCGCTTCATTGATTTTCCGGACTGGATGGTTCCCGAGGCGTGGGCGCAGGAGCACAACGTGCTGCACCACTACCACACCGGGGACATGGGTGATCCGGACCTGGTGGAGCGGGACATTGACTGGCTGCGTGACGCCAGGCTTCCGCGCGTCGTCAAGCTGATGGTGATCTCGTTCTTCGCCATCTCGTGGAAATATTCGTATTACGTCCCGCGCACCATCCGCGCGCTGCAGTACGCGCGGGCCCGGCGGGAGAACCGCATTGGGCCGTCCGTGGCGGACGGCGGTACCGAGGCCAACGGGATGTATCCGTTTGACACGCGCGCCCTCTCACCCCGCCAGGGCAGTTTCTCACCGTTCAATGCGCGCGGCCGTGAGACGTGGATGCGGTCCCTGATCCCGTACGCCATCTACCGCTTTGGCCTGGTGCCGCTGCTCTTCCTGCCCATCAGCACCTACGCATGGATGAGTGTGCTGGCCACCAGCATCATGGCGGAAGTGTTCACCAACCTGCATACCTTTTTGGTGATTGCGCCCAACCACGCTGGTGAGGACCTCTACCGCTTTGAAGCGCCCATCTCAGACCGCGCGGAACACTTTGTGCGCAGCGTGCTGGGCAGCGTCAACTACAACACCGGTGGCGACGTCAATGACTTCCTCCAGGGGTTCCTCAACTACCAGATTGAGCACCATGTGTGGCCGGACCTGCCGGCCCGGCAGTACCAGCTTCTGCAGCCAAAGCTGAAAGCGCTCTGCCAGCAGCACGGTGTTCCGTATGTGCAGGAGAGCATGTGGAAGCGCGTGGGCAAGCTGCTCAACATCATGACGGGTCACTCCAGCATGGCGTGGGCGGTCACGGTGCCCAAGGCCGCACGCAGCGGCGCCGCTGAGCCGGCGCAGCAACTGGTGGCCTGACACGCGTATGGGTTGGCGCGGATTGCCTCCGTGCAAAGTCCGAGGGCACCTCCCGCGCCGCCTGTGTTACCCCTCCACCATTCCCGTGGAGGCACCATGCAGCGTCACATTCTCCGGACAGTTCTGGGCGCAGGGCTGGCACTGATCAGCACCGCCGCCAACGCCATTCCTCCCGGTTTCACAGACACCGCCGTGACCACGGTGAGCGGCCCCACCGCGCTGGCCTTCACGCCAGACGGGCGCATGCTCATCACGCGCCAGCAGGGTGTCCTGCGCATCTTCAAGGACGGCGCCCTGCTGCCCACCGCCGCCCTCACCTTCCCCGGCTCCCGCATCTGCACCAGCAGCGAGCGTGGCCTCCTGGGCATTGCCGTGGACCCGGCCTTCACCACCAACCACTTCATCTATGTGTATTACACGGCCCGGAAACCGGCTCCGGGTGACTGCAGCACCGGCACGCCCATCACCGCGGTCCAGCCGGTCAACCGCGTCTCCCGGTTCACGCTGGGAGATGATGACCTGGTGGACATGGGCACGGAGCTGATCCTGGTGGACAACATCCCGTCCCCCAATGGCAACCACAACGGCGGTGACCTGGCGTTTGGCAAGGACGGGTTGCTGTACATCAGCGTGGGGGACGGCGGGTGTGACTACATGGGGGATTCCGGTTGCTCGGGCTCCAACAACGCCGCGCTGGACCGCCACACGCTGCTGGGCAAGATCCTGCGCATCACCAAGGACGGCGGTATTCCGCCAAGCAATCCGTTCCAGGGTGCGGGCACTGAGCGGTGCAACGTGAATGGCCGCGCCAGCGTGGACGGGGTGCATTGCCAGGAGACGTTTGCGTGGGGCCTGCGCAACCCGTTCCGCTTTGCGTTTGATCCCAACGCCGTGGGCACGCGCTTCTTCATCAATGACGTGGGCCAGGGCCGCTGGGAGGAGATTGATGAGGGCATCTCCGGTGCGGACTACGGCTGGAACACGCGTGAGGGACACTGCCTCAACGGCTCCGCCACCAACTGCCCGGCACCACCCGCGGGCCAGACGGACCCGGTGTTTGACTACCTGCACAACGCCGTCACCATTCCAGGAACCAGCGTCAGCGGCTGCAATTCCATCACCGGCGGCGCGTTTGTGCCCAACGGCGCGTGGACGGGTTTTGACAACGCTTACCTTTTCTCTGACTACGTGTGCGGCGCCGTCATCACGCTGCGGCCCAATGGCTCCGGGTTCATTGCAGAGGACTTCATCACCGGGCTGGGAACCAGCAGCGCGGTGCACATGACGTTTGGGCCCTACGCCGGCGGGCAGGCGCTGTATTACACAAACTACCGGGACGGCGGGCAGGTGCGCCGCGTGACCTACACCCCGGCCAACAGTGCGCCCACCGCCGTCATCACCGCCACGCCACGCACCGGGCCCATCCCGCTGGACGTGACGCTGGATGGAACGGGCAGCATGGATGCGGATGTGGGAGACACGCTCAGTTATGAGTGGGACTTTGGTGACGGCAACACGCTCACCACCACCACACCCACCACCGTCCACACGTACACCATGGCGGGCGCGTTCACGGCATCCCTGGTGGTGCGTGACCCGGGCCTGCTGGCCTCTGAACCCGCCACCATCCTGGTCCACCCGGGCAACAATGCGCCCGTGGCCAGCATTGAAGCGCCGGGGCTCACAGACGTCTTCCGGGTTGGCCAGATGGTGACGCTGGTGGGCAGCGCCACCGACGTTGAGGACGGCGCACTGGCGGACATGTCCCTGCGGTGGAGCGTGCTGCTGCACCATGACACGCACACCCATCCCTACGTGCCGGAGACGGACGGCAACAACATCCAGTTCACCGCGCCGCAGCCGGAAGACCTGGCCGCCGCGCCCATGAGCCACCTGGAGATCTTCCTGACGGCCACGGATTCTGCTGGAGTGAGCCACACGGTCACCCAGCTCTTCCAGCCCAACCGGGTGGACGTGACGCTGGAAACCTCACCCGCGGGGCTCATGCTCACACTCAACGGCGCATCCATCACCGGACCCACCACCGTGACGTCATGGGAGAGCTACCCGCTGAGCGTGGTGGCGGCGGACCAGGGCAGCGCAACCTTTGTCTCCTGGTCAGACGGACTGCCCGGCGCGCACAGCATCATCACGCCGGCAACGGCCACCACCTACGTCGCCACGTTCAGTGTGCCGGGGACCAGCTCATCGGCGTTGCCACCAAGCTCCAGCGCGGCGGGTGTCTCATCCGGGGTTGCACCGCCCTCGTCATCTGGCACGGCGTCCTCCGGGGTGACGGTGTCGTCTTCGCGCGGCGTGAGCGGTTCCAGCAGCGGCAGCGCGGCCACGTCCACCGGCGGGGTTGCAACCAGTGGCAGCAACGCTTCTGCCGGTGCAGCTGGCGGCGGTGGTGAGGACGAAGAACCGGCCACGGATTGTGCGTGTGATGCGGCGGATTCCCGTGCTCCGGCGTTTGGGCTGGGCCTGGCATTGCTGGGTCTGGTGACGCGCCGCCGGCGCCGTTGAACCGGCCCCCCGTCGCCCCGGCGCGCGGCGTGTTGCAGCGCCCGGTGCCACCAGGGCGTATGTCTCACCAGCGTCTTGCGCCCGCACCGGAGCTGGCGCCGTTCATTGCGCATTTCTGGATGGTGCGCTGGGACCTGCGCGGTGAGCCGCCTTTCACGGCGGAGACGTTGTCCCATCCCTCGGTGCATGTGTTGTTTGAGCGTCACCGGGCGGATGTTTCCGGCGTTCCCACCCGGCGGTTCACCCGGGTTCTGGAAGGTGAGGGCCGCGTCTTTGGCATCAAGTTCCGTCCCGCCGCGTTCCAGCCCGTGCTGGGCGCACCGTTGTCCCGCCTGACGGACCGCGTGGTGGACATGGCGGAGGTGTTTGGCCCGCGCAGTGACGTCATCAGAACCGCCATCCCAAACGAGGATGATGTTCAAAAGTGTGTGACCCTGGCGGAAGCCTTCCTGCGGGAGGTGCTGCCCGCCATGCCCGCGCCCATTGCCCGGATCCGTGATCTGGTGGAGCAGCTTGCGGTGGACCCGGCCATCACACGCGCGGAGCAGGCAGCAGTTTTGATGGGCATGGAGTTGAGGACGTTGCAGCGCCGGTTCAAAGCCGCCGTGGGGGTGGGTCCCAAGTGGGTCATCCAGCGGTACCGGCTGCATGAAGCGGCGGCCCAGCTGGCGCGCCAGGATCCGCCGCAGATGGCGGAGCTGGCAGCGCAGCTTGGGTACTTTGATCAGTCACACTTTATCCGGGATTTCAAAGCTGTCGTCGGGAAGTCACCGGGCGAATACGCCGAACAGGCTTCACGGTAGCGCCAACAGCGCCTTGGCACAGGATTCAAAGGTGTGGCGCTCCGCCAGGAGGCGCTCATCATGCGAGGGGTACGGCCGCCAGCGCGGGTCATCCCGGATGAGCCTGTGGAGGACGCTGAGCGTGCGTTCAGAAGCCCGGATGTCATCATCCACAAATTTTCCCAGAAGCCCGCTGGGAATGTTCTGGCGCACACTCTTTTCCGTCAGCGCCGCGTCACCCAGCAGGACAGTGCGCTGATCCGGGCCCGTCTGCAGCATGACGGACATGGACCCGGGCGTATGACCGGGGGTGTGCAGGAAGACCACGCTTCCGTCGTCAAAAAGGTCAAACGTGGACAGCCCGGAGTCCGCAAGCTGCCCGTTCCACTGCACGCTCTGCACCCGGGGCAGGAGCTGGTTCCAAGCCTCCTGGCTGCGCCAGGTGATGGCGTCTGAGCGGGGCACCAACAGCGCGCGCACCCACTTCACCTCTTCTGAGCTCATCAACAGCGGAAGCCCGGGGAACGCCTCCGCAGCGCCCGTGTGGTCTCCGTGCGCGTGCGTGACAACCAGAAATGACAGGTCTGATTCCCGGATGCCCACCTGCTCAAGCTGGGCGCGCGCCGTGGCGTATCCGGCAAGTTCATAGCCGGGAGCACCGCCGGCGTTGCGCATGATCAACGGCATGTGATCCGTGGCCACAAGCCCGCCGTCCACCAGGAACAGGACGCCGCGCGCTTTCACAAGGAACGCGGTGACCGGGTTGATGTCATTCTTGATGCCGGCCCCGGTGAACCATGGGCCACTCAAACGCGCAGGGAACACCCCCACCACCAGCGGACACACCCCAACGCCGCCCTTGGGCGCGGCCGGCGCATAGTGGTCCAAAGCGCGCCCTGTGTTGGGTGTGAGCGAACAGGCCTGCTGCCCCATGGCAAGCGCGGCCCCCAGCGCGGCCATGAGGAGCGGAACAAGGACAGCGTGACGTTGTTGCGGGCGCAACATGGGAGTGCAATCCGCGCGGGAAGCGCGGCATTCCCGGGGACGGCTCAGTATTTCCCGTCGCTTTTGCCGCCGGTGACAATGGCCACGGACGCGCTGGCGCCCAGCCGGGTGGCGCCGGCCTGGATGAGCGCCTTGGCACCTTCCGCATCCCGCACGCCGCCGGAGGCCTTCACGCCCATCTCCGGGCCCACAATCTGCCGCATCAGCGCAATGTCCTCCACGGTGGCGCCGCCCGGGCCAAACCCGGTGGACGTCTTTACAAACGCTGCGCCGCCGCATTTGGAGAGGGTGCAGCCAATGACTTTCTCATCCCGCGTCAGGCCGCCCGTCTCCAGGATGACTTTGACGGGATAAGGCTTGGCCGCGCCGACGACGGAACAGATGTCCGCCAGCACCAGACTGTAGTCCTTGCCCTTGAGCGCGCCGATGTTGATGACCATGTCAATTTCACGCGCGCCGTTGCGGACCGCTTCCCGCGTCTCAAACGCCTTGGCCGCCGGCGTCATGGCGCCCAGCGGAAACCCGACGACAGCAATGGGTTTCACGCTGCTTCCCGCAAGCTCGCGCGCCACAAAAGGGATGTTGGATGCGTTCACGCACACGGTGGCAAAGCCCCATTGCCGGGCTTCATCACAGACCTTTTTGAGCTGCTCCTTGGTCACTTCCGGCTTGAGGATGGTGTGGTCAATCAGCGGCGCAATGTTGCCGTCCGGCTTGATGCCGCCGGGGCCGGCCGCCACGCGCGCAATCCCGTGGCGCATCATCTCAAAGATCACGTCCTGCTTGCGCGTGACGCAGAAGCCGCATGCGTTGCACTCATCCGCGGAGTTGGCATCACAGCGGCTGGCGGGGTCCACAGTGCGGGCAACCGCCGTGTCCTGGATGACGCCAAGCCGGGCGGCCACCCTTGTGACCAGCGCTTCCACCAGTGCGTCTTCATCAGACCGGGCCATGCACCAGCTCCTGTTGGGTGACGAGGGGGGGGCTTCAATAGCGGATGGGGGTGGGTGGCGTCTCTAGCGGAGTCACCGGGGCGGCAACCGGAGGCGGTGACGGCGGGGGCGGCGCGGCGGGGATGGGCGGGAGCGGCTCTTTGCGGACCATGACAAAGCGGTAGCGCTCATCCAGCTTCCAGATCCGCGGCACAAAGTAGATGGCGCCCAGGCCGCACGTACACGCCCCGCAGATGCCCGCTGCCAGCAGGGTGGGCATGTTGACCGTGTCCTGCGTCAGCGTGACCTGGGTGGGCTCATAGCCGTCCTTGCGCAGGGTGATTTCATAGTCCTTGCGCCAGCCGCCCTCGTCTTCAATCTCCACGGGGCCCAGGCCCACGCGTTCGCCGTTGACGTAGACCTCTGCGCCGGGCGGGTCCGTCTCAATGCGGGCCTGGTGGGCGCAGGCCGTTGCAAAGAGCACAAGCAGGGAGGTCAGCGTTGGGATACGTCTCATGGCCGGATTTGTTGGGGGACGCTGGCATCCCTAACATAGCTGCGGGGCGCCGGCCCCATCTGGTCCTGCGGGGATTGTCCGTCATGCTCTGGTTGTTTGTCTGCCTCACCACCGCGGGAGCCTTTGGCGCCGGAATGGCGTGGGCGCAGCTCCGTCTGCGCGCGCCGGAACCAGCCCGGCTGCCAAGGCAAGGAGCCGCCCCCATGTTGCCGGGTCCACCGTCCTCTGACGTCATGGAAGAGCTCATCAGCGTGAAGACGGGGGACGTGGTGTGCCACCTGGGCGTGGACCACGTGGTGGGGCGCGTGCTGCGTTTTGAGGGTGAGGGCCTGGTGCTGGTGCGCGCCATGGTGGACGGAGAACCGGGCACATCACTCATCATCACGGATGGCCCCAACGCGCTGGCCGCGCTGTGCCGCCCGGCCAGGATCAGCGCCCCCATGCGTGAACCGCCGGACCTGGTGGAGCACGCGGGCCTGAAATACCGCCGTCACCGCCGCATGGATCTGAAGGACCGCGCCCACGGCGGCGCCAGCACACACATCCATCTGCATGAAGGCCCGGACGGCATGTACCTGTGGTTCCTGCAGGGTATGGGAAGCATGGAAACGCTGGAGGGCCGGAAACTCCAGCTTGCAGATGTGATGGTGCTCAAGAGCTGAGCGCGGGCCTGCACCTGCAAAACTTGCGTACCGCAGGTGCCTGGATTTTTACGCGGCGGTTCGTGGTGACCCCCAGGGCGTCCGGCTAGATGCAACGCCATGAAACCGCTTCCCATCCTTGTCAGCCTCTTTGCCACCCTGCTGTTGACGGTTGCCGCGCAAGCGGGAAAGCCCGCAGCAACGACGACAACACCACCTGCGCAGCAACTGGATGACATGGACAAGCGTGCCCCGGTGCCACTGCTGCCCATGATGGCCAACCATCAGAAACAGAACATGCGGGACCATCTGGACGCCGTGCAGCAGGTGATGGCGGGACTGGCCGCGCATGACTTTGCCATCATGGAAAAGGGCGGCGTGCGGCTGGGTTTCACGGCGGAGATGGGTCAGATGTGCCAGCACATGGGCGCGGGCGCACCGGGTTTCACGGAAGCTGCACTCAACTTCCACCACACCGCAGACGGGATTGCCGCCGCGGCGCGCGCCAAGAGTGAACCGGGTGTCATCACCGCGCTCAACGCCACGCTGCAGACCTGCGTGGGTTGTCACGCCGCTTACAAGCAGCAGGTGGTGGACCGCGCAACGTGGGAGAAGACCGCTGCCATGAAGGCGCCGCACCATTGAGTGCCGGCAGTTCTTCATCAATGGTATGACAGTTACGCCAAAGGAATCCCGTGGGTCTGCCTTCCATTGTGATGCTGGCTGTTGGACTGGCCATGGATGCCGCCGCGGTCTCCGCTGCCAAAGGCCTGGCGCTGCCAGCCATCCGGGCCCGCCACGCCGTGCTGGTTGCGCTGTTCTTTGGCGGGTTCCAGGCGCTGATGCCGTTGCTGGGCTGGCTGATTGGCACACGCGTGGGGCCGCTGGTTGAGCAATGGGCGCACTGGATTGCGTTCACCCTGCTGTGCGCCATTGGCGGGAAGATGCTCTGGGAAGCGCGGGCCGCTGACGGTGATTCCGCGGCTGGGACCAGCGCCACCACAGACCCCATGGCGCCAGGCGGAATGCTGGTGCTTGCAGTGGCCACCAGCGTGGACGCGCTGGCGGTGGGCGTGACGCTGCCCATGCTGAACGCGCCGCTGGTGCTCTCTGTACTGATCATTGGCGTGACCACGGCGCTGCTCAGCATTGCGGGTCTTTTTGCGGGCCGGAAGTTTGGCGCGCTTCTGGGCAGGCGGCTGGATGCCGTGGGTGGCCTGGTGCTGGTGGGCCTGGGCGTGAAGATCCTCCTCACGGGATGACGCTGCTACGCAGAGTCCTGTCCGGTCTGTGCCCACTGCTCCGCATCATTCTTGGACGTGAACGGCCGCATCTCCTGCTTGGAGATCAGCGCCATGGTGGCAATCACCATGCGCCACGCGGTCTTGTCCGTCACAATTGCAACGCGTTTGACCACCGCGCGCTGGCCCGCATTCCACTCCACAAAACGCGTCCGCGCGTCCGAATCATACGACTGCATGGCGAGGCAATCCACGACGAGGGCCGCCGGCTTTGCGGTCCCCTCCAGCTCTCTGGTCACCGGCGCCAGCGCACCTTCCAGCGCATGCCGGCTCAGATGCGCATCCAGGGTCAACTTGACAACACGCAGCGGGGCGGTCACGGGGCATCCATTCTTCCAACAGGTGTTTTGCCTTACTGTGTCCTACCGCAACGCCGCCCGCAAAGCGGATGGCCGGCTTGGGCTGGGGCTCCTGGCTTTGTGCACATCCGCCCACCTAGCGGACCAGCAAGACCTCCACGCGCTCATGGCGGCCCGGCGCAAGGATGACCAGTTTCCGTCCTGAGCCGGCCTCAAGCTGACCACTCACCAGCATGCCAAGGGCAGGCGTCTCAACAAACGTCACACTTTTAAGAACTTTGGGGCCACCCAGCAGTGTCTCCGTTGGGGGAACCACGGCGGGAGGCGCCAGCGGCGCGCTGACAAACAATTCATCCGGCCGGTTGCACGTCCCCATGACCACCATGCGGCGGCCTCGGACCATTCCCCAGCGCGCCCTGGCAAACGGTGTCCCGCCGCCACCCAAAGACGCGCTGCTGGATGACCACACTTCCACCGACGCTGCGGCGCGGGCCCGGTTGATCTGCTCCTCCGTCACAGGGTTGCTGGCATCCGGGACCAGCAGCACCAGGCCAGCAGGCCGGTTGAATTGCGCCAGCAACGCAACCTGGCCGCTCTTGGACGCCTTGGGCTCCAAGAGGCACTGCGCCAGGAACACGGGCCCGCGCAGCGCACTTTCTAGGAGCTCCACCTTCCGGGTCTCCCCCGCTTCCGCATAGAGGCCACGCAGCAGCTTCTGCGTGGCTGCGTCCCCACGCTCCATGACAAACGCGCGTTCCGCCCAGGTGACGGCGTCCACAAGGTTGCCGGTGGCCCTGGCCGCGGCGGCTTTGTTGAGCAGCTCCCGGTGGCTCAGGCAATCACGGACAATGGCCGTGTCCTTGACCCAGCCCCGCAGCGGGCCGTTCCGGGTGTCTGCAATGACCCAGGACCAGCCGTCCTTCTTGCGGCGGACCTTCAGCCGCGTCCCAATCCGCACTTGCGCCACAACGGAATCCTGCCCGTTGGAAGGAGCCCAGCGCACGTTGGCAACATCCGCCACGGTGCAGCCGTGTTCATTGACGGAGGTGGCAGCGCCGGGGAGCTTGAAGTCCACGCGGAAATATTCCGTCAGGTCAGTGTCCGCGCAGTCAAAAGGGCAATCCGCCGAGGCCACAATTGCGCTCATCCCATCCGCGGACCAACGCTCAACGCGGCTGTAGCCGGAGCCAACCGGGAACTCATACGCACGAACCCCGCCGGCCTCCACGACGATGATGGCCTGTTCAATGGCCACCAGGCGCCCGTTGGGACTGACGGTGGCATAGCTGGAGACACCCAGCGGAACGGTCAGGCTGTTCTTGACCCAGGTGAGCTCGGCCTGCTGGCGGACCACGTCACCAATGGCAACCTCATCTCCCAGATTGACGCGGAAGGTGCCATCCCGTGACTTCTGCGGAAGCGTTTCCCACCGGGAGGGGACCCAGGTGCCGGCGCCCTGCAACGCATCAATCCGAGAACCGTCAACGGGAAAGTCCGCCTGCCTGAACCGGCCCAAGGACCTGGAGGACTTGATGACGTCCGATGCTGGCAACCGCGGCGGTCCCAGTTCCGGCGCGGAGTCATACTCTTCTTCATCCGCTTGGGCAGGAAGGCCAACGGCCGTGAGCAACGCTGCGGCAACAGTCCAGCAGGCAAGGCGCATGACGGAAGCTAGGAACGGCGGGTACCGTGCTGGCAAGCGCCGCTCCATGCCGCAACCGTCCATGATCTGCCCAGAAGACCCCAGGCGTCTCCCCAGATTGCTTCCGCCCAGGTAGAAGGCGCGCGGCATCCCAGGGAGAGCAGACATGAAGCGGATTTTTGGCGTGGTGTTGGCCCTCCTTGTGGCTGCCTGCACGCAGGACGCCGGCACGGATGATGACGAGACCGGCGGCGGCTGGGGCACAGGAAACCGCAGCAGCTCCTCTGCCGGCCTGCGCAGCAGCAGCGCGTCTTCCGGGGTGCTCCCGGGCAGCAGCGCGGCGGGAGGATCCTCCAACGCCGCCGCCACATCCTCCGCACCGTCCGTGGACACGCCGCCATCCAGCGCGGGCTCCTCAGACTCTGGCGCATTCACCCCGGCGTACGTCTTTGGTCACAGCTCCACGCGCCTCTACCGGCTGGACGCAGACACACTGCAGGTAACGGACCTGGGGCTCTTCCGCTTCCGCACCACCGCGGGGACCATCACCTTTGATGAGATGACGGACATTGCCGTGAACAATGCGGGCCATATGTACGGCTGTTCGTTTGACACGTTGTATGACGTCAACCTGAACACCATGGAAGCCCACGCCGTTGCCTCACTCACCGGCAGCTTTAATGGTCTGACATTTTATCCGGCCGGCACGCTGGACCCCATGGAGGAAGTGCTGGTTGGGGCCATCAACTCTGGAGACGCGCTCTACCGCATCAACCTCTCCACGGGGGCAACCACGCCGGTGGGTTCGTACGGCGGCGGGTGGGTGAGCAGCGGGGACATTGTCTCCATTGACGGGGACTTTACCTACGCCACCGTCAAGCGGGGCACCGGCGGGGATCACCTTGCAGTGGTGGACCCGGTCACCGGCGTGGCCACGGTGCGCGCCGCGGCCGTGGGAACCAACAAGCTCTGGGGCCTGGGCTACTGGAATGGCGTCCTCTACGGCTTTGCAGAGGGCGGGCAGATTGTGACCATCAACCGGGACACGGGGGTTGGTTCGGTGCTGGAGACGCAGAATGTTGCGTTCTGGGGTGCCGGCGTGACCACCGCAGCCAAGCTTCCCAATTGAGATTTCTGTGACGCTGCCACTCTCCATCCTGGATCTCTCGCCGGTGGTTGCCGGCGGCACCAGCAGACAGGCACTCAACAACAGCCTGGACCTGGCGCGCCGCGCAGATGCGCTGGGCTACACGCGCTACTGGTTTGCGGAACACCACAACATGCCCATGATTGCCAGCACCACGCCGGCCATGATGGTGGCGTTGGCAGCCCAGGTGACGGCGAGAATCCGCGTGGGTGCCGGCGGCGTCATGCTCCCCAACCACGCACCGCTGCAGGTGGCGGAAGTGTACAAGATGTTGGAAGCGCTCCATCCCGGCCGCATTGACCTGGGCCTGGGACGGGCGCCGGGCACGGACCAGCTCACCGCGCTGGCCCTGCGCCGCTCCAAGGCCGCGCTGGTTGCAGATGACTTCACGGAACAGCTGGCGGAGCTGCTGGCTTTTGGGAATGACTCTTTTCCTCCCGGCCACCCGTTTGACGCCGTCAAGGCCATGCCGCGGGACGCACTATTGCCGCCCATCTGGCTGTTGGGCTCCAGTGGATTCAGCGCGCAGCTTGCAGCGCAACTGGGACGGCCCTTTGG
>Ga0163144_10018836_pt1 | contig 13936 bp, 11 predicted proteins | sample OliLak19BULKMAT1_FD_123175 | JGI IMG/M metagenome (GOLD analysis project Ga0163144, IMG submission 123175) | Freshwater microbial mat bacterial communities from Lake Vanda, McMurdo Dry Valleys, Antarctica - Oligotrophic Lake LV.19.BULKMAT1 | ecosystem: Environmental > Aquatic > Freshwater >... | reverse complement strand
CCCTTGGGAGTCTCTCGCGTGGCTACTTGATCAGTGATTCCTTAGGCCGCTTCGCCATGGCGCCACCAGAATCTATCCACCACCTTCTCACAGTCGCTGCACGGCTATTGCATCAAGCAGCGACTGAAACACGCGATGCCAAGCTTGAGCCCACTCGTGCGAACGTCGAGCACATCGGCCCCGCCCAGATCTCAAGCGCGCATACTTGAACCAATCGGCGCCGCCTTCCGAGGCCAACAAACTCCTCACTCGGATTATGGTTGAGGCCAGCCAGCTGGAAGACGCAGGCCGTCCTGCGGATGCCATCGAGAAGTACCAAGAGTGTCTGATTCTATAACCTTCGGCGCCCCACCGGGACATTGTGGAAGGTGAGATCAGGAGACTCCCAGATGCGCGCTAACCCTGCGCTAGTTCAGACCGTCCGACTGCGGCGTCCGGCCGCACAGCGCCATCGATAGAGATTGAGCGAGCCGATGATGCCGCGCTTCGGCGTTACGTCGGTGGCCTTGTTGAGGCCGGTCAGCTTGACTACGCTGTTTTCCTTGAAGTTGGGTACTCCGTGGCGCTCACCTCCGTGCTGCTCGCGCTCGCGTCCTGAAAGCCCGCCTGCGGACCTTCGATGTTGCCGTCGTCGCGATCTACGAGGAAGCTTGAATCCGGAATAGGGACGCTCCCTCAATACAGCCAATTCGATCCCTCATTGGGATGTGCACTGTGGTCGGCCTATGACAAGCGGATCGCAACGCGCGCAAGCGTGATCCTCGTCACGATTTCAGCGGCGCTTCCGGTCGGGTCAAGTGCGCGGCAGCGCGGTGCAACCATGCGATTCCTCAACGCTCGCGCCCGGCTTCATGCACAGTCTTCTGCACCGGTGACAGCAGATAGTCCATCACGCTGCGCGACCCGAGGCGGATCTCCGCGCTGACCTGCATGCCCGGGGTGAGCTCGAACCGCTCGCCGTCGCGCGTCAGGTGTGTCGAATCGAGTGCGACGAGTGCGCGATAGCCCGATGGTTGCGCGCCCCGGTCGCGGGACGGGTTCGGGTCGGCGCCGTTCGGGCTCTCCGATGCATCGGGGCTCAGGTGGCGGACGTGCCCGCTCACCATGCCGTACTTCTGAAAGGGGAAGGTGGCGACCTTGATCTGCACCGGCAACTGTTCGCGCACGAAGCCGGCATCGACCTGGTCGACCCACACTTCCGCCTGTACGCCTTCGCCGCGGGGAACCACGGTCATCAGAACGGTGCCGGGCTGGACCACGGTACCGGCAGTGTGAGTGCCGAGATCCTTGACGATTCCCGCGACCGGAGCGCGCAATTCGAGCTGGCCATGGCGCACCGTCTGACGGGCCGATTCCTGGGTGAGCCGGGCCAATTCGGCCTGCGCCTGAACGCGCTCATCCTGCAATTCGCGGCGGTGGTTCGATCGCAGTTGCGCGAGCCTGCGCTCGGCTTGCGCGATGCCGGAACGCAGGCTGTCGACGTTGGCCAGTTGAGCCTTGAGTTCCTGATCGGCTTCCAGCCACTGGCGCTTCCTTTCGAGTGCGAGCAATTTGCCGGCGAAGCCCTCCTTGGCGAGCAATTCCCAGCCTTCGGCCTGCTCGCGATAGATCGGTAGCGCCTTGGCGAGCTTGGACTCGATCTCGCGCGCGGCCTGCAATCCGCTGCGGGCCTTGTCGAGGTTCGAGGCCTCCGCGGCTACTGCGTCGAGGTGCGACTGCCGGTGCGCGCGGTGCTGTGCGTCGACCTGTGCGAGCAGTGCCGGCGGATCGTCGGGGCGGGCGGGCATCGCAGTACCGGCAAGCTCGGCGTCGATGCGGCGCAATTGCAGTCGACGCACGTCGAGCTGGTCGCGAAGAGTCGCGGCATCGGCGTCGGACAGACGGGCATCCATGCGGACGAGCACCTGACCTCTTTCGACCACATCGCCCTCCCGGACCAGGAGCTCGCGCACGACGCCCGATTCCGCCGGTTGCACGATCTTGAGGAAGTTCTGCGGCACGACGCGGCCGTGAGCGATGGCGACAACGTCGAGCCGGCCGATGAGGGCCCCGATCAAGGTGCAAGTCACGAGGGCCGCGAGCGTCCACAGCAGGGCGCGCGGCAGCGGCGAGGCTGCCTGAGCGTCGAGCTTCAGAATGGCTGGAGAGAAAGCCCGGGAGACAGCCCCGGGGAGTCCGGCCGATGGCGTCTCCGATCTTGCGCGCTCAACCATGGCGATGCTCCTCGGGGAACGGCTGGGGCAGCGTGAGGTTCACGCAGCGATCCGGATTCAGGCCCTCGGGCAGCTCATGCGCGATGAACAGCACGCTGACGCGCCCCTGCAGCCGCGACAGTGTGGCGGCGATCTGGCGCGCCGTGGCAGAGTCGAGACTGCTGGTGGCTTCGTCGAATAACAGCACCTTCGGGCGACGAAGCAACGCGCGTGCGATCGCGATGCGCTGTTTCTGCCCGCCGGACAGTCCCGCGCCGTTCTCGCCGATGAATGTCCGATAGCCCTTCGGCAGAGACTCGATGAACGCATGGATCTCCGCATGCCGGCAGGCCGCGACGATGTCGTCGAAGCACGCCTGTGGATCGGCGAGGCTCAGGTTCCCGTACACCGTGTCGGCGAACAGGGTCGTTTCCTGCGGTACCACGCCGAAGGCGGCGCGCAATTCGTTGACGGGCAGGTGGCGCGTGTCGTGGCCGTCTATCCGGATGCTGCCCTCGGTCGGCTGGTACAGGCCGAGCAGTAGTTTCGCGAGCGTGCTCTTGCCGGAGCCCGAAGGTCCGAGCAGGGCCACGAACTCGCCCGGCGCGACGTCGAGGTCGAGATTGCGAAACAGCCAGGGTCGATCGGCTGCATGACGGAAGGCGAGAGCGCGGATCTCGATGCGTCCTTCGCGCCTTTGCTCGCGGCTGGGCGCCAGCGCCCAGGGTTCCCGCGGGACGTCCATCACGTCGCCGAGGCGCTTCACAGCGATGGCCGCCTGCTGGAACTCCTGCCACAACCCCACGAAACGCAGCAGCGGTTGCGACAACCGGCTCGCGAACATCTGGAATGCCACCAGCATGCCGATCGTCATGCCGGGGCTGGTCATCACGAACCAGGCGCCGACGCAGAGAATGGCAAGAGTCGAGAGACTCTCGAGCCCGGCGGCCAGGACGTTGTACGTATTGCCCAGCGCCCGCGTGCGGAAACCGGCGTGAAGATAGCTGGCGAGATATTCGCCATAGCGCCGGTCGAGTTGCGCTTCGAGCTGCAGCGACTTCACCGTTTCCATGCCGCCGATGTATTCGGTCACGAAGGCCTGGTTGCGGGCGCCGAGCAGGAACTGTTCGTTCAGCCGGGCGCGTAGCAGCGGGGTGACGACCAGGCTTACCAGCAGGATCAGCGTGAGGATCGCCAGCGCGATCAGTGTGAGCGGCCATGAATACCAGAACATCAGGCCCAGACACAGCAGGAGAAACGGCAGATCGAGCGCCAGCGCGACCGCGGCGCCGGTGACGAAATCGCGAATGGTTTCGACACAGTGCAATCTCGCGACCAGCACGCCGGTGGAGCGATGCTCGAAGAAGCGCATCGGTACGCGCAAGAGATGGGAGAACACCTCGGCGCCGAGCACGGCGTCGACGCGATTGCCGGTATGGATGACGAGATACTGGCGGATCCAGGTCATCATGCTCGAGAACACGGTGATCACGCCGAGTGCCGCTGCGATCACGATCAGCGTGCTGGTCGTGCGATGCACGATCACCTTGTCGATGATGGCCTGGGTGAACAAGGGCGTCGCCAGGCCGAGGATCTGGATCACCAGGGACGCGACCAGCACGTCGCGCCACACGGGGCGATGACGCAGCAGTTCGGACCGGAACCATGCGAATCCGAACGGCTTCGCGGGCGGCCTGTCATCGGGGAATTGCGCCCCCTCCGCTGCTCCGGCAGACGGGTCGGAAGGCACTCGGGTCACGAGCCACAACGGCCCGTACAGTGCGCCCTCCAACGTTTCGCGCGGCACCATCTCGCCGACCGTGCTGCCCGCCCGGAAGTACAGCACACGATCGCCGTCGGCGCGGACGATGAAGACGGGTGAGGGCGTCGATGGTTGCGCCGATTCCGCTGCCGGTGGCTGCGCCCGGAAGCCGATAGCCGGTAACTCCACGTGGTCGAGGCCGTTCCCTCGGTGCGAACCGGGCTTCAGGTCGAAGCCCAGCGCGGCGGCGGCGGACCTCAAGGTATCGACCGAATGAGGCGGGGGAAACGCCCGCTGAACCAGCTCCGCGTCATAGGGTACGCGGTGGTACAGGCAGAGACTGCCGAGCAGCCATGTGAATTCACCTGCTTCCAGCCCGATCGACTGGTTGCCAACGTCGGCGGAAACCGGCGACAAAGCGCCATGCATCTTCATGCCGTGTATCCCGGAACCGCTCCGGGTCGTGGAGGAACGCGCCGCCGATTCGCGCCGGACGCGCGACTCGGCAGATCGGGATGCCGAGATCCAGGCTCGCGCCTGGTGCGCCTCACCGGGACGATGCCATGGACGTATCAGGTCGCTGGCACCGCGTTGGAGATCGGTCTACCTGTTCACGGTTTTCGTGCTCGGCTCCTCCGACCAGATCGATTCTCCAGTCGTCCACTCCGGTTGTTCGGTCTTCTCGCCACGGTTCCGCCGGTGCCTGCTGGCAGATCGGGCTCGTTGCGTCGACGAGCGAGGGGAACGTTACCGACGGGACTCCGAGCCTGTCAACGTCTGACCCTATTCCAACGGGCAATACCGGTGTTCATGCCAGCGTCACACCAAGGCCCTAGCCTTCGAGGCATGTTCTCCCTCTCCCTGCGGAGCGCGCTCCGGCCTGCATGCCGTCCGCCGCTCGTTCGGGCTCGCGGCATGCGGCTCGAAACCCCGCCTCGCCCTTCGGTCGCTGTCGCGGAGGGAGAAGGAAGCGTCGTCCACGAAAAGGTCTGTCGTCCAATTCGTGCAATCAGCAGGAGGAAACGGAACATGAATCGAGAGCAGCACCGTTTTTCCGCCGTCACCTGCCCCGAGTGCGGCCACGTACAGGCGGAGCGAGTGCCGGAGGAAGAAGGGAGTCTGTTGTACCAGTGCACGGCCTGCCGTGTGCTGCTCCGGCCGAAGCAGGGGGACTGCTGCGTGCTGTGTTCCTACGGCGACCTGCCGTGCGGTGCAGTCACGCTGGTGCCGGACGTGCATCCGTCCTGAGGGAGTGCCGGAAACGGCGAAGCCCCTGGACTCATGGCCAGGGGCTTCGGGGTAGATGCGCCGGAACCGGCTACTTCGACAGGCACTCGCTCATGAACTTCTGGCGCTCGTCGCCTTTCAGGGTCTTCGCAGAGGCGTCGGCATTGCAGGTCTTCATCTTGTCCTGCTGAGTAGCGGGAGCAGCGGGGGCGGCGGCCTCAACGGACTTGCCGGACAGACAGTCGCTCATGAATTTCTTGCGCGCATCGCCGGACAGGGCCTTGGTCCTGGCGTCGGCATTGCAGGTCTTCATGCGCTCCTGGGAGGAGGACAACTCCTTCTTCTCCGGTTCGGGCTTGGCGGCAGACAGGCACTCGCTCATGAACTTCCTGCGCTCTTCTCCCTTGAGGGTCTTCTGCGCGGCTTCGGCGTTGCAGCTCTTCATCTTGTCGTGCTGGGTCGCGGCCAGCGCCGGGCCGGCGACAAGCAGGGTCAGGCTGAACGCGAGGGCGAGTCTATTCATGGTGGTTCCCCTCCGATGGACGGTGACGAATGGGGTTGCGATGTCGCAACACACCCGCATCCTAACGGATGGACCTTACACGGTGCTGACTGGGACCCGGCGTTCTGTCATCGTCAGGGTCCGGTCCGGAACTTTATCGTCGCGCCTGACCTCGTAGCGGGGGGGTAGCATGCGGGGGCATTGTTTCCATTCGACCAGGAGCATCATGAACAGAATTGCGCGTTCCATCCTCGCAGCTGCCGTGCTCGGTGGGCTGGCCGGCGGGGCATCGGCGGCCTGCCCGTCGCTCCTCAACCAGCAGCTGAAGACCCTCGAGGGCAAGCCGCTCGATCTGTGCCAGTTCGAGGGCAAGGCGATCCTGGTTGTCAACACCGCCAGCAAGTGCGGGTACACGCCTCAGTTCAACCAGCTCGAAGGCATGTACAAGCAGTACAAGGACAAGGGCCTGGTGGTGCTGGGCTTTCCATCCAACGACTTCAGGCAGGAGCTGGAGAGCAACAAGGAGGTGGGGGACTTCTGCCGGATGACCTACGGCGTCCAGTTTCCCATGGCGGAAAAATCGTCGGTGATCGGCGACGCCGTGAATCCTTTCTTCAAACACCTGGCCGGCGCGACTCTCGACCCCCCCACCTGGAACTTCCACAAATACCTGATCGCGCCCGACGGTAAGACGGTCTACAGTTTTGCTTCAGGCGTGGCGCCGGACTCTGCGCAGGTGATGTCGAAGCTGCAGCCGATGCTGAGGAAATAGCGGCCTCACCCCCATGGCATATCCGGGGCGCTCGAGCGCCCCGGTTCGTTTTCTTTCCACGGTTCGGCGCTTTTCGGTAACCTCGGGGCCGGAACGAAAACAAGGCCGACATGGGATTGCTGAATCGCATTTTCGCGCGCCGTACTGCGTCTTCGGCCGCACCGCGAGCCGCTGGAACCGCAAGGCCGAAACGAAGACTGTGGCGCCGCATAGGCATCGGCGTGGTCGCGACCTTCGCCCTGCTGATCCTGTTCGGCTTCTTCGCGGCGCCGCCGATCCTCGAGTCGATCCTGGTCGGCAAGGTCTCGGAGCAGCTCGGACGGCAGGTGAGCGTCGGCGCGATCCGCGTCAATCCGTTCCTGCTGACGGTCGAGATCGACGATTTCCTGATCAGGGAGAAGGGCAGCAGCGGGCGCTTCGTGGCATTCGACAGGCTGCGCGTCGATGCGGAGCTGGAATCGATCTACCGGCGTGCGCCGGTGCTGCGTGAGATCACACTCACCAATCCTTACGTGAATGTCGTACGCATCGAGGGCCAGCGCTACAACTTCTCCGATCTGATCGACAAGTTCACGGCGCCCCCGGCGAAACCGCAGCCCAAGCCGAAACAGGAGGAACCCACGCGCTTCTCGCTCAACAATATCCGGTTGATCGGCGGCAGCGTGGACTTCGACGACCGGCCCGAGAAGACGAAGCACCAGGTTCGCGACATGAAGCTCGCGGTTCCGTTCCTGTCGAATCTGCCCTACTACGGCGAGATCTTCGTGCTGCCGGCTTTTTCCGCCAGGGCGAACGGCACGCCGGTCGCGCTGAAGGCCAGCACCAAGCCGTTCAGCAAGTCGCGCGAGACGTCGGTCGATCTCACGCTCACCGCCCTCAACCTGCCGTTCTATCTCGGGTACGTGCCGTTCCGGTTGCAGTACAAGCCGATTTCGGCGCTGCTCGATGCGAAGCTGGAACTGACCTTCGCGCAACCGGTGGGCCTGAAACCGTCCCTGTTAATCGCGGGTTCCACGGCGCTCAGGGATTTCAAGGTGACGGAGTTGTCGGGCAATCCCCTGCTCGCGTTCACCCGGCTCGATGTTGCCGTGGAGCGCGTGGACGTCTTCGAGAAGAAGGTGGCGATCCGTCAGGTCAAGCTTGCCGGACTCGACCTGACGGTGCATCGCGCGAAGGACGGCAAGCTCAACGTCATGGCGTTGCTCGCCGTCTCCGAGGGCGGCGAGGCTTTGAAGGAAGTGCGCGAGGAAACGAAGGCGAACGCCGTTGCGAAGGATGCCGTGGCACCCGCACCAGCCCCCGATGCGGCGCCGCCGCACATCACGGTCGGCGAGATCCTTCTACACGACGCGCGGATCGCCTGGATCGACGATGTTCCTGACGGGTCGTTCAATACGACGCTGAAACCGGTGAACCTCGTCATCCTCCGTTTCGACACCGCGCCGCAGAAAATCACCGAAGTCGAACTCGATGCCGCGACCGATGCGGGCGAGGCCCTCGCCGTGAAGGCCGGCTATGCGTTCGTCGAACGCAAGGCCCAGGGCTCGGTGGCGCTCGTCAAGGTGCCGCTCGAGCGCTACGCGCCCTACTACCGCAAGAGCATCCTGTTCGACCTGGAGGATGGCGTGCTCGATGCGTCCGCGAGGTTCTCCTTCGCCAACGACCCCGCCGGACCGAAGCTGTCGGCCGCGGACATCGAGGCGCTGCTGAAGAATCTGCGGCTGAAGAAACGTGGCGATCCCGAGGCGTTTCTTCGCATGGCGCAGTTCCAGTTGCACGGCGGGACGTTCGATCTGAATCAGCGTGAGGTCGAGCTGGCGGAGATCGCAAGCAGGAAGGCGAACCTGCTGGTCAGGCGCGCGAAGGACGGCAAGATCAACCTCGCCGACCTGACGCCACCCCCGGAGCCGGGCGCCGCCGCGACCATAGCTGGTCCCGAGCCGTCCGCCAGGCCCGCAGGTGCAGACACGCCCTGGCGCGTCGCGGTGAAGCGCCTCGCGCTGGACGAGTACGGCGTGACCTTCGACGACGAGGTGCCATCGCAACCGGTACGGACGGTGCTCGAACCGATCCGACTCGGCCTGGAGGATCTCGTCTTCGGCGGCAAGCCGCACGCGGCTAAGGTGGATCTCGCGTTGAAGATCAACAAGACCGGCGAATTCAAGGCGAAAGGCCTGTTGACTCCGCAACCCGTGGCAGCGGATTTGAACATCGCGCTCGCCCGCCTCGAGATCGGAGCGTTCCAGCCGTACTTCGCGGACCAGGTCGACATCACGCTCTCGAGCGGCAACGTCGCAGCGCACGGGACAGCGAGATTCTCGATGCCGCCGGGCGGGAAGCCCTTGTTCGAATACGCCGGCAAGGCCGCGATCAACAAGCTCGCGACGCTCGACAAGCAGAATGCCGAGGACTTCCTCAAATGGGAGTCGCTGTTCTTCGATGGCATTCGCTTGAAGAGCGAGCCGTTGTTCATCGACGTGAAGGAAGTGGCGCTGACCGACTTTTACTCGCGGCTCGTGGTGAACGCGGACGGCACGCTCAACGTGCAGGGGATCATGGCGAAGCAACCGGGAGAGGCGAGCGCAGAAGCCGCGGTGCCGGCTGCCGACAGCGTCGCGAAGCCGGGGCGGGAGCCGAACAGGCAGAAGGCGCCCAAGAGCGCAACGAAGAGCCAGCCGCAACCGGCACCCGAACCGGCAAGCTCGGCACGTGCCGGTGCACTCCCCCGGCTGGTGAAGATCGACAAGGTGACGCTCCAGGGCGGCACGATCAATTTCTCCGACCGGCTCATCAAGCCCAATGTGAGTGCGACCATGACCGAGGTCGGTGGCCGCGTCACCGGCCTCATGTCCGACGCCACCACGCGGGCCGAAGTGGATCTGCGGGGCAAACTCTCGAGCCAGGCTCCGCTCACCATCACCGGCAAGATCAATCCGCTCGCCGGCGATCTGTTCGCAGAAATCAAGGTGAGCTTCATCGACATCGAACTGCCGCAGTTCACGCCCTACTCGGGCAAGTACGCGGGCTACACGATCGAGAAGGGCAAGCTCACGCTCGATCTCACCTACCTGATAGACAAGCGCAAATTGAAGGCCGAGAACAAGATCTTCATCGATCAGTTGACCTTCGGCGAGAAGGTCAAGAGCGCAGAGGCGACCAAGCTGCCGGTGCAGCTCGCGATCGCGCTGTTGAAGGATCGGGACGGGCGCATCAACCTCGACGTGCCGGTCGAGGGTTCGCTCGACGATCCGAAATTCCGCCTGGGCGGGGTGATCTGGCAGGTGATCGTCAACCTGATCACCAAGGCGGTGACCGCACCGTTCGCGCTGCTCGGCTCGCTGCTCGGCGGCGGCGGTGGAGAGCAGTTGTCGTATCTCGAATTCGCCCCCGGTAGCGCGCTGCCCGATGCCGACGCGCAGAAGAAGCTCGATCAGCTCGTCAAGGCGCTGCGCGACCGGCCGCAACTCAGGCTGGAAGCCACCGGGCACGTGGATGCCGAAAAGGATCGCGAGGCGCTGCGCAAAGGCAGCTTCGAGCGCAAGCTGAAGGCGCAGAAGTGGAAGGAGCTGTCGAAGAAGAACCAGGCGCCCCCATCGGTGGACGAAGTCACCGTGGAAGCCGGTGCCGACTACGAGAAGTACCTGGAACTCGCCTACAAGGCGGAGAAATTTCCCAAGCCGCGCAACTTCATCGGCCTGCTCAAGGACCTGCCGGTGCCGGAGATGGAGAAGCTCATGCAGACCAACATCGTCGCCACCGACGACGATCTTCGCAACCTGGCCGTGCAACGGGCGCAGGCCGTGAAGGACGCTTTCCTGAAGGCGGGGGACATCGGCGCGGAGCGCATCTTCCTGGTGGAGGCCAGGACTCTCGCGGCCGAGGCGAAGGACAAACAGAAGGCGAGCCGGGTCGACTTCGTGCTGCGATGACAAACGGGCGGGATCTGGGGGGTGGACGTGCTGCTCCGACTGTTGCGCGATCGCACCCACTCGCATCGAGAGCGAGGTCCATGCGGTCCTGACGCCACGCCGTCCGGACCCGATCGGCTCGACAAAGCACGCCGACTCGCCTGAGGGGCCGGGCGCGCGCGAGTCAAAAACCGGCCGCTATAATGGGGCCGACTTTCGCGGCGTCGGCGAGGCTGTCATGATCGCGCCAGAGCGAGCATCCAATATTCGCCCGACCGGCCCGGGCCAACCGCAATAGGGAGGCAGTCATGACCAAGCAGGAACTGAAAGAGCAGAACGAAGCGCTGCGCAACCTCCTCATGGAGATCCGCGACATGATCGACTCCGAGCTGGAGGCGATGGACGATCTCGAGTCAGAAGACGAGGAAGAAGAAGAAGAGGAAGGCGACTGACGGAGTACCTTGCCGTACCGGTACAGCCGCCACCCCACGGGGTGGCGTTTTCATGACCATCGATGCTTGGTCGGCGAGGCGGCGAACGCGGCGCAGCAGGGGCCGCGCCGTGTGGCTCACGCGTCCGCCTCCTCGATCATCATCGTGACGCGCAGCATCTCGCGTCGGCGTCCGGCCGCGTTCGCCTTGCCGTCGATCCCTATGCTTCGCATGGGGCCCCTCGCCGGGTGGCTCACGCGTCCGCCTCCTCGATCATCATCGTGACGCGCAGCATCTCGCGTCGGCGTCCGGCCGCGTTCGCCTTGCCGTCGATCCCCATGCTTCGCATGGGGCCCCTCGCCGGGTGGCTCACGCGTCCGCCTCCTCGATCATGACTTCCCAATCGGCCGCACAGCGAGCAAACATGAGATCTCGCTGAAATCGGATCGACTGCATGGCCCGTTTCATGGTCCCGTGCGACTCCCTGCCCCCGCCGGCCTCCTGAATTGCTCGACCAAGAGCAACGGACGTGGCCGGGCCCGCATGGCGCGGACTCCGGCCGCTCATGCTCAGGCCGCCTGCCTCAGCCGCTCGATGCGCTGTTCCATCGGCGGGTGGGTAGAGAACAGGGCCATCAGCCCGCTGGGGCGGGCGCTGATGCCCATGGATTGCATGGCCTTGGGCATCTCGCCCGGGTCCAACCCGCCCAGGCGGGCCAGCGCGTCGATCATCGGCTGTTTGCGGCCCATGAGCCGGGCGGCGCCCGCGTCGGCGCGGAACTCACGCTGTCGCGAAAACCAGGCCACGATCAGCGCGGCCACCACACCCAGCAAGATGTCCATCACGATGGTGGTGACGTAGTAGCCCATGCCTGGCCCGTCGTTCTGATTGCGCAACACGACCTTGTCCACGAAGTAGCCGATCACGCGCGACAAGAAGACCACGAAGGTGTTCATCACGCCCTGGATCAGCGCCATGGTGACCATGTCGCCATTGGCCACGTGGGCCACCTCATGGCCGATGACGGCTTCGACCTCGTCTCGCGTCATGGACTCCAGCAGCCCCGTGGACACGGCCACCAGGGCCGAGTTCTTGAACGCGCCGGTGGCGAATGCGTTAGGCGGCCCTTCGTAGATGCCGACCTCCGGCGTCTTCACACCCGCCTGTTTCGCGAAGCGTTCGACGGTGCTCACCAGCCAGGCATGCGTCGGGTCGGGCGAGCCGTTGATCACCCTCAGCTTGGTGGTCCACTTGGCCATGGGCTTGCTGATCAAGAGCGAGATGAATGCGCCGCCGAAGCCCATCACCAACGCAAAGCCCAGCAAGCCGGTCAGGCTCAGGCCATTGGCGCTGAGAAACTGGTGGAGCCCAAGCACGTTCACGGCCAAACCGAGAACCAGCATCACGCCCAGGTTGGTCAGCAAGAACAAAGCAACGCGTTTCATCAGTGATTTCCTCTATCGTTGTCTATCGCGGCCCCCGCCGAGGCACCTGGGACTAGGGTTCAAACCCTTCACGAAAACCCGGCTTGTCGGATGCGCTTCGCCCCGAACGAGCGGGCCAGCTCAGGCCATTGCCGGCGAGGGTCTGCGGCGCTTGATGACGAGGATCAATGCACTCAAGCCGCCTCCCAGCGCCAGCAGCAGCACACCGCCCAGGGCCCAGACCACCCAGATCGCAGGTGCCAACCAGGCAACCAAACTCGGAGCGTGGGTCAAGGCGTACTCGACCCATGGCGTGAAAGTGGACACCATGGCACCCCACTGCTCCGGTGCGCCCGTAGGCAGCCATGCGGCCAGCCATTCGGGCGGGCGCAGTACGCCCACTTGGTTGGCCACCTCCGCCAGTCCGCCGGCTGCCTTCGCGCCGGCAAACCCTGTTCCCCATTGCGCCACCGCATGCAGCGCCCATGCGCCCAAGGACCAAAGGGCCAATAAACAGCCCGTCACCAGCCAAGCTACTCCATGCCACATGCTCTTTCCTTCGCGTCTGCTCAGTCCAACGGTTATCTGCAGGTTCCGCAATCGAACAAACGAGGCCTTCAGTGGTCGATGGTTCGGTTTTTTCGAACGAGTCCGGGTTCCTCCGGCGCTGCAACTCGGGGTGAGAGCGTCGCTTCGTCAGACGAACGGCGTGTGCGCACGGCACGGGCCGAGCACCGCTGCGAGCACGATCCCATCGCGCATTCCCGCCAGACTGCCCACCGGTGAGCGTCGAGCCGGTCGCGCCGAGGCGGGCGCCATGGGCGCCATGGGCGCTGGGCTTCTGGTCGGCGCATTGCGACGTGTCCCGAACTCCGGCACCGGCGCTGGCGAAGCCGACGGCGCGGGCGCCAGCGCGGCTGTCGGTGCCTCCCGCAGTTCTTCGGGCTCGTCGTTGCCAGCCCGCCCGTCCTCCTGCTGCTTCCTGATCCACGGCAGGATGACATTGAAGATGAAGACAGCCGCGAGAACCACGGCAAGGACGATCAGGAGCGTTTCCAGGTTCATTGCACGCCTCCGTTCTAGGCCGCGCGCCGGGGTGCCGGCCGTGCATCGTCGGTGGCCGCAATGGCGTCGCGCATGGCGGTGTCGGCCTGCACGTTCTTCATGCGGTAGTAGTCCATCACGCCTAGGGTGCCCTGCCGGAAGGCCTCGGCCATGGCGCGCGGCACCTCGGCTTCAGCCTCGACGACGCGGGCACGCATCTCCTGCTCCAGTGCCACGGCCATCGCACGGCGCTCCTCGGCCTTGGCCTGGGCGATCTGCTTGTCGGCATTGGCCTGGTCGATCTGCAGCTTGGCGCCGATGTTCTCGCCGACGTCGACATCGGCAATGTCGATGGACAGGATCTCGTAGGCCGTGCCGGCGTCCAGGCCCTTGGAAAGAATGTGCTTGGAAATGTGATCGGGGTTCTCGAGCACACTCTTGTGCGAAACCGCCGAACCTATCGTGCTCACCATGCCCTCGCCGACGCGCGCGATGATCGTTTCCTCGCCCGCGCCGCCGACCAGGCGGTCGATGTTGGTGCGCACTGTGACGCGCGAGACGACGATGAGCTGGATGCCGTCTTTGGCCACCGCCGCGATCTTCGGCGTCTCGATCACCTTGGGCAGCACCGACATCTGCACCGCCTCGAGCACATTGCGCCCGGCAAGGTCGAT
>Ga0163144_10018835_pt1 | contig 13936 bp, 3 predicted proteins | sample OliLak19BULKMAT1_FD_123175 | JGI IMG/M metagenome (GOLD analysis project Ga0163144, IMG submission 123175) | Freshwater microbial mat bacterial communities from Lake Vanda, McMurdo Dry Valleys, Antarctica - Oligotrophic Lake LV.19.BULKMAT1 | ecosystem: Environmental > Aquatic > Freshwater > Lake... | reverse complement strand
CCGATTGATTGGCTCAGTGAAGCGGATGGCCAGGGAGGCGTTAGGGCCGACGTTGGTGGAATTGTTAGCCGGGGCAAAGGACTCGATGGCGGGTGGGAAGGTGTCGGCGCTCAAGCCGATGGTGACGGCCGTCTGGGGCGAACCTTGGACGGGACGGTTATTGATGTCACGCAGGGTGGAGGCGATATTCAATTGGAGGCGGTGGACGATCCCAGCGGCCAATGGTGCGAGGGACGTGACCCGTGCGATGCGATTGCCGTTGGAGAAGGTGATTGGACCAGCGGGAATGGTGAGCCCGGTACCAAGGCTGACAATACTGAAGCTGGTGCCGTTAAAGGTGGCCGGATTCATGGGTTTGGAGAAGGTAGCTTCCCAGACGGTGTTAGTGGGGGGGGCATTGGCACCATTGACCGGAGAGAAGCTGACGACAGTGGGATTGACCAAAGTGAGGTCGGGGGCGATAGTGAAGGATCTCGCAATCGGAGTGACGGAGTTGCCCGAGGTGTCCTGGAGGCCAATGAGGACAAACGCATTGATCAGCGCGCCGGGGAGATAGGAGGCGGGTGGAGTAAACACGATGGTGCGGGTATCGGGTAGGAGTGACAACGAGCCGTTGAGCACCACACCGTTTTGGACAACGATCACATTGCCATTCAAGGTAGCGGGATTGAGCGAGCGGGGCGAGGTGAACGTGATGGCGGCCAGAGTGGTGGGAAGTGCACTCGCGCCGAAGTCGGGACGGATATTAGTGATTGGGAAGCTGCCGCTGAGAGGGAAAGTGGCGGCAGTGAGGTTGGCGACGAAAGGTGCCAGGGGGTTGCCGGACAGGTCGGTGATGCGGTTGCTGGCGGCGGCCTGGACGGTGTCGCCAGAATTGACGGAACCGAAAGGAAGAATGATTTGGAGCCCGTCTGAGGAAAGAGTAGGATTGGCGAAGAGCGAATCGGAACTACGGAAAAGGTTCACATTGGCGTTGCTAACCGTAGAGCTGAGGGCGGGTTTATTGAGGGTGAGGACAACAGTGGCGTTTGGACCAATGTTGGTAGTGCCGTCAGCCGGGGAGATGCTGGTGACCTGGAAGGGTGTGTTGTCGGGGGTGTTGGCAGTAGTGAAGCTGTATTGCGTGCAGGTGACAGCATTGCCGGCGAGGTCGCGGATGGAGAATTCGCAACTAGGCCGAACGTTGATGGATGTATTGGCGAGCATGGGAGTGGCCGGGGTGAAGGTGATGGTGAGGCCATCGGCGGAGAGCGTGCGTGTACCCGCCGAATTGGAGGAACCGCTTGTGAGGACACGCAATGCTTGGATATCCGTCAGGAATAGCGGAGAAATCCGTTCGCTGAAGGTGATGGAGATAGTGGAAGTAGTGGAGACTCCCGTCGCGCCACTGTCGGGATTGCGCGAAACGATGGTGGGGAGGGTGGTGTCGGCGGTGCCGCTGGCAGCAGTAGTGAAGTTGGATACGAAATTGGTTTGGGCGAGGCCGGCCACATTGCGCGCACCGGCAACGGTAACCGTATACGCGGTGGAGGAAGTGAGATTGGGAGAAGGAATGAACGTGACAACGCGGCTGCTGGCGGAAAGTGAGACAGCGCCAGAGGCGGGAGGATTCAACTGGATGGTCGCCGCAGAGATGGAAGCGATGTCTATGTCCTGATCGAAGTTGACATCGATGCGTGTATTCACAGGCAAATTGACGACATTGTTGGCCGGCGTGAAGAAAGTGATCTGAGGCGGAACGGTCGCTTGAGTCAGGCCGGTAGTAAAGGAGGGGTTATTCTGACCGGCATTATTGCCAGCTACGTCGGTCAAAGCGCCGCCGGTCATGATCCGGTAAGAAGTATTAAGATTGAGGTCTTGTGGAAAAACAAGCGCAGCGCTGAGGCGATCCGGCGCAACAACGATGGATTGATTGGGGACTGGAATGAAGGTGTTTTCGTCGCGGAGGAAGAAGTTGGCCGCAGTAAACGTGATCGGATTGACGACGCGGCCAAATACGAGCCGGAGGACGGTATTGACGGGAACATTGGTAGCTAAGTTGGCCGGGGTAGTTAGGGGGGTGGGGCCTTGGCTGGTTACAGTGGTGGTTCCCGTGGTGAAGGTAGTAGTGCCTGGGTTCACCAAGGCTACGCCAGTGGTCGAGCGAAGGTCGGCCGTTGTGAGCACCGAATACTCCGTGCTGGGGCTGAAGTTCACGGATGGAATAAAGGTGAAGATGGTGCGGGTATTGTCGAAAGTGTAAGCTCCGGGCACATCGGCGCCGGCCAATTGAACGCGGAAGCCGGCGGGACGAGTGCTGATATCCATGGTTTTATCGAATTTAGCCATCACGCGCGCATTGAGTGGGTTGCCGGTAAAGCCAGGGCCGGGGCTGACGATCGTGAGCGTCGGGCCGGTATTGTCGGCGGCAAAGCCAGTTGTAAAGGATACAACTAGTTGAAAGGATATAGGAGTACCAGCGGGATTTTTGATACCGGTAGGGCCTGCTAAGGCTCTATAAGTAAAGTTGCGTCCGGCAGGCAAGAGGGCGGAGGGAGTGAGCGTAGCGATGCGACCCGTGGCATCGACGTCGACCGTAGAAGTGATCGTTAGCGAGGTGACGTTATCGGTGAGGAAGAAATTAGTGGTGGTGACAGTGTTGCGGTCTATCGGTTGGGAGAAGACAAGGATGACTTTGGAGTTGAGGGGAACATTGTTGGAATTGCTGAGGGGGCTCTGGGATGTGAAAGTGGGGGCAGTTGGGGTGGTGGAGTTGACGGTGAAGCCGTCGATGACGGTGATGGCGTTGGGATTCTGGATCTGAATGGTACGCGGGCCTAGGGTCGCGCCAGGGCTAATGGTGAGGGCTGCGGTAAAGAAGGTGCCGGTGTTGACCGTAATCGGGCCGAAGGTATTTTCAACAGCGCCGCCGACGGAGATGCCAGGGCCGAAGTTGGCGGTAGTGACGCCGTTCTGGAAGACAGTGAATACGCCGGTGACGCTGACGTTCACATTCTGATTGGGGACACCGACGTTGGGATTAACGATGGAAATGATGGGGACGCCTTGCAGGACCTGGAAGCCTCCAGAGATGATGGCGATTTCAACGCCAGTGGTGAGGATGACATTGCGTGCGCCAAGGCCGGCGCTATTGGCTAACTGGAGCTGCACCGTAGCCTGAGTGGGGCTATTGACAGTGACGGCGCCGGCGGTGATGCCACCGCCGCCGAGGGAGGCTGTAGTGAGGCCTTGCGTGAAATTGGTGAATGCTCCAGTGACGTTGAGGGTGACGGAGGTTCCCTGGGTGGCGCTGTTGGGGCTGAGGGAGAAGATGGTGGGTACACCGGCCTGGACGATGAAGGGATTGCCGAAGGTTGCGACCTGAGCGCCCGTAGTGATGGATACGGTACGATTACCGACGGTCGCGGAGGGCTGGACGGTTATGTTGGCGGTGGCTGAAAAGGGATTGGAGACAACAAGGCTGTTGACGGTGATGTCCGCGCCAAAGTTGGCGATGGAGACGCCGTTGACGAAGCTGGTGAAGAGGGCGTTAATGGCGATGTTGAGAGTTTGACCTTGGGTGGCGGTGGATGGATTGACAGAAGTAAGGGTGGGAAGGCCGGGCTGGATGGTGAATAAATTTAGTCCAGTCGCCGTTTCGCCTCCGGTAATGGCGTTGACAGTGCAGGGGCCGAGGGGCGCCGCATCGGAAATGGTGAGGGTAAAGGAAAGCGAGGTCGGGCTCAGGACGTTGACATTGCCCGCGCTAGCGGAACAAGCACCGAAAGTGACGGTGGTGACGCCAGCGGCGAAATTAGTGTTGGCACCGGTTATGGCGACGTTCGAGACGGTTTGACCCTGGCGGCCGGTGTTGGGGGTGATTGCAGAGATCGAAATGAGGTTCTGGTTAATGGTGAAGGGGCGGTCTAGATTGACGCCGCCGGTAGTGACCCGGAGAGTGCGGCCGCCGGTAGGGGCAGTGGGGCTGATCGACACGTTGAGGGAGAGACTGGTTGGGGTGTTGACAGTAATGCTATTGACAGTGATACCGGTGGGAGACAGGAAGCCTACCGTGGAGGTGTTGTCCCAATTGGTGAACTCACCGGTGACGGCGAGAACCTGATTGGTTGCGCCCTGAGTCAAGTTGTTAGGCAGGAGCGAGAGGATGGTGGGGTTGCCGGCATTGACGGTGAAGACGCCAGGGGCGGAAGTAGCAGTCTGACCGCCAGTTGTAACCGTGATCGTTCGGACCCCTGGGGTGGCAAAAGGTTGGATTAGCAAGTCGCAAGTGAGCTGAGTGTTGGACTGGACGGTGATGTTGGAGACGGTGACACCGGAACCGAAGCTAACGCTGGGGGTGGCGAGGGTGAAGTGGGTATTCGCGCCGGTGACGATCACGCCGGTGACGGTTTGGGTTTGTGTGCCCTGGGTGATGGAGAGCGTCGTAATAGTGGGGTTGCCGCCGGTGTTGACAGCAAAGGTAGAATTAAGAGTTTGCGGGCCAGTGGTCACCGAGAGCGTGCGCGTGCCGAGGTTGGCGACGGGGCTGATGGAGAGATTGGCAGTGAGGCTGGTGGGGGAATTGGGCGTCAGGCTGTTGATGGTGATGCCAGGGATGGGGGTGAAGGCGAGAGTGGAGGTGGCGTCCCAGTTGGTGAATGCGCCAGTGATAATGACGTTGACATTGCTGGCGGTCTGGATGGCGCTACTGGGGGCGACCGAGAGGATGGTCGGGCTGCCGAGGACGACATTAAAGATTGCGCCAGAGGCGGCCTGGCCGCCGGTGGTTACGCTGATGTTACGATTACCGGTGGCGGCGGCGGCGGAAATTGCAATGTCGCAGGTGACTTGGGTATCCGTCTGGACGGTGCAGTTAGAAACGGTGATACCTGAGCCGAAGGAGACGTTGGGTGTGGCCGAGGTGAAGTTCGTGTTGGAGCCGGTAATGACGACGCCGGTGAGGTTGGAGTCCTGAGCGCCAGAGGTGGGCGCGACGCTAACCAGGGTGGCTGTGCCGTTGGTGATGTTGAAGGTGCGGGTGACTTGCTCGCCGCCGGTGGTGACGCGCACGGTGCGCAGGCCGGTGGCGGCGATTGGGTTGATGGCAACGTTATTGAGCGTAATGCTGGTAGGGCTATTTACGGTGACGCTGCCGATGGTGAGGTTGTTGGGCGGCTCGATCGAGACGACGCTCGTGCCGGTGGCCCAGTTGGTGAAATTGCCGGTCAGCGTGATGGAGGGGATTGCCGCGCCTTGGGCACCCGAGGTTGGGCTGAGGCTGGTGAAGGTTGGGGTGCCGAGGATGACAGTGAAGACATTTGTGCCGGTTGCGGACTGGCCGCCGGTGGTTACGATGACATTGCGCGGGCCAGAGGTGGCGGCTTCGACGATGTTGAGCGTGGCGGTGATTTGCGTGTCATTGACGACGACTACGTTTGAGACAGTGATGTTGGAGCCGAAGGAGACTGTGGGGGCGGCGAGGGTGAAGTTGGTATTGAGGCCGGTGATGGTGACATTGATGGCGGATTGGCCTTGAGTGCCGCTGTTGGGGGTGACACTGGATAGGGTGGCATTGCCCATGTTGACAGTGAAGCCCGTGGTGAGAATTTCAGCGCCGGTGGTGACGCGGATGGTGCGGCTTGCGATATTGGCGACGGCGGAAGCTGTGGCGGTGAAGGTAAGGCTGGTGGGGCTTTGCACCTGGACGTTGGAGATCGAGAAGCCGTTGGCCGGGGCATCGACTGTAACCGTTGTAGTGCCATTGACAAAAGTGGTGAACTGGCCGGTGAGGGTGACCGTGGCTACGGTTGCACCCTGGACGGCGGAGGCCGGTGAGAGGCTGGAGATGGAGGGCGCGCCGCCGGACTGGACGGTGAATGCGCCGATAGCTGAATTCACCGTTTCCGGGCCGGTGGTGCAGCTCAAGGTGCGTGTGCCGAGCAAGGCATTGATGGCGATGCCGACGTTGACGCTACCGCTGGTGGCATTGGCGATGGTGGTGCCGTTGACGGTGATGTCGGCGCCGAGAGTACAAACGGTGCCGCCATTGACGAAGGAAGTATTGATGCCGGTGAAGTTGACAGCGAGGTTGGTTGCGCCCTGCGAACCGGTGGAAGGGGTGACGCTTGAGATGGTGAGCGCGCCCTGGTTGACGACGAATGCGCCGGGGGCGGAGTTGGCGATTTCACCGCCAGTGGTGCAGCTAACGGTACGTGAGCCGAGGGGAGTATTGTTGGCGATCTGGAGGCGGGCGGAGAGTGAAGAAGAGTTGATCGGGCTGAACTGGTCGGCGGTGACTCCTTCGCCGAAAGAGCAAGTGGTGCCGGCGGTGAAGTTGGTGTTGACACCGGTGATGGTGGCCGAGGCGATGGTTGTGCCCCGACTGCCGGCTCCCGGGGTGACGCTCGAAATCGAGATCGGGCCTTGGGTGACGGTGAAGGCAGTGGGGAGGGATTCGCCGGTCGAGAGGCTCAGAGTGCGAGCGCCGAGGGAAGTATTGTTCGGGATGACGACGTTGGCGGTGATCTGCGTTGCGGTGGCGGAGAGGACGTTGACAGTGAGCCCGGGACCGAGGCTGGCGGTGGTTGCGCTGGTCCAGTTGGTGTTAACACCGTTGATGATGATGGGTAGTGTCGCGCCTTGTTGGCCTGAGTTGGGAGCGACCGAGGAAATGGAGATTGCGCCGGGGTTGACGGTAAAGGCGCTGAGGAGGGATTCACCGGTGGAGAGAGTGAGCGTGCGCGCGCCGAGAGCGGTATTGTTGGCGATGAGCACGTCGGCGTTGAGCTGGGTGGCGGTAGCGGAGGTGACGGTGACGGTGATGCCTGCGCCGAGGCTTGCGGTAGTGGCATTGGTCCAGTTGGTGTTGACGCCGGTGATGGTGATGGGTACTGTCGCGCCTTGAGCGCCAGCGTTGGGCAAGATCGAGGAGATCGTCAGGGAGCCGGCAGTGACGGTGAAGGCATTGTTTGAAGCTTCACCGGTAGAGAGTGTGAGGTTGCGCAGGCCGAGGGCAGTGTTGTTGGGAATGTTGACGCTGGCGTTGATTTGGGTGGAGGTAGCGGAAGTAACACTTACGGTGATACCCACGCCGAGGCTGACGGTGGTGGCATTGGTCCAGTTGGTATTGACGCCGGAGATGACGACCGGAACGTTTGCGCCTTGTTGGCCGGTGTTGGGGGCGATGCCGGTGATTGAGATTGGGCCTTGAGTGACGGTGAAGGCGTTGTTCAGAGTTTCGCCGGTGGAGATCGTTAGAGTTCTTGCGCCGAGGCTTGTGTTGTTGGGGATCGTTACTGTGGCGTTGATCAGGGTGGCGGTGGCGGAGATGACGTTGACGGTGAGACCGGCACCCAGACTGGCCGTAGTGGAGTTATTCCAGTTGGTGTTGATACCTGAGATGGTGACGGGGACGGTAGCGCCTTGCTGGCCGGTATTGGGCGCGATGGCCGAGATGGAAATCGGGCCCTGGGTGACGGTGAAGGCGTTGGCTAGAAACTCACCGGTGGAGATGGAGAGACCGCGGAGCCCGAGGGTGGTGTCGTTGGGGATGAAGACGCTGGCGCTGATCTGCGTGGCGGTGGCAGAAGTGACATTGACGGTGATGCCTGCGCCGAGGCTGACGGTGGTCGCATTGTTCCAATTGGTGTTGACGCCGGTGATGACGACCGGAACGGTGGCGCCTTGTTGGCCGGTATTAGGCGTGATGGAAGAGACAGACGTGTTGCCCTGATTGACGGTGAAGGCGTTCGGGAGGGTTTCACCGGTGGATAAGGTGAGTGTGCGCGTCCCAAGGGCGGCTCCGTTGGTGATGGTGAGCGTGGCGTTGATCTGGGAGGCAGTGAAGGAGGTGATGTTGGCTGTGATCCCCGAGCCGAGATCGATGGTGGTGGCGACGGTCCAGTTGGTGTTTAAGCCGGTAATGGTGACGGGAATCGAAGCGCCCTGTAGGCCAACGTTGGGCGAGATAGAGGAGATGGAGGGAGTGCCTTGTGTGACGGTGAAGGCGTTGGGGAGAGTTTCTCCGGTGGAGAGGGTGAGGGTGCGTGCGCCGAGGGTTGTGTTGTTGGGGATGGTAATTGTGGCGTTGAGTTGGGTGGCGGTGGCGGAGGTGACATTCACCGTGATGCCGGCACCCAGGCTTGCAGTGGTTGCGTTGGTCCAGTTGGTGTTTACACCGGTGATCGTCACTGGAACATTTGCACCTTGCTGGCTTGAATTGGGGGCGACGCTGGTGATTGACGTGGGGCCCTGGGCTACGGTGAAGGCGCTGGGGAGACTTTCTCCGGTGGATAAGGTGAGGGTCCGCGCGCCTAGCGTTGTGTTGTTAGGGATTGTGATGGTCGCATTGATTTGAGTGGGGGTGGCGGAGGTGACATTCACCGTGATGCCCGCGCCCAGGCTGGCCGTGGTTGCGTTGGTCCAATTGGTGTTGACGCCGGTGATCGTCACGGGAACATTTGCACCTTGCAGGCCGGAGTTGGGGGCGACGCTCGAGATCGAGGTCGTGCCCTGGGTCACGGTGAAGGCACTGGGGAGAGTTTCGCCGGTGGAAAGGGTGAGGGTCCGCGTGCCGAGCGTTGTGTTGTTGGGGATGGTAATTGTGGCGTTGAGTTGGGTGGCGGTGGCGGAGGTGACATTCACCGTGACGCCGGCACCCAGGCTTGCCGTTGTCGCGTTGGTCCAGTTGGTGTTGACACCGGTGATCGTCACTGGAACGCTTGCGCCCTGTTGGCCGGAGTTGGGGGTGAAGCTCGATATCGAGGTTGCGCCCGCATTTACCGTGAAGGCATTGGGGAGAGTTTCGCCAGTGGAGATGGTCAGAGTGCGCGAGCCGAGAGTTGCGCCGTTGTCGATGGTGAGCGTGGCGCTGATTTGAGTTGCGGTGGCGGAGGTGACATTCACCGTGATGCCTGCACCCAGGCTGGCGGTAGTCGCGTTGGTCCAATTGGTGTTGACACCGGTGATCGTCACGGGAACGTTTGCACCTTGCTGGCCGGAGTTGGGGGCGACGCTCGAGATCGAGATCGGGCCTTGGGTAACGGTGAAGGCGTTGGGTAAAGTTTCTCCGGTGGAAAGGGTGAGGGTCCGCGCGCCGAGCGTTGTGTTGTTGGGGATTATGATGGTGGCGTTGAGCTGGGTGGCAGTGGCGGAGGTGACATTCACCGTGATGCCTGCGCCCAGGCTGGCCGTTGTCGCATTGGTCCAATTGGTGTTGACGCCGGTGATCGTCACGGGAACACTTGCGCCTTGCTGACCGCTGTTTGGGGTAACACTGGAGATCGACGTGGAGCCCTGATTGACAGTGAATGCGTTGGTTAGGGATTCGCCGGTGGAGAGGGTAAGGGTGCGACCTCCGGTGGCAGCGCCATTGGTAATGGTGAGAGTGGCGTTGAGTTGGGTGGCGGTGGCTGAGGTGACGCTTGCAGTGATCCCTGAACCGAGATCGATCGTTGTAGCGACAGTCCAGTTGGTGTTTAGACCAGTAATGGTGACCGGGACGACTGCGCCCTGTTGGCCGAAGTTGGGGGCGATGCTGGAGATCGAGGTTGGGCCCTGGGTGACGGTGAAGGCGCTGGGGAGAGTTTCGCCTGTAGAGAGGGTAAGGGTGCGTGCGCCGAGGGTTGTGTTGTTCGGGATGGTGATTGTGGCGTTAAGTTGAGTGGCGGTGGCGGAGGTGACGTTTACGGTGACGCCTGCGCCCAGGCTGGCGGTGGTCGCGTTGGTCCAGTTGGTGTTGACGCCGGTGATGGTGACCGGGAAAGTTGCGCCCTGTTGGCCGGAATTTGGGGCGATGCTGGAGATCGAGATTGGGCCCTGAGTGACGGTGAAAGCGCTGGCCAGCGATTCGCCGGTAGAGAGGGTAAGGGTGCGCGCACCGAGGGTGGTGTTGTTGGGAATGGCGATCGTAGCGTTAAGTTGAGTGGCGGTGGCGGAGGTGACGTTTACGGTGACGCCTGCGCCCAGGCTGGCGGTGGTCGCGTTGGTCCAGTTGGTGTTGACGCCAGTGATGGTAACCGGGACGGTTGCGCCCTGCTGAGCGGAGTTGGGGGCGACGCTCGAGATCGAGATCGGGCCCTGCGTGACGGTGAAGGCGCTGGCGAGCGATTCGCCGGTGGAAAGGGTTAGCGTGCGCGCGCCAAGGCTTGTGTTGTTGGGGATGGTGATTGTGGCGTTAAGTTGCGTGGCGGTGGCGGAGGTGACATTCACCGTGATGCCGGCACCCAGGCTGGCGGTGGTCGCGTTGGTCCAGTTGGTGTTGACGCCAGTGATGGTAACCGGGACGGTTGCGCCCTGCTGGCCATTGCCAGGGGTGATGCTGGAGATAGAAGGAGGTGTGGCGGGAGTAACGGAGAAGAGACCAGCGGCAGAGGCGACCTCAAGCCCGGTGGTGATCGTCAAGGTGCGCGGTCCGGGAGCTGCGGCGGGGTCGATATTGAGGGTGGCATTGAAAGTGGTGCCGTTGAGAATGGATACGTTCGATACCGTAATACCAGCGCCAGCGTTGAGGGAAGATACTCCGTTAGTGAAGCTTGAGTAGCGACCGGTGATCGTGATCGGAATCGATGTGCCAACAGTTCCCGAGGTGGGGACGGAGGAGGTGAGTTGGGCGGATGGATTGACGGTAAGGTTCGAGAAATTAGCGCTTGCCAGATTTAAGGGCGTGGAAGAAAGCCGGACCTGATAGACAGTGGGGCTGGCGAGCGCACCGAGAGAGGCCGGGATGCGGAAACTAACGCGCTTGGTGGAGCCGAAGACATTGGTGACGGCCAACGCGGTGGTGGTTACAGTAGCACCGGGCGAGGGAGGCTGAAGGGAAACCGTGATGTCCAATGGACTCACCAGACCGGCTGGAAAGCCGCTGGCCGTGATCGCAATCGACGCAATGCCTGGGCTTCCAGATGCGGGTGAGAGCGTCGGAGTCAGAGTCAAATTCGTCTGGGCAAACAGATTCGCCGCCGCCAAAGCGGCCAAAAGTGAAACAAGTTTCAAGAGAAAACTCCCTTTGCAATAGTAAGAACAAACCTGGGGACGAGATCGAGGAACTACGTTATGAAAATCTTTTGCGGAGCGCGATCATCAAAGCACCGCTAGCGAGCAGGAAATAAGTTGAAGGCTCTGGAATCTCACCACCGACGACTTCATCTCCATTAATGGTCAAGAGGACGATGAACGGATCGGTTGACGACAGAGAGAAGTCAAGACTCGAACTTGACAACGAATAATTGCGGGAAACGTCTTGCGCGTCCTTTGCAATGAATGGGTTGCCAGGAATTACAACAGAGCCGAAAAAAGAGGATTGGGAAAAGCGGAAGATTGCGTCGGAAGGAAAAACCCATCCGCTGGCGAAGGGATCAAACGTGTTGGTTGGGCCGAAATTTGAGGGGATGACCAGAGCGGAGGACTTCTGATTCAGGACGTCGTCGCAATCCAGATTTGCGTCACAGTAGGTCACAGTGAGGGTGCCGTTGAAGGCCACTTCAGTCAGTACTGGAAAGTCGATATTCGAATTTGAACCGGTCAAATTATTGATCGAGAAGGCAGCTACACCTGGACTACCAGGGACAAACGCAGGATCGAATCCGATGTAGCCAACGTTGAAAGATGCAGCACTCAGGGACGACAATGACAGTATGACAACAGTTAGGTATAATTTGAATTTAATAAACACAATTAACGACTCCATTAACTCTACTTCAGGGTAGGGCTCTATTACGAGCTAAGTGTACAATCGATCTACCTGACCGGCAATAGATTCGTTAATTTGTGAGTACTAGGACTAGCCGAACTCTTTTTATGGATCTATATCGAATTGATAATGGTATGTGCGTGAGTTAAGCTTAATTTAGTTAGGACGGACAAGTTCCGCTTACCCAAAAGATTGGCCGAAGAGCATTGGCCCCTGTCACGGCTAAACAGAAAGTGCCTCCACGATGAGCCCGGAATGGGGTTTGGGTAAGTGTGGCATTGACTTGTGGCGCTCCTCGATTCTTCTTTGAGGAGCATGAGCAGGATCGGCAATGGGCTTGGGGAATAGTGCAGTGTAGTTTCGGAGAGCCAGATTGGAACAACATTCCAGTTGGATTCTGAGAGCCTTCGGGCGCAGCCCATAGCGTCTGATCGAAGCGCCGCCCCACGAGGGCCTCGGCGCGGAATGCGGCATGCTCTGGATTGGAGGCACAGGGCGTTGGTCTTGAGGTGAGTTGGGACTCGCCGGGGATCAGCGCTTGGGCCCGAAAAAGGCGACCGGGCCGATCAGGATGGTGTCCTGATTTATGCTCACAGCCGAGTGATTGATACTTATATTGCGTAGAAGTGGAAGGATGAGGCAAAGGCAATTCGCCTGCGGCCCCATACTTCGGAGTTACACCTGTACTGCGATATTTAGAGCAGTCATTAGGAGATAAATTTGATCCACCTCATATTGTTTGTGTTGAGCTGCCTTAGTGTGGCTGCCCAGAGTTTGCCGACGGTCGCTGTGCTTAGCACTGGGGGCACGATTGCCAGTAAGCATGACCCGGCTAAGGGTGGCTATGTTGTTGCGTTCACAGGTGAGGATTTGCTTGCGAGTGTGCCTGCGATCCGCAAAGTAGCGCAGATTCAGGTTGAGCAGATTTCCAATATCGGAAGCAATGAGATGACTCCCGAGATCTGGATTCGTCTGGCGGGCCGGGTGAACGATTTGCTCTCGAGGCCGGAGATCTCAGGTGTCGTTATTACTCATGGGACCGATACGCTTGAAGAAACCGCTTACTTTCTCGATCCCACGACCGTTAGCTTGAAGCCGGTGATCCTGGTTGGCGCACAGCGACCGGCGTCAGATGCGGATGCCGACGGGCCGAGGAATCTGCTCGATGCGGTTCGAGTGGCGGTTTCGCCAGAGGCCGTGGGTAAGGGAGCGATGGTAATGATGAGTGGGTAAATCAACGCTGCCCGGGATGTGACGAATACGAATACGAATCAGGTTGAGACCTTCCGCAGTCTTGAGTTTGGCGGGCTTGGCGTTGCGGACTCTGAAAAAGTTCGATTCTATCGAGCTCCGCTGCGGCGTCAGACTTTGAAGGTGGGGCCCCAGACACGGCTTGGGCGCGTAGCTATTGTGATGAATTATGCCGGGGCTGATGGGCTTGTCGTCCGCAGCCTGGTTCGCGAAGGGAATGTGCGCGGATTGGTGATTGTCGGGCTAGGGCTTGGTGGCACTCCAGGCTTGATGTTCGATGCGATTGAGGAGGCGCGTGCTCGGGGCATCCCGGTGGTGATCAGCACGCGCGTTCCTTCAGGTCGCGTTTTTCCGATGAGTGCATCCAGGGTGTCGACGCTTGCACTGAAGAAGATTGGCTGCGTGCTAGCAGACAATCTTAGCCCTCAGAAGGCGCGGATCCTGTTGATGCTGGCGCTCGCACAAACTGGCGATAGCGTCGCAATTCAGAAATTCTTCGACAACTGACGCTGTTTGAAGGCCAAGGCGGCGAGGCCGGCGAGACCGAGGGCCCAGGCGGAGGGCTCAGGGATTCCGCTCGGCTGTTCTGCTGCGGTGAGTTCGACGCGGAAGTTGTCCATTGCATCGTTTACTGTCGTGGCAGGACAAAAGGAATTTGCCGGCCCTCCACTGCAAGCCACTCCTATTTGAACCCGGTAGCCAAAGAGTATCGGCGCGCCGCCGGCCGAGAAATTTGGAATCAGGGCAGAGTTCTCAAAGTTAACCCAATTGGAGACGCTGGTGAAATTCCAGATGAGTGGCTGAAACGCCGATCCACCCGGGGTGGCTTGCAGGCTGCTGGAGAGTACTGAGAAGGTTAAGCCAGATTGCAAAATGACCGGCCGCCAAAATACGCTCACCAGTGAAGAGAAGCCGGTGGAACTGAGGTTTTTCACGTCCATCGAGAAATTGATTGTGCCGAGCGGGCCGTCGACCGAGGGGTCCCAGAGGAAATCGCTGCGGAAATTGGCCCGGTTG
>Ga0163144_10018833_pt1 | contig 13936 bp, 15 predicted proteins | sample OliLak19BULKMAT1_FD_123175 | JGI IMG/M metagenome (GOLD analysis project Ga0163144, IMG submission 123175) | Freshwater microbial mat bacterial communities from Lake Vanda, McMurdo Dry Valleys, Antarctica - Oligotrophic Lake LV.19.BULKMAT1 | ecosystem: Environmental > Aquatic > Freshwater >... | reverse complement strand
CGACCGCGAGGACATCATGGTCGTCTGCGGCGTCGTCATCCCCGCCCAAGACTATGATTTTCTTTATCAAAATGGCGCCGCCGCCATCTTCGGCCCCGGCACCGTCATCCCGGACTCCGCGAGGAAGATCCTCAAGCTGCTGCTAGAGCAGATCGATGACTAAGAATCATTTTCCATCGCCACCTCATGAACACTGGAGACCGTGTATCGCCCCTTCCTCAATCAAAACGGAATGTCCATACCATCGTCGTCGTCGTCGATGGTATGCACCACTTTTTTTGGCACCACCTTTTTTCCGCCGACTTTGGCGATGCGGACGAGGATGGCTGAGTTGGTCCTTCTCATTTCGAACAAATCAATGGCCTCAAGCAGATCGACGAGTTTCTTGAAGCCATAGGTGCGGTGGTCGATCGGGCTTTCGTTGTTGATGCGGTTGGTGATGTTGGAGAGGTTCGCCCAGCCTTCCTCATCGGCGGAGGCACTCACGGCGTTGCGGAGGGTCTTGATGAGCTTGGCGTTATTCTTGAGGTTGTGGCCGGTCTGAAGATCGGTGTCGGGATTGACCAGGCCGGGTTTCTGTTTGGTGGCCAATTTGGCTTTCGCTGCTTTCGGTTCCTCCAGGTAGATGAAACGCGTGCAGGCGGCGATGAAGGGCACCGGCGTCTTTTGTTCGCCAAAACCGAAGACCTCCTTCCCATCCGCACGAAGCCGCTGGATCAGCGGGGTGAAATCGCTGTCCGACGAGACGAGGCAGAAGGTGCTGAGTTTTTTGGTGTAAAGCAGGTCCATCGCATCGATCACCAGCGCCATGTCCGTGGCGTTTTTTCCTTTGATCAGATCAAAAGACTGCATCGGTTGGATCGAGTTCTCATGTAGCACCTTGATCCAGCCAGCGAGATCGGCCTTGGTCCAGTTTCCATAGGCACGGCGGATATTAACCACGCCGTGAGCGGCCAGTTCGGAGAGGATGAATTCGATTTTTCCGGCAGGCGCGTTGTCGGCGTCGATGAGCAGGGCAATGCTGTTGGCGTGGTTGGATGTCATGTTGCTGATCGTTGGTTTGGATTGTTCAGATTTCATGGCCGGAAACAAGCCGGGTTTGTCTAGCGGCCCCCGATTTCATTGACGCCGCCCCGGGCTTGACCTTCCAAAGCGATAGGAAAATGAGTGGCACCTGCTGCCCGGCCTCATCACCGAGCTTGAGAATTCCCGAAGCAGTGGTTTCTTGTCCCATGAAATTCCGCATTCTCGCATTGCTTCTTCCGCTCGTATCCATCGCCATGGCTGCCGAACCAAGCACCCTTGAGCACCACCGCTGGAACCACCGCCTACTGGTGATTCCCACACCCACACCCGCCATCGAGGCCGCGTTGACAAAACATCAGGAACGCCTGAAAGAACGCCATGTCATCACGATCAGGCTTATTCCTGGCGCGCAGTCAGCCATCGATAAGCAAATCGCCGGGCGCTTCCAACTCACCGCCAGCAGCAAGGAAATCCTGCTCATCGGCAAGGATGGCCGCACCACCACGCGCTGGCCGATCAGCGAATTCACCTTCGAAAAACTTTTCCAACGCATCGACACCATGCCCATGCGCCAACGCGAAATGCGGAACCAATCACAAAGCCAGGCATCGCAATGAAGTTGGTTTGAACACCCGCTGTGCATCGTATTCGACACCGGCAAAATACCGGATCGCAGCGGTATGCGCCCCCAGTGGCTCAAACGGCTGGGTGCATCAGGAGCTGGAGTTGATGGTGAAAAGGAAGTTCGCTGTTCCCCTGCGTCCTCGGCAAGCATCCCGGACTGGTTGCCGGATGGACCGGAAAATGACCTGAAATTTGCGTATCGCATGAGGTCCGGAGTTTCGCTTGAATCCCACGAACTCGAAATGACACCAGCCAAACGCCGCAAGCTGACACCTGATGATTACGAACGTGGAGTCCTAACAGCGAATGTGAGCATTCTATCGCGGGCGATCACATTGGTGGAAAGCAACCGTCCCGAGCACGAGGCGCTCGCGCAGGACTTGCTAACGCGATTGCTGCCGAAAACAGGAAACTCGATCCGGGTGGGCATCACTGGAGTCCCTGGCGCGGGCAAGAGCACGTTCATCGAATTGTTAGGCTGCCAACTCTGTGAAATGGGACATCACGTTGCCGTGCTCGCAGTCGATCCGAGCAGCAGCGTGACCGGTGGCAGCATCCTCGGTGACAAGACCCGCATGCAGAATCTCGTGCGCGAAAAAAATGCCTACATCCGCCCTTCGCCTTCAGGTGGCTCCTTAGGTGGCGTGGGCCGCAAAAGTCGCGAGACGATGCTGCTCTGCGAGGCAGCCGGCTACGATGTGATCTTGGTCGAAACCGTGGGCGTCGGACAAAGTGAAATCACCGTGCGCTCGATGGTGGATTTTTTCCTGTTGATCATGATCCCCGGCGCCGGTGATGAACTCCAAGGCATGAAAAAGGGTGTCATCGAAATTGCCGATCTGCTCGCCGTTAACAAAGCCGATGGCGATGGTGTTACCCGCGCAAGACATGCCTGCACCGACTACAGCCGCATCCTTCACATCCTCCAACCCGCGACTCCTGGTTGGAAAACCCGCTGCGTCACCTGCTCAGCGCGGATTCCTGAAACCGTCACCGCCATTTGGGAAACCATTCAAAAGTTCGTCTCCACCACCCGCGAATCCGGAACCTTCCAAGCCCGCCGACAGCACCAGGCGACCAAGTGGATGCACGCCTTGATCCAGGACGAACTTCAACAGCGCTTTTTCCGCGATCCAAAGGTCCGACAACTTCTCCCCGAGATCGAAAAATGCGTCGCCAACCAAACACTCCCCGTCGTCACGGCCGTTCGGAAAATTCTGGAAACCTTCCACAAGCGTGACCCCTGATCAGCAATTCATGCGCGGCACTTGAGCTGAAATGAAGCGCACCCCCCCAGGAAATTTGATATGTTCCCACCATTCTAACACAAAGCCTTATGCAACCTGTCACCTTCAACAACACCGTCCTCCGGGACGGCCACCAATCCTTGGCCGCCACCCGCATGACCACCGCACAAATGTTGCCTGCCGCGTCCATCTTGGACGAAATGGGCTTCAGCGGCCTCGAAACCTGGGGTGGTGCTACCATTGATGCCTGCCTGCGCTACCTCAATGAAAACCCCTTCGACCGCCTCCGCGCCCTCAAGAAGGCGGCTCCCAAGACCCCTCAAATCATGCTGCTGCGGGGCCAGAACATCGTGCAATACACCAGCTTCCCCGATGATATCGTCGAGGCCTTCATCCGCGCGGACGCAGCCGCCGGGCAAGACGTGTTCCGCATTTTCGACGCGCTCAATGACATCCGCAATCTCACCACCGCGATCAAAACCGTCCAAGATTGTAAAAAACACGCACGCGGCGAAATCTGCTTCACCACCAGCCCCGTCCACACCATCGAAGCATTTGTCAAAATGGGGATCGAGTTTGGAAAACTTGGCTGCGACTCCATCGGCATCAAAGACATGTCAGGCATCATCACGCCACGCATCGCCTATGACCTGGTCAAGGAGTTGAAAAGCAAGGTCGGCCTGCCCGTCACCCTTCACACCCACGACACCGCCGGCCTCGGAGCTTCCGCCTACCTCGCAGCGATCGATGCCGGCGTGGATGCCGTGGAGACATCCATCGCCCCCTTCGCCAACGGCACCGGCCAACCGGACACCGTGCGAATGCTCGCGTTGTTAGAAGGGCACCCGCGCCGCCCGGACTATGACCCCGCCAAGCTGCAGGAACTCCGCCTGCATTTCGAGGAAGTCTATCAGCAACTCTCCAGGTTCACCAGCCCTGCCAATGAACGGGTGGACTCGGACATCCTCGTCTTCCAAGTCCCCGGAGGGATGCTTTCAAACTTCCGCAACCAACTCGCAGAACAAGGCATGGCCGACAAGTTCGATGAAGTGGTCCGTGAAATCCCCGTCGTCCGCGAAGCGCTCGGCTGGATTCCACTGGTCACCCCCACCTCTCAGATCGTCGGAACCCAAGCCATGATGAACATCAAGTTCGGTCGTTGGAAAATGATCTGCCAGCCCGCGCAAGATATCGCCCTTGGAAAATATGGCAAAGCCCCAGGCCCCATCGATCCGCAAATCCTCGCACTTGTCGAAAAACAAACGGGTAAAAAAGCCATCACCGAACGCCCTGCCGATTTGCTAACACCCGGCCTCGAAGCCATCCGCAAGCAATGCGCCGGGAAAGACCTGCCCACCGACGATGAAACCGCCGTCCTCTACGCCATGTTTCCCCAACAAGTCGAAGCGCTCATCAAGGGCACCCCGGCAGCGGAGGCGAAACCCGCCTCCCTGCCGCCACCACCTAACACCCGTGTCAGCGGCAGTCAGAAAATCGTGCTCAGCATCGACGGCAAAAAGCATGACGTGCTGGTGGAAAAGCTGACTCAATAACAAAAATCCAGCGAGAAACTACCCTTCCAGACAAGCCGTGCCGAAAACGGTGAAGCCGGTGGATTGCTCGACTTGGATGTCCAGAATCTGGCCAGTCAGGCGGGCGGGATCCCCATCGAAAATCACGATTTTATTCTGCACCGTACGGCCAGTTAGACGCGCTGCGTTGTTTTTGGACGGGCCTTCGCAGAGCACTTGCTGGCGGGTGCCGACCAGTGCTGCGTTGCTGGCGATGGCGAGCCGATCCACCACGGCCAGGAGGCGTTGGGTCCGGTCTTCTTTGACCGACTCTTCAATCTGCCCGTCCATCTCCGCAGCAGGAGTGTTCCTGCGCTTGGAATAACGGAAGACGAAAGCGTTGTCGAAACGAAGCCTCTCGACCGTGTCGATGGTCGCCTGGAAATCAGCCTCAGTCTCACCGGGGAAGCCGACGATGATGTCAGTCGTGATCGCGACGCCGGGGCGGGCGGCTTTCATTTTCTCACAGATCTCTACGAATTTCGCGTTCTTATATGGGCGGCGCATTTCCCGCAGAATCCGGTCCGAACCACTCTGCATCGGAAAATGGATGTGGGAACAGAGCTTTGGTAAATACGTGAAAGCCGCCACGAGGTCATCCCGGTATCCGATCGGGTGTGGCGAAGTAAAACGGATGCGTTCGATGCCAGGCACCTCATGCACCGCTTCCAGCAACTGGACAAAGGGCGACTTGCCATCGACTTTTGGAAACTCGGTACGACCGTAGAGATTGACGATTTGGCCTAACAGCGTGACCTCTTTCACCCCATGGGCTGCCAGATGGCGGATCTCACCGACGACTTCAGAAATCGGCCGACCTCGTTCTTTCCCCCGCGTGTCGGGAACGATGCAGAACGAACAACGCATGTTGCAACCTTGCATGATTGAGACAAAGGCGGATGCCTCATGCTTCTTGGGAACGTGGTCGCGGATGGTGTTCTGCGAACCTTCTTCCTCGGCGGTGTCACAAACGCTGGTGCCGCGCAGCGAAAAGGCGGGGTCATCCATGCGGGCCTCCAGCCGCCGCCGGAGGATGGTATCGACGTATTCAAAAACCTTGTGGTATTTCTGCGTGCCGACGACCACGTCGAGCTTGGGCAGGGATTGAAAAAGCTCTTCGCCGCGTGACTGCGCCATGCACCCCATGAAACCGTAAACCACATGCTTGCGATCACGCCCCTTGTGGATCAAATTACCCATTTTTCCAAGGGCCTTCTGCTCCGCTTGATCACGGACCGAACAGGTGTTGATGAGCACGGCATCCGCCTCATTTTCATCGGTCGTGACCGTATAACCGCCTTCGCTGAACATCCTTACGACTTGTTCAGAGTCGCGCTCGTTCATCTGGCAGCCGTAGGTTTTGACAAAGACCTTGGGCATTTTCGAAAAAGAATCGTGATTCTCAAACGAGCGTCAGGCGCTCGTCGGAATCGATTTTTGCAGTGAGTTCGGGCCAACCGTTCGGGACCTGCATGTTGAAGCAGTGGAGGTAAACGGTGAAAAGCTTGGGATCGAAAATATCCACCAGGCGATCAACCGTCGTGCTGAGACGCTCCGCATCGAGCTTCTTGGGAAGATCTCCAACGACCGAGCCTTTGCCATCATGCGGGATGCCCATGCCATCGCAGAACATCGCAAGCAGGGATTGCTGGCCAGCCATCAGATAGGCCTGGAGAAGGTGTTCGCCGATGGTGTCACACGCATTGATTTTCAATGTTTTGTGAATCCATGCATATTGTTCGAGCATGGACTTCTTCTCGATAAAAACGGGTCGAAGTTTGCGGTTGGTGGCAAGGGTGGCGACGGCGGACTTGTAAACATTCCGGTCATTGGCACGAAACCAATCAAGGATTTGAGTCACAAGGGCGGGGTCAACGGCTGAGTAGAGTTCGTGGGCTTTCACGGTAGGAAATTTTAAAGCGGGGGGGAAGTCAATGCGGTCATCGGCCCCATGGCAAGGGTAGAGACGCGAAAAGGATACGCCACGGAATTTGGCTTCCCGCTTGCAGAAGGATCCGCCAATCTCAGGCGAAATGAATGAGAAACCACAACTCGTCGTCGATGATCCATGGCTGGAACCTCATCAGGGTGCCATCGAGCGGCGGATGAAACAATTTTCAGAAACACTTGCAGCCATCGAAAATGAGTCCAAAACGCTCGCCGCCTATGCCACCGGTCACAAATTCGTGGGCATTCATTTCCACCCCCCCACCCAGCAATGGACAATCCGCGAGTGGGCACCCGCTGCGCAGGCCGTCTCGCTGATCGGTGACTTCAACAACTGGGATCGCGAGACTCACCCGCTTGCTTCGTCGGATAATGGTGTCTGGGCACTGCAACTTCCCGCCGATACACTCGCCCATGGGCAAAAAATCAAACTTCACATCGTGGGCGCCGACGGCTCACGGCGGGACCGCATCCCCGCTTGTATCCGCAGGGCCGTGCAAGACCCGACAACCCATGACTACTGCGGCCAAATTTGGAACACTCCGCAGCCCTATGTTTGGAAACACGAATTTGATCCTGCTACGATCCTCTCACCGTTGATTTACGAATCCCACGTCGGCATGGCCGGCGAGGAACCCCGCGTCCACACCTACCGGGAGTTCGCCGATGCGGTTTTACCCCGTGTCGTCCGGGCTGGCTATAACACCGTCCAACTCATGGCGGTGCAGGAACATCCCTACTATGGCTCCTTTGGCTATCACGTTTCCTCTTTCTTCGCACCCTGTTCACGCTTCGGCACCCCGGAGGATTTGAAATACCTCATCGACACCGCCCACGGTCTCGGTCTGGCAGTTCTGCTCGATGTGGTCCACTCACACGCGGTCAAAAACATCGCCGAGGGACTCAACAATTTCGACGGTTCCGGTCACCAATACTTTCACGATGGCCCGCTTGGCGATCACCCGGGCTGGGACTCCAAATGCTTCGACTACGGCCGACCCGAGGTCCGCCAGTTTCTTCTATCAAACGTCCGTTATTGGCTCGAAGAATTCCGCTTTGACGGCTTTCGCTTCGATGGCGTCACCTCCATGCTCTACCACTCCCGGGGCAACAAATCCTTCGGAAACTACGACGACTACTTCGGCAGCGATGCGGATGACTCGGCGATTCTCTATCTGAAACTCGCCTCCACGCTCATTCAAGAACTCAAACCCGGTGCCATCGCCATCGCCGAAGACATGTCTGGAATGCCCGGCCTCTGCCGCCCGGTCCGGGATGGCGGCCTCGGCTTTTCCTTCCGCCTTGCCATGGGCATCCCCGACTACTGGATCAAGCTGCTCAAGCACAGCCGCGACGAGGATTGGGAAATCGGCGAGCTATGGAGCATTCTCGCGAACCGCCGCTTCGGTGAGGCCACCATCGCTTATGCCGAGAGCCACGACCAAGCACTGGTCGGGGACAAGACTCTCGCGTTCTGGCTGATGGATAAGGAAATGTACTGGCACATGGCCAAGCCCGATCCGCATCCCGCCGTCGAGCGCGGCATCGCCCTGCACAAACTCATCCGCCTCGTCACGCTCGTGCTCGGTGGAGAAGGTTGGCTCAATTTCATGGGCAACGAGTTCGGCCACCCTGAGTGGTTGGACTTCCCGCGTGAAGGCAATGGTTGGTCCTATCACTACTGCCGCCGCCAATGGTCACTGGTGGACAACCCGGATTTGAAATACAGCTGGCTCGCCGAGTTTGATCGACAGCTCATGACATTCGCCACCCAAACGCAACTCCTCACCACCCCACCCGCACAACTCCTCCATCTCGATCACGATCAAAAAATCATCATCGCAGAGCGGGCGAACCTGATTTTCATCTTCAACTTCTCCGTGGCAAATTCCAACTTCGGATACCCCGTGCAGGTTCCCGGAATGGAAACTCGAAACCTCGTCCTGGATACCGATCAACCCGACACCGGCGGCCATGGGCGAGTCGATCACTCCTTCAACTACCCCGTGGATCAAAATTCAATCATGAAGATCTATACCCCATCACGGACCGGACTTGTTTACTCAAAGAAATTCTAACAAAGATCCATCATGCCCACCTTCATTGTAAATGCCGACTACGAGGAAAAAGACAGCGACCCCATCCAGCTCGACCCCGGCGATGAAGTCACCGTAGGCGTGGCAGACCACGCGTGGCCAGGCTGGGTCTGGGCGACCGACCGCAATGGCAACGACGGCTACATCCCCGAGGAAATCCTCGAACCGTTAGGCGAGGGACGCTTCGCCGCAATGACTCCCTACGATCCCACCGTGCTCACCATCAAGCGCGGCGACCGCATCGAGTCTCTCCGCCGGATCCACGGCTGGCACTGGTGCCGCAACGAGCGCGGCGAAGAAGGCTGGGTCGGCGGGTATCTGCTCAGGCCAGCTTGAACTTCACCCGATGAGCGAATTTAACAATCCCGTCATTAACGCTGCGGTCCACTCGATCAAAGGCAACTTGGAGTCGCAGTTGTCTGCCGCAACGCACTTGGAGTCTGCCGAAGGCGTCGCCCCAGTTCTGTAGGGAGAATTCCTTTTCCGGGGCAAGCACGACGTCGGAGCGTCTGAGAATCCGGGCGGAGGGAGGTGGTCATTTGCAACGTGACTCACAGAAACACGATGCTCCAGATGGTGAGTGGGGCCTTCCGGGTGCCGCCGGTGGCGAAGATGACGGATTTGAAAATCGCCATTACCGGTGGAAATGATTATCGGCAAGACCTGGTAAAATTTGCTTGCCATTGGAATGGGCCGGTAATCCAATCCGCGCCAGCGGCAGACTTGCAATTGGTTCTCATAGTGCGGTATGCATGATGGTTCTTCAATCATTCATCGATGAACTAAACCAACGATAATACTTAATGGATAGGACAGAGCAAACGGGAATTGGAAAGTATCTATTTCATTCATCTCACAAAATGTCACTGGGAAGAATCTTCTTCCCCTCATGCATCGCACTGGTCGCAAGCATCATCATCTACTATCTTTGGCGGATTGATGCCACGATTACGGGGGAGAATCGCCTTGTTGAGAATTGCCAAGTCTCTCTCCTAGGCCTTGCTTCACTCATTCATTTCATCAGGAGTGGCGGTGTGCTGGGTAGCCCTCTTGCTAAAATTTGCCATCGCGTCTTGGGGCTTCTTTGCGTTTCGCTGATTGTGAGAGAAGTGGATATCCATCGACTGGGCGATTCCTCAATTTGGACGAGCATTGAGCGGGCAATCCGTGTTGTTGTCGTCGCGGCCTGGTTGCCACTTGTCGCCGGCGTTTACCGCAATCTGCGGCCCCTCTGGAACGACAAGGCAAAGATCGTCATGAGCCCTTGTGCCTGGCTGATGGGGGCGGGTGTTATTTTCTACATGCTCTCTTTTTTCTTCGATAAGTCAATTGTCCCTATCTCATCGGGTCCCAGTCAGCTTTGTGAGCAACTGCTGCAACTTACCGCAACAATTTGTTATTTCTCAGCTGCGTTGGATTCGTGCGGCTACCCTTCCGAGAACGAGTCTCTTGGAGTCATTTCTGCACGCTAGGATTATTGCTAGGAATTTGCTTTTTGCGGGAGGCTCCTGAACTACCAATGGCCAATACCGGAGGGCGGGAAAATGGTGGTTGCGGTGGGCCCGGGCGGGGATTTCAAAATGGGTGAGATCATGATTCGGGTGGCTTGGATGATCGGGATCGTTCTGCCTGTCGGACGAACTTTTTCCAGAATGGCGGTGGTGGAGTTATGGCGTGAGGAACGCCCGGTAAAACCGCTTGGGACCGGTGGCCAGCGTGGCGTGGTGCTGGTAAGTCCAAGGGCTGGAGATGGGAGTATCCGAGGCGAACGTTTTCCAACTCCCGGGCAGCAAGGTCGTGCTGGTTTGCAAAGTCAGCAGCATGAACGGCGTGGTCCGAAGGACGAGGGTCACGGTCCCGTTGGTGGCCCGGTTGATGGAGGTGACCACAGGTGGGGTGGCCGTAATCTGGCTACCGCTCACATCGCCATTGAAGGTCACTCCGGCGACGGACGCCAAGGCTCTGCCGTCCATCGCGCTGCTGGTATTCATTGTGATGGATTGATTCGCAAGGATCGTCCCCTTGAAGACCGAGAAGGTGCCGATGACAGCCGAGGTGCCGACCTGCCAGAAGATATTCCGTGCCTGTGCGCCACCCGCAAGGATAACGTGAACGGTGGTTCCCACTTGGAGGTCGGCCGCGATTTGGAAAATCCAGACATCATCCGGACCGCCGGTGAGGGTGAGGTCGGAACCGGTGATCAACGCAGTGCTTGTGAACTTATAGAGGCCGGCGGCAAGGTTGAGGCCGCCGAGATTTCCAGCTCCCGGATTGAGGAACGGACCGGTGGGAATGGGCGATCGCCCGGCGGCGTCGTTGAAGGCCGTGGTTAGATCACCCATCGCTTCCAACAGAATTTCCGGCGAGATAACCGAACCCGCAGGACCCGCTGCATCCACCGAGTAGATCGTACCATTCACCTGGGCATCAGTCACGCCGATGGCGGAGCCGGAGATCGGACTCGCACCAACATCCCCATTGACGAGGCCGCCACCCGTACTGGTGACCGCCGCTCCGGCGAGAATCGTGAAAGGAGCGGCCGCTCCCAGATAAACTGGATCCGGGCCAGCTGCAAACACGCTGGTCTGCGTGGCTAGGACCGCCAGGGCTACGACGAAACCCTCGAATGTTGGCTTCATTGCGGTGGCCGGTTGGATGATTCGATCAGTGATTAGGCGTCTAACTTGTATTGTGGTGTGTGTGTTCATGCTATTTCTCATTGTGTTGGCTGTCAGAATGGGATCTTTGCTGATTGATTCGATCCGATGAATGGGGTAAAACCCTGCAAAAGCCACGAAGAGTTCATTTTCAACGACATGTGACGGGAATAAAACTCATTCGGGCACTCCAAGAATCCTCAATCAGCAATTCTCTTCACAACAGCTCCCATTTTTCCGCCCTCCAGTCCGGCCCAACGGCTGTTTCAGGGGGGGGCACCCAAAAATCAAATACTAGCAGTAAAATCCACGGAGGGTGATTTTTTAAGCTCAAGCTTGTGGGTGAGGAGAATTGCTTCAGTCTGCACTGCCAATGTCTGGGAACGACCGCGACGAAACACTCAAGGATCGGACGGTGCCGCTGCATGAACTGCCGCAACGGAAAGCGCCGAGGGCTTTCGGTGGGTATAGAGCTGCGCGGCGAACTCGGGCGCGGCGGAGCACGTGCTGCGGTTCCGCGCGGAAGCGAAAATGGCGGCGGGTCCGCAAAATCCGAAGATAAAGGTTTTGTCCGACACCGTGTTTGTTAGGATTGACCCACTCGGCAGGATGGCCGTTCGAGACGAGCTTGCGGTTGTGTTCGTCCTCTGGGGGCATGGTTGGAAGGCTTTCGGAACTCATGGAGTGGATCGGGGTCCTGAAGTGCTTGCCAACAGGTCGCTCGCGCGAGTGGAATCCTAACGCGAAATTGAAACATTTTCACACTCTCAACTTCCCACCTGAGGTGAGCTAGATTCTTGGACCGAAAAGCACCAGAATCCGTCCATGAATCCCAGCAAACCAAGAAAGCAATATACACCCGAGTTCAAGGCCCAAGCCATTGAGCTGCTAGCCCTCGGCAGGCCAGTCACCGAACTTGCCGAAGAACTCTGCGTCAGTGCCAATCTCCTCTACTCCTGGAAAAGCAGCTCGCAGGGCACGCGGATCGGGAGCGAAGGCGGGCGAGCCGTAGGCGAGAACGCCGCAGCGGACGATCCGCGTGCCCTGCGACGCGAAATCGCCCTCCTCCGCCAAGAGAATGAGATTTTAAAAAAAGCCGCGGTCATCCTTGGCACCAAAACCCAGCAGAATTACGGGCGATGATCGAGGATATCCATCAACAAACAGGCCACGGCATCCGGCCCATCTGCCAGGTTCTCGGGGTCCCACGCAGCAGCTACTATCACGCCTCCAAGCCGACTCCCTGCCAAAGCGAGGACATCGCACTCGGCGAGGTCATCGAAGCGATTTTCAAGCGTCATCGCCGCCGCTACGGCTATCGCAGAATCCACTCGGATCTATCAGACCAAGGCATCGTCTGCGCCGCTGCCCGAGTCCGCCGGATCATGGAAGAACGGGGGCTGCGTGCCATCCAGCTCAAGACCTACGTGCCAAAAACCAGTGACGGAAGGGCCGACAAACCCTCGCCAAACCTCCTGCTGGATAAGCCCCTTCCAGAGCAATCCAACAAGGTCTGGGCCGGGGACATCACCTACAGTATGCCGGTAGTGCCTGAAGAAGTGGACGCGCGGTGCAGCCATTTGCGGAGGGGTTGGTATTGGGGTAGTCAGGAGTTCGCCGGGAAACTGCTCAAGCTCTCGGAAAAGCTCATCAAACAAAAGACGAGATCGTCGCGGGCTTACCGGAAGACACCCCAGGTGAGAGCACACGGAGAAGAACAGGCGGAGCGTTGGCTGAAGGAAGGACTGTTGGCATCAGGCCTTGTGCAGAATGAATTGCCAGCATTGAAGGGATCCGACCCGAGAAAACTGGCCTTGGCGGAGCTGTTTTGGAGACAGACCACGGTTTCCCAGGAATGGATCGCTGCGAAACTATCGATGGGCAGTGCGGCGAATGTCAGTCAGCAGTTGCGGCGCAAGAAACACGAAAAGGCAAAAGCCAAGTTGCCTCCGAAGCTGCAGGACTTCCTAGCCGAAGCATGGGAGAGCGGATCTTGACGGAAAATTTGTCAAATTTTGCACACTGACTCCATTTTACTCTGACCCCATTTCCCCCGGCGGGGAACGTCCACTTCTCCTGGCGCATCATGCGATGTTGCCTCCGTCGGCAGTGCGGTCCTTCATGTGCAGGGATTGGGTCACGCTGCAAAAGATCAACAAACTGCGATCTCCGGCACCTTTCGACTTCAGGCAAGACTGCCCTCATTCCCGTAACCCCTCTCTCCGCAATCGCCGCAGATTTGACCTCATAGCTGAGGCAGCCACCCCGAGGCTGATGCCACCGTAAAGAAGCAGCACAAAGAGCACCCCAGCGCCGAACTCGGCGTTCGGTCCTTTGATCCCGAACAGGGAGGCTGCGATCAGCACGGCGAGGTTGATGTTCTTCATGCTCGACTCGATGCCAAGCGCCACGGCATCGCGATCCGAAAAGCCCAGCAGATGGCGCGATCCCCTGAGGGCAATGATCTGGATGACGAGGCAGTAGAGGAAGATCAAGAGGGGAATCCGGAGGGAGTAGCGGCGAAAGTCCAGGCTTCCGCTGCCCATCGAACCCACCACCAGAATGGCCAGCACCAGGAGGCTGGCGCGCACCACCCACTTCGAGCAGAGGTGCGCCTTTTTCTCCTCCATGAAACGTGCCACGATCATGCCGATGAAGAGTGGCAGCAGCAGGAAAACAAAGATCTCGCGCATGATGACGCCCACGGGCATTCCGATCTCAGGAGGCAAAAAGTCGCCGGCGAACAAGCGGAGGATCAGCGGTGCCGT
>Ga0163144_10018826_pt1 | contig 13939 bp, 14 predicted proteins | sample OliLak19BULKMAT1_FD_123175 | JGI IMG/M metagenome (GOLD analysis project Ga0163144, IMG submission 123175) | Freshwater microbial mat bacterial communities from Lake Vanda, McMurdo Dry Valleys, Antarctica - Oligotrophic Lake LV.19.BULKMAT1 | ecosystem: Environmental > Aquatic > Freshwater >... | reverse complement strand
CGGCCAACCCCCCGTTCGAGTCCAGCCAAAAAAAGAACTTTTTTTCTGTTGCGTTCGGGGGGAGGGGGGAACGACTCTCCAGTCAACGGCAGCCCCATGGTGGGGCTACCTGAGTAGTAACCTTTGGTTTTTTCCGAGCTCATAGAAACAGGCGTCATGCTACGCGATCCCCGAGCGTGCCGGAATTCTAATCGTCACCGTCAGCCGCGTGCCCCGGCCCTCGGTGGAATGCAACTGAGCCTCGCCTCCCAGCAACCGCGCGCGCTCCTTGATCCCGGGCAAACCGAGGCCGCCTTTCGCCTGCGCTCCAGGCCTTGGCAAGGCGGCGGAGGGAAGACCGCGTCCATTGTCGAAGATGGAGAGTTGCAAGGTGGAGCCTTTCCGTTTGAGTTCCAGCGTGACCGCCGTGGCGGCTGCGTGTTTCACGACATTGTTCAGCGCCTCCTGGACGATGCGATAAAGACTCACCTCCCCCTCGGGCGAGAGCAAACCATCCACCGCGTCCACGCTTTGTTCGAGCTTCAATCCGGAACTTTGCGCCACTTCCTCGGCCAGCCAACCGATGGCGCTGGTGAGTCCGGCGTGATCGAGTTCCGCCGGTCGCAAGGCGTGCGTGATGGCGCGGACTTCGGCAATCGCTCGGGTGGCTCCGTCCACAATTTCTCCCAATTGCGCGGCGAGGGCGGACGGGACATCGCTCATTTTAAGGCCGGTGGCGGCGCGGTTTTTAATGACCTGCAAATTCTGTCCGAGACTGTCGTGGAGTTCTCCGGCAATCCGCTTGCGTTCCTCCTCTTGGGATTGCAACAGGCGTTGGGCGAATATCGCCTGCGTCCGGCGCCGTCGTTCCGCGATGAACCCGCGCCACAAACCCCAGGCGGCCAGTCCAGTGACCAGCGCGAGCCCGCCGTAGAGCCAGGTCTGCTTGTAGGGATAGCGATACTACCAGAGTTGAAAATTCTTGGGCGCAAGGTTCGGCGCGGGACCCGCCAGCGCCGCCAGCAGGTTGGTTGGGCGGCTCAACTCCTTGCGATAGAGTTGGAGCGGATAGACCGGTGTCAACTGCTCCGCCAGCCGCAATCGCGCATGTTCCGAGCCCCTCGGCGAGGCTATGTAGAAGGCCTTGACCGGATTCCAGGCCAGCCACTCGCCATCGGGAAAAATCGCGCGCTGAAACAGAATCTCCCCGGTCTCGACATTCGCGTGGACCACCATCTCATCCCGTTGAGCAAAGGCCAGCACCGGGCGCTGCGGGTGAAACGCCACGGGGAGGTAATGGGAAGTAACGTTCGTGAACCGGCGCAATTCACTGCCGGTGGCAACATCCCACACCGCAACCGTGTAGTCGGCGGACGCTGTGGCGAGCCAGCGGCCATCGGCGCTCAGCGCGAGCGACTGAACCGGGCGCGAATGAGCGATCCATTCGCGCGTCGTGGCCAGCGTCTCCGCATCGAGGAGACGCACTCTGCCATTGGCCATGCCGGCGATCACCGTCGAAGCGTCGGGCGTGAAAGCCAGTTTTTCCGTCAAAACGTCGTTGGTGAGCGTGTGCAGACACTCAGCCTTTCTGGAATCCCAAAGCTTCACGGTCCCGTCCAAGCCGGCGCTCACCAGCCGATCGATGCCTGAAGCGAACGCCAACGCCTGGACGCTGGTGGTGTGTCCCTGGAGCGCGCGGAGGGGCCGGTCGAAGTGCGATTGCCAGATTTTAATTGAGTGATCGAGGCTGGCGCTCCCCCACGGGCCGCTGGCCGACGCGATTTCTCTTTTCGTTCCTCCGCAGGCGATCGCCCCCATGGCGTCGGCGCGATCAAAGAAGGGATGGAACGCCGAGATCGTCCCGTGACCCATGTCCCAAACCCGCATCAGGCGATCCGCACCGCCCGAAAAGAGCCAGGCGTTGTTCCGGCTGAACTCCAGCGCCAGCACGGCCCCCTCGTGCCCGCGCAGCTGGTAACGGAAGCTCCCGTTGCGCGCATCCCAAACCCTCACCACTCCGTCCACGCTGCCCACCGCCTCGAATGCTCCGTCGGCACTGAAGGCGATGCTCGTGATCGGAGCGTCCGGCAGGCGCGCGGGAAAGATGCGGCGGATCTTCCCGGTGCGCGCGTCCCACAGACGCACGGTGGCGTCCCCCGAAGCCGAGGCGAGTTCCCGGCCATCCGGACTGAAGCGAATCTGCATCATCCCGTCCTGATGACCGCGCATCTCGGCCAGCGTCGCACCCGAATTGACCGCGAACACGGTATTCACCCATTGACCGGACATCGCCAGGAAGCGACCATCGGGACTCAAGTCCACCATGGTGGCACCGGACTTTTCACTTCTGTGAACGGCTCGCAGCCAGCGCCCGGACGGCAGTTCCCAGAGATTCCCCAATCCCTCCGCGCCGGCCGAGGCGAGCAGCCGTCCATCGCTGGAAATTGAAATGTTTTGAATTGAATTGGTGTGGTTGATGGCCAAGTCAGGGTTGCCGGTCAGCGCATCCCAAAACTGAATCACCGGCGCTGTATTCTCACGCGACGCCGTGACCACCGACCGACCGTCAGGAGTAAACAACACGTCGGCGATGCGTCCCTTGATTGGCAAAGAGAGAGTCACCGCTCCAGTTGCCGTGTCCCAAACGCTCACCGATCCATCATAAGTCGCCGCCGTTACCCGCTGGCTGTCGGGACTGAACGCCACGCGCCTCGCCCAGTTTCCCAAATGATTGGTGAAATAACGCAACAACCGTCCTTCGCGATAATCCCACAGCTTCACGCTTCCATCCGTGCTCGACGACGCGAGAAATTTTCCATCCGGACTGACTGTCACGTCCATGATCCGTTCCGGATGGCCGGGCAAAGTGAGGAGTAAACCCGAACTCCGAAGTTCAAACCGCTAATCTTCGCTAATGGCCGCTAATCGGAAGGGCTTGGGGAGGAAGAAACCGTGACCGGTTTTGTGCGGCTGGCGCAACTGCAAGCCTCTGTTATCAGCGTGGATTAGCGTCTATTAGCGGTTCAAAATCGGTTTTCAGGGTAAATCCCCCGAGGCGCGATCCCACAGGCGGATCGTATGACTTTCACCGCAAGCCGCAACGACCCGCCCATCCGGACTGTAGGCTGTGGACGCCACTTCGATTTCCGCCCCCCGCTGCACTACGATCTGCGACGGAGCCCCTGCCGCAGACGCAGCCACCGCGAGCAAGGTGGCGATCAATGAACCGATCCCCCGCAATTGTCCGATCAACCGGCAAAAAAACATTCTGGAAAGATTCTTAGCCGACGCATTTGGATGAGTCGAGCGACCAGTTGAGGGGACAGCCGTGTCGTGCTTTTATTGGATTGATTTATCTGCGGTTGCGGGCTTATTGAAATCATGACGGCCGCAGACTTATCCAGTCACAAAGGCGAGACCCATCGTCTCTGGACCTACGACGAGATGGTTGCGGAACTCCCTGAGACCAACCTGCCGGTCGAACTCTGGAATGGAGAAATCGTTATGTCGCCCGCACCGCATCCAGATCATCAGCGAATTGTCCGCAACTTTTTCAGAAAATTGGATCAGTTGGTTCAACCGGGCCAAATCCGGGAAATTCTGTTTAGTCCTGTGGATGTGGTTTTGACGCCGCGCCGTGTCGTGCAGCCTGACGTTTTGTTTATCGCCAAAGCTCGGAGAGACATCATCGGTAGCTACGCTGCTGGCGCGCCTGATCTGGTCATGGAAGTCATTTCCTCCGGAAGTTGGCAACGCGATCGTATCGAAAAGAAAGCTCTCTATGAACAGGCAGGCGTGCAGGAATATTGGATCATTGATCCAGACGCACAGGCGATAGAAGTTTTCGCGCTCGTTAAAGGCGTCTATCAACTTCACTCCAAAGCGGCGGGCAAAGCGTTCGCTGAATCCAATCTGCTCGCAGGCTTCAAGACGACCTTCACGGAATTAATGACCTGACGCCGACTGTCGTGGGCTGGTCGCTCAGATTGCTTTGACCGAAAGAATTCCCGAATCCATTCCCCGATTTTTCCCCCTTTTATCCTGGCCAATCCGTGCTACTCTTCACCGGCCAAGATTATTAACGATTGAAAGCACTCATCTCGAACAACAAAGCCACCGAGCGGGTTTTCCTTATTGGCCTCGAACTCAAGTCGCGCACCGCCTTCGATCTCCGCGATTCCATGGACGAACTCAACGAGCTGGCCACCAGCGCCGGTGCCGCAGTCGTCGGCGACGGCACGCAGAAATTGGAAACCCCGGTCGCGGCCACCTTTATTGGCAGCGGCAAGGCGAAGGAATTCGCGGACGATTGCCGCGCGCAGGATGTCGATACCGTGATTTTCGACGACGAGCTTTCTCCCGCGCAAAGTCGCAATCTTGAGGAGGTTTTCGGCTGCAAGATTCTCGACCGCACTTCGTTGATTCTCGATATCTTCGCGCAACGCGCGCGGACCAAAGAAGGCAAGCTGCAAATTGAACTCGCGCAGCTCCAGCATTTGCTCCCGCGTCTGACCCGGTTCTGGAGCCACTTGTCCCGGCAAAAGGGTGGCATCGGCATGCGCGGTGACGGTGAAACGCAGTTGGAAACCGATCGTCGCCGGGTCCAGGATCGCATCTCGAAGATCTCGGGAGAATTGGAAATTGTCCGTCGCCAGCGCGGCACGCAGCGCAACGGACGACAACGCAAGCTGTGGCCGCTCGCTTCCATTGTCGGATATACCAACGCGGGAAAATCGACGTTGCTCAACGCCCTCACCGGCTCGGCGGTTTTCGCGGAGGAAAAAATGTTTGCCACGCTTGATCCCACGACGCGCCGGCTACGGCTCCCGACGAACCAGAATGTTTTGCTGACTGACACGGTGGGTTTCATCCGCAAGCTGCCGCACGGCCTGGTCGAGGCGTTCAAAGCGACCCTCGAAGAGGTGGTCGAGGCGGACCTGCTCCTGCACGTCATTGATTTGAGCCATCCGCAGGCCGAGGAACAAATTGTGGCGGTGAACGCAGTGCTGGAAGAGATCGGCGCGGCGGGCAAGCCGACGATCATGATTTTCAACAAGACGGATCGATTCGAGAAAGACGATTTGCCGAACAGATTTTACGAACGTTTTCCGCATGCGGTGGGAATTTCGGCAAAAACGGGCGCGGGCATTCCGGCGTTGCTTTCGGAGATCGGGTCGCAACTCCGGCCCATCCGCGAGTTTGTGGAGCTGGACGTGCCGCATGACAATTCGGCCCTGATCGCCCGCCTGCATGAGGTGGCGCAGGTGATCGAGAGAAATTACGAGGGCGGCAGCGCAAAATTCAAGGCGCGCATTCCGCCGCATTTCCATGCCGAGTTTGCGCCGTTCATTGTGCAGGAATTGCAAAGGGTTTAAGATCTTTCACCACCAAGACACCAAGGTGCCGGGAAAAATTTTCCTTGGTGTCTTTGTGTCTTGGTGGTTAAACCTCGGGGGTGAGCGGCATTCGTATCAAGGACCAGTTGGCCAGCGACCGGCCGCGCGAACGGCTGGCGGCAAAAGGCTCGGACGCTCTGGGAACCGGGGAACTCATCGCCATTCTCCTGCGGACCGGACTCAAGGGGATGAATGCGGTCGATGTTGGAAATTATCTCGTCCTGCAATATGACAATTCCCTGCAAGCGTTAGCGAAAGCGTCGGTGGATGATCTGTGCAAGATCCCTGGAATCGGCCGCGACAAAGCGGTAACGCTCATCGCGGCCTTCGCTCTGGCTAAACGCATGGCAGGCGAACTGCACGGTGAATCTCCTTTGTTGGACAATCCCCAGGCCATTGCCGATTATTTGCGAGAGGGAAATCGCGGTTACAACGTGGAAAAGTTCCAGATTCTTCTCTTGAACACACGACGGAGGTTGATTCGACTGGCGACCGTCGCCGACGGAACGCTCGATACTGTTTTGGTTCATCCCAGGGATGTTTTCCGGGCAGCCATCGCCGGCAACGCATCGGCCATCGTCCTGTTGCACAATCATCCCAGCGGCGACCCGACTCCGTCCGAGGCCGACATTAAAGTGACACGCGACTTGATTCGGGCGGGACAACTTCTCAAGATAGAGGTGCTCGATCACGTGATTCTGGGGCAAAAAACCCGCGAGCGCCAAAAAGATTACGCGTCGCTCCGCGAACTGGGCTATTTTTATTCGTGACATGATTCATCCGTCCGCTGTCGTCCATCCCAAAGCGCAAATCGATCCGAGCGCCGAGGTGCAGCCTTTCGCCGTGATCGATCAACAGGTGACACTGGGCGCAAATTGCATTGTCGGCCCGCACGTCCACCTGACCGGCCACACGACGATTGGCGCGGGAAACATTTTCCACGCGGGCTGCGTGTTCGGCGACGCGCCGCAGGATCTGAAATATAAAGGCGAGCCGACGCGCCTGCGGATTGGTGACCAGAATGTCTTTCGCGAACATGTCACCGTCCACCGCTCGGCCAAAGTCGGCGAAGACACCGTGATCGGCTCCAAAAATTTTCTCATGGCGAACAGTCACGTTGGCCATAATTGCCGGCTCGGCGACCACATCGTCATCGCCAATGGCGCGCTGCTGGGCGGGCATGTGACGGTGGATGACCGCGTTTTCATCTCGGGAAATTGTCTGGTTCATCAATTCGTCCGGATCGGCACGCTGGCGCTCATGCAGGGCGGTTCGGGCATCAGCAAGGATTTGCCCCCGTTTACAATCGCTCGCGGAGACAATGGAATTTGCGGGCTGAATATCATTGGGTTGCGCCGGGCCGACTTCACGGCTGAACAACGGCTGGAATTGAAGAAACTTTATCGCGCGCTGTTTCGGAGCGGAAAAAAATTCAGCGCGGCCATCGCCGAGATGAAAGGCGAATTCACCAGCGACGTTGCCCGGGTAATGTTGGATTTTATTTCCGCCAGCAAACGCGGCCTGTGCGCCGATGTGGGCCAGGCCGACGACGAAGCCGCCATTGACTAATTTTCCCCGCTTCACTATTAACCATTAACCAAGTCAGATTCTCAAACCAAGAAAGCCAAATTTTATGCCTCCTAAATCCACAGATAAAACTTCCTCCGCCGTCGAAACAAAAACAGCCGATGCCGCCAAGGTGTCCGCCACGCGCCAGCGCGATCTCGACGCCGCCATCTCCACCATCACCAAGAGCTACGGCGACGGCGCGATCATGCGCTTGGGCGACGCGCACGCCGCCAAGAAAATCGACGTGATCCCGACCGGGGCGCTGGCGGTGGACCTGGCGTTGGGCGTAGGCGGATTGCCGCGCGGGCGAGTGGTGGAAATTTACGGGCCGGAATCGTCCGGCAAAACGACCTTGATGCTGCACGTCATTGCCAACGCGCAAAAAGCGGGCGGGCTGGCGGCGTTCATCGATGCCGAGCACGCGCTCGATCCTGGTTACGCCAAAAAACTGGGTGTCAACCTCGATGAACTTCTGGTGTCGCAACCGGACAGCGGCGAAGAGGCCCTGACGATTTGCGAGACGCTGGCCCGATCAAATGCGCTGGATGTGATCGTGATCGATTCAGTGGCCGCGCTCGTGCCGAAAGCCGAACTCGAAGGAGAAATGGGCATGGCGACGATGGGTATGCAGGCCCGTTTGATGAGCCAGGCCTTGCGCAAACTCACCGCCGTTTTGAGCAAGTCGAAAACGACCTGCATTTTCACGAACCAGTTGCGCGAAAAGGTCGGCGTGATGTTTGGCAGCCCGGAAACGACGCCGGGCGGCAAGGCACTGAAATTTTACGCCAGCGTTCGCATCGACATCCGCCGCAAAGAAACTTTGAAAGACGCCGCGGGGGTGGCGACCGGCAACCATGTCAAAGTGAAAATCGTGAAGAACAAAGTCGCGCCGCCATTCGCGGAGGCGGAGTTCGACATCATTTACAATCACGGCATCAACAAAGAAGGCAGTATTCTCGAGGTGGGAATCGCACACGGTGTCGTTGATAAAAAAGGGGCGTGGCTGCAATTTGAGGGCGACCTGATCGGGCAGGGAAAAGAAGCCGCGCAAAAAGCGCTTGCGGAAAAACCAGAACTCGCGAAGAAAATTGTTGAGGCAATTATGGTCAAGCGGAATGTGGCGGCGGCCACTTAACATTTATCAAGCGGGTTTACGCGCTTCGTAATGGCATACTATCTCAGCAAAGAACGGGACGAAGACTGTTTTGGCTCATACCGACGCTATCAGCAGTATCTTCGCGAGAATCAACAAAGATTTCCGTCCGGAGCATTTACGCTGGCTACGGCCGAGTGGTGGCAGAATGCACGAGATCACAAGTGTCCGCACGATGCATGGCTAGAAAACATCAAGATTTCAGAGCCAGCCAGTGGGGAGCGGAGGGAGCAGCGTCACACAACGATTCAAGTCCGATTGTTGGGCGCTTATCACGATGGTTTTATTGAATTGTCATATGCACAGGTGTTTCGGTACTCGCTTGGCGCTCCGTCTTCGGTGCGAGGGCAGGGTGATTGGCTTTATGACGAATTTACACTGTCATCTTCTGGCAACATTATTCACGAGATTGAATGGGCGGGTTTTCACCACGATGATGGCGCGCGTTGGATTATTGAAGCGTCAGATATTGAGTTTCGATGGATACCAAATGACGTTGTATAAAAGTGCGGAGCCAATTTTCGAGACCGGGTTTGGCTCAACAAAAATTCACGTTTTCGAAACTGCGTCATTGAGCATTTCACATTGTTTCGGGTGACTTAAATTGAAGGAAATCTATACCCAAAAAACAAATTAGCGTGCTGGCAAATTCGATGAAAAACGAGAACCGGTACGTCGCGGAATTTGAAGTTAATGGCGCGTTGACGCCCTCTTTTGAAAGGCATAGATTTGGCGCATGGACACGGTCGAATTTCTCACCGAGTTGAGCGGCAAACCTGTTTTGCCGATTCCGCAAGAGATCGCGGCGAAACTTCCCAAACCCGGCCCCGCACGAGTGATTGTTCTGACGGGCGACGCGGATGAAACCGAATGGCGCAAGGCCGCCTACGAACAATTCATGCGCGAAGATGCGCCGGAAGATTCGGTTTACGACAACTGCTTCTGATGGAGCGCGGCTGTGTCGTCCTCGACCAGCCGCAGCGCGCGTGAAAATTCGAGACTCATCTGTTTATCACGATGCGCCGAACGCTGCGAAGCGCTGCCAAGGAACCAAATGGAATTATGTCAGGAACTCTAACCAGATCGGAGCGCCGGTTTGCAACCGGCTTAAAGCATGACACACCAGAATGGGCTGGAAAAAACAATCTGCGCGCGGCAATCAATTAAGCGCAAAGCCGGTTGCAAACCGGCGCTCCGATCCTTTCGGCTTGTAACGCAGATGCAATTGCAAAACCGTCACCGGGGAAAATTATGTGCATCAAACAAATTTGCGTGCTGGCAAATTCGGTTAAGAACAGAAACCGATGCGTGGCGGGTTTTGAAGTTAAGAAGAAGTCTGATGGAGAAACAGAATGGGGTTCGTGGATTCGTCCGATCAGCCCGCATGACAATGGCGCGGTCAATTTCAATGAGCGACGCCTGTTGAATCGCCGGGACAGCCAGGAACCGCAGATTCTGGATGTCATCGAAATCTCTCTCAAGCAACACGAAGCCGATCCGATTCAGCCGGAGAACTGGCTGGTCGATTCCTCGAGGGGTTGGAGGTGGCTCGGAACGATTCCGTGGAATGAAATTGCCACGCGCGAAGAACGTCCGGTCGATCTGTGGTTGGAGAATCGCAAATGCCCCGAGCGAGTGTCCACCGGCTACTTGCGGCGTCAGCCCAATGTGCAATCGCTCTATTGGATTCGCCCGCAGAAGATTCACGTTGAAGCCCACACCGAATACCTCCGCGCCGAAGGCCGAAACAAACGAGTGCGGCGCGTTCTCTTTACCTACAACTGGCTCAATTACGCTTTGCCGCTGACCGATCCCGAAATTGAGGCGCATTATTTCCCTAATTTTCCAGGCGACAAGGAGGGCGTGCGCCGCATCGATCTCGCGGCGGGAAACAATTGCCTGATGTGTGTCAGTTGCACACCGGTTTTTAACGGCTTCCATTACAAAGTCGTCGCGACGATATTGGAGGCGCCCGAATGAACGCGAACGATGCAAAACCGCTTTTCACGATTGGCCATTCCAACATGGAGGCGGCCGCGTTTGTTGGGTTGTTGCGCCAACATGGTGTGCAAACGGTGGCGGATGTCCGCTCGTCGCCCTACAGCCAATACACGCCGCAGTTTAATCGCGAGATCTTGCAGGCGACGCTCAAACAAGCTGGGGTTCGCTACGTTTTTCTGGGCGATGAACTCGGCGCGCGGCGCGCGGAACGCGAGTGTTACGAAAACGGGCAGGCGGTTTATGAACGCATCGCGCAAACGCCTTTGTTCAAAAGCGGCCTGGAACGGTTGCTGAGCGGCGCGCAAAAATTTCGCATCGCCTTGATGTGCGCGGAAAAGGATCCGCTCACCTGTCATCGGACAATTTTGATTTGCCGCAATTTGAAAAAACGTGCTGCCGAGTCGCACTCGGCGGAAACCTGCGCGCCGATTGAAATTCAACACATCCATTCCGACGGCCATCTGGAAAGCCACGCCGAGGCGGAGACGCGCTTGTTGCAAACCTTGAAACTGCCGCCCGAGGATCTTTTCAAAACGCCGTCGGAAATTTTGAACGAAGCCTACGCGCTGCAAGGCAGAAAAATTGCCTACGCCGAGGAGGGCGACGGCAGCGAGGCGATACCCGCGATATGATTCGTGCGCAAACGACATCCGGGTCGAGGGAGCTTCTGGTGAACCGGAGCGCGGACATTCTTGTCCGCCTGGCGTCAGACTTGCGGGGGCGACGCGGACAGAAATGTCCGCGCTCCGGTCCGGCTGGGCGGGCGGCAAATTGCCCAAGCCACTGAGCGCCGCATGAAAACGATCCAACTGTTCACCATCGGTTTCACGAAGAAAAATGCGGAGGAGTTTTTTGGGAAGATGATGGACGCGGGAGTCAGGCGCGTGGTCGATGTGCGTTTGAATAACACCTCGCAGTTGGCCGGTTTCGCCAAGAAAGAGGATTTGATTTATTTCCTGAAGAAGATTGGCGGGATCGATTACGTCCACCTGCCCGAACTCGCCCCCACCCAGGAAATGCTCGATGAATATAAGAAGAACAAGGGTGATTGGTCGATTTATGAATCCAGGTTTCTCGAACTGATTGCGCAGCGGGCGATCGAAAAAACCGTCCCGCCGGAAATCCTGGAATACGGCTGCTTGCTGTGCAGCGAAGACAAGCCGCATCAGTGTCATCGTCGGCTCGTGGCGGAATACCTTTCCGGGAAATGGAGGAACATCGAGACGCGGCATTTGGTTTGAAGACCCGGTTGATTTTCTCCGGGACGCGAGACTTTCCCGATCTTTCTGAAAAATTATCCTGTCCATCCTGTGTCTCCCTGTTCAATTCTGCTTCCACAAAATGAGCGAGCAATTGATGGCCCGGGATCTGCGCAAGAGTTTTGGCGAGGTTCTCGCCGTTCAGGGAGTGAGTCTGCACGTCAACCGCGGGGAGGTCGTCGGGTTGCTGGGCCCCAACGCCGCCGGCAAAACCACCACGCTGCGAATGCTGGCCGGAATCCTGACCCCGGACGCCGGGCAGGTGTTGGTCAATGGGGTCGATCTGCGCGAACAAACCCGTGAAGCCAAGCGCCGCATGGGCTTTCTTTCCGGCGATACGCAACTCTATCAGCGGCTCACCCCGCGCGAAGTGTTGCAATACTTTGGCCGCCTTTATGAAGTCGATGAAGCAAGGTTGCCCGCCCGAATCGAACGTCTCATCGAGGATCTGGAAATGGCCTCCTTCGCGGATCGGCCGTGTCGAACTCTTTCCTCGGGCCAGAAGCAGCGGGCCAATCTTGCCCGCGCATTTCTCCACGAACCGGACGTGTTGATCCTGGACGAGCCAACCTCCGCCCTCGACGTGGTGAGTGGACGATTCATCACCGAGGCCATCCGGCGCGAGCGGGCTGCGGGCCGGGCGATTCTGTTTTCCACGCATATCATGAGCGAGGCGGAATATTTGTGCGACAGGATTTACCTCGTGCATGAAGGGCGCATCGCGGATCACGGGACGTTGCCGGAATTGCTCGCCCGCTCCGGGTGCGGCAATTTGACGGACACTTTTTTCCATCACCTGAGCGCGGCGCCTTCTCCAGCAAGCCCCGGCCAAAGCTAATTCATCGCATGCGACCGCACATCATCTGGACCATTTTCCGCAAAGAGATCACCGAGGCGTTGCGGGATCGTGTGACGCTCGCGGTCGTGATTCTCCTGCCGCTCCTCTTGTATCCCCTGGTCTTTATGGGCATGGCGAAGATTCAGAAATCCGAGGAATCGACAGCGGAGAAACGTATTTCTCGCATCGCCATCTGGGGCGACGCCCCCGCGCGAGTTCTGGAATGGCTTCAGCGCACCAACATTTTCACAGTCGAACCCGGCCTCGAATGGAGGAATCAAACACTCGCCGGAGGTTTGGAGGAAGCAAGTCCGACGAATTCTGCGCCCGACAGCGCCGCCACCTCCACGAATGAAACGGACCACGCAATGTTAGCCGCAGCCGCGCGTGATCTCGTCGCCAGCCAGAAAGCGGATGCCGTGCTGGTGGTGAGACCGGGCTTCGCGGACGCGCTGGAGCAACATGGTTTGGCCAAGGTGACAATTTTTTACGATTCCGTCCGGCCAGCGTCGCAACAAGCGCGTGACCGGTTGGCGGACGAGCTCTCGAACCTCCGGGGCGAATTGGTCGCGGAACGGGAGCGCGACCACGCTCTGCTCGCAGGTTTTGCCAGGGCGCTGGAAACCCGCAGCGAGGATCTCGCGTCGCGACAGCGCAAGGTCAACCAGATTTTAGGAAACGTACTGCCGTTGTTATTGATCGTTCTATCCGCGATGGGCGCCCTGTACGCGGCGATCGACCTGACGGCGGGGGAGAAAGATCGAATGACAATGCAAACGCTGCTGTGCGCGCCAGTCTCGAGCATTGAAATCGTCGCCGGAAAGTTTTTTACGATCTGGGTTGTCAGCCTCGTGGCAGCGCTGGCCAACGCCGCCAGTTTGAGCCTGACGATGGGCCGGCTCGCTTCGGCCATTGGAGGGTTAAGCCTGTCCCCGATGATCATTCTGCTCGTATTGCCTTGTTTGCTGCTGGTCACCTGCACCATTGCAGCAACCTTTCTCGCGGTCGCTGTTCTGGCGCGGGATGCAAAGGACGCCGGGCACTTTCTGAGCGCGGCCTTCATGATCGTGGTCATGCCGATGGCGGTGACGCTCGCCCCAGGAATCGAGTTGAATGCGGTTACCTCGTTTTTACCGATGATCAACATCGCCTTGCTCATCAAGATGCTGTTTTTGGGGGAAGCAAAGATTGAACTGGTGTTTCTGGCACTGGTGGCGGCGACGGCCTATGCCGCGCTCGCGTTGCTCTTCGCGGCGCGCGTGTTCAGCCGGGAGCAGATTCTCCTCGGTGGCAAAGGGGGGCTGCGCTCGATATTTCTTTTTCAGCGGCGGCCAAACGAATTCCCGTCGCCTGGCGGGGCGTTGGTTCTTTTCGTTGTGGTGCTGGTCAGCCTTTTTTACGTGAGCATGGCCTCGGAACGGCTGGAACCGATTCCAGCCATCCTAGTGAGCCTGTATGGCGGGATTCTGTTGCCCGGGATCGCGTGGACGTTGCTCAAGCGCTTTCCCCTTCGCGAAACGTTCGCCCTGCGTGCCCCGCATTGGCGCAGCGTGTTGGGCTCGGTGCTGATCGGCGCCACCGGGGCCATCGGTGTGGGTGGCCTCGCCCTGCGCCTGATGCCCCCGCCTGACACCTTGATGGAAGGGATGCAGAAGTTGCTGTTGCTCGGCGATCCTCCCGCCCCGCTTTGGTTGGCGTTGCTGGTCCTGGCAATATCTCCCGCCCTCTGCGAGGAACTGATCTT
>Ga0163144_10018825_pt1 | contig 13939 bp, 9 predicted proteins | sample OliLak19BULKMAT1_FD_123175 | JGI IMG/M metagenome (GOLD analysis project Ga0163144, IMG submission 123175) | Freshwater microbial mat bacterial communities from Lake Vanda, McMurdo Dry Valleys, Antarctica - Oligotrophic Lake LV.19.BULKMAT1 | ecosystem: Environmental > Aquatic > Freshwater > Lake... | reverse complement strand
GTCGACGACATTCGAGCGGTCCGTGAATCATATGGATTTGCCGCAAATTCCAGGGTTTCAAGTGAGCGCGCCAGTATTGCTCTCAATGACAGCTTGAAAGGGCTGGGGCGAGCCCTGACCTACAGCACGAACCGCTCGGTCGGCATTTGACCGTTGCTGTTTTGGTTGGCCGCATGATGATGGCCCATGGCCGACTTGCCGATCACGCTCATCATAAAGTGCGTGCCCAGTTCCCATTCGCCGCAGGTGCGTTCGACCGCGTCGAGGAACTGTTCGACCTGTTGGCTGGTGATCGTCAGCGGCGGCTGTATCCGCAGCACGCGCGGATTCGAGCGAGCCACTTGCGTGTAGATGCCGTACTCTTCCAAGAGCACCTGCATGGCGTAGACGGCCGGAATGTTCACAATCAGCTCGTCGAGCTTCGGAATTAGAAAGGGCGTCATGCCGGTCTCGTCCACGGCTTTCCAGGCCGCAGCGATCGACTCGGGCAGCGGTTTGAACTCTAGGCCCAACAGCAACCCCTCGCCGCGGACCTCGCGGAGCACGTCGCACTCTTTGCACAGCCGGGCCAGGCCCTGCTTCAGCTCGCGGCCGCGGGCGGCGGCGTTTTCGGCCAATTGATCGTCGACAATCGTGCGAATGGCGGCCAGGCCCGCGGCGCACGCCAGGCTGCCACCGCCGAAAGTGCTGGTGTGCAACGCGAAGGATTCAATCGAGCCGTAGGCCTTGTGCCACAGGTCGCGTCGTGCGATCATCGCGCCGATCGGCATCATCCCGCCGCCCAAACTCTTGGCCAGCGTCATCACGTCGGGCTCGACGCCCTCGCGGTCCACGGCGAACATGCTGCCCGTACGGCCCATGCCGGTTTGCACTTCGTCGACGATCAGCAGCGTTCCGCTGGCGCGGCAGGCGTCTTGCGCGGCACGCAGATAGTCCTGCGGTGGCACGACCATGCCCGCCTCGCCCTGAATCGGTTCGACGATGAAGGCCGCGTAGCGCCGCGTGGAAAGTGCCCGCTCCAACATTTCCAGATTGCCGTAAGGCACCGCATCGCAGCCGGGCACGAGCGGTCCAAAAGCCTTTTGATAGTCGGGATTGCCCGTCACCGAGAGCGCGCCCAGCGATTTGCCGTGGAACGAGCGTTCGCAGTGCAGCAGGCCTTGCCGGCCCGTGCTCTTGCGAGCGAGCTTCAACGCGGCCTCGACCGCTTCGGTTCCACTGTTGCAGAAGAAAACCATGTCGAGCCCCGCCGGCGCGACGGCCACCAGCTCTTCGGCCAGGTTGGCCGCGTAGGGGTTGACGGCCGACTGTGCGAAGCCGGGTGCTTGCTGGGTCAGGGCGTCGCTGATGGCCGAAACAACCGCCGGATGATTGTGCCCCAGGTTCATCGAGCCGAAGCCGCCGACGAAGTCCATGTACTCGCGGCCGGCCGCGTCCCACAGGCTAATGCCTTCGCCGCGAACAAAGGTTTTGACGATGCCGTCCTTGCCGCCCATGGCCATGAGCACGGGATTCAGGTAGCGGGCGTGCAGATTGGCCGCGCGGGGCGCCAGCTCTTGCACGCTGGGCACCAGCGATTGCGTCAATCCGCCCGTGGGGTTTTGTACGTTCTGACGACCGCGCCGCACGGCGGCTCGGCGATCGCTCGTGGCCTTCTGGAAGCGCGACAGGGCCTGATCGTCGAGCGGCAGGCCGAAGGAATAGAACCGCGAGAAATCGAAGCCGTGCGATTGGGCAATGCCGCCGATCTCTTGCACGCGATCGATGTCCAAGTTTCGTCCCAGCGAGAAGCACTCGCCGCGTCCCTCCAGTGCCAGGATCATCGTCTCGGCCAGGCAACTGGGGATCATGCCGTGATGGAACGAGAGAAATTTTGAATCGCGGGGCATGCAGTCGGGCACTTGCGTAAGTCCGCCCGAAAGTATCAACACGTCGTCGCGCATCGCATGGGTTCCATGCACGTCGGTGGGTATTGCGACGTCGACGACAATGCTGCCCGGCAGGAGCATGGCCTGCTCGATGCAATCGCCGGTCGACGTGGCCGAGACGACGATGCGGGCCCGTGAGAGGGCTTCGGGGATGTCGGTCAGGAATTCCGCGCCCAGTTGCTTGGCCAATTGCGTGGCGCGGGTCGAGCTTCGTCGACCGACGAGAATCAACTTGCCGCACTGCGGGGCCAGCAGCGTGGCTGCCGCCGCGGCGATGCTGCCGGGAATGCCGACAACGGCCACGGTTTCTCGGCTGAGGTCGATGCCCACTTCGTCGCAGATATGGTGCACATTCTGAATCGCGGCAAACACCGTGAGACTATTGCCGGTGGTGATCGGCACGCGGCCCTGATCGGCCAGGTGTACGCCCTGCCCACCCACGATGCCGGTCATCGAGCCCAGTCCGACGATTTGTGCCCCCCACTCGATCGCCATGCCCACGGCCTCTTCCATATAGCCGACAGCCCGCGTGGGATCTTCGAGGATCTCCAGCGCGTCCATCGGGATCTCGTAGAGTCGTCCCTCGGCCTTGGCGCCCGAGCCCGATACCAGACCCAGCATCTCGTCGGCCACGCGGGGCTCTTGCCGGTGATCGGCGGCAAAGTAGTCGCCGGCCCCTTTCAGGGCCTTGTGAATCGCGCGGCAAAAGCCCAGAGGGTCGGTGCCCCAGCGTCCCTGCAACGCTCCGTTGTCGAAGTGCAGCAGGTAGTTGGTTGCTTCGGAGAGCGGATGGACGAGGAACGCGAATTTCATGGCAGTGGTTCTCGAACGCAGGCGATTTTGGTTACGGGCCTTTTGCAAGTCGTCTCGCAATAAGGGGATACTATCAATAGTCGCAAAATGGGCCGTGATGTTACATCGACATGGGGTGTTCTGCCCCAGACTTTCCGTCGCAATCGGTTCAGGACGGTTTGCTGGCGCCCGGCAGCGGTGCCGGCGACCGATCGAGGGACAGCGAAGGTTTGACGGACACCGCGGGCGAAACAGGCTTCGCGCCACGCTCGCCCAACAGCTTGATGAAGCAATAGAGCTCGAAGCTGAACATCCCCATCGCCATGACGATCGACGAATAAGCTCCCGCGAGCACCATCGAGCCGACTTGGAGCGTCTCCAGGTGGAGCGAGGTCGGCGCGTTGATCTTGTCGTGCGTCGCCCAGATGATCGAAGCCAACGCGGCGCCGGTCATGAGCGAGAGGAAAACGTGCAGGACGTACTCGACCGGTGGAAGGCCGCCGATGTTTTTTCGCGTCCGCGGCTCGAGGATTACGTCGATCATCGTATTGACGAGCTCGAACCCAAGCAGGACTGGGTAGAGGAACCACCACCAGCCCGAGGCCCGCACGTGCAACACGGTCAGAAGCATGACGGCAAACAGCAGGGCACGAACCAGGTGCGTGACATTTTCCCAGATGGCATCGTGGTGCTGGTACAACCGCAGCTTGTAGATGTGGTAGTACAACACGTCGTATGCGCCAACCATTCCGACAATCGTCAGCAAATAGAACGCGGCATACATGGTAGGTTGTCTCCGTGCCGGCGTCGTGCGACGCCCATTTGACGTTTCTAGAATCGATTGAAAAACAACTTGATCAATTAGCCACGGATTGAACACCGATCAAACACGGAAACGAATACTTCACGCACGTTGGAAGAAGCAGTTTGCGGTGCCGTCTCGGCCGGGTAGTTGATCCTCGCGCTTTCGTCCTTCACTTCATCCGTGTTTCATCGGTGTTCAATCCGTGGCTGAAAACTTTTCCTCGATTTCCTTGCCGGTGCATCAGCAGGACGTCAATTCAAGTTCACTCGGCTGGCCGAGAGGAAATTGCTCAGCAACTGCTTGCCCGTTGTGGTCCCGATCGACTCGGGATGAAACTGCAAGCCATAGATCGGATATGTGCGATGTCGCACGGCCATGATCACTTCGTCCCAGGTCTTGGCCGTGACTTCCAAACAGTCGGGCAGCGAGCTGGGCTCACCGACCAACGAGTGATAACGCATGGCCTCGAACGCACGGGGGACGCCCTGAAACATCTCACTGCCATTATGGAACACGTAGCTGGTCTTGCCGTGCATTACCTCGCGGGCACGCACGACGCGGCCGCCAAACGCATGGATGATTCCCTGGTGGCCCAGGCAGACTCCCAACACGGGAATGGTTTGCCCAAGACGCAGGATGGCCTCTTTGCAGACGCCAAAGTATTCGGGGTCCTCGGGGTTGCCTGGACCCGGGGAAACGATGATTCGGTCGGGGCTCAGCCGGGCCAGCTTCGTGAACGAGATCTTGTCGTTGCGGAAGACCAGCGGCCGGCCTTCAATCTCTCCCACGTACTGGTAGAGGTTGAACGTGAACGAGTCGTAGTTGTCGAGGATGACGGTTTTCATGGTTTATTCGTGACACGCTACGGCGTGTACTTCGTGCTTCGCGGCGGCCGGTCGTTGTCAGCCGGACGGTTTTCTGTTTCTCTATATGTTACAAGCGCGAATCGCGCGGGAATGTTATTGGCACGCCTTCAAATTTCTTAAGGCCGTCTTCAGGGCCCGGGCTTTGTCCATCGTCTCGCGGTACTCGGCCTGGGGGTCGGAATCGGCCACAATCGCCCCGCCGACGTTAAAGTAGCACCGCCCGTCACGGACGACGAACGTGCGGATGACAATCGACAAATCGATGACCCCGGAAAAATCGAAATATCCGATTGCGCCGGAGTAGATCCCCCGTTTGACGGGCTCCAGGCGGTCGATGATCTTCATCGCCTCGATCTTGGGAGCGCCGGTCATCGAGCCGCCCGGGAAGGACGCCTGCACCAAATCGAGCGCATCCAGCCCGTCTTCCAACTCGCCGCGAATTGTCGAGACCATTTGGAACACAGTGGCATACGGCTCGACGATCATTAGCTCGGGCACGTGAACCGTGCCGAACTTGCAAACGCGGCCAAAATCGTTGCGCACCAGGTCGACGATCATCACGTTCTCGGCCCGGTCTTTCATCGATCCGAACAGCTCGTGCTGAATCCGTTGGTCTTCCTCGGGCGTGGCGCCCCGGGGACGCGTCCCCTTGATCGGGCGGCTCTCGGCCTGGCGGTCGGCGCCGAAGCTCACATACCGCTCGGGCGAGGACGAAACCACTTGCCCTTCGGGAAAGCTCAGATACGAAGCGAACGGCGCCGGATTGATCCTGCGCAGCTCCTGGTACAGGTCCCAGGCATCGCCTGAAAGCGGTGCTTCGAGCCGGTGCGTAATGCACACCTCGAAGATATCGCCCGCGAAAATATGTTCCTTGGCCTGCTCGACCAGCCGGCAATAGGCGGCTTCGTCGAAGTGGGCCTTCACCTCGATCGTCGTGGCCTCGGCGCGCTGCGGGTCGGGGCCGGTCCACTCGACATTCGGTGGGTTGGCCTCGAAGGCCTCGATCCGTCGCAACATTTCATCGCGCAGCCGCTGGGCGTTGCGGTTCGCCGCACGCTCGTTCGCGCCGCGGCCGACCACTGACAGAAACGAGCGGTTCGTGCGATGACAGTGCGTCATGAGCACGTCGCAGAACATCAGGTACACGTCGGGCATCGCGACGTCGTCGGCGCCCAGATCGGGCATTTCCTCGACGAAATAGCCCGCCTCGTAGCCAAAGTAGCCGATCGCGCCCGACAAAAGTGGCGTGGGATGGTCCTCGTAGGCGTCGTAGTCGACGCGATACTGGGCAAGCACCGCCTTCAGGTCCTCGAAAACGTCGGCCGTCTTGCTGCTGGTGATCGGCTCGGCGAGTGGACGGCCTTCGGCATCGTGGCGCTGGATCGTCTCGATTGTCGCGCCGGCCGCGGGTGGCTGCCCGTGCTTGCGTTTGGCCTTATAGACCAGAAACGGATCACCGCCCAAAAAGGAGTATCGCCCCAGTTTCTCGGGGTCCTTGGCGCTGTCCAGCAGAAACGAGTACGGCTGAAACTGAAACAGCCCGTGATATTTCCAGAATGGCAGGCGCAGCTCGAGCGGCACGAGCACGTGGCAGGTCGTCGCGGTATTAGTTTCGGTAGCCATCGCTTGAGCACCACTTGTTTGTGCGGCCGTTCGTAGATTGTGGGTCATGACTGGGCCGCCTTTCTCAAGTCGAACAACCGCTTGGCTTTAGTCTGGGTGCGGGGCAGCGAGCCGTAGGGAACCAGCTCGACTTCCACGTCAACGCCCAAGGCGCCTTTGAGGGCTCGGGCGATCTTCTGTTGTGGCGGGGCGTAGCTGGCTTTGGGGATTTGCGAGCTCGGCTCGACGGTCACCTTGATGCGGTCCATGTCGTCGATGCGGCTGATCTCGACCTTAAACTCATCCCCCACCTCTTCGAGCCGCCTGACACTGTCCTCGATGACCGACGGGAAAAACATCAGCCCGCGAATCTTGATCAGCTCGTCATTGCGGCCCTTGAGGCCGCCTAAGGCCCGGGCGTGCGTGCGGCCGCAAGCACAGGGATCCGTGGTCACGCTGATCCAGTCGCCCATCATGTACCGAAGAATAGGTTGCGACTCGCTGAACAGGTTGCTCACCACGAGCAAGCCCGACTGCCCCTCGGCGACGGGCTGCATGGTCTCGGGGTGCAAGACCTCGGGAATGTAGACGTCTTCCATCAGGTGTACGTCGACCTGCCCGTCGGTCCGTTTGACCTGGTGAGCACACGTGTAGCCCAGCGGCGACATGGCGACTTCGGTACAGCCGAAGTCGTCGTGCAGGCGGGCGTGCCAAAGGTCTTCGATGCGTTGTTTGGTTGCGGCCACGCAGGGCCCCGGTTCGCCGGCGCAAACAATCAGCCGGATCGAGCTTTCTTGCGGTGAGTGGCCGGCGTCTTGCATCACGCGCCCCAAATACAAGGCGTACGAGGGCGTACACAAAAGCACGGTCGGTCGGTAGGCTTGAATGAAGAACGCGCGGCGATCGGTGTTCGCTCCGCCGCCTGAGATCACCGGGACGCCCATGTGATTCAGAGCGTAGTGCAGGCCCCAAAAGGCCACCGAAGTGCCGTAGCCAAAGCAGTTGATCGCGATGTCGCCGCGTTGTACCCCCATGGCGTGCAAGGCACGGGCGCCGAGCCAACTCCACAGGTCTTTGTCGAACGCCGTGTGGCGGAACACCCGCGGTTGAGCGGCCGTCGTGCCGGATGTTGTAAACAGCATCCAGCCGCGGGCCAGCCAATCTTCCTGCCGCAGCGGCGAAAAGGTCCCCCAGGGCGGGTTACGCTCCTGATCTTCGAGCCATTCCTCGCGGCGCGTGACTGGAATCTTTACCAGGTCATCCAGGCCGCGGATTGCATCGGGTTTCAGGCCGGCCGACTCGAACTTCTTGCGATAGAACGAGCTGCACTCCCACAGATACCGGTAGGCCAACGCGAGCTTTTCACTTTGAATTGCGCGAAGCTGTTCGCGGGGAATGGTCTCCAGTTCGGGGCTCCAGAACTGGTCATTCGCCGGCGCGTCGGCGTGCGTCCTATGCCGCATTACGAGTTGCCGCCATTGGTCGCGGATATCGTGGCTCATGGCGCAAAAGAGTCCTGTAAGGTTCTGACACGTCGTGCAACACCGTCCTTGGGCGCAGAAACACGCCTTGCGTTACACGGGCGTCAGATGCGGGCGACAAATAGAGAAAGGCCCAGTATTCATTACGGGCACGCGCCGCCAGGACTCCTTCCGCCTGATAAGAAACGTCATGGGACGCTGACTTCTCCTGCGCTGCCTTTTCCTGCACATTCAAACCCGGCCGCCGCAGGATCCGCGTTTGTTCCGGCACCATAGAGGGCCACATTTATGCAGTTTGCCCATGTTGCACCACGGGCGGTGCATTGTCAAGCAACGGATAGGGATCAAGCGTTCAGTATGCTTGTGCCTACTAGCCCGACGCGCTAGCGAGGGACTTATAGCGGCGCCATGCAACTCCCTCGCTAGCGCGTCGGGCTAGTAAGCGTGTTTGAAAGCAAACTCACGCTCAGGGGCCAATGACGCCGTGCCGCTTGCAGATTTCCACCACGCGGTCCGCAGGAATCGCTTCGCTGGTGTGGCCCTGGTAGCCCTTTATCGTGGTCGCCTTCAGAAGGCTGTTCACGACCGCTTCTTCGGTCGCCTCGCGAACGGCCTGGAACAGGGGGCTCATGGCGTCGTCGCGCAGTGTCGTCCGTTCTTGTAGCGGTTCGTCGGATTGGAACGCCGTCCGCAGCCGCGGATCGGTCGAGAAGGCCAGCACGTAGTCGCCGCTGCCGTGCGTCATGGGCGAGCCCACGGCCCCCAGTCCCAACAGCGCGCGGCGGGCCAATCGCTTGAGCTGCCGGGCATCGAGCGGTGCATCGGTGGCCACTACGATCATGCACGAACCATGTTGCGGCGAGTCGGCCGTTTCCAGTTCCTTCTTCAGGTAATAGCGCCCCAGCTCTTTGCCTACCGGAGCTCCACCGATCGAGAGCACGCCCGAAAAGTTTGTCTGCACGAGCACGCCAACCGTGTAGTCGGCGAGCGACTTGGGCAGCTTCCGCGAGGCGGTGCCGATGCCTCCTTTGAATCCCAGGCATTGCGTGCCCGTGCCCGCGCCGACGGCGCCTTCGGCGACTGCTCCACTGCGGGCCGCGGCGATGGCCGTCAGCACATCGTCGCGCCGCACCCGCCGCACGCGAATGTTATTCAAGTAGCCGTCGTTGCACTCGCCCACAACCGGGTTGACCGAGAGCACGTTTTCGTTGCCCGGCGCCGAGAGCGTGTACGTCACCAGCGCGTCGGCGGCCATGAACGCGCTGAGCGTGTTGGTCAGCACGATCGGCGTCTCCAGCAGGCCCAACTCCTCGACCTGTGTAGCGCCGATGAGCTTTCCAAACCCATTGCCCACGACGACCGCGGCGGGAGTCTTCTGCTGGAACAGGTTTCCTTGGTGCGGCACGATGGCCGTCACGCCCGTGCGAACGTCTTCGCCTTCGAGGAGCGTCGCGTGCCCGACGCGCACGCCGGGCACGTCGGTGATCGCACACAAGGGGCCCGGCGGCAGCACGCCGATCTTGATCCCCAAGTCGCAAGCCCTGGGCCGATCGCCGTTTTTGCTCGCTTTGTCGTCGCCCGCTGCCCCGGCACATAGTCCCAGCAGTCCGCAGAGAAATATCGCCGCCAGCAAGTTGGTCGAAAGCGTCATCATCGTGCGGCTCCTAGTGCGAGATCAATTCACTGCGTAACTGGGGGCTCGCTGACCACGAGTACGTGGTGCGCTCGACCCCACGCACGCGAACCTGGCGTCGTCGCCACATACTAGCCCGAAGCCCGACAGCATGCTATCGCACGCCATTGGGCTGCAGGGGCGTTCAGTTGTTCACACTGTAGGAGGCGTCTCCTGACGCCGATGCGTCATTGGCTGCAAAACAATCGGCGACAGGAGTCGCCTCCTACAACGGCAGATCTGGCTCAGTCTGAAAAACTGACTGGCCCTGCAAAGGGCTGGATGGCACGTGATCGTTCCCCACTTTCGACGGGGCAGGTATGGGCCCGGTCCTGCAATTCACTCGCCGCATGCGTCGACATTCCGAGAATCTGCCTGGACGCCGGTTGTAGATCGCCGCCTGCGAGCGACGTGTTGTATAGAGTCGCTCGTATGCGAGCCGGAGCGCCAGTACGTAGAAGTTCCGAACCCCGGGGCCAGTGCAACAGGAGAAGCAAGATGCGGATAGGGAATCGCCACATTACACGAAGTCCCAAGACGTTTCGCCCACAGCTCGAAGCGCTCGAAGAGCGCTGGTGCCCGAGCGTCACGGTCAGCACCGTACCGGTTTTCGACGGGAACCTGCTGAAGATCACCGGCGACAGTGCGGCCGACATGGTCAACATTACCGATCAGGGCAATGGCCACATCGAAGTGACTGACGGCGACGGCAATGTCCTGGGATCGGCCGACGACGTCACGCGCGTCAAGATCGACACCAAGGGAGGCAGCGACGTCGTCCACTACTCGCTGGTCAATCAGTTGACGAATTCGCAGGCAATCCTGGTCAACCTGGGCAGCGGCGACACGAATGAAGCGACCTTCGATTTCGCGCCGGGAGTCTCCGACGCGAATCTATTCGTGTCGGTCGACGCGGCTAGCGGAGCCGACACGATTTCGGCCACGCTGGGTAGTCTGACGGCGGCTCATGCCGGAATCTTCATGTACGGCGGTGGCGGGAACGATAACTTGTCGGTGACGGCAACCGGAGCGAACATCGACGAGGACTCGTCGCTGCTGGTGCGCCTCGACGGCGCCGGGGGCGACGATAGCGTCGTCACGACGTTTTCCGGACAGATCATGGGCGGCCTGTTCGTAAGCGCCGACGGAGGACGCGGCGCCGACACCATCACCAGCGACATCACGGCCGACCCCGGCAGCACGGGCCGGTTGCTGGCCACGGCCGCCGGCGGCCAAGGGACCGACAACGTGACCTTGAACGTGAACGACAACTCGGGCGACGGCGGCGAGAGCACGCTCGATCGAATGCACGCTTTGATCTTTGACCTCGACGAGGTCGATACGCTGGTCCATACCGACAATGTCGACGTTATTACCCGCTTGCCGCGTCGGTTTGGGCACGGCCGCGGGTTCATTTGAGAGTGGCCTCGAAGCCGAGTATTGAAGGCGCTCCCCGGCGGCCCGTCAGTGGGAGGGCGTGTCGGCCCGAGCATTGACGGCCCGAGCATTGACGGCCCGAGCATTGACGGCCCAGTTGTTGTCGGATGGGGCCCCAACTTCGACCCCGCCTCCGCATCGTGGGGGCGCGAGGCAATGTGCCTTGCGTCCCTGCGATCGGCTTTACGGCAGCTCGCGAATCCGGATCTGCTTGAATTCGACCGGCGAACCCTCGGACTCCAGGCACAGGTAGCCGGTCCGCGGTTCGCAATTGGTTCCGCCGGAGACCTCTTCGCCATTGACCCACAGCCGCACTTCGCCGTTGATGGCCCGCACATAGTAATGGTTCCACTCGCCCACGCCCTTGCTAAGGTTCTTGCGTGGGAAACTGCGTTTGCCGTCGGGCGCGACTGGCGGAAAGGGTTTCATCGTCGATTTGCCCACCGGAAACACGTCGCCGTGGCTGGTGAACCAGTCGGGCTTCTTGCCGTTTTTCTTTTCGTAGTTCTCCGCGTACCCCAGGTCGAGCACCTGCACTTCAATTCCTTCGGGCAGCGAGTTGCGCTTCAGATTGGCAAGCGATTCTTCCGTGGTCCAGACGAAGATGCCCGAATTGCCGGCCGGCTTGAGATGCCGCCATTGGGCTACGAGCTCGAAGTTGGTGATCTTGTTTTGCGAGCGGGTCACGCCGACGGGCTGGCCGGTGCAATGCGCCACGCCGTCTTTCCAGCTCCAGGTGTCGGGATCGCAATTGACGTGGACGAAGTCCTTCTCGCCCAGTTCCTTCCAGCCGGGTCCGGTGCCATCGACGAAGGCCTTGGGGAGCGCAGGCGCATCTTCCGCCCGAACAATCGATGTCCGACAGAAAAGCGATCCGCCGACGCAAGCCGCCAAGAGAAACGTCAGCCGCGACATGTTCGTTTTCATTGCGATCACCTGAATGGAATGGATTTCAAACGATGGGAAACTAGTGCTGTGTCACAGCTAGAGGTTGGGGTGCCACTGCTGGCTTGTCCAGCAGTGTGAACCACTTACGGCAGCGAAAATCCCCAATTCAAGATGTGACATAGCCCGAGTGTCATGGATTGCGAACTCGAACGGCGTGGATTGGCCGCGTGGATTAGCATTGTAACGGTTGGTGGACCGACGAGCCACGGGCCGTTCAGGGACCGCCGACGACCGTATAGACGGCCCCGGAACCTGGCGGTTTGTCGACTACGACCCGAATTTCTGGGCGATCTCGTCGTGTTGCGTCAACGCGCAGAACAATCCGATGCAGCCCCTTCGCCACCTCGGCGACCAACGGCCCTCTGGCGGCGGTCTCGGTGACTTCTAGCTCCTTGTCGTCGACCCACACACGCACGCCTCGTGGGGAGTCGAGCTTGATTTCGACGAGTCCAGGGGCCGTTACGTTGACGTCACCTCTCAGTAAGACAACCTTCTTGGCCGGGTCCTTGTGATTCGCCTCGTTGGCGCCGGTCTCCTCTTGGCCGCCGATCGCGAGCTCATCCAGGGGTAGGGCGCCCGCGACTTTGGCGTAGGCGGGCATCCACTGGCTGTCGTCCGTGGTCAGCAACAGGTTTGCGACCGTGGACGAATCCGGATTGTCGCCAGAAACTTCCAGGGGCGTCGCTTTCAAATAGCGCCAGCGCTGGATCGTGGGCTGCGAGCGAACGGCATACTCGCCGGGCTTACCCAACTGCGCAACGAACCGCACTACGTCGAGGAACTCGGCGTGCGTTAGAAAGCCCGCCAGGCCCTTGGGCATCAGCGAGCGACCTTCCACTTCTTCGTCGATGTCGGCCGTGGCGATGGTCGACTTCTGGCCCGAGGCGTCTTTGACGATGACTCGTTTGTCATCGCGGTCGACCACGATGCCCTGGTAAATCTTGCCATCGGAAGTCACGAAGCTGCGGGTGAGGAAGTTTTCCTTGATGCTCAGATCGGGATGCAAAATGGACGTGATGACGTAATCGATCGGCGACGTGGAACCAACCGCGCTCAGATCGGGCCCGACATCGCCGCCAGCGCCGCTGACCGCGTGACACTTCACGCAGCCCAAGTCGCTGCGACGAAAAATGGCCTCGCCCCTGGCCGGGTTGCCCTGGGCCGTGACTTCGGCCACGAGCTTCTGCAATTGCTCGGGCGTGGGCGGTGGACTCTCGGCGCCGATGCCCGCGGCCTTGCCAAGCACGTCGACCAGCGCCGCGTCGCTGCGGCCGGCCAAATACAAGTGCCGGAGCGTAACCTTCGCCGCGTCGGCGGGAATCGACGAGGACTTGAGCGCCGCGGCCAGTTTGTCGGTTCCACTTTGACGTTTCAAGAACGCCGCGAGCACCAGGCCGACATCCGCCGCGGCCGGCGATTTTTCAAGCATGGTCGCGCTGCGCTGCGCCGCCTGGTCGAGATCCAATCCGGCCAGCGCGGCCAGCCCCAGGGCTTGCCAGTGGCGATCGTCGGACGCAAGCAGCTTGTCGACCGAGCCCCGCGCGGCATCGGCTCGCATGGCAACGAGCGTATCCAGACCCGCCTGCCGCAGCTCGTCGCTGGTGTCGATTGCGAGGACGACTGTTTCGACCTGGGGTGCAAGCAAAGCGGCCTTCCAAGCGCCGGCTAGCCGCAATGCCGCCAGCCGCGTCGATTGATCGCCGTCGACGAGCAGCTTTGCCAACCCGTCGAGATTGTCGATCGTAGGCTGTTTCTTGCGCGTCTGTGCGGCGATGGCCAGGCCCTCGAGCACTTGCCGGCGCAGCTCGGGCGTAAAGCCCTTGGGTTCGACAGCCCGCGCATAGACATACGCCAACTCCTCGTCGCCGCCGCGCTGACAGATCAAGTTCACGATGGGCGCCTGGCGCTCGGGCGGAACGCGACCGCTCTTGAGCAATCGCAACATGGGCGCGGCGTCGGACGCAGGAGCATTAGACGGGGCTGTGGTGGACGGGGCTGTGTTCTGGGCCGAGACCCGCAGCGTGACGACGTCCGTCATTACCAAGCCGCAGCAGAAGATCGCGAAACATCGCTCGGTGTATGTCATGGAAATACGCGGATCGTTTCTGAGCCCCGAGCATACGAAGAAGCCGGTTTGAGCTTACCCGCCCCGCTTGCGGGGCGCTTCGCCGACGCAGTTCACGTCGCTACGACTCGAATTGAACGGGTGACGGTCCTGAATAGCGGAGCGCCTCGCGAGCGAGGCGGCTAACCGTCGGTGTCCGCGGTTTTCGCATTCGCATTCATCATCCGTACTACAAACGTTGACTTTCCACGCGCCGTGCGCGGATTTTCAGGCGGCGAAGGCGATAAGTTGAGACGTATTCGCTTGTTGTGCGTGGAGCAGCGCGACCAAGGTGGTTCGTCCG
>Ga0163144_10018821_pt1 | contig 13940 bp, 17 predicted proteins | sample OliLak19BULKMAT1_FD_123175 | JGI IMG/M metagenome (GOLD analysis project Ga0163144, IMG submission 123175) | Freshwater microbial mat bacterial communities from Lake Vanda, McMurdo Dry Valleys, Antarctica - Oligotrophic Lake LV.19.BULKMAT1 | ecosystem: Environmental > Aquatic > Freshwater >... | reverse complement strand
GTTATTGCTAAAGATGGCGTGTACATCTACAAAATATTTATTACCGATTTACAAGGCAATAAAAAATATTACGTAGGTCACGTTACCCTTATCAAACAATAACAACAACCACTTTTAAAGCCAAAATATAAAAAGCTATCGTAACGGATTACGATAGCTTTTTTATGTAATTTTTTAAAATATTTTAAAATTTTCATTTTATATAAAAAATTTCTTGAATCCCTAAATAAAAGTACTCACTCACTCATTAGCAGTTAAAATACTTGTTATATTAAATTTAATTTACTATCTTTGTTATAGTTAAATTGACTTAATTTAAAACTTTATATAATGAAAAAATATTTTATAGCAGCAACAGGTTTAGCTCTAACGCTTACCTTAGTATTTGTAGCTTGTGCGAAAAAGAAAGATAATAATGCAATAACACCAACTTATAAAGAAGATGCTAATGGCACCGGTGGTAATCCAACTAAAAACGATGTTACTGTAACAACAGGTACAACTGGTATAACAAACCCAGCAAGCGCCAATTCCGGCATAAACACAGGGAGCACTGGGTTTACATTTCCAACTTGTTCATCTACTAATAGCTTATCTTTAAAAGCCATAAATGGTAATATTAATGTAACGGTAAATTTCTCTTCGCCGCCAATAAGTGGTACTTATTTAGTTGGTTCTAATGTAGGAACTGGCCTGTGCACAGTTGTAGTAGTAGATGCCCCTAACCAACCCGCGGGTGTTGTTTGGTACGGTAAAACAGGTACCGTAAGTGTAAGTACATCAACTAATGGTATTAGTGCATTATTAAATAGTGTACAATGTATTCAGCAAAGTTTCAATTTTCCTCAGGTTACCGTTAGTGGCAATATGAGTTGTAATTAATAAAAATTTAAATTATTCAAAAATAAAAGCTATTCATTTATTTGAATAGCTTTTTTTAGTTTAATTTTTTCTTAATCATTTCTTCATACTATTTTTTGTTATTCATATTTATAAGTCTATTTTTGTAATTCTATACAAATAAAATGGCAAACTTTGATTTAATAATGCCTAAAATGGGCGAAAGCGTGGCTGAAGCTACAATTATAAAATGGACAAAAAACGAGGGCGATAAAATTAAACTCGACGAAACAGTTTTAGAAATTGCAACCGATAAAGTAGATAGCGAAATTCCTTCACCGTTTGAAGGCACTTTAATAAAATGTAATTTTAAAGAAGGCGATGTAGTACAAGTAGGCACCATAATAGCTGTAATAAGCAGCGATGCAAACGGTTCGGTTACTGAATCGCCAAAAAATGTAACACCTGTTGCTGAATCAAAAAATGTTAGCCTGAACGCAGATGAAGGGAGAGATTCAGTTGCAACATCAAACGATTATAATTCATCAAATAAATTTTACTCGCCACTAGTAAAAAGTATTGCAAAGGAAGAGGGTATTTCTTTAAATGAGTTGGATAACATTAAGGGTACAGGGCAAGATGGTCGCGTTACCAAAGCCGATATTTTAGCTTACATCCCTAATCGTGCTAAACAAGGGACAAATACTTCTACTGCTACTTTAACAACCGTAACGCCGAGTGAAACAAAATCAACCCAATCTGCAACTACAATTACAGTTGGTGAAAATGCGGTAATTGTTAACCGTCCTGCGGTTTCGGTAGGTGCTGGCGACGAAATTATTGAAATGGACCGTATGCGTAAAATTATTGCCGATAATATGGTAATGAGTAAACACGTAAGCCCGCACGTAACATCATTTGTAGAAGCAGATGTAACTAATATGGTATTGTGGCGAGATAAAATTAAAAAAGATTTTGAGAAAAAAGAAGGTGAAAAATTAACCTTTACTCCTTTGTTTATTGAAGCTGTAGCTAAGGCTATTAAAGACTTTCCGATGATTAACGTAAGTGTTGACCAAACTGGAACAAAAATAATTAAACGAAAAAATATTAATATTGGTATGGCTGCTGCCTTGCCAAGCGGCAATTTAATAGTACCAGTAATTAAAAATGCAGATGAGAAAAACTTATTGGGTATTACAAAAGCTGTTAACGATTTAGCAAACCGTGCACGAGCAAATAAATTAAGTCCGGATGAAATACAAGGCGGAACATTTACGCTAACGAATGTAGGCGGTTTTGGCAACGTAATGGGTACTCCAATTATTTTACAACCCCAAGTTGCAATTTTAGCTGTTGGAACTATTAAAAAGAAACCAGCAGTAATTGAAACACCACAAGGCGATATGATTGGCATACGCCACTTTATGTTTTTAAGTTTAAGTTACGACCATAGAGTTGTAGATGGTAGCTTAGGAGGAACATTTTTACGAAAAGTAGCTGATTACTTGGAACAGTTTGATATTAACCGTACTATTTAATTTTAAAAATCCTAAACATGAAAAAAATCGTTGCATTAACAATTATTACTTTAGCATTTATTGCTTGTAAAAAAGACAGAACTTGTACTTGTACAATTACTAAAGCGGGTACTTCAACTACTACAGCTAGTGCTAATATTGTATTGTTTCCCGGCTTTACAACTCCATTGGCTGATACTTCTTTTGTAACACCAGTAAACGAAAAGCAAAATATTGATAAAAAATTTGAAAAAGTAAAAAAGAGTGCGGCTAAAAATAACTGTATTAGTTATACTGAGCCTTATTTAGAAACAGTGTTAACATCTGTTCCCGCGTCATCTTTTAACTTATCGGTAACTGTTACAAATAAGGGCGATAAACGTTATTCTTGCGAATTAAAATAAATTCTATGAACGATTTTTCTAAACATAAATTTGGCACTAAAGCTATTCATGCTGGTGCAGATCCAGATCCATCAACTGGTGCTATTATGACGCCTATTTTTCAAACATCTACTTACATTCAAGAAGCTCCCGGAAAAAATAAAGGTTATGGATATGCTCGCGGAAAAAATCCAACACGTGAAGCCTTGCAAAAAAATATTGCCGCCTTAGAAAATGGAAAACACTGCGTATGTTTTAGTAGTGGCATGGGTGCTACCGATGCGGTAATGAAATTGCTGCGTCCGGGAGATGAAGTAATTACAGGCGATGATTTGTATGGTGGCAGTTACCGTATGTTTACTAAAATTTACGAAAACTTTGGTATTAAATTTCATTTTATAAATTTAACTGATGCGGAAAATATAAAAAAATACATTAACGCAAACACAAAATTAATTTGGGCGGAAACACCTACCAATCCAACTATGCAGATTATTGATATTGCCACATGCTCAACAATAGCTAAAGCAAATAATTTAATATTGGCGGTTGATAATACTTTCGCATCGCCTTATTTACAAAATCCATTGGATTTGGGTGCTGATATTGTTATGCACAGTGTAACAAAATATTTAGGTGGACATAGCGATGTAGTAATGGGAGCGCTAATTACAAATGATGATAGACTACACGAACAAATTTATTTTATTTTAAACAGCTGTGGCGCAAACCCAGGCCCTATGGATTGTTTTTTAGTAATGCGTGGTATTAAAACACTCCATTTGCGTATGGAGCGCCATTGTTTTAACGGACGTAAAATTGCAGAGTATTTAAAAACACATCCAAAAATCGAAAAAGTTTACTGGCCAGGATTTACAGATCATCCAAATCACGAAATTGCAAAAAAACAAATGCGCGATTTTGGAGGCATGATTTCTATTGTTTTAAAAGGTGCTTCATTAGATGATACTTTTAAAATTGCTTCATCTTTTAATGTATTTTCTTTAGCTGAAAGTTTAGGTGGCGTTGAGTCGTTAATTAATCATCCAGCAACAATGACGCATGCTTCTATACCAAAACCAGAGCGCGACAAAGCAGGCGTTGTAGAAAATTTATTACGATTAAGTGTAGGTGTTGAAGACGTGGAAGATTTAATTGAAGATTTAAAACGAGCTCTTGGTTAGTTAAGCGTTGCAGATGCTAATTAATATCATTAGCTTAAATTTTTATATTACTTAATTGCTAATTATAAAATTATTACATTTTACTAGGAAAGTTTTGGTTTGCATGATGACGACTAAAAACCAAGTAAATTTAACAGTCACAAAATTTTAACACAGAAATATATTAAACGCTGTATCACAAAATAGCTATGTTAGATTGTGTAAAATAAAATGTTTGTTAGTGAATTTTTTATTGAATTTATTCTTTTATTATTTAGTAATCGAAAGATATGTTTTAGAATATTTTAAGTGATTTTTAAATAATTTTAGCTATTTTAAACTTTATTAAAATTTTAGCATCTAATTGTTATGGCAACTACTTTAAGTCAAATTTTTCACCTATATAGTCGTTTAGGTTTTGGTATTTCTTACAGTGAAGCTAAAACAATGCAGCAAAAATCCTTAAGCGAAATTGTAACTAATTTAATTGTAGCTTCCTCAATTCCATCCTATTTAACTGGTATAAAAAAGGAAGATATTCCCAATAAAAAAGATGCAATGGAAGATGGAATGAATAAAAAAGATTTTTTAAAATTAGTTAACGAAAAATTACAAGAATTAAATATTAGCTGGATTAAAAAATTAGTATCCACCAAAAGCTCGTTAGTAGAAAAACAAACACTTTTTTGGCATAATCATTTTGCTTGTAGAGTCCGCGATCCTTTTGCTATGCAGGAATTAAATAATATTCATCGCAAATTTGCCTTTGGAAGTTTTAGAGATTTGTTGGTTGAAATAAGTAAAAGCCCCGCTATGATTGTGTATTTAAATAACCATCAAAACCGAAAGCAACATCCTAACGAAAATTTTGCTCGAGAAGTAATGGAACTTTTTACACTTGGCCGAGGCAATTATACCGAAGAAGACATTAAAGAAGCCGCCCGTGCATTTACTGGTTGGGGCATTAGTAAACAAACGCGCGAATTTGAATTTCATGAAAAACAGCATGATGCCGAAGAAAAAACAATTTTTAATCGCAAAGGTAATTTCGGTGGCGAAGACGTAATAAATATGCTTATAAGCAACAAGCAAACAGCTTATTTTATTACTAAAAAAATGTATAAATATTATGTAAACGAAACTGTAAATGAAGAGCGGGTGATACAATTGGCCGATTTTTATTATCAAAATCAATACAATACAGGTGCTCTTATAAAAAAAATGGTTACTAGCGCTTGGTTTTTTGATACTGAAAATATGGGTTGCAATATTAAGTCACCAATTGATTATTTGGTTGGGCTATCGCGCCAATTTAATATTACCTACTCAAATAATAAATTATTATTTCAGTTACAACGCGGGTTGGGTATGCAATTATTTTTTCCACAAAATGTTGCTGGTTGGCCTGGCGGTAAAACATTTATTGATAGTAGTACTTTATTATTGCGAATGAAATTACCATCTGCACTTTTAAACAATAGTCAAATTGAGGTTGCTGAAAAAATTGATGACCCAGACGACCAAGCGAAGGACCAAGTCTTTGCTAATAAAAAGTTAGAAACGGAAGTTAACTGGACACCTATTTTAGAAGAAACAAAAGATTTAGATTTTGATAAACTTTTAAAAGTTTATTTATTAAAGCAACCTATACAAAAAGTAATTGATAAAATTAAAAGCGATATTGCTTTAGGTAAAAAAGAAATGATTTTAAAAATTGTTAGTTTACCCGAATACAATTTAGCATAATATGAACAGAAGAAATTTTATAAAAACAAGTTCGTTAGCAAGTAGTTATTTTATGTTGCCTGGTTTTTTAAAACCGCTAGAAAATTTAGGATTTAATTCGGCACAAAAAAATTTAGTTGTCATACAACTTTCGGGCGGTAACGATTGGTTAAATACTATTGTACCTTTTAAAAACGATTTGTATTTTCAAAAACGTTCACGAATTGGTTTAAAAACTGAGATGGTAACTTTTTTAGAAAAAGATTTAGCAATAAATAATTCTTTAATTTCTTTAAAAGAATTTTATGATGCGGGTGAAATGAGTATTGTAAATAGTGTTGGCTATCCTAATCCCGATAGGTCACATTTTAGAAGTATGGATATTTGGCAAACGGCGAGTGCAAGCAACGAAATTTTGCAAACAGGTTGGTTGGGAAGATACTTAGATACATCGTGCAAATTTTCATATGAAGCCATAGAAGTGGATAATTATTTATCCTTGGCCTTAAAAGGAAAAAACTTAAATGGTTTGGCAGTTAAAAATATTAATATGCTTTATAAAGAGGTAAAAACACCTTATTTTAACGATTTGGTGAGTGTTACAAAAGACGAAGTGTTAACCGAAGATAACCAAGGCTATTTATATAAAACATTAATTGAAACACAAAGCAGTGTTGATTATGTGTATGAAAAAAATAAACTAATTACTAATAATGCAACTTATCCAAATACCGAAATTGGAAACCAATTAAAAAATATAGCTGGTTTTATTGCAAGCGATATTAATACAAAAATTTATTATGTTAGTTTAAGTGGCTTTGACACTCATGTTGGGCAAGTTGCTAAACAAAATAAATTATTAAGCCAGTATGCCGAAAGTGTAACTGCGTTTATAAAAAATTTGAAAGAATTAAATAAGTGGGAGGATACCCTAATTTTTACTTTTAGCGAATTTGGCAGAAGAGTAGAAGATAATGCCAGTTCTGGGACTGACCATGGCACTGCAGGTAATGTATTTTTATTTGGAAAAAATTTAAAAAAGAAAGGTATAATAAATCCTGGCCCTGACCTTACAAATTTAGATAATGGCGATTTAAAATATAGTATAGATTTTAGAAGTATATATAAAGATATTTTACAAAATTGGTTGCAAACCGATGCCGATAAAATTGTGTCGGCAAATGTAAATCCGTTTAATATTATTTAGAAGAACACCCCCTGCCAAAATTATTAGCAATGTAAATAAACTCTGGCAGTAGTTAAATAACAAATGAATTAAAATGCAAACAAATCCTCAATTACTAGTAGATTTAATAACCGTAAAAATGCCGTATGGTAAATATAAAAATGTAACCCTGTGTGATATACCAGAATATTACCTTTCTTGGTACAAAGGTAAAGGTTTTCCGGCGGGCAAACTAGGCATGCAACTACAAACCATGTATGAAATAAAATTAAATGGTTTAGAATATTTATTGGAGCCATTAAAAAAGTAAGCTATCCTCCTGTTGAATAGTTGCCATAAGGGCGTGGAGGAATAAAAGAACCGCCTAACAACTTATTTTCTAATAAATAAACTTTGGCAAGGGTTAAATAATAAATATTAATTTTACATTTCGTTTTTACAAACTATTTTTTTGAATTTCGATTACACATACATTATTTTATTTGGCGCTAAAATTTTTGAACCTGTTACTATTTTAACTAACGGATTTATTGGTGCATATTGTATTTATTCATTTTTAAAAATTAATAAATACAAAAACAAATTAGCAACTGAGTGGGCATATTTTTTTTTATTAATTGGCGTTAGTAGCACCGTAGGCTCTGTTGCACATGGAACGCATCATCAATTAGGCAATTTATTTTTAAATACAGCTGTTTTTTTAATGAATGCTACTTCATTACTATCAATATATTTTTGTTTTAAAGCCGCAAACACAACATTGTTTTTAAATAAAAAACAGCCAAATAAATACATTACTTATTTTGTTATGCTTTGGGTGGCCACTTTATTGGTTATTACGTTTATAAATAACAATTTTTTATTAATAAAAATACACGCAGGCATTGTATTAACGTATTCGCTAATTATTCATTTACTAACACACGCTAAAAAGCAGCAAGGTAGCGTTTGGATAGCTTTTGGAATATTAGTTTCGTTTATTTCAATTGTAATACATTCTCTAAAACTATCCATAAGCGATTGGTTTAATCATAAAGATATTTCGCACGTTATTGTCCTTGTGTCCATAGTATTTATGGTAAAAGGCGTGCTGTTAAAATCGCAAAATTTAAAAACTTCTTTACGGTAAATTATCACCTAATTTTTACTTTGTAACTTATTTATAATTTTTTATTATAAATATATATTCTATTCTGTAAATATTTAAAACTATATATACGTTTCCAATCAAAAAATTAGTGTTAACCTTTATCAGCATTACACTTTGCTTGTATCAATTTATTAATGCGCAAATAACAATTGGTATGCGTATTAAATTTCACGATAGTATTATAACTGCAAAATATGTGCCCGATAGCAATGGCTTTAAATATAAATTTATACTTATCGATCCTGGCGATTATCGTATCACCAATACAGCCGCTACCACTATTTTAAACCAAGAAACCATTACACAAATTGATTTAGTATATACCTACTTCCCGCAGGTGATGATTTTGATGAGCTAAACCGCAAACGTATTATCGAATTATTTATGAGCTGCCCCAATCCTTTTAACAAAAGTTTAATAAAATGGCGTGTTAGTAAAACAAACGGGCGTTAAAAATAATTACGATTTAAAAAAATATTTTCACGGTTTTGTAATTTATTTTAGGCCTTTAATCCCTTTTAAAACCGAACGACAATATTTTGTAAACGTATTAAGCGAAAAAGAAAAACTAAACGATAGTACGCTTATTAAAGTATTTATGCGTAACACCCATTGGAAGGATATGCTCTGTGTGGTAGATTTAACTGGTAATATGAGGCCTTATAACATTCAATTATTAGTATGGGCAAAATTTAACTAGCGGTTAAAAACCTTTAAGCAATTTGTGTTTTTTAACGATGATGATGATGACAAAAGTAACGACCAAACTATAACCCTTGATACAACTGGAATTTGGAGTGTTGAAACTTTTAAAGTCGATAAAATTTATAATAAAATTATTTATAGTATGGAAAACGGTAAGCATTCCGAAAATGATTTAGAGGATATTTTTTATGCCATAAAAAAATATCCTAACAACGTAAAAAACATTGTACTTATTGCCGATAATTGGGAAGACCCCTACGATATGCAACTACTACCAAAACTTAAAGAATTAAAAATACCCATTAGAATAGTAATTTGTGGGGTAAACTCGGTGTTAAATACAAAATATTTAGATATTGCCTATACCACCAAAGGCTCGATGCACACTATGGAAGAAGACCTAACCGAAATAAGTGATTTAAACGATGGTAAAACATTTAAAATTGCAGTTATGATTTATTATCAATTTTAGTTGTGTAGTGCCGGTAACAGTGTTGTGAATTGGTGTAATCCAAATTATAATAAAAAGTATCTATTCCTTTTTGTTCTTTATAATCTTTATCATTTAGTTTAACGCTGTGTGTTATTGGTCCCCAAATTTGCGAGCTATTACAAGGTACAACATTAGCAAATAATAAGTCGCCGCTTTGCTGATGTTGGTATAATTCTAAAAAATTACCAAATGTTACTATACTTTCAGTTTGGTCAAGGCCTTCGATAGTAGCGCTTTGCACCGCTAAAAGTAATTTGTTTTTAAAGGTATTTTGTGCAATAAGTGTATGTATTGTAAACATACTAGTTAGTGCTAAAAAAATTTTAACTTTCATTTGCAATTGTTTTGTAAAATAATAACTTGGTTTAATTAGTTTAGTTACAATGTGTGGGTAAATATTTTTTTGTAACCTTCGCCTCTAATTTGCATTATTATTTAAAACCCAAAAAATTATTACGCCATCAAAAACAACCCTTCTAAAAATTAGTATTCATTTATTATTGTCGCTTACGGCTTGGTTAGTAATTGATAAGTTTATTGTAAACATTAGCCTAACAAAGTATTTTTTATTAGAACTTATTATAATTGGAATAGCAAAATTAACTAACAAACTATTTATTGAACCTGCAAAATCTTAAAAAAACAAATACAATTTATGATTGACGATTATTACGAGCAAGAAGAACCAAACACCTACAACTTAATTATTGTTGAACTTACTAGTATTAGAAGGGGTTTTATAAGCAAACTATTATATCCCTTGCCCTATGCCCAAACCTATTTAAAAAGTTTATCGCAGGTAGGTTTTAGGCAAGAAGCAACAATAATTGTAATGTTAAAAGATGATTTTTACGAGTACGAATTGCCCCAAAACCCAACATTAATTGGTAAAAGAGTTTTTTTAACCACCAATGCCAATGTTGATGTTTATATTAAAAAGTATCAACCCGAAAATTTTAATATAGCACAATTTATGCACGAACGGTTTCACTGCCAATATGCCCTCGAATGGTTAAAGTATGAAGAAAAAAAAGTGAAATACTTAAAGACCCTGCCGTAGAGTTTGGATACACGCAACTTTTGGCAAATTAGTTTTGTTTAAATATATTAAAATAAACAGTTTCAAGACGCATAAGTAAAAATTTATATTTAATGCTAAATTCCTATATTTATTAATTTTTATCAAACAAATCACAATTATTTGCGTCATGGACGTTCTATTAATCTAAAACTCCAAAAACCCATCTAACTGAACAATACTTGCATTTTTTTGCTCGTCACTAATAAAATTTCCATTTTCATCAAGTATTTTATCAACTGAAGAGATTGGCAGTTTATTATGAAAAACATGTACTTTTAAATAGTGTAAAATACCCGCAAGTTGATCCATACCTCTTAAATTACCTGCTTTACCACTACTAACGCCAACTAAACAAGCTTTTTTATTTATCCATTCCTTTGGTGGAATGCTATCTAAAAATACTTTTAAAATTCCAGGAAAACTACCATTATATTCTGGTGCTACAAAAATAAACAAATCATTATTTGTAATATTCTCCTTAATCATTTCACTATAGGCCTCGCTGCGTTTACCATATAGTTCAGTAAATGCAATAGTTTGTGGTAATTCACAAAAATCAAAAATAGTTGTAATAATACTTTTTTCTTTAAGCAGGTTTTGATACAACTTGCTTATCTTTAAACTATTGCTGTTTGGGCGATTGGTGCAGTTAAGTATTACAATTTTTTTCATATTATTTTATTAACACAATTAATTTTTTTGTTTAAAACTAACAACAAATAAAGTTCGTAATAAGTTTAACTTTACAAAAAGCATTTTTACTATTTCTTATATTTTTTATGAACATAACGTATTACGGTCATTCTTGTTTTGGAGTCGAAATTAATGGAAAGTACCTTTTGTTCGACCCGTTTATTTCTCATAACGAACTGGCTTCAAGTATAAATATCACAACTATTAAAGCAGATTATATTCTTATTTCTCACGGTCATGAAGATCATATTGCAGATGCTGAAACCATCGCAAAACAAACAAGTGCTATGGTAATTTCTAATTACGAAATAATAAATTGGATAACAAAAAAAGGAGTTGAAAATACTTATCCTATGAACACTGGTGGTAAAATAAAATTAGATTTTGGAAGTGTAAAAGCAGTATCGGCAATTCATAGCAGTAGTCTGCCAGATGGCTCTTATGGTGGCACAGCAATGGGTTTTGTAATCGAAAGTAACGAAGGTAGTTTTTATTACGCCGGCGATACCGCTTTAACCTACGATATGAAACTAATTGGCGATTACCGCAATATTAATTTTGCATTTTTACCTATTGGCGATAATTTTACAATGGGCGTTGACAATGCAATTATTGCCTGCGATTTTATTAAATGCTTTGATATTATTGGCATGCATTACGATACTTTTACACCAATAAAAATTGATAAAAAAGAAGCCATTGATAAATTTGAAAGGCAAGGAAAAAAGCTGACACTACTGCCAATTGGCGAAACAATAACAAAATAAAAAATTATAATTAACTACTTAGTTCTAGTAATCATTAATTTTTAATCTTTAATTAATATGGGAAAAATAATAGCAATAGCAAATCAAAAAGGCGGCGTAGGCAAAACTACATCTGCCATAAATTTAGCAGCAAGTTTAGCTGTTTTAGAGTATAAAACATTACTAATAGATGCTGATGCGCAATCAAATGCTACATCTGGAGTTGGTATCGATCCTGCCTCAGTAAAATCAGGCTTATACGAGTGTATTATTGATAGTGTGCATCCAAAAGATGTTATACTAAAAACTGATACACCGAATTTATTTTTATTACCTACAAATGCCGATTTAGTTGGTATCGAAATAGAATTAGTTAACCTCACAAATCGTGAGTATATGATGAAAAAAGCCATTGATAAAATAAAAGATAAATATGATTTTATTATTGTCGATTGCTGTCCTTCATTAGGTTTAACAGTTATTAATTCTTTATGTGCCGCTGATAGTGTTATTATTCCTGTGCAATGCGAGTACTTTGCCTTAGAAGGTATGGGTAAACTATTACAAACAATAAAAATTGTACAAACGCATTTAAATACAGCTTTAGATATTGAAGGTGTACTTTTAACTATGTTTGACGGGCGTTTACGTTTAGCGCAACAAGTTGTTGAAGAAGTTAAAACCCATTTTCAAGATATGGTTTTCGATACCCTAATTCATCGTAACACAAAATTGGCAGAAGCCCCAAGTTTTGGGAAAACAATTATTATGCACGATGCTATTGGCAAAGGCTCTACAAGCTATTTAAATTTAGCTCGCGAAATTTTGCAGCGCAATGGTTTAACAAAAATTAGTGATAAAAACCGAATTATAAAAGTTCAAGAATCGGAAGAAGAATTAAGCGAAGATATTTAACTTAAGTTTAGAAAGTTTGTTGGGTTAAAAAGTTTAATAAGTTAAATTCGAGTGTTTTCGTAACTTTCAAGCTTTAAAATTTTCAAATTTTCAAATTTTCAAAACTATTGTCATGACAAGTATAAAAAAACCCGCATTAGGCCGAGGATTAAGTGCGTTATTAGAAAATGCAAAAACGGATATTACTACCAATCAAAATGGTAATAATACACCTGTAGTTAATTCTATTTCCCTTATTCAAATAAAACATATTGAGGCTAATCCCTTCAATCCACGTAGTAATTTTGAGGAAACTGCCCTTAACGAATTAAGCGAAAGTATTAAACAACACGGCATTATTCAGCCGCTTACCGTTCGTAAATTAGGGTACGATAAATACCAATTAATTTCGGGCGAACGTCGTTTCCGTGCATCGCAAATGGCAGGCTTAACCGATGTGCCAGCTTACATTCGTATTGCCGATGACCAAGCAATGCTTGAAATGGCTTTGGTAGAGAATATTCAACGTGAGGATTTAGATCCAATTGAAGTGTCTCTTTCTTACAAACGTTTAATAGATGAATGTAATTTAACGCAAGAGCAATTAAGCGAAAAAGTAGGTAAACAACGCAGTACGGTTACAAATTTTTTACGTCTTTTAAAATTACCTGTTCCAATTCAAAAAGCTTTACGCGATCGCGATATTACGATGGGTCATGCCAAAGCTTTAATTAATATCGATAACGAAGATCGGCAATTAGCCATCTTTGCACTGGCTTTAGAACAAGAATTATCTGTACGCCAAATCGAAGAATTAGCACGTGGCGAAAAATTAAAGGTTACACCTAAAGTTACTCGACTCGAAAAACCATTAACAACCGAAGATAAACTGTTAACCAAACAATTAGATAAAATTTTTAATAATTCTTGCCAGTTTTATAGAAACAATAAAGGTGGCGGAAGTCTTCAAATAAAATTTAATAACAATGAAGAATTGCAGAATATTTTTTCTATTATTGGAATTCAATAAACGCCATTTCTTGCCGAGCAAAGCCCAAAACTGAACCTATTGACAATAGCTAAATTTTTTATTTTAAGCTTAGTCAACATTAAAATCTATAACATGTTAAAAGCTACTGCTGCTGAGATTTTTATTTTTTAAAAAAGTTTGCCCATAATAAAATAAATTATTATATTTACACCCCGTTTACAACATAGCTTTAAAATAAAATTACAGATTAAAAATTTATTTTAAAAAAAGATTAAAATAAATTTGGAGGAGTAGAAAAGAATAATTACTTTTGCCCCCCCTAAACGGAGAGATTGAAAAGAGTTGTAAGGGAAAACGTTCTAAATAAGAG
>Ga0163144_10018820_pt1 | contig 13940 bp, 14 predicted proteins | sample OliLak19BULKMAT1_FD_123175 | JGI IMG/M metagenome (GOLD analysis project Ga0163144, IMG submission 123175) | Freshwater microbial mat bacterial communities from Lake Vanda, McMurdo Dry Valleys, Antarctica - Oligotrophic Lake LV.19.BULKMAT1 | ecosystem: Environmental > Aquatic > Freshwater >... | reverse complement strand
CAGCTTGCGCATGCCGCGGTCGAACGTGGCCGTGTAGGCGCAACCCAGGCGGGCGTGGGTTGCAACGATCAGGCAGTCCGAGAAGTCGCAACTGGCAGTTTCGAACATGTCGGCCGCCTGCGCGACCACTTCGCGGTCCTGGAAGGCGAACGCCGTCTCTTGCAGAAGGCTGCGCACCGCCAGCAACTGGGCTGCCTTGTCCTGATCGAAAGCGGCTCGCAGCGTCCATACCGCTTCGGCCAGGACGACAGCCGTCACGAGCAGCGACCCCGGTTTGCCGCCGTGCGCCGCCAACAAAGAGTCGATGCGCCGGCTCTGCACCGGGTCATCGTCGAGCCACAGGCGCAGAAGGATGTTCGTGTCGATGCCGATCATCAGCCTGCTGGCTTGCGGCCACTGCGGGGCGGAAGTTGTTTGGCGCGCAGTTGCCGGGCGACTGCTTCATCCATCTGCGCCACGCCCGGCGGTGCGGCGTGCGGCGACTTGAGCAAGCCCCGGATGCGTCGCGCATCGGGCAAGACCTGCCGCGCGGTGATCGTGTTGTCGTCCATGATCTGGAAGTCCAGCATGGCCCCGGCGTCCAGGCCGAGCCGGTCCCGAATCTCCTTGGGCAGCGTGATCTGCCCCTTGCTGGTGAGTGTGGCGAACATGCAGGAACCTCGGGTAAGCAGCCAATTCCTTACATTCTAATGCGGTAAGGATTGGCCGGTGCGTCGCCTTGCTGACATCGACCGTCCACGCAGCCGGCGCAGCGGCCCTGAGGGCCAAGGCCATGACGCTTGCAGCACAGTTCGGGAGGGAGGCGGTAGGCATGGCGTCGTTTCCGCCTGCCGCGAGCGGCCATGCCACACGGCAGGGCATCGGCGCGCCGCCACAATGCGGTCATGATCTACGCCCTCCTGAAAGCCATCCACGTACTCGCCATCGTCGTCTGGGTCGGCGGCATGGTGTTCTCGCACTTCTTCCTGCGCCCGGCGCTGGCTCAACTCGAGCCACCACAACGCCTGCGCCTGATGCACGACGTGCTGGGCCGCTTCTTTCGCGCTGTGCTGGTGGCCTCATTGCTGTCGCTGGGCACCGGCATCTGGATGATCGGCCGCGTCGCGAAGCAGGCCGTGCAGTCGGGCGGCGGCTTCCAGATGCCGCTGACGTGGACGCTGATGGCCGTGCTCGGCGTGCTGATGGTCGCCATCTTCATGCACATCCGCTACGCGCTGTACGCGCGCCTGAGCCGTGCCGTGGCTGCCGCCGACTGGCCGGCCGGCGCGGCGGCGCTGGCGACGTTGCGGCTGTGGGTGGCTATCAACCTGGGGCTGGGCCTGTTGACCATCGTAGTGGCTCTGGTGGGCGTCGGGGGCTGAAGCCACGCCCGAGCGTCGGTCCGAGGCACGCTACATTGGCGGTCGCTGCCCGATGGACCGCCCGCCATGATCGCCGCCCCGCCCACCACGTTGCCGCTGGACGCCGATCAGGCCCTGAAGCTGGCCGCGCAGACCCTGTTCGACGTCTTCGCAAACAGCGCGATGGGCACCATGGTGCTCGACCGCGAGCACCGCATCGTCTGGATCAGCGAGGGCTACAAGCGTTTCCTGCCAGCGCTCGGCCATGCCGAGGCCGACTTCGTGGGCCGGCGGGTCGAGGAGGTGGTGCCGAACACGCTGATGGCGCACGTCATCGACACCGGGCAGCCGATCCTCGTCGACCTGCTGAGCAACCAGGCCGGCACCTTTCTCGTCAGCCGCTTGCCGCTGCGCGACGCGGCGGGCACGGTGATCGGCGCCATCGGCTTCGTGCTGCTCGACCACCCCGAGACGACGATGCAGCCGCTGCTCGGCAAGTTCAACCGCCTGCAGGGCGAGCTCGACGCCGCGCACCGGCAACTGGCCGCGCAGCGCCGCACCAAATATACGGTGGCGAGCTTCATCGGCGCCAGTCCGGCCGCGCTGGAGGTGAAGCGACAGGCGCGCCGTGTGGCGATGACCGACAGCACCGTGCTGCTGCTCGGCGAGACCGGCACCGGCAAGGAACTGCTGGCGCACGGCATCCACGCCGCCAGCAGGCGTGCGTCAAGGGCCTTCGTCGGCGTGAACATCGCGGCGGTGCCCGAGACGCTGCTGGAAGCGGAATTTTTCGGCGTCGCGCCCGGCGCCTACACGGGCGCCGACCGCAAGGGCCGCGACGGCAAGTTCAAGGTGGCCGACGGTGGCACGCTGTTCCTCGACGAGATCGGCGACATGCCGCTGGCGCTGCAGAGCAAGCTGCTGCGCACGCTGCAGGAGCAGGAGATCGAGCCGCTGGGGAGCAACCGGGTCGAACGCGTCGACGTGCGCATCGTCGCCGCCACCAGCCGCGACCTGGCCGCGATGGTGGCAGCCGGCAGCTTTCGCGCCGACCTGTATTACCGGCTCAACGTGCTGCCGATCCGGCTGCCGCCGCTGCGCGAGCGGCTGGGAGACATGGAAGGACTGGTCGACACGCTGGCCGAAGACATCGCGCGGCGCGGCGGCCTGCCGCACAAGGGGCTGACGGCCGACGCGCTGGACCTGCTGGCGCGCCACACCTGGCCGGGCAACATCCGCGAACTGCGCAACGTGCTGGAGCAGGCCACGCTGATGACCGACGACATGCAGCTGACGGCGGCGCACTTGGCGCCGGCGCTGGGCGGTTTGGTGGCGGTTGCCGATACCCCACCGGCGTTGCCCAGGGTCGCAGGGGTGCCGCTGACGTCGCCTCCGGCATCGCAGGCCGGCTTGCCGCGTGTCGGCCGGCAGGGCGAATCCGCCAGCGCAAGCCCGCCCGCCGCCCTGCTGCGCCCGCTTTCCGAGCAGGCCGCAGACGTCGAACGCGCCGCCATGGGTGCCGCGCTCGCCGCCTGCGCCGGCAACCGCATGGCCGCAGCCCGGCTGCTGAAAATGTCGCGGGCGGCGTTCTACGACAAGCTGGCGCGATACGGGGAGTTGGCCGCCATCGGCCGCAGTTGACGCGGCCGATGGCGCCGCACCGGGTTACCCTCCCAGCAGACCCTTCTTCAGCCCGCCATCCACCGGCTTGTCACCGAGCCAGATGCGCAGCACCGCGGAGTAGAAGTCTTCGCCGGGGATCGCACTGCCCTTGGGTTGGCCGTTCACGGTGACGCGGGTGCCGGTCTCGGGCAGGTACTCGAAGTGGATGACGTCGCCCTTCTTCGCTTCGCCCACCGCCTTCAGGTTGGCATTCAGGGTCTCGATCTGCGGCTTGAAGGCGGCGAACTGCGCGTCGCTGTGGTTGCTGCGCAGGCCGTCGTTCAGCGCGCTGGCGAAGGACTCGGCATCGACGTTGCGCAGCATCGTGATGCTGATGCGCCGCGGCCCTTTCTGCGCCAGCAGCGCCGCCGCATCGGCCGACTTCTGCGGCACGTAGAGCCCCGCCACGTAAACTTTGAAGATGGCGCGCGTGCGCAGCCCGGCACCGTTGAGCATCAGGTTCGTGCCGGCCACTTGCGCTGCCGGTTCCAGCTTCACGCCTTCGAGTTCGGTGGTCTGCGCCATCGCCATGGGCGCCGTCAGTGGCAAGGTCAGCGCCACGGTCAGCAAGGCCAGCAGTCGCATCAGCATCCTTTTCATCTTCTGTCTCCTGTGTTTTAGGGGTTCCGGCCGCACGCCGGCTTCAGCCAGTCTGCCAGATCACCTTGCGGCCCGACGATTCCCACTGCTCGTAGTGCGACGCGTACAGGTCTTCGATGCGATTGCGCTTGACCTTGAAGGTGGGCGTGATGAGGTCGTTGTCGACTGTCCAGGCAGTGGTGGCCACCACCAGGCAGGCCATCTGCTCGTGCGGGTCGAGCGTGGCGTTGATGCCGCGCAGGTGCTCGGCCAGAGAGGCTTCCAGTTCCGCACGTGCGGTTGGCTCGGCAGTGCGCGCCAAGGCCTCGGCGTTCAGCATCACGATGCCCAGCGGCTGGCCCAGGTTGGCGCCGGTCACCACGCAGGCTTCCACAGCGTCATGCATCACCAGCTTGTCCTCGATGGGGGCCGGCGCCACGTACTTGCCCTTGCTGGTCTTGAACAGATCCTTCACCCGGCCGGTGATGCGCAGGCAGCCTTGCGCGTCGATGACCCCCTTGTCACCGGTGCGCATCCAGCCGTCGGCGGTGTAGGCCTCGCGCGTCAGCACCGGCTCCTTGAAGTAGCCGAGCATCATGGCCTGGCTGCGCATCTGGATCTCGCCGGTCAGCGGGTCGGTGCGCACGTCGACACCGTCGTAGGCGGGGCCCACCGTGCCTTGCTGGTTGCGGCCTGGCATCGTCAGGTGCGACAGCGCCAGGTTCTCGGTCAGGCCATAACCCTCGTTGATGGGCAGACCGAGCTTGCGGTACCACTCCAGCAGCGCCACCGGCATCGGCGCGGCGCCGCCGGCCGCCAGCTTGCACTGGTCGAGCCCGAGCGCCTTCAGCACCTTGCCTCGCACCAGGCTGCCGATCAACGGGATCGACAACAGCCGCGCCAGCTTGGCCTTCGGCATCTTGTGGTGCACGCCCTGCTGGAACTTCACCCACAGCCGCGGCACCGAGAAGAAGATGGTCGGGTGAGCACGCTGCATGTCGGCCGGAAAGGTTTCAAGCGTGTCGGCGAAGTACACATGCATGCCCGTCTGCAGCCAGCCGTGTTCGACCAGCACGCGCTCCACCACGTGGGCCAGTGGCAGGTAGGACAGCATGCGGTCGTCGGCCGTCATCGGAATTCGCTTCAGGCCCTTGTCCAGCGCCCAGGCGAAGTTGCCGAAGCTGTGCATCACGCCCTTGGGCTTGCCGGTCGTGCCCGAGGTGTAGATCAGCGTGGCGAGCTCGTCGGCGCCGCGCAGCGGGTTGCCTTGCAAGGGGGCGGAGCGGGCGCAGATCGCGTCCCAGCCCTCGTAGTTCTTGATGGCGTCGGCCGGCGACAGCGGGTAGCTGAAACACGGCAGCCCGGCCGGCACGCCGGGTTTCATGTGAGCCCAGCCGTCGAGCTTGCCGATGAAACAGGCCTTCGCCTCGCTGTGGGTGAGGATCTGCGACACGGTGTCGGGCGCCAGCGTGGGGTACAGCGGCACCGAGACGTAGCCCGCCATCCAGATCGCCAGGTCGTTCAGCATCCACCAGGCGCAGTTCTTCGACAGGATGGCCACCTTGGAGCCGGGCTCCCAGCCCTGCGCCTGCAGGTGAGTGGCCATGCGCCTCACCTGGTCGGCCACCTGGCCCCAGGTGCAGTCCTGCACCTTGCCGCCGCCCATCGGCTGCGTCAGGGCAATGCGCTCGGGCGCGGTCTTTTCCCAGTAGTAGAGCCGCTGCAGGGCCAGGGTGTCGGGGGCTACGTTGCTCATGAGTTGTTCCTCCAGAAATTGCCCGGCTCCAGACCGTGCCTTGGTCCGCCGCGGCTCCACATGCCTGACGATAATGACGCCGCATGCAGACGCGGTTTGCCGACGGGGCATGCTCTTGAGGCGGATCAATGTCGCGCCAGTTTGCGGATGGGGAAGGCTTCCGGCCGTGAAGGTGCCGGCCCGTTTTCGTGTCGATCAGGAACTTTGTCTGAAAGTCAGACAATTTTTCGAACTGCCTGAATTACAGGCGATATTATCTTTCGGATTGCCTGAACTTCATTCACGATCCGAGTCGATCCGGCCAATCGAGGCGATTCGAACATCGTTTCCGGCATGATTCCAAGGGTTTGCACTGAGCTGGTGCGTGTGGGCACGTGACTTGCGATCCCCGGTGCAGTGCGCAACCTCCCGGGCGGCGCCTGGCCCCACACCGAAGGAGACACATCGCATGAAGCGCCGCCTGTTCCAGACCACCTTGATCGCCACCGCCGTGACGCTGGCCGCCATGACGCCGGCCGCCTTCGCGCAGTCGGCCAAGGACGCCGCCAAGGACATCAAGATCGCCCACATCCACAGCAAGACCGGCCCGCTCGAAGCCTACGGCAAGCAGACGTCGACCGGCTTCCTGATGGGCCTGGACTACGCCACCGGCGGCACCATGACGGTGGCCGGCCGCAAGCTGGTGGTGATCGAGAAAGACGACCAGGGCAAGCCCGACCTCGGCAAGAGTCTGCTGGCGGCTGCCTATGGCGACGACAAGGTCGACATCGCCGTCGGCCCGACGTCCAGCGGCGTGGCGCTGGCGATGCTGCCGGTGGCCGAGGAGTACAAGAAGATCCTGCTGGTGGAGCCGGCTGTCGCTGATTCGATCACCGGCGACAAGTGGAACAAGTACATCTTCCGCACCGGCCGCAATTCGAGCCAGGACGCGATCAGCAACGCCGCGGCGCAGGACCGTGACGGCACGGTGATCGCGACACTCGGCCAGGACAACGCCTTTGGGCGCGACGGCGTGAAGGCGTTCAGGGATACGCTGAAGAAGGCCAAGTTCGTGCATGAGGAGTTCCTGCCGGCCGGCACGACCGACTTCACCGCCGGCGCCCAGCGCCTCATCGACAAGCTGAAGGACCAGCCGGGCCGCAAGGTGATCTGGGTCATCTGGGCCGGCGCGGGCAACCCCTTCAAGATCGCCGATCTGGACCTCAAGCGTTACGGCATCGAGATCGCCACCGGCGGCAACATCCTGCCGGCCATGGCCGCCTACAAGAACTTCCCGGGCATGGAAGGCGCCACCTACTACTACTTCGGCATTCCGAAGAACCCGGTCAACGAGTGGCTGGTCGCCAACCACTACAGCAAGTTCAAGAGCCCGCCCGACTTCTTCACCGCCGGCGGCATGAGCGCCGGCATCGCGGTGGTGGAAGCGCTGAAGAAGACCAAGGGCGTGACCGACACCAATACGCTGATCACCGCGATGGAGGGCATGAGCTTCCAGACACCCAAGGGCAAGATGACCTTCCGCAAGGAAGACCACCAGGCGATGCAGGACATGTATCACTTCAAGATCAAGGTGGACCCGGCGTTTGCCTGGGGCGTGCCGGAGCTGGTGCGGGAGATCAAGGCTGAGGAGATGAACGTCCCCATCCGCAACAAGAGTTAGTGGGGCTACTGCGCGCCCGTGATGCGTCGTTGCGGTCCGGCCCGGAAATCCTCATGCACTTCCAGTGCACTCCGGTTTCCGGGGCCTCCCGCGCCTAGCCTGACGGGCGCTCGCTACGCCCGGCCCACCGCTGGTGGACTTGATGCTCGAAACCAAAAATCTCACCATCCGCTTCGGCGGCCATGTGGCCGTCGACCATGTCTCGTGCCGCTTCGAGCCGGGCACGCTGACCTCCATCGTCGGGCCGAACGGCGCCGGCAAGACGACCTACTTCAATCTGATCTCCGGGCAGTTGCCGGCCACTGAAGGGCAGGTGCTGCTGGGCGGCGATGACATCACCGCGCTGCCGGCGCCGCTGCGCACGCGGCGCGGCCTGGGCCGGGCCTTCCAGCTGACGCAGCTGTTCCCCAACCTCACGGTGCTGGAAAACGTGCGGCTGGCGGTGCAGGCGCGTGAGCAGGGGCGCGCGAATGCCGGACTTTTTGCCGGGCTGGACCTGCTGCGCTTGTGGCTCGACCGCAAGGACTGGATCGCCGAGGCCCGGTCGCTGCTGCAGCAGGTGCGGCTGGCCGACCGGCACGGCGCCAGCGCCGCCAGCCTGCCGCATGGTGACCAGCGCAAGCTGGAGGTGGCGCTGCTGATGGCACTCGACCCGATGGTCTACATGTTCGACGAACCCACCGCCGGCATGAGCATGGACGAGGTGCCGGTGGTGCTCGACCTGATCCGCGCATTGAAGGCGAAGAAGGACCGCCTGATCCTGCTGGTGGAACACAAGATGGACGTGGTGCGCGAACTGTCTGACCGCATCGTGGTGCTGCACAACGGCGCCATGGTGGCCGACGGCCTGCCCGCCGAAGTGATCGCTTCGCCCATCGTGCAGCAGGCCTACCTGGGCATGGCGGCGGAGGAACCGGCATGAGCACGCAGGCTTTGCCTAGGGCTCATTCCCGCTCGGCTGGAACGGCCGCAGGCCGCAGGGTGCCCCGATGAACGTGTTGCAACTCGCCGGCGTGCACACCCACATCGCCGCGTATCACATCCTGCACGGCGTCGACCTTGCCGTGCCGGAGGGCGAAGTGACCATGCTGCTCGGCCGCAACGGCGCCGGCAAGACGACCACGCTGCGCACGATCATGGGTTTGTGGGCGGCCCGGCAGGGCGCCATCAGCTTCAAGGGCGGCGCGATCGACAAGCTGCCCACGCCCGACATCGCCCGCCTCGGCATCGCCTACGTGCCCGAGAGCATGGGCATCTTCAGCGACCTGACGGTGAAGGAAAACATGCTGCTCGCCGCGCGCGCCGCGCGCCACGCCGCCGAGCTGGACAGCGAGCGGCTGGAGTGGATCTTCGGCCTCTTCCCGGCCCTGCGGAAGTTCTGGCTCTACCCGGCCGGCAAGCTCAGCGGCGGCCAGAAGCAGATGCTGGCGGTGGCGCGCGCCATCGTCGAGCCGCGCGCCCTGCTGCTGATCGACGAACCCAGCAAGGGTTTGGCGCCGGCCATCATCCAGAACCTGATCTCGGCCTTTCGCGAGCTGAAGTCGCAGCGCACGACCATCCTGCTGGTGGAGCAGAACTTCGCCATGGCCCGGGCCCTGGGCGACAGCGTGGCGGTGATGGACAACGGCCGCGTCGTGCACAGCGGCCGCATGGCCGAACTGGCGGCCGACGACGGCTTGCAGCAGCGCCTGCTGGGCCTGTCCCTGGGAGCGCATCAATGAGCACCTCCACGCTGCCCGCGGCGGCCGCGCCGGCGGCGGTGCCGAAGGCGCAGTTCGACGGCAAACCGCTGCTGCTGCTGGGGGCCATCGCCGTGGCCGCGCTGCCGCTGATCGGCAGCCCGTCGACCTGGGTCACGCTGACGGTGGCCGGGCTGGCGATGGGGCTGATCATCTTCGTCATCGCCTCCGGGCTGACGCTGGTGTTCGGCCTGATGGACGTGCTGAACTTCGGCCACGGCGTCTTCATCGCGATGGGTGCGTTCGTCGCCACCAGCGTGCTCGGCGGCATGGCGGGCTGGACGACGGCGCCTTCGGTCTGGCTCAACCTGGGTGCCGTCTTCACGGCGATGCTGGCCGCGATGGCGGTGGCCGGCGCGCTCGGCTGGGCCTTCGAGCGCGTCATCGTGCGGCCGGTGTACGGCCAGCACCTGAAGCAGATTCTCATCACCATGGGCGGCATGATCGTCGGCGAAGAGATGATCAAGGTGATCTGGGGGCCGCAGCAGATTCCGCTGCCGCTGCCCGAGACGCTGCGCGGCTCGTTCCTGATCCCGGTCTTTGGCGAAGCGGCGGCGGTCGAGAAATACCGCGTGCTGGCGGTGCTCATCGGGCTCGTCGTCTTCGGCGCGCTGCTCTGGGTGCTGAACCGCACCAAGCTCGGCCTTCTGATCCGCGCCGGCGTGCAGGACCGCGAGATGGTGGAAAGCCTGGGTTGCCGAATTCGCCGGCTGTTCGTCGGCGTCTTCGTCGCCGGCTCCGCGCTGGCCGGCCTGGGCGGCGTGATGTGGGGCCTGTACCAGCAGATCGTGACGCCGCAGATCGGCGCGCAGGTCAACGTGCTGATCTTCATCGTCATCATCATCGGCGGCCTGGGCAGCACCCTGGGCTGTTTCGTCGGCGCGCTGCTGGTCGGGCTGCTGGCCAACTACACCGGTTTCCTGGCGCCCAAGGTGGCGCTGTTCTCGAACATCGGGTTGATGGTGGCGATCCTGCTCTGGCGCCCCCAGGGCTTGTATCCGGTGACGAACCGATGATCAATCGTCTTCTTTCCCACGACCTGCCGCGCAGCCGCTGGCTCGCCGTGCTGCTGATCGTCATCGTGATCGGCCTGGCCTTCGCGCCGTTCCTCTTCCCCGGCAGCAAGGCGCTCGGCGTGGCCGCCAAGATGCTGGTCTTCATCCTGCTCGTCGCAAGCTACGACCTGCTGCTGGGTTACACCGGCATCGTCAGCTTTGCCCACACCATGTTCTTCGGCATCGGCGCCTACGGCGTGGCCGTGACGAGCACGCGGATGGGGGAGGGCTGGCTCGCGGTGGCCGTGGGGCTGGCGGCCGCACTCGCCATTTCGCTGCTGCTGTCGCTGGTGATCGGCCTCTTCAGCCTGCGCGTGAAGGCCATCTTCTACGCCATGATCACGCTGGCCGTGGCCACCGCGTTCCAGACACTGGCATCGCAGTTGAGCGACGTGACCGGCGGCGAAGACGGCCTGAGCTTCCGCAACCCGGTCTGGCTGTCGCCTTCTTTCGTGCCCTTCGAGACGCCGTTCCTCGGCGTCGCGGTCGACGGCAAGCTGCTCAGCTACTACCTGCTGTTTGTCGTCGTGGCGATGCTGTTCCTGCTGCTGCTGCGCATCGTCAACTCACCCTTCGGGCGTGTGCTGCAGGCGATCCGCGAAAACGATTTCCGGGCCGAGGCCATCGGCTACCGCACTGTCGTCTACCGCACGCTGAGCAACGTGCTGAGCGCGCTGTTCGCCACCGTGGCGGGCGCGCTGCTGGCGCTGTGGCTGCGCTACACCGGACCCGACACCACGCTCAGCTTCGAGATCATGCTCGACATCCTGCTCATCGTCGTCATCGGCGGCATGGGCACGATGTACGGCGCGGTGGTCGGCGCGGTGCTTTTCGTGCTGGCGCAGAACTACCTGCAGACGCTGCTGGCGCTGGGCTCCTCGACCTTCGAAGGCGTGCCCCTGCTCGGCGCCGTATTGACACCCGACCGCTGGCTGCTCTGGCTGGGTGTGCTGTTCGTGCTGTCGGTCTATCACTTTCCCGCCGGCGTGGTCGGGCGCCTGCGCTTGCTGGCGCTGAAGGAAAAGTCATGACACCCGCATCGCGTTATCTGCAGTGCGAAGGCCGGGAAATCCACTTCATGGAATGGGGCGCCGGCCATGACGAAGTGGTGATCGCCTGGCACGGTCTGGCGCGCACCGGGCGCGACATGGACGCCATCGCCGCGCACCTGGCGCAGCGTTACCGCGTCATCTGCCCCGACGCGCCGGGCCGCGGCCTCAGCCAGTGGAGCCCTGCGCCCGAGCGTGAATACTGCCTGGCCTTCTATGAGGCTCTTGCGGTGTCCTTGCTGGCGCAGCTCGGCATCACGCGCTGCCACTGGCTGGGCACCTCGATGGGCGGCGCCATCGGCCTGCATGCCGCCGCCGGGCCGCTGCGTGGCCACATCCGCCGGCTGGTGCTCAACGACATCGGCCCGCAGATTGCCGACGCCGCAGTGGCGCGCATCCGCAGTTACGCCGGCAGCCCGCCGGACTTCGCGACCATGCGCGAGCTCGAGACCTACTTCCGCACCGTCTACCAGCCCTACGGCTGGCTGCCCGACGCGCAGTGGCGGCAGCTCGCCGAGACGTCGATGCGCCGCCTGCCCGACGGCCGCGTGACGCCGCACTACGACCCCGCGATGGTGATGCAGTTCACCCACCACCCTGAAGACTATGCACAGTGGCCGGCCTGGGACACGCTGACGCTGCCCGTGCTGGTGCTGCGCGGCGAGAGCTCCGATCTGCTGTTGCCCGAAACCGCCGAGGCCATGCGCACGCGCGGCCCTTGCGCGGTGGTGGCCACGATCCCGGGTTGCGGACATGCGCCGGCGCTCAACACGCCGGCGCAGTTTTCGCTGGTCGAGCGTTTCCTCGCCGGCACGGAAGTCGGCCCGGCCTGAACCTGGGGAACCGCTCGCCGCCGTCGCCAGCGGCTATGTTTGAATTCATTCCGACTCAGGAGGTTGCGATGCAGAAGTCGTTGGCGAGATGGGAGGGTGCGTGCAACGCCTCGGCGGCGGCGCGCTTCATCGGCATTCCGCTGCCGTCACCTGGCTGCTGCCGATAGCGGCGCACGCGTTCGCCGGTCTGGGCAGCGGCGCACTGCCCTTCACGGGCGCACTCACCGCCATCAACCCGGCCGCCGCAGAGCCGCTGCATCTGGCGGACTTCGCCATCCGCGTGCTGAAAAGCGTCTCGCAGGTGTTCCTGAAAGACAGCGGCTGGGCGGCGCTGCTGCTGCTGCTGCCGGCGGCGCTGTTCGGCCTCGGCAGCGCGGTGCTGGCGGTGGTCTTCGCGCATGGGCTGGGTGCCGAGAGGGACGCCGTCACCGCCGGCCTGTTCGGCTTCAGCCCGGCGCTGACGGCCAACGCGCCGCGCACCGTGTTCCACACTCCGGGGCCGACGGTGGCTCTCTACGCCGCGCTCTGCACGCTGTTCACCGTCGTCGTGCAGGGCGCGATGAACGTCGCTCTCGCACCCTTCGGCGTGCCCACGCTGACGGCGCGCTTCGTGCTGGTGTCTGGGCTGTTCCTGCTGCCGCGACAGCAATTCGAGCCCTCGGGCGGCAAGGCGCACTGAGCGCTCCGCCGCCGGCGGACGCTGCCGGCCCGGCGCCGGTGCTGACGCCGTTGGTCGCGCCGGTGCTCGTGCCGCGCGACACCACGCTGCTGATCCTGGCCGCCTTCCCGCACGCCTTCGTCGTCTTCGGCAAGAGCCCGCTCAACGTCTGTTTCATCGCGCTCGGCGTGGTCCTCTGCGCGCGCTGCAAGGGCGACCGGTTTGCCATCCACATCAACACCACGTTTTTCGGCACCGCGCTGGCGCCGGTGTTTTCCGAGCTCCTGTTCAGCACCAGCCTGCCGCTGGCGGAGAGGCTGCCGCTGAGCGTGGCCACCACGTTGCTGCTCGGCTTCGTGCTGGCGCCGGTGGCCGCGCAGTTGTTCAAGGCCCGCATGGGCTACAGCCTCTACAACATGCGGCAAGGCGCACACAACGTGTAAGCTTTGATCGCTCCAGATTGTTGGCAGGGTCAAACGGTAAGGCTTGATACCCGAGACCCGCTGGAGCGCAGGCTCGCACTGCAACGGCGCCGAGCGTGGCAGCACAGATGATCAGCACAAGGGGTTTGCAACTTCGGCAATCGAACCGAAGTTGATCGAGCGGCTGAAGGCGCTGCCGCCAAACCGGGTGGCCGAGGTGGTGGACTTCGTGGAGTTCCTGGCGGCGCGCGAAGAGCGTGCGGCTGCGGCGCAGAAGCTTGCCGACGGGCTGGCCCGGCTCGATGCCTCGAACCTGCCGCCGGTCATCGAGGATGAGGTCGAAGAAGAGTTGCAGGCGGAGCGGCGTGAGCGCCGGGTCCGGCAAGGTGCTTGATCGGCGCGCATCGTCGTCGATACGAATCTGCTGGTCTCGGGCGTCAACGCCAGCCACACCGCCGCGTGGTGCCCAACGATCCCGATGACGATCACATCATCGCCGCCGCAGTCGCCGGCCAGGCCTGTCTAATCGCCTCGGGCGACAAGCGGGATCTGCTGCCGCTGAACAGCTTCCAGGGCATCCCCATCGTCACAGCGCGTGAGGCTGTTCAGCGGTTGGAGGCAAAAGGCAAGACCTGATCCCGGGCCCGGACCGACCCCGGACCAAACCCCGGACCCACAGGCAAGACCTGACGCCGGACCCTTTCGATTCGCCGAGAACAAGCTGCCGCCTGGCCGGTTCGGCTGCAACGTCTTCACTTAAGCACACCATTGGCAGGCGACTCCGGCAGCTGTCCTTGATGTGTCGCAATCGGGCTGAAACCTTTCGGGTTCCGCACCCTCACCCGAATCTCCCGGTTCGGGTCTTCCCTGATGCGTCACCCCGCCGCCGGCCCGGGGCCCGTACCGCACAAGCTTCACCCGGGCTGCCTAGAATGGTCGGTTCCGCCTTTGCCGAGACCCCCCTGAGCCATGCTGACCGGTGCGAAAGAGACTGCCCCCGCCGCCGATGAAGAGCCGCCCCATGAAGGCGGGCTGATCCGCATTCGTGGCGCGCGCCAGCACAGCCTGAAGAACATCGACCTCGACATCCGCACCGGCGAGATGACGGTGGTGACCGGGCCCAGCGGCTCGGGCAAGAGCAGCCTGGTGTTCGACACGCTGTACGCCGAAGGTCAGCGCCGTTACGT
>Ga0163144_10018819_pt1 | contig 13940 bp, 11 predicted proteins | sample OliLak19BULKMAT1_FD_123175 | JGI IMG/M metagenome (GOLD analysis project Ga0163144, IMG submission 123175) | Freshwater microbial mat bacterial communities from Lake Vanda, McMurdo Dry Valleys, Antarctica - Oligotrophic Lake LV.19.BULKMAT1 | ecosystem: Environmental > Aquatic > Freshwater >... | reverse complement strand
GCGGTGCGACTGTTGCAGAGCGAACTGGCTCGTGGCGGGGTACGACCGCGCAGCATATCCTGGGGTCCGCTCGCCCTGGCTGCAGCAGCAGCCCGGTTGCCGCTCGTCGGCGACCAGTTGGCCCTGGTGGTCGACATCGGTGCAGCCGGCACTGATGTCGCCCTGGTCGGCGATGGCAGGCTGCTGGCCTGCCGTCGGCTGGCCTATGGCGGTGACCAGTTCACCCAGGTGCTGATTGAGACCGGCATGACCGCCAGCGAGGCTGAGCACGCCAAGCGCGCTGCGGCACCGATCCTGCCGCAGGCCCTGGCGCCGCGCCAGTCCGAACCATCAGTTGTTGCAGCAGCGCTGCCGCCGGAGCCGGTCGCCGAGAGCCTGCCGGAGATCGATGACGGCTTGAGCCTGGACATGCCGCCGGTTCCGCCGCCGCTCTCGGCTGCCGAACCGCAGGCCGAGTTAGAACTCGAGCTCGACGACGAACCCGGCGCAGCGCATGATCTGGGGATGCCCAAGTCACCGGGCGTAACGACCGTGAAGATGGCTTCGCTGACTTTGGGCCCGCACCTGACCCGCGCCGCCGAAGGCTTCTACGGCCAGATCACGACCACCCTGGCCTTCTTCAAGGCTCAGCTAAAGCGCTCCGAACTTGCGCCGGCGCGGATCTATATCTGCGGTGGCGGGGCCGGGCTGACCGCGCTTGAGGCGTACCTCGAGCGACGCTTCGCCGCCCCGGTCACCCGTTGGGACCCGTTTGCCGGCATGGAAGGCGCTCCAACGGCCGAACCCTGGCTGTGGGCCCGGGCCTATGGGCTGGCTGTGTCGGCCTCGCCCGCCGATGTGCCACGGATCGACCTGCGTCCCGAATCCGAACTGCTCAAGCAGGCCTGGCGAACCCGCCTGGTCTGGCCGTGGGTCGCTGCCGCCTGTCTGCTGGCGGCCGGCGTGCTGGGTTCGCTGGCCCTGTCCGAACATGTCGAGCGCGACCGCACGGAAGCCGAGCTGCTGGAGCGCGCCGTCGACGAACACAAGCGCCTGTCCGCCGAGCTGGTCAAGCTGGAGGGCGAACGCGATGCGGCACGTGAGGATCTGCGTGCCGTCGCCGGACGCATCCACGCCGCCCGAGACCTGCTGTACACCGTGCGGGCGCTCAAGGAGCAGACCCGTGAGTCGAAGGAGTTGTGGGTCACCTCGTTGCAGACGGTCGGCGTCGGTCGCGACGATGGCCAGACCGCGGCCGTAACTCCCCCAACTGGCGGGCGGCTCGGCTCGGCCAAGGCGACCGCGGTACGCAAGGATTCGCTGATCGATCGCGGGGCAGTCGACGTCGCCGGACGGATCCGATTCGATGTCAAGAAGACCGATCCGCAGATGGTCGCCTTCCGCGAGCGCTACCAGCAGGCGCTGTCCGACTGGTCGACGCCTGACGGCGTGCGCCTGTTCCGCGATGTCCGCCTGACCAATACGAAAGTCGAGCGCTTCGATCGTCCGGCATCCACGCCGGCGGCGGATGCTGGCGAGTTCCCCTTCCGCTTCCGCTGCTATTTCCCGCTTACCAGCCTGGATAGCGATGTCGTTGTACCGGCTGCGCCAGTCGCGGCGACCGTGCCCGCTGCTCCGACCGCCGAGGTGGAATCTGCGGTCGAGGCGAAGTCGGCTGAGAGCAAGCCGCCAGCGGCGACTCCTGCCGCACCTGCTGTTGAAGCTCCGGCCGTCGAGACGAAACCATGACGCCCGACCTAACGTCAGCGCAACGTGGCGGCATCGTCGCGATGTGCGCGGCGGTGCTGATCGCCGGTGGCATGGTCTGGTACATGTGGTCGGACCAGCCGGCTACCGACGAACGCCTGGTGACGGCCCGCGCCGCGGCCGAGAAAATCCGCGGTAAGGAAGTGCTGCGCGAACGCGTCGACAAGCAGCGTGCCGCCAATGTCGAGTTGCGTGCCAACATTGCCGCGCTCAAGAAGCAGGCAGGCTTCATCGTCGCCGATCGCTTCAAGGTGCCGCCGGGCGAGCGCGAGCCGGGCAAGTTTTTCCTCAACCGCTTCGTCGAGGTGCGCCAGGCCCTGCGCGAAAAAGCGAACAACCGACGGGTCGAAAGCGATGAGCGTCTCGGCTTTCCGCCCGATGACCGGGTGCCGCCTGACGCCGAGGCCCAACCGCTGCTCGACATGCTGCAGCTGACCGAGAAGGCCCTGACCGTGGTGCTGGATTCGGACGATCCGGTCGAATGGTTCGACATCGGCCACGGCAAGCCGTACGAGACCGGACCGCTGGCGCGGCCGCCGCTGCTCGCCGAGTACCCGCTGACGCTCAAGGTCCGCGGCTCGCTCAAGACCGTCCTGCAGATCCTACATCGCTTCGGCACCACCGCCGAGGGCGACTATCCGCTGATCTTGCGCGGCTTGACCATCTCCAGTTCAAACGCCAAGGCGCGCGACGATGTGCAGCAGTTGGAGGCGGTGTTCGAACTCGCCGGCATGGCCTTCCTGGCGGATGCCGGTCGTGACCAAGCGGAACCGACTTCAGGAAAGCCCTCGGCCGATGCAATGAAGGCGCGGCCATGAGGAAGGGCGTCTGGGAGCCGATCGTTGCCGTCGTGGCGCTGCTTGCCCTGGTCGGGGTTGGCACCTGGTGGTACCTGACTGTCCTCGAACCGCCGCGGGCGCCGGTGCCTGGCTACAAGGGTGCGCCCTTCATGCCGTTGTCGGCCAGCATGCCGCCGATCGGTGATTTCAAGACGTTCTACGTCAACAACGACAATCCGTTTGTGTCCTGGCGCGAACGCGAAATCGAAAAGAAGCGACTACAGCAGCCGACCGGTGTGGTAATCAGGCCGCCACGGACAGAAACGATCATCAAGACGGTCGAGGCACCCAAGCTGGTCATGCCACCAGCCAAATCTGGCGGTGGCGACGCGCCCAAGGTGGTCGGCTTCAACCGCAAGGCTGATGGTGCCGTGGTGGTGCTGGTCAATCTGCCAGGCGAATCGCGGGCCCACCTGATGAAGCCCGGCGAACAGGCCGGGCGCTGGACCCTGACCGCGGTTGAAGACGGCAATGTGGCGATATTCACTGACGAGACCGGCCGCGTCTACCGCCTGGTCATCGGTTCACGCTAACGGTGCTTGTCGAGGCGCCGTAGGCCTTTTGCCTTTTCTGGCGGTAACGGCATGTTCGCAGCATGCGTCTCTCGCTACTGCTGTTGGCTGCCGTGTCCTGGGTCGAGGCGGCTGATGGAGCGCGCGAACTGACTTCGGCAGATGATGTCCGGGCCCGGCGCGAGGAGACGCGCAACCGACACGAGGAATCCAAACCAAAGGAGTCGACGTCGTCGACTTCGACTTCGACTTCGACTTCGAAGTCGACTGCCGTGACGTCATCGTCCTCGACGCCGATCGCAGTTACGGACGGCTCAACGAATGCCGACCAACCGGTCAAGCCAGCGTCGCCTGGACCGTTCATCAAACCGCTGCCCGAAGGCGCCACCCTGCCGCATGTCGTTGTGTCGGTTGAACGCGGCTGGTATGGCGTGACGATCGACAACGGCACCCAGGCCTCGGCCAGCGGCGGATCGCTCGGCACAGACTTTCAGGTCGGTTACGAGATCGAGCCGTTCGCCATGACCAGGGTCTCGGGCACGGGCCGGGTCGACCAGTGGGGCGTGCTGGCTGGTTACGCCAGCGATCCGCTGGCCCGGGAGGCTGGTGAACTGCTGTCACTGGCGCTGCAATACTATCCGGTGGACGATGGCGGCTGGTGGCAGGCGTCGCTGTCGTGGGCCAGATTGCGCGGCATCGCCACCACCGCCGATGCCGGCGGCAACCGTCTGGAGGAGCAGGTCGATACCCACTGGCGCACCATCGCGATCGAACGCCGCTACTACCCGCTGCTGGTGTGGGGCCTGCAGTATGAAGAGCTGGAGATGCCTTCGAACTACAGCCTTGATGATCCGGATGGTCAGGTCGTCGCGCTGTTCGATGACAGCACGCATTGGCGCACCGTCTCGTTCGTTCTTGGCATCGACAACGCCAATGCCGTCCTGGTCGAGCGGCGTACCGGCATCCGTCCGCTGTACGAAGGCCGGATTGGCCTTGGCCTGGGTCAGTTGAGCTATGACAAAGGCTCAGTCGAGCGGTTGGCCAGTAGCTACGGCTACGCCTACGACGACTCCGGCGGATTGGTCTTCTCCGCGCAAGGCGAGGCGGCTCTGGGGGTTCGCGGCGCGCTCGCCTGGCGCGGGGCGATGATCGAACTGGCGGTTGGTGGCCGCGCGCGGGTGGCCTGGATTGGCACCGGTGGAAACAGTACACCCGAGGGGCAGCAGCCCGACTACGATACCCTGGTGCTCAACAGCAACTTGACCACATGGATGTACGGCGTGTTCATCCGCCTGGGTGCGGCTTTCTGAAAAGGTCTGACTAACGTTTCGGCGTTTCGCGGCCGAGCAGCGACAACACGATCTTCAGGTCATCCCAGGCCGGTTTCTTGGCCTCGGTATTGCGCAGCAGATAGGCGGGATGGAACGTCGGAATGGTCGGGATGCCGCGCCATTCCTGCCGCTGGCCATGGATCCTGGTGATGCCGCTGAGGCCGAGCAGCGCCTTCAACGGTGTTGCGCCGAGCAGGCAAATCACCTTCGGCTTCAGCGCGTCCAACTGGGCTTCCAGGTAGGGCAGGCAGGAGGCGATCTCGTCCGGTTCGGGTGCCCGGTTGCTAGGTGGTCGGCATTTCACGACATTGCAGATGAAAACATCCGAGCGCTGCAGGCCCATCGCGACGATCATCTTGTCGAGCAGCTGCCCGGCTGCGCCGACGAATGGCCGGCCCGAGGCGTCCTCGTCCGCGCCCGGCCCCTCACCGATGAAGACCAGTTCGGGGGACGTCGCACCTTCGCCGGGTACCGTCTTCGTCCGGCCGCTGCACAGCCCGCACGCAGTGCAGCGGGCGACCGCCGCGGCGATCGCGTCCAGGTCGGCGGCGGCAAGGCCCGAGGCGGCCGGAAGAGAGGCCGCCAGGCGCGGAGCAGAGCTGAGTGCCGCGGGCGGTGAAACCGACTGGCGCACTGGAGCAACGTGCGTCAACAGCGCTTTCGAGACCGGCAGCAACGGAGTCGGCGCCGGCTTGCCTTGGAACTCGATGCCAAAGGTGCGGTCGAGATCGACCAGTTGCTTCAGGTTGTCGAGCAGTTCACCCATCAGGGATCATGGTCAGGCCAATCGCCCTGCTGCAACCTGTAGCGACACACGTCGCCGTCGGCGATCAGCCGCCCTGGACCTCCAGCCGGCTGCGAGCCCGCGACCACAGCCAGCGGTTGCCGAGATGCAGAACGGCCAGCCAGCCGACCCCGAGTCCGGCGACCTGGAGAAATCCGGGATGGCCGTGCTGGCCCAGCTCGCCGACCCAGGCCATCACCGGCCAGTAACTGATCAGGGCGAAGGGCATCCAGACAGTGGCAGTGGCCAGCCAGCTGGGAAGGAAATGAAGGGGGACCATCAGACCCGACAGCAGCATGATCAGATTGCGCTTCAGGCTAGTCAGGGCGGTGACGTCCTCGAGGAAGAAGCAGGCGATGCCGGCTGAGACATTCAGCTCGTGGTTGATCAGGAAGGCGAGCAGGAAGAGCACCGGGAACTGCCACCAGCCGTGCTCGCCCGGCGGCAACACGCCGAACACCGGCACCAGTACGCAGGCCATCGGCAGGGCGAAGAACAGGGTACGAAAAGCGCATTCGCCGGCTGCCAGAGCGAGCCACTGGCCGAGCGGATTGATTGGTTTGAGCAAGTCGAGGGCAACGTCGCCGTTCTGGAATCGGCCGGCGATCTCGCTGTCGAGGTTGGTGAAGTAGGCGCTGCGCGCGATGTAGCCGATCGCCAGATAGGTGGTCAGCTGGGCGAAGGCCAGGCCGCCGATCTCGGACCCGGCCCCGCGCGCCGCGAAGATTGCTTTCCAGATGAACCACTGTCCGCCAACAAAGATCGCATACGTGGCGATGCCGGTGACGAAGCGCATGCGGTACGCCATCAGGCGCAGCAGGGTCAGGCGGGCGATGTGCCAGTAGGGGAGCAGGGTCATGATGGCTTGACTGCACGATTGGCCGTTGGCGACCTGCGCAGCAGGAGTAGATAGCCGGCCGGCAGCACCACCAGGGTCAGGGCTGTGCTCATCATCAGACCGGCGACGAAGGCAGTGGCCATCGGACTCCACGCCACCGAGAACGACGGGATGCCGATCGCCATCGGCAGCAGGCCAGCAATCGTGGTGGTGGTGGCCATCAGGATCGGACGCAGGCGCTGATGGCCGGCGGTGATCAGGGCGCTCTCCAGCGGCAGGCCGTCGCCGCGCCGGGCGTTGATGAACTCGACCAGAACGATGCCTTCACCGACCACCATGCCGGTTAGACCGACCAGGGCGATGAACGTCTGCACCGTCAGCATGGCGCGTTCCGGGCGCACCCAGCCCTCCGGCAGCAGCATCGCGCACAGGCCCAGCACGCCCATCATCAGGGTCACGCCGATGAAGCCGAACAGGACGTTGCTCATGATCAGGCCGGGCTGTAGGTAACTGTTGAACTGCATCGCCAGGACGGCGTAGATGAAGAACACCGCCACCATCAGCGCGGTGAGCAGGCTAGCGTAGCTACGGCCGGTCGCCTGGGCCTCGCCGCCAAGCGCGAGGTCGACGCCGGGATGCGTGACCTGCGCGGTACGCCACCACTCGCGCACCGCGGTATCGAGGTGGATCGCCGACAGCGGGCTGTCCGGGGCGAGGTCGCCGCTGATCGTCACCGTCCGGCGGTAGTCGCGACGGGTCAGCTGGGCCGGTCGCCGTTCGGTCGTCATGGTGCCGACATCGGCGTAGTGCAGGCTGCGCCCGTCCGGGGCCAACGCGATCGGAACCTGGGCCAGCAGCGAGGGATCTTCGGCCACGGGTCGAGATAGTCGGACGACCAAGGGAATGTCATCGAGGGCCTGGCGGAATTCGCCGACGTAGGCTCCCTCGTTGGCTCCGGCGACGAAGGCCACGACCTGGGACGGAGTCAGGCCGAAGCGCGCTGCACGCTCGGCATCGGGCCGGAAGACCAGGCGTTCCGACGACGCCGCGGCATCGTCGCGCAAGTCCGTCAATCCGCGCAGCGAGCCATCGGCGATGCAGCTGGCAAGATGCCGGCGTAGATCGAGGGCTGCGCGCATTACCGCCGGATCGTCCGCACCAGCGAAGCGCACGACCAGTGGCAGGTCGGTGGGCGGCCCGTCCTTCTGGGCCCCGACTTCGATCTGCACGCCGTCGCGTTCGAAGCGCTCCTCGACGGTGCGGCGGATGCCGGCCAGGGTGGCTTGGGCATCCGCATCGCTTGAGCCGTTGATGCGCAGCTCGACCAGCAACAGGGCATGGTTGTCGCCCCACACCGGCTTGTAGCTGGTGTCGATGTACAGGCCGCTCAGGCCGCTAACCGCGGCGATCTGCGTCTTGTCCCTGGCCAGTTCGCTGGCTATGCCGCGGGCGATGCGGTCGGTGGCCTCCAGCGGGGTGCTGGCAGGCGCGCGGATGGTGACGTTGACCACCCGCAGGTCCTCGGGGAAGAAGGCCAGACGCAGGATGGGACGCTGGCCGATCGATGGGCCGATCGCACTCTGTGCCAGGATCCCGAGAGCGAGCAGCAGCAGAACGCCAACCGCGCCGAGAGTCGCCCAGGGCCGGGCCAGGGTCACCCGCAGGACGCGATCATAACCCCGCGCCAGCGAACCGGTCAGGCCAGTGCGCTGCAGATAGCGCGTTTCGGTGCCGCCCTCCAGGGTGGGGATGCGGCCGCGGCCGAACCAGCGATCAAGATCGTCGATATGGGTCGGCACCATGAAGATGCATTCAAACAGGCTGACTGCCAGCGCCACCACCACGGTGATTGGCAACAGACTGAAGAACTGGCCGGTGGTGCCGGTCATCAGCAGCAGGGGCAGGAAGGCGCCGATGGTGGTCGCCGAAGCCGCGACCAGCGGCCAGAACACCTCGGATGCGCCAGCGATGATGGCGTCTGTCCCGGTCAAACCCTCCTCGCGCTTCCGCTGGATGTTGTCGACCACCACGATGACGTCGTCGTCGAGAATGCCGGCGACCAGCACCAGGGCGAGCAGGGTGATCTCGTTCAGGCTCTGGCCGCTCAGGTACATCACCACCAGGGCGCCGACGAACGCGAACATCACCCCGCTAGCGGCCAGCACCGCCATGCGCCAGCCCAGGAACAGCAGCAGCACGGCGACGACCAGGACGGCGCCTTGCCACAGGTTGCCGGTCAGCACCGACAACGAGGCTCCGACGCGTTCACTGCTGTCGAGGTTGTAGATCGCGGTCACGCCCTCGCTGCGATGCTGGGCGAGGAAGCGGTCGACCTCGACCTGCACCTCGGCCTTCAACCGGGTGGCCTGGGCGCCGCGTTCCTTGAGGATCTTCACCACCACCGAGGGCTGGCCGTCACAATGCACGCGGATGCCGCGTTCGACTAGGCGCGGACCGCAGCCGGCGAGGTCGGCCAGTTCGCCGACCGTGACCAGTCGGCCCTCGCCATCGCGTCGCACCGGCACCGCCAGGACCTGTTCCAGGCTGCGGTAGCGCGACTCGGCCACCACCGTCTTGGTGGTACCGCCGGCGGCGCTGCGGCCGGCCGGCTGGCTGCCGCCGCTGCCACGCAGGGCGGTGGTCACCTCCTCGGCAGAGATGCCGTGCCGCTGCATCGCCATCGGGTTAAGGCTGACCTCGAAGCGCACCGCGGGCATGCCTTCGACATCAACCCGCTTCATGCCCGGCAGTGGGGTCAGGGTGTCGCGCAGGCTGTTGGCGAGCTGGCCGAGGCGATGCAGGTCGGCAGTGGATCCGGGTCCGGCGACCAGATTGACCTGGATGACCGGCAGCCAGACGTCGGTTTCCATGCGCGTGACGATCGGCGTCAGCGGTTTGCCGTCCGCGCTGGGCAGGCGGTTCTGAGCCGACAGGACGCGGAAGCGCAGGTCGTCGAACTGACGCTTGTAGTCGGTATCGTCCTCAAACTTGACGATGATCTCACTAGTGCCGTCGCGCGAGGTGCAGCGCACGTACTCAACGTTGTCGACCGCGCGGATGGCGTCCTCGATCGGCACAGTGACCAGCCGTTCGACCTCCTCGGCGGTGGCTCCACTCCACGGCGTGACCACGATGGCCTCGCCGAAATCGAAGTTGGGGTAGCGCTCGATCGGGATGCGCGGCAGCGCATAGCCGAGTCCGAAGGCGACCAAGCCGATGAACACCAGGTTCATCAGCACGCGCTGGCGCAGGCCAAAACGGACCAGTGGATTCACGGGGCAGTGGCCTGCGCCACCAGGGTCGACCCGGCAAGGACGGCGTCAGGCAGCACCGCCAGCATGCCGTCGGGGAGGGTGCGCAGGATGGTCACCGCCAGAGAGCGGCCGTCGCTGGCTTGCACGAAGCGACCATCGAGATCGGCACGAACCAGGGCTGCCGGCACGATCAGGGCGCCCGACGGATCGGGCAGGCGCAGCATGACCAGGACCTCGCGGCCGCCGCCAACGCTGCCGGGCAGTTCAATGTCGACCGGCCGTTTGCGGCTCTGCGCATCGGCGTATTCAGTCGTGCGGATGGCGCGCACCGCCACCGGCAATCCGCCGAACAGGACTTGGGCGTTGGCCAGGACGGTGATCTCATCTTCGCTGAGGTGCAGGGTAGCGACCACGGCGGACAGATCGCCAATCTCCAACACCGGTTCGCCCGGCTGAACCACCGCACCGACCTCGCGCAGACGGCGCAGCACGCGCCAGCCCTCGGGCAGGGCGATACGATGACGGGCGAGCAGTTCGTCGCTGCGCGCCAGTTCGGCCTTGGCGCGGTCGAGGGCGAGGGCGGCTGTTCGCGCCGCATGGGCGGCAGCGTCACGTTCGCCTTCTGAGACTCGGCCATCAACGAACAGCCTGACGATGCGTTGCGACTCACGTTCACGGTAGGCGCTGTCGGCGTCGGCCTGAGCGACGGCGGCCGCGTTGGTGGCGCGGTCAAGCTGCGCCAGCCGATCATCCAGCACCACGGCAGATGAGGCGATGACTGAGCCGACCGCTGGACCTGGATCGCTGATGCGACCGGACACCTCGGCGGCGATGGCGACCATGCGCACCGGCCGGGTCAGGCCGGCGACCGGGCGGATCACCTCGGCGGGATGGTCGCCAGGACGCCAGCCTTCGGCTGTCGTGCCGCACACGGCGAGAAGGACACAGCAAAGCCACCGGAAACCGCGCATAGGTCGGCGAGTATCCAGGCCGTGCGTGGATGGGAAGCCTGCATCCCGGAATCCTTAGCGGATCAGGCGACGGCAACTTGAGTGTGCAGTCGGCGGCGGGTGCGTTCTGCCTCCGCCTGGATTGCCGCTACCGCCTCGGCGTTGCTCATGCCGGGCCGGTCGCTCCAGGTCGCCAGGACATAGCCGTCGGTCGGCAGGCCGGCAGCCAGCTGCAACATAGCCGAGGCCGGACCATACAGCTGGACCAGCTTGCCGGCAGCGCGGATGCGCGACAGCACCGGCCACCACAGCGGTTCGCCGCTTGCTGGATTGCCGTCACCGGGGATCCATTGCACGCCCTGGAGGTTGGGAACTGCCAGCAGATGGTCGAGGTGGGGCAGCTCGCCCTTGCCATCGAGATGGTAGAAACCGTGCGGGATGCGCGCGCAGAGGTCGGTGAGGTCGGGCACCACCCAGCGTGCAAACTGCTTCGGGCTGATCATGTAGCTGAAATCGCTTTGCAGCATGTAGCACGGCTGTTCGCTCCAGATCGCCGCCCACGGCGAGCTGCCCAGCCCGAGTGGCATGGTGATCGCGAGCTGCTCCTGGTAGCAGGCCCACCACATCCGGGTGATGTCGCGGCACAGCCGGTCGACCTCCGCGGGGTCGTCCATGCAGTCGAGCAGCAGCTGGTTGGCGTCGCGCAGTGCGGCTAGCACGTCGAGATTCCCGCCGATGTCGGTAGTGCCGATCACCGCGCGTCGACCAAAACGGTCGGCGCAGGCACGGGTCACCGCCTGCACGTAATCCCACCAGGGTCCAGACAGCCGATCGGGGATGCGGACGTCGGCGATCGCCTGGCCAGTATGCAGACCGGGAGTGAACCACGTGGTGCGCAGATCGGCCTGCAGATCGCCGCCGAGAAATGCGGACAGCACCCCGGGACCGAAGTTCACCCAGTATGTCGGGAAGGCGTCGCCGTGCAGGACCTGGGTAGCCAGTGAGCGTTCAGCGGTGGCGGCTATCTCCGCTGGGCTGACGCTGGCAGGTACACCGCCGAGCTGGCAGCCCCACCAGGAGGGCATGTCGGACGGTGATCCGCCATCCGACGCGATGACAATCGGTCGTTCCAGATCGTGGTTCCACCAGCGGTTCCAGGTGGTCCGGTGGGCGTTCCAGTCGAAGTCGGCGATGCTGGCCATGATCATGCTCCTGATCCTATGGTGCAGTGGGGTGGTTCTTCGCGCTTCCCAGCAGGCGGCGATGACTTAGCGTTTTCCGTCGTGGAACAGCTGGTCTATGAAGGCGAAGCCAGGGTCTGGCACCATCGTGCCGGGCTTCGCCCGATGGCCCGAACGCACAGTCATGCCGATCTCGAAGTCAATCTGGTGATCGAGGGCACCTGCAGCTATGTGATCGACGGCCGGCGGGTGTCCTTGCGCGTCGGTACGATACTGTTCCTGCACGCTGGTGAAGACCATCTGCTGTGCGACGCGTCGGTGGACCACCGCATGTGGCTGACGGTGTGGCGTCCGCGGCTGGTGCGGCAGGCGGTCGAGGCCGGCCTTGATGCTGCAGCAGCGAGCGAGCGCCCCTCGTCGATCGAGCTGCGGCAACTGCCGTCGGATGCCACGAAACGCCTCGCCCGGCTGTTCGCTGATGTCGCTGGATCACCGCACCTGGCCAGCGGCCCGGTCCATCTGCTGTGGCGCTGCCGGGAAGAGTTTGCCGCCGCCGCAGATGTGGCGGTGGCCGCAGCCCACCCGGCGGTGGTCCAGGCCGCCCGGCTGCTGCGCGTTGACCCGGGCTTGTCGCTCGCGGAAGTCGCAGAGGAGGTAGGCCTATCGTCTGATCGGCTTGGACGGGTTTTCCTGGCCCAGACCGGCCTGGCCCTGGTCGACTATCGCAGTCGGATCCGGCTGGAACGATTGTGTGCGGCGTGGCAGCCCGGGGCCGATCTGCTGACCCTCGCCCTGGCCGCTGGCTTTGGCAGCTACAGTGCGTTCAACCGCGCCTTCCGTGTACGCTATGGCTGTCCGCCACGGGACTTCCTCGCCCGCGCCGCGGTCGACGATCAGCTGCCCGCCCGCCACCGCAGTAGTCTTCCGTGAACCATCACCCCCCGGTCTATCTTGATTGGAACGCCACCGCCCCGCTGCGCGCCTCCGCTCGCGAGGCCTGGCTGCACACCCAGGATGTGGCGTGGGGGAATCCGGCCTCGGTGCATCGCACCGGTCAGCTGGCGCGGGCGATGCTGGATGCGGCCCTGGCGTCGTGCGCCGCAAGCCTGGGTTGCCATGCCGACGAGCTGGTCGTCACCTCGGGCGGTAGTGAAGGGCTGGCGAGCGTGCTGCGCGCGGCCGACGGCCCGGTGGTTGCATCGGTGATCGATCACAGTGCCGTGCTGCGCAATGCGGTTAGCCCGCGTCTGGTCGCGGTGGACGTCACTGGTCGCATCGATCCGGGCGCTTTGGCCGAGGCCGCTGACGGCGCTGCGCTAGTATGCATCCAGGCGGCCAACAATGAAACTGGCACGCAACAGGATGTCGCGGCATTGGCCGCAGCTGTGCGTGCACGCAACGCGACGGCGCGCATCCTGGTCGATGCCTGCCAGGTCATCGGCAAGGCGGGCCTGGTGCTGTCCGCGCTTGGCGTAGACGCGGTGGTGATCGCCGGCCACAAGTTCGGTGCGCCCAAGGGCGTCGGACTGTTGTGGCTGCGTCGGGGGGTGCGCCTCAGTCCGCTGATCGCGGGCGGCCGCCAGCAGTCCGATCGGCGCAGCGGTACCGAAGATGCCGCTCTGGCCGCCGCCTTGGCGGCTGCTCTGGCTGAAGCCTCGACCGAAGCGTTCAGCGAAGGTCCCCGCCAGGCTGCGCTGATTGCCGACTGCTGGGCACGGTTGTCGACAGGATTGCCGCAACTGCGCCGGCTTGGCGGCGGCCTGCCGAACACCCTGGGCCTGGTCCATCCAGGAGTCGATGGCCGTCACCTCGCGATGCGTCTCGATCTTGCCGGATTTGCCATCTCCACGGGGGCAGCCTGCATGGCCGGACGAGGCGAACCCAGCCATGTCGCCCGCGCTCTGTGTGGCGAAGACGCCCTGGCCCGTTCGTTTATTCGCGTGTCGATTGGTCGTGGGACCAGCGCTGCCGAGCTCGACCGTTTCGCCACCGCCTGCATCGCGGCGGTCGGCGCTCTGACTGGAGCCGGCTCGGCCACCGGATAGGCTACGTGTATGGTTCAGGAACGCAGTACCCGGCAGCGCAAGGCGATCGAGGATGTCCTGGTCCACGCCGCCCGACCCATGACTCCCGAAGAGCTGCTGGTGCTGGCGCAGGCCAATGTGCCGCAGCTGGGCATCGCCACTGTTTACCGCGCGATCAAGGATCTGCGCGACACCGGCCAGGTCGTGCCGGTCGAGGTGTCTGGTCATCCGACCTGCTACGAGAGCGCCGATCGCGGACATCATCACCACTTCCATTGCCGCGCCTGTCAGCGGGTCTTCGAGGTGGACGGCTGCGTGCATGGCGTGCAGGGCATCGCTCCGACTGGTTTCCGCGTTGAAGATCACGAGATCGTACTGCGCGGTCTTTGCGCCGAATGCGCCGTCGCCTGACCGCGCTTGCCCGAATACGTCTTCACGGCATGATGCTTTCCATGCTGTCGCATACCGTCGTCGCTGCCTG
>Ga0163144_10018815_pt1 | contig 13941 bp, 10 predicted proteins | sample OliLak19BULKMAT1_FD_123175 | JGI IMG/M metagenome (GOLD analysis project Ga0163144, IMG submission 123175) | Freshwater microbial mat bacterial communities from Lake Vanda, McMurdo Dry Valleys, Antarctica - Oligotrophic Lake LV.19.BULKMAT1 | ecosystem: Environmental > Aquatic > Freshwater >... | reverse complement strand
GGGCACGGGAACGAACACCCAAATTCTGGTCGGAACGGCTGCCAGTGGCGCCCGAACGAATGCATTCCTTTTTTCCACGACCAATGGTTTCGATTTCACCTCGACGCTGATCAATATTCCGGATGTGGCCAATGACGTCACACGATTCGGATTCGCCTTCTATACGAACAACACATTTCTCACGAAGCAAAACGGCCAGCCGCTCCGACTGATTCAATATCCCGCGAACGCGACCAGCCAGCAAAGCGTGACGGCGACCGTTCTCGCCAGCGTGACATTACCCGGCATGGAGCATGTCGTCGCCTACGAGCCGACTTCGAAATTGCTGGCGGGCATCACGGCCAACAACCCGGCGCGGGTGGCTCTCTACGACGTTTCCACTCTGGCTGGTCCGGTTTTTCTTTCCACGAACCTGTTTGCCACGAGCGTTGCGAATGGAAATCTCACCGGCGCTTTGGCGTTCGGCGGGCCGGGCAGGACGAACAATCTTTACGCCCTTTGGAGCAATAACGGCATCCTCGCTTCCCAAATCAATTTCACGTCCGCAGTTCTGCCTCCCACCATCACAAGCCAGCCGGCCGGGGGCACGATTTATACGAACAGTTCGCTCTTCACCTTGACCGTCGGGGTGACCGGGTCGTCTCCGCTCGAGTATCAGTGGCGGTTCAATTCCAACACCATTTCCGGCGCAACCAATGGCTCGTATTCGCTGAGCTTCCCCGCCACCAGCGCTTCGGGCAATTACGACGTGATCGTGAGCAACCCGGCCGGCTCCACCAACAGCAACCCGGCGCTCGTGAACGTGCTCGCGCCGACGACCAGCCAGGTGGTCACGCAGCAGTGGAGCATCGCGACCGGTTCGCGCCCGTACGCGGACAACGGTTACGGAACCCGCGGGCTGGCCTACGACACGAATACGTCCACGGTCCTTTTGTCGTCCCGCGTCACGACGAGCATTTACGTGCTGAACGCGAACACGGGAGCGGACATGTTTACTTTGAACACGCTGGGAATCTCGGGCGGGACGTTCGCGCTCAATCTGGTCGGCGTGGCCGATGACGGCGTGGTTTACGCGGGCAACCTGGCCCGCACGGCGAACGGCGACAGCTTTTTCCTTTACCGCTGGCCGAACGTGAACGCCGACGCGTTCCCGGCTTACGCGTATCCGGGTGGCGACCCGGGAAATGGATCGGGGAACCGTTGGGGAGATACGATGGCGGTCCGGGGCGCCGGTGTCGGCACGCAGATTCTTCTCGGGTCTTTCAGCGGCAGCAACGTAGTCCTTTTCACCACCGCCGACGGCGAGAATTTTTTGCCCACGCTGATTCCGGTGGCGGACGTGCCCAATGGTTTTGCAGGACTGGGCATCGCGTTCGGCGCTGGCAATACATTTTGGGCGAAGAGTCTCGGATTTAATTTGCGTCAGATTGCTTTTGATCCGGTCGGCGCGACGGCGAGTGTGATCCAGGACTATCCCACTCCGGCGCAGATTCCCGGGGGGATGACCGGGATCGGCGTGGATGTGGCCAACAACCTCCTCGCCGGCGTGGTGGTGAATGACAATCCGCGCAACCTGCGCTTCTACCAACTGAGCGGCGACTCAAACCCGCCGACGTTGTTTCACCAGTCGTTTTTCCCTTCGTTCAATATCGACGAGCAGGGCAACGCGGCGGTGGCGATGAAAAACGGACGGGCTTACGCGCTGCATGTGAATAACGGAATCATCGCCGTAAGCTACGGCGTGCCCCCGGCTCCGCTCGCGCCGTTCGGCATCACATCGGTTTCGGCGCAACCCGGGCCAGCCATCGTGTTGACCTGGCAATCTGTTTCCACGCGCAGCTATCAGGTGCAATACAAAAACTCTCTGTCGGATGCGGCCTGGATCGACGCAGGCTCGCCGGTCGTTGCGAACGGTGCGACCACGTCCTTCACGAACAGCGTGCCAGGAACGAACACGCGTTTTTACCGCGTGAGAGGTCAATAATTCTGCGAGGCGTTTCATCCTCCCGCCTCCGCGAAATCGGATGGCGGGTTTTTAATTCGAACAACGGGCCGCCGCGATCCACTTCGTGGGAATCAAAAATTTCAGGCACGAATGAAGGAGCAGGCTTGCGCCTACGCGGTGGATCGGAGAAAAACCCTCATGCTTCTTAAATTCAATCGGACCAGCCTGCCGCTCTGTCTCGTTCAACTGATCTGCGTTGCGATGCTCGTATTGCCTGCGCCAGCTCTCGCCCAGGCGACAAATAGCGCGACTGTGAAATGGATTGATGCCCGTGAATTGACGATTGAGGGCAAAGGATGGACCGATACCGCGGAGTTTTACGATCGGCTGCCGGCGCGGGCCAAAGAAATTGTGCGTGGTCCAGTCTGGAGCTTGAGTCGGGATTCCGCCGGCATGGCTGTTCGTTTCGAGACTGATGCGACGGCGATTTCCGTCCGATGGAAACTGCGAAAAGAGACGCTCGCAATGGCGCACATGCCGGCCAGCGGCGTGAGCGGTGTCGATCTTTACGTCAAGGAGGGAAAGCAATGGCACTGGCTGGGAGCGGGCCGGGCGGAGAAGTTTCCAGAAAACGAAAAGGTATTGGTGAGAACCCTGACCCGGCAGAAACGGGAGTATATGTTGTATCTGCCGCTCTACAACGGCGTGACCGAGGTGCAAATCGGAGTGCCGGCGGAAGCTGAGTTGTCGCCCGCGCCGGTTCGGCCGGAGAAGCCGATTCTTTTTTACGGCACATCCATTGTCCAGGGCGGATGCGCGTCGCGCCCGGGCATGGCGTATCCCGCGATCCTCGGCCGAAAGCTCGACCGGCCGTCAATAAATCTGGGCTTTTCCGGCAACGGCCAGTCTGAATCCGAGGTGGCAAAACTGATCGCGGAAATCGACGCTGCGGCGTTTGTCCTGGACAGCCTCCCCAATCTTCAACCCGAACAAGTGACGGAACGCGTCGGACCGTTTGTTAAAATCCTGCGGTCAGCGCATCCGAAGACGCCGATTTTTCTGGTGGAACATGTGGAGTATGCGGAAGCAAGATTTGTCGAGGGCCGCCGGTCGAAGTATGCCGAATGCAATGTCCGGCTTCGCGCGATCTTCAAGCAATTGATGAAGGAGGGAGATAAAAATCTTTTTTACATCCCGGCCGAGAAGTTATTGGGGAACGACGGGGAGGGGACCGTGGATGGAACTCATCCGACGGACCTCGGATTTTTACGAATGGCCGACGTGATGGGGCCACAACTGAAAGCGCGACTGAAGCGTTGACGAATCGCGGAATCAGCACGCCCTGCCACCCGATGGGCGTTCGCGATGAGCCCTATTTGTCCGTGGCTGCGATGATATCGAGGGTAATGCTCATTCCGGCGCGGCCAACCGCGTTGACCATCGCCTTCGATGCCGCAGGGGGACGTTTGGGATCATAATACCGCGGACGAAGCTCGTTCAGTTTCGTGCTCGCGGAGGCATTTGACACGTAGTAAGTCGCCTTTGCCAGCGAGTTGAAATCACAGCCGGCCTCGCCGGTTATTTGCTTGAGGGACTCAAAAATCTCCAGGATTTCCTTCTCGGAGTCACCAGCCGTTTTCCCGTAGAGACCGGAAACGTAAACGAGCCGTCCGTAATTGACGCGCGCGACTCTGCTATAAACCGGGGACGGCTTTTCGTCTGGAGGCGTGAGGTAAGTGACCGATTCGTTTGCCGTCCGATTTTCCGGCACGGCCGCAATCAACTCAATTTCGATCGGCAGGTTTGGGCTGATCCAATCGACAAACACCAGAGGCGGAACCGTCTCACCGGCGAAAAACTCCGCAAACCGTTTCCGGGCAATTTCGGCGTCGGCGGCGGAATAAACGAACGCCTTGAGCTGGACGATATCGGACTTGCTCAGCGCGAGAAATTTCAGCGTCGCCTCCAAACTCTCCAGGGTTTTGGTGGTCGCCTCCGCCAGGCTGCCGGGCTTGGCCTGCCCTGAAACATAAACCACGCTGCCCTCGGGAAGCACGCTCACATGGGCGAAAGCAGCGTCGCCTCCCAAGGCCGCGACGTGAATGCGCGCTGCTGTCGGCGCCCGGTTCGCAGAGGTAGCCACCGCATCCATCGCCACGAGTGCGTCCGGATGCGACAACGCACCGACGACAAAACTGACAGCGGGAAGCGTGCTTTTGAATCGCTGGGAGAATTCCTTCTCCACGGGCTCGACGATCTCAGGTTTCGCGACATAAACGTTGAGCTTCACAACACGTTTCAGACTCGAATCCGCGGCGCGCAAAGCCTTGGATAAATTTGCGAGCGTCTGCTCGATTTGTTTTGGCGCGTCATCCTTTCCGACCAGCCGGCCTGTTGGGTCGAGAGGCAGAAACTGCGCGGTATGCGCCAGTGCGCCTTTTGGGGCGATGACCGCAAGCGACGTTCCAGTTTTTTGGTCCGGGCTTATCGCGAGGGGCGAGCCATGGGCGGAAAGCGCGGCAAAAGCCAGCGACAGCGCGGAAACTGGCAGGATCAATGGAAACTTCATAGTTTTGAAATTCAGATCTCAGGCGATTTATTGAGCCGATCGAAAAAATTTCTCCAACCCGGCAAGATTATCGGTCCCGATGAGATCGACCTCAGCCTTCAGCAGTTCACGCCAGACCGCGGGATTGTCGGCGGTACCCCAAAACCGCAATCGTCGTCCGTGGCGGTGCGCCGCAGACACGAACGCGTGCAAGAGCTGGCGTTCATCAACGGAGATTTCGCCGACGCCATTCCATTCGAAATAAGTCTTCCAATCCTCGCTGACCAGGGGAAACAACTCGGGCTTTTTTTCCCTGCCGAGGAGGGCGAGTCGGCCGTCGCAGGCGGCAAGGCGGCTCTTTTCGCGGCTCATCGTTACACGGGCACTGTTACCGGAAATGATGGCGACGATGGCGTTGGTTTCGATCTTGTCCCCTTCGAAGCGGGTCAGGATGTCTGCATAGGTCTCCAGGACAGGGCGGAGCGCGGCATAGGTGGTCTCGCGTTCGGTCTTCACGTCGATCAAGAGGGTGACCGGTGGCCCGCCGCGATAGACGCGTCCCCCGTGCTTCGAAATTCGTTGCCGAAGGGGTTCGAGGTAGAGGTTTGCCAGCGTCCGGTCCGGCCGAACATTCTTCCCGTCGTGCGCCACGAGCAACTGGCCGTTCACAAGGTGGATGTCCGCCTCGATGCTGCAGAACCCATGATCAAGCGCGTCCAACAGGGGACGTTGATGCTCGTAGTCGTTGTGGGAGTGAGCGCGCGCGAGGGGCGGCGAATCCTGCGCCGGGCCGGCATGAACGACCCCGAGCAAAATCGCCATCGAAAAAAAGAGGGGATGAATTCTCATGTCAATTGATCCGATTGGAATCCTCCAAGGCTGCTCCGCTGTCAACGGAATTTGTCTGGCCGGCACTGTGGACAACAATCGAACCAAGAAAAACTCCGTGCGCGGTGATACGACTTCTGCGTTAATCCATTTGCTTGAGTTCGCCTCGAAAAATTCAAAACATTGCCCTGATTGGTTTCATGGGAACCGGGAAATCTTCCGTCGGCCGGCTCGTCGCCGATATGCTCCGCTTCGACTACTTGGACACGGACGATCTGATCGAGAAACTGGCGGGAAAATCGATCGCCCGTCTGTTTGAGGAGGACGGAGAGCCGGCCTTCCGCAAGCGGGAGCGGGAGGTCATAGAGGCACTTCGAAAACGACAGGGAGCGGTCATCGCGACGGGTGGAGGAGCCGGGGCAAACGAAGCCAATCTCACGAGCTTAAAACAACATGCGCTGGTAGTCTGTCTCTGGGCTTCGCCGCAGATCATCTGGAATCGGGTGCGCAACCAGACGCACCGGCCATTGTTGCGGGGCGCCGATCCCGAGGAGAAAATCCGCGAGCTGCTGGCGTTGCGCGAACCGTTTTACCGGGAGGCGGATGTTCTGCTGAACACCGAGGTCCGTTCTCCCAAGGAAGTGGCCCAGCATGTCGTGCATGAATTTCATTACGCCACTCGTTCCCGGTGAAAAAAGAGATTGAAGCCAGAGCGCGGGAATTGGGATTTGATGCGTGCGGATTCACGACAGCCGAACCTCCGCAACACGCCGAACATTTAAAGAGCTGGCTCGCGGCGGGACGTCACGGCGAAATGGGCTATTTACAGCGCAATTCCGAAAAGCGGATGGAACCCCAACGGGTTCTCGACAAGGCGAAGACCATCATCGTCCTGGCGGCCAGCTATGCTGGGGCGACCGGCCAAAACAGTGAGACGAATCAGCCGCCGACACGAAATTCCGGCACGATTGCCCGTTATGCGTGCTACAACGACTATCACGACATCATCGGTGAGCGGCTGAAACTGTTGACCGCGTTCGTCAACGGGTTCGACGGGGCGAACGCGCGGTCCCTTTGGTACGTGGACACCGGCCCGATCCTGGAACGCGATTTTGCCGAGCGCGCCGGCGTTGGGTTCATCGGCAAACACACCAACCTGATCAGTCGCAGGTTGGGCAACTGGGTTTTCCTCTCGGAGATTATCACGACCCTGGAAATCGAGGGGGATGCGCCCGAGAAAAACCGGTGCGGCTCTTGCACGCGATGCATTGCGGCTTGTCCGACCCGTGCCATCACCGCTCCGTTTCAGTTGGATGCGCGCCGCTGCATTTCTTATCTGACCATCGAACTGAAGGGCGCGATCCCGGTCGAGTTTCGTTCGGCGATTGGGGATCGGATCTATGGTTGCGACGATTGTCTCGCGGCCTGTCCCTGGAATCGTTTTGCGAGAGCCGGTGAATTGATGAAGGCCCACGCGAGACCAGAGTTGGCGTCGCCGGATTTAATCGAATTGTTGACGCTGGATGAGACGGACTTTCGGGAACGATTCTCCGGGACGCCGATGCTGCGCGCAAAACGCCGCGGGTTCCTGCGCAATGTCTGTGTCGCGTTGGGAAATGTCGGGGATGCGACGGCGCTGGATTCTCTGCGGCGGGCGTCCACCGATTCCGAGCCGCTGATCGCGGAACACGCGATCTGGGCGATTGAGCAGATTGAGAGTCGGTCAAACAAACCTGTTGGGTAGAGCGGATGCGGCTGGTCCTCCAGTCCGGTTGTGCCCCCCTCGAAGAGCGGGCGGGAGTCTGTGCGGCGTCAGACGGAGCGATTCCGCGGGATTCTGCGCTTGCCAATAAAGAGAAGAATGGCACTGTGATCGTCCGCAAGTTTGTGCGCGGTTAGCTCAGTGGTAGAGCATTACCTTGACACGGTAGGGGTCACAGGTTCAAACCCTGTACCGCGCACCATTTGCCTCAAAACCGGCTTCGCTTGGCTGCAATCCTGCTCCGCCACGGGTAATGAAAAGTCGCTTGAATTCGTGCGATATGACTGCTGCGTCTCAATGAAATTACCCAGGCTCAGCCTTATATCCCGCGTTGTAACACTCCTGACCTTGTTTTTTCTGGGAGGCGTTGTGGGGAAATCGTCAGCATTTTCAGCAGAATCAGTGGCACTGGTCTGGCTGCCGGCCGGCATAGGACTGGCGGTGGTTCTTCTCTACGGTTGCCAATTTTGGCCCGTGGTCGCCTTGGGCGCAGCCCTCTTTACCCTTGGGTTTGGGCATTCGATCGGAGCCCTAACCTTGGGCACTGCGTTTGGAAATGTGACAGGTGCGCTGCTTTGCGCGTTTATCTTGAAGCGTTTTGTCCAGTTCCGGGCGTCGATGGATCGTGTTCTCGATGTCGCCAGCTTTATTGCTTTGGCCTGTTTTTTGGGGGCGGGTATGAGCGCGGTCTTTGGGGTCGTCGGGCTTTGCCTCAGTGCGGCCGTTCCGTGGGACCAGTTCTGGGTGAACGTCGAAAAATGGTGGATGCCGAACGCACTGGCGGTTTTGGTCGTCGCCCCGTTCCTCGTGACTTGGGGCACCCCAGGGGCGGGTCGATGGGTGCCGAAACGAATCGGCGAAGCCTTGATCTGTGCCGCCGGTTTGTTTTTCGGAACACTCGTCTCGTTCGGTTTGTGGTCCTTCGACGGGATACAGAACAATCCCCTCGCTTACCTGCCGTATCCTTTCCTAGTTTGGGGATCATTACGCTTTGGGCCGCGAGGCGCAACTGGCGGGACGCTCGTATTGGCGGCCATTGTAATTTATGCCCTGCTCCTGCAGCGCGGTCCGTTTGCCGCAGTCAGCGGCGACGAAAGTTTTTTTCTAATCAGCGCGTACATCGGGGTCATCGCGATCAGCAATTTGTTTCTCGCGGCCGTCGCTTCGGAACGGGAGCAGGCCATGCGATCGGCGAAAGAGAGCGAAAAACGCTACCGGGCCGTCGTTGAAGATCAGACCGACTTGATTTGCCGATTTGATCTCCACGGCAATATTACCTTTGTCAACAAAGCCTACTGCGTTTTCCACGGCAAAACCGCCCCCGAATTTATCGGAACCTCCTTCATGCCATCCCTGCCCAACGAAGATCGGGAGATTCCCCTGAGCGTCTTCGCCACCCTGACTCCGGAGCAGCCGACTCTTTCATTCGACGACAAGTTGCTTTCCACAGGAGGAAAGGTCGTCTGGCAGCAATGCACCATCCACGCTCTCTTTGACGAGGCCGGTCACCCGCAGGAGTACCAGTCCGTCATCCACGACATCACCTCCCGCAAGGAACTCGAGGAAACCCTGCGCGACCGCGAGGAGTTCTTCCGCGTGATCTCGGAGTGCATGAACGACATGATCGCGGTGCTCGACCGCGACGGACAGCGCATTTACAACAGCCCGTCCTACAACACGGTCCTGGGCGATCCGACGGCGTTGGTCGGAACTAATTCCTTCATGGAGATTCATCCGGAGGATCGGGATTCCATCCAGCGCATCTTCAACGAGACCGTCACCACGGGCAGCGGGCAACGCGCGGCCTTTCGCTTCGTTCGAAAAGACGGAACGATCCGCTTCATCGAATCCCAGGGCAGCGTGGTCCGGGATCAAATGGGCCAGACCAACAGGGTCGTCGTGGTGTCACGGGACATTACCGATCGGCACACCCTGGAAACCAAGCTCCGGCAATCGCAAAAAATGGAGGCCATCGGCAGGCTCGCCGGCGGCATCGCCCACGACTTTAACAATCTCATGCAGGCGGTCATCGGCTACACCAATTTGCTTTTACAACGGCTCCCGGCCACCGACACCAATCGTGACACGATCGTGCAAATCGAAAAGTCGGCGGATCGCGCCGCCGCGCTGACGGGGCAACTGCTGGCCTTCAGCCGCAAGCAGGTCTTGAAGCCCAAAGTATTTTCAATCGACAGCAGCGTGGCCGACGTCATCAAACTGTTGCGCCGGCTGATCGGTGAGAATATTGAAATCGTCAATCGCGCCAGCGCCGTGCCGCACCACGTCAGCGCTGATCCCGGCCAGATTGAGCAGGTGATTTTGAATCTGTCGCTCAACGCGCGCGACGCGATGCCACAAGGCGGAACCCTCTCGATCGAGACGTGCAGCCTCGATCTTACGACCCGGCTCGAAGGGTTTTCTGATGAGTTTGTGCCGGGTCCTTACGCCCGTCTTTCCATCACGGACACGGGCACCGGGATGACCCCGGAGGTCAAGGCGCACTTGTTCGAACCTTTTTTCACCACGAAGAGCCTCGGAAAAGGCACCGGCCTGGGTCTCTCCATCGTTTACGGCATCGTGCGGCAGAGTGGTGGCGAAATCTCCGTGTGCAGCGAAATCGGCCGCGGCACCACGTTTCATGTCTTCCTCCCGCGTGTCGCAGCCAGTGAATTAAAGGAAGTTCCCGCCCCGAGCCCGGCTCCTCCACCCAGGAAAGGGGGAGCCGAAACCGTGTTTCTCGTCGAGGATGAAGAAATCGTCCGCGCCATGCTCGGTGAGGTTCTGAAGGCCCAGGGCTACCAGGTGGTCGAGGCCAGGCACGGTCCCGAGGCGATCGAACTCGCCGCCCAACACAAGGGGCCGATCGATCTGTTGATTTCAGACATGCTCATGCCGGAGATGAACGGCTGGGAACTGGCGCAACGAATGACCGCCGTCCGCCCGGAACTTCCGGTCCTTTACATCACCGGATACAGTGACGAAGAGGCCCGGCGCTTCGGAAAATTTGATGTCGGCGCGCAATTCCTGCAAAAGCCATTCCGTCCAGATACATTCCTCGGCAAAACACGGGAGATTCTCGATGCGAAAAAAAGTCCAGCGTGAAAGCTTTTTGCCGACGTTAACCGATGCGGCGTGGAGGTTCCCGAAGCAACCCTGGACGACGGTGGGGTCAATCTCCCCCGGTCTGGAGCGCGAAACCGGAGCCATCCATCCTACCAAAACTGCGGTCACTCGCCAGAGCCGCCCGCGGGTTGCCTCCCGCGCAACGACGCAACGCAGTTGACGCATCAATTCCCTGCCGCCACTGTTCAGCTGGCATGGCGCATATTCACGACAAAATCGATTTCACGGTGGCAATCTTCGTCGTTCACGAAGACAAAATCCTGCTGATCCATCATCGCAAGCTCGACAAGTGGCTCCCTCTGGGCGGCCACATCGAGTTGGACGAAGACCCTGAGATCGCCGCGTTGCGCGAAGCCAAAGAGGAAAGCGGGCTCGACGTCGAACTGCTCGGCGAACGTCCTCCCACGACCGAGCCCGGAACGCGCGCCCTGATCGCCCCCAGGTTTCTGGACATCCACCGGATCAACGAAACTCACGAACACATCGGAATGATTTATTGGGCACGACCCAAAACAAACGACGTCCGCTGCGCCATCGAGGAACATCACGCCATTCGCTGGTGTTCGGAAAACGATCTCGACACGCTCCGTCCGCAAATGTCCAACGCGGTCAAATGGTATTGTCGCAAGGCCCTTGAGGAAATCGCAGGCGCGAAGGGCGCATGAGATCCAACGATTCTAAAGTCAGCTTTTTCATTCTCGAAGGAACCAACGCCTTCGCGGTCGGGATATATTTCAACTGGCTGTTTTTCTACACGCAACGGCAACTGAATTTTGGCGTCGCCGAAAACCTTGGCCTTGTTGCCCTGCACGGTTTGGTTTACGCAGGCTCCTCGTGGCTGGGAGGCTGGTTTGCGCATCGATTCGGAAATTTCTTCGCGCTGAAGCTTGGCTTCACGATCATGGCGGTGGCCCTGGCTGCTGGCGCGATGCTTCCGTTTGCCCTCGGCCAGGTTTGCGTTCTGATGCTGTGGACCTTTGGGATGTGTTTCACCTGGCCCACGCTGCAATCCCTCGTCAGCGATGGCGCCCGTGGTCGGCGACTGCCGCGCCTGGCCGGGATCTACAACGTCACCTGGTCAGGGGTCAGCGCCATCTCCTACTTCATCGGGGGCGCATTGCTGGAACGTTTTGGCGTCGCTTTCCTTTTTTGGATTCCCGTGGCGATTCATGCAGGACAGATCGGAATGGTCTTCTGGCTCGAGCGAACTCATCGGGCCGCGCCAGCCCGCCCGCGCCTGCCGGTTCCGGACACGCTTCCCGACGAGCCGCCCGAGCTGGATCTCGCGACCAAGAAAAGGTTTCTCCGTTTCGCGCTGCTCGCCAACCCGGTCGCCTACGTCGCGATTAATACCGCCATCCCGATGATCCCTGTCGTAGCCAAGCGTTTTGATTTATCTCCGACCTTCACCGGAATGTTTTGTTCGATCTGGTTCTTTGTTCGCATGGGGGCGTTTATCCTCTTCTGGCTCTGGCCGGGATGGCATTATCGTTTCGGCTTTCTGCTGGCCGCGATGTTTTTCCTCATCGTCAGTTTTCTGGGGTTGCTTTTGTCGCCGTCCCTCTGGGTTCTGCTCGTCGCGCAGATTATCTTCGGGCTTTCGGTCGGTCTGATTTATTATTCGTCCCTCTATTATTCGATGCACGGCGGCGCCTCTAAAAGTGAGCACGGCGGCGTGCATGAAGCGATGATTGGCATCGGCACGTTGCTGGGAACGAGCGTGGGCGTCAGCGCAAAATACTTTTTCCCGGCGGTCGAAGGAGTGAGCATCTGGACGGTGAGCGGGGTTCTGTTCCTGGGATTGGTTGGATTGATTTGGTTGCGAATCAGGCGTTGAAACGCTAAACAAAGCAGGCGAATAGAATCCAACGGGCAGATTCTTGGGTGGTTTCCAGGATTCCCGAATCGCGCATAACGGCCTTGATACCGGCAATGGACCGGAGCGCGGACATTCTTGTCCGCGAGTTCCGGAAACCGGGTTCGCGCGAACAAGAATGTCCGCGCTCCGCGTGCCAGCTCAAGGAAAGGGCGGCGTTGCTGCGCCGCCTCGTCAAAAATAGGCAAAGCGGCAGCTTTGCCCTGCCGGTTGGCTTGCGAAACAGCGGATCGCGTTTCTATTGGTTATTAAAATTATGTCATTACTTGCGGGAAAACTCGGAATCGTCTTCGGCGTCGCAAACAAACGGTCCATCGCGTGGGCCATCGCCCAGGCCTGGCACAAAGCCGGCGCGAAACTCGCCTTCACCTACCAGGGCGAACGGCTGAAGGAAAACGTCGAAGAGCTCGCCGGAACCTTTGGGCCGGACACGTTGCTCATGCCGTGCGATGTGACGAAGGACGAGGACATCGCCAACGTATTTCGCGAGGTCACCCAGAAATTCGGCAAACTCCACCTGCTTTTGCACTCGGTGGCCTTTGCCCCGAAAGAAGCGCTCGAAGGCGAATTCGTCAATACCACCCGAGAAGCGTACCGGATCGCCCACGACATCAGCGCTTATTCGCTGGTCGCCTTGTCGCGCGGGGCGGCGCCCCTGATGACCGAGGGCGGGAGCATTGTGGCGATGAGTTATTACGGCGCGGAAAAAGTCGTGCCTCATTACAATGTGATGGGAGTGGCCAAGGCGTCGCTCGAAGCCAGCACGCGCTATCTGGCCTATGATCTGGGTCCGAAAAAAATCCGCGTCAACTGCATCAGCGCCGGACCGATGAACACGCTGGCGGCGCGGGGCATTTCCGGTTTTACCGAAATGTTGAAACATTACGAGGCGCATTCTCCGTTGAAACGAAACGTGTTGCCCGAGGAACTCGGCGCGACCGGAACTTTTTTGGCGAGCGACGGCGCGGCCGCCATCACCGGCCAGGTTCTCTACGTCGATTCCGGCTACCAGATCATGGGGATGTGATTCAGTCCTGAATCTTTATCTTGATCTTACTCCTAATCTTTCTCTCAATACCCTTCCCGCTTTTTCGCGATTAAGAGAAAGATTAAGATTAGGAATAGGAGTCTTCCACCCGCTTGCCTTTGCCAACCGGCTGCGGAATACTCGCGGCGTGAACGTGACGCAATTGACCGATCAACTGATTGCCTCCTACGCCCGCAGCGGCGGCATCAACCATCTCGACGGAAAAAATCTTCCCTCCAAAAGCACGATTGCATCAATCACGCTCGATCTGCTCCGTTTGATATTTCCGGGTTTCTTCGATGAGAAACCGATTCATTCCTCCGAGCTGAGGGTGGAAATTTCCACGTTGATGGATTCCGTTCTGGGCCGGCTGGAGGACGAAATTTACAAAAGCCTCGAGTACGCCCCGCCCGAAGGCGTCGCGAAGAAGGAATTGCGCCCCCTTGCCAGAGTCTTGACGGTGGAATTTCTAGCCAACCTCCCCCGCATCCGCGAGTTGCTCCAGACGGATACGGAAGCAGCCTACAACGGTGACCCGGCCGCGCTGAGTATCGAGGAGGTCATAGTCGCGTATCCGTTCGTCGAAAGCATCGCGGTGCAGCGGATGGCGCACGAGCTTTACGGGAAAAGCATTCCGCTCATCCCGCGCATTATGTCCGAATGGGCGCACAGCCGAACGGGAATGGACCTCCATCCCGGCGCAAAGATTGGCTCGCACTTTTTCATCGATCACGGCACCGGCACGGTCATCGGCGAAACGTCGGAGATCGGCAGTCACGTGAAAATGTATCAAGGTGTCGGCCTCGTGGCGCGGTCGTTGTCGGGCGGCCAG
>Ga0163144_10018812_pt1 | contig 13942 bp, 10 predicted proteins | sample OliLak19BULKMAT1_FD_123175 | JGI IMG/M metagenome (GOLD analysis project Ga0163144, IMG submission 123175) | Freshwater microbial mat bacterial communities from Lake Vanda, McMurdo Dry Valleys, Antarctica - Oligotrophic Lake LV.19.BULKMAT1 | ecosystem: Environmental > Aquatic > Freshwater >... | reverse complement strand
CTCTTGGTGGCGTAAGGCTAACGAGCCTCCAGGCTTGCCCTGGAGGTATTTCGATCCTGTTGGCGCAGGACTAACGAGCCTCCAGGCTTGCCCTGGAGGTATTTCGATCCTGTTGGCGCAGGACTAACGAGCCTCCGGGCTTGCCCCGGAGGTATTTCGATCCTGTTGGCGCAGGACTAACGAGCCTCCAGGCTTGCCCCGGAGGTATGGACGAAAACCATTCGCGGACCTCCGGGCTAAACCCGGAGGCACGTCGTCCGCTGTCTATCCTTCGTTCAAATACAACCCGCGGCCGCAGTGGGCGCAGCTCAGAAATGAGCCGCTGAGCAGCGTCGTTCGTTGCTGGTCGGTGATGTTCGTGCGGCACTGGCCGCACGTCTTGCCGCTGACCCCCGCAAGGGAATCGGCACCGTAGCTCTTCACCAGCCGCAGGTATTGGACCTTCATCTCCTGCGGCAGCTTGGCATCGGTCGCATCCAGCGTTGCCTGAGTCAGCACCTGATCCGCTTTCAGCCGCTCCATCCGCTCGGCCGCATCGATCTGGTATTGCTTGAAGTCGGCTTGGGCCGTCGCCCATGTTTCCTCGGCTGCGGGAATGCCCGCGGTGCGGTCCTCAATGTCCATGATGGTGGTGAGGATCGCCTCTTCCAGGACACCCTTCCTGGCACTCGCCGTGGCGATCTCGGTCAACTTCAACTCGTATTCCTTCTTTGATCCTGCCGTATTCACATCGGATTGATACTTCGCCAGCATCGTCTCGGTCTGCTTCAGAGTGACCTCGTCGTCCTTCTGCTTCAGCTTCAACTTCTTGATCGTCTCGTGGTAGTTCTTGTGGGCCGCCTCCGCGGCTCCGAGCGTCTGCTGCAGGATCTTCAACACACGCGGGCCGAGGTCGATTTCGCTCAGCAGTTCGCGCAGGTGACGACGGAGGCGATGACACTCCCTCAGAAGATTGGATACGGATAGGGACATGGCGACGGACTCCGCACGAAAGTGAACCGATCGCACCATTGTAATCGAAACGGCCCAGCACGACCCCGGAATGCACACGGCCCGCCGAGGCTCGGCGGGCCGCGCTGGAATGCCTGGATGCCGCTTAGCCGCAGCCGCTGGTTTCGCCGCAGGTGTCGCACTTGGCGCAGGCACCGCTGCGCACCAGAGTCATCGCTTGGCACACGGGGCAGGCGTCGCCTTCGTAGCCCTTCTGCTTTGCCTGGCGGATCTTCTCCACGAGCGTCGGCTGATTTGCACCGCTGAGGCGATTCGTCGGCGTCGGTTTGGGCTCCTTGACTGCGGTGGCTGTGGGTGAGGGCAGCAACTTGACGGAGACTCCGGGGATGACCGGGCCGTGCAGCGACAGCGGCGTCGTGCCGGAGGTCGTCGTCGGCTTGATGTGCTTGGACTGCGGCTTCGCGAGGTCGCGCTTTCGCTTCGCTTCCTCCTCATCCACTTCCAGATCTTCGATCATCCGTTCGGAGATGACCTCCTCGTCCACAAACGGGACATCGTCGTCGTCGCCGTGGATCGCGTCGGCCCGAAGGTCTTCGGGAATGACGTGGGCGAGATCGTGCCGATTCAGATAGGTGATCGCCAACTCGCGGAAGATGTAGTCGATGATCGAAGTGGACATCTTGATGTACGGGTTGCCCTGCACAATGCCGTTCGGCTCGAAGCGCGTGAACAGGAAGGCATCGACGTATTCGTCCAACGGCACGCCGTGCTGCAGCCCGAGGCTGACCGCGATGGCGAAGCAGTTCGTCATGCTGCGGAACGCGGCACCTTCCTTGTGCATGTCGATGAAGATTTCGCCCAAGGTGCCGTCTTCGTATTCACCCGTCCTCAGATACATCTTATGGTTGCCGATGCGGGCCTTTTGCGTGTAGCCCGCACGACGGTCCGGCAGGCGACGACGACGGGCGATGTAGCGGTGAATCACCTTTTCGGTGATCCGCTCCGCGACCCGCAACGCCTCCGGCTTGGCCTCCTCGATCACCCGCGGCGCGGCGTCGTCCGGAACGATCGCCGCAAGCAGTGCCGCTTCCGGCGAGTCGGCGACCGAGTTCAGCGGCTGGCTGAGCTTCGATCCGTCGCGGTACAGCGCATTGGCCTTCGTCATCAGTTGCCAACTGAGCAAATAGGCCCGCTTCACATCTTCGATCGTCGCTTCGTACGGCATGTTGATGGTCTTGGAGATCGCACCGCTGATGAACGGCTGGGCCGCCGCCATCATGCGGATATGCGACTCGGGCGAGAGATAGCGCTTGCCGTGCTTGCCGCACTTGTTGGCACAGTCGAACACCGACAAATGCTCGGGCTTCAGGTGGGGCGCACCTTCCACGGTCATGGTGCCGCAGACGAACGTGTTGGCTTCCTCGATCTGTTCCTTGGTGAAGCCCAACCCGGCCAGAAGATCGAAAGACGGGTTGTTCAACTCGGACGCGGGGATCCCGAGTCCGCCGGTCAGGAAATCGTCGCCGATGGTCCAGCGATTGAAGACGAAGGGCAACTCGAAGGTCGAGGGCAGCTGAGCTTCGACCTTCGCCAGAATCTCGTCGGTGAAGCCGAGGGCTTTCAGCCGCAGCGGATGGATGTGAGGACAGCCCACGAGCGAACCGGAACCGCGGCACCAACGGACGATCTCTTCGGACTGCGTCGTCGTGTAGCCGAGCCGAGCCAAGGCGGACGGTACCGACTGGTTGATGATCTTGAAGTACCCGCCGCCGGCGAGTTTCTTGAACTTCACCAGTGCGAAGTCCGGCTCGATGCCGGTCGTATCGCAATCCATCACCAGGCCGATGGTGCCGGTGGGAGCGACGACCGTGACTTGGGCGTTGCGGTAGCCGAAGCGTTCGCCGAGGGCCAGCATGCGGTCGGCTTCGCTGCGGGCGACCTTGACCCAGTCGGCCGGGGCATGGCGGGCGTCCAACCCGACGGGCGTGACAGCCAAGCCTTCGTACTCGCGGGTCGGGGCGTTGTAGGCGGCGCGACGGTGGTTGCGGATCACCCGCAGCATCGCCTCTCGGTTCGCTTCGTAACGTGGGAAGGCTCCAAGTTCCGAAGCGATCTCCGCCGAGGTCGCATAGGCGCCCGAGTGCATGATGCACGTCAGCGCCGCACATTGCGCCCGGCCCTCGGGTGAGTCATAGCTGATCCCTTGGACCATCAGCAGGGCACCGAGGTTGGCGTAACCCAAACCGAGGGTGCGGAAGTCGTAGGACCGCTGTGCGACCGGCACGCTTGGGAACTGAGCCATGTACACGCTGATTTCCAAAATCAACGTCCACAAGCGGATGCCGTGTTGATAGCCTTCGAGATCGAACTTGGCGGTGTTGAGATCGTAGAACCGCATCAGATTCAACGATGCCAGGTTACAAGCGGTATCATCGAGGAACAGATACTCACTACACGGGTTCGAAGCCTTGATGCTGCCGTCGTTCGGGCAGGTATGCCATTCGTTGATGGTCGTCTCGAACTGAACGCCGGGGTCGGCGCAGCCCCAAGCGGCCAAGGCGATCTTGTCCCACAGTTCGCGGGCCTGCATGGACTTCTTCGGCTTCGGCGCCCGGCCCTGCTTAGCCGCGTTCTCGAGTTCCGTGCGCCAGTAGAGGTGCCACGGGCCGTCGTCGTCAATGGCCTGCATGAAGGCATTCGGGATGCGGACGGTGTTGTTGCTGTTCTGCCCGCTGACGGTGTAGTAGGCCTTGCTGGTCCAGTCCGTATTGTATTCTTCGATCTCAATGGAGGTGATGCCTTGCTTCGCAAGTTGAATCACGCGGGCAATATAGTTTTCCGGCACCAAGGCGGTGCGGGCATTCAACACGGCCTGACGGAAGTTGATGTTCCGAACGGGATCGTAGCGATCGTGAGCGTACGGGTGATCCACGACGGATTTCAACACTGCATTCATATGCAGATTCAACGACCGCGAACCGCTTACGAGTGCCGCAACCTTTTGTTCCTCGATGACCTTCCAGGAAATGAATTCCTCGATGTCCGGGTGGTCGAGATCGAGGACCACCATCTTGGCCGCACGGCGGGTGGTGCCGCCGGACTTGATCGCGCCCGCGGCACGGTCGCCGATCTTCAGGAAGCTCATCAGCCCCGACGACTTGCCGCCGCCTGAGAGCGGCTCGCCGTCACCGCGGATGCGGGAGAAGTTCGAGCCGGTGCCTGAACCATACTTGAAGATGCGCGCCTCGCGGACCCAAAGGTCCATGATGCCGCCTTCATTGACCAGGTCATCAGAAACGCTCTGGATGAAGCACGCATGAGGTTGCGGCCGCTCGTAGGCGCTGGTACTGCGGTTCATGGTCTGGGTCGTCGGATCGACGAAGTAGTGCCCCTGCGGCGGGCCTTCGATGCCGTAGGCCCACGCCAGGCCGGTGTTGAACCATTGCGGGCTGTTGGGAGCGACCATCTGGGCCGCGAGCATATAGGCGACTTCGTCGTGGAAGGTTTGGGCATCGGATTCGTTCGTGAAGTAGCCGCCCTTCATGCCCCAGTAGGTCCAACAGCCGGCGAGCCGCAGGAAGACTTGGCGGGAATCGGACTCGCCGACTTCAGCCGAGCCGAGAACTGCTGAGCTTCGTTGCAGCCATTCGGGGATGCCGTCTTCGGGGACCTTGATGGTCGTCGCGGCAACACCGGCTTTGCGGAAGTACTTTTGCGACAGGATGTCGACGGCGACTTGGGACCAACCGTCCGGCACCATGATGTCGGTCATCTCGAAGACGACCGAGCCGTTCGGGTTGACGATGCGGCTGGTTCGCGGCGTGAACGTCAGCGAGGCAAAGGGGCCGTTGCCGGCGGTCGTGAAGCGTCGGGTCATCAACATGGTGCGGCGATTCCGGAAGGATTTTAAGCCGAGCCGATTCGGTCGCGCCGGGTGAGCGCAGTCCGAATCCGCATCGCGTTTCGAGGTCGTTTGCTGGGCGCGTGTCTATGGTAGACTAGCGTCTAAATTTGTGCCAGACGACTTTGACAGAACTCAGTCTTGCAGCGCATCGACCCGGCCGGCCAACGACCCGTCATCGTCATCGTTTCTTAGTTTTACGAACTGCAGGCGCATGCGGTAAAGTCGGCGCAATTCCTTCAGCTGCCACAAACGGAAGTGTCAAACCTTTCTGATCCTGATACTTACCCTTTTTATCCGCATAACTGGTTCTGCAGACGGCCACGCCTTTCAGAAAAAGAAACTGTGCGATTCCTTCCCCGGCGTAGATTTTCGCCGGAAGAGGGGTGGTGTTGGATATCTCAATGGTCACACGACCGCGCCATTCCGGCTCGAGTGGTGTGACATTGACGATGATGCCGCAGCGCGCATAGGTGCTCTTGCCGACGCAGACGCCGAGGATGTCCCGCGGGATCTCGAGATACTCGATCGTCTCGGCCAAGGCGAAACTGTTGGGCGGGATGATGCAGGTGTCCGCTTCCACATCCACAAAGGATTTGGGGTCGAAGTTCTTGGGATCGACCGTACTGCCCCACACGTTGGTGAAGACCTTGAAGTGGCGGTCGACGCGGACGTCGTATCCGTAGGAGGTCACGCCGTAGGAGATGATGCCGGGGCGGTGCTGCTGCGGGGCGAACGGCTCGATTTTGATCCCGTCTTCGATCATCCAATCGGGCAGAACGCCCATAATGGCGACCTCCATGTCACGCTTCGGTGTCTCGATGTGTCACTGTCATCGGCCTGTTCGGCCTGCGTCGGGAGCGGATCTAGGCGGCCGGGCGTCATACAAAGCGGAAGTGGATTGAGCGATTCCCCGAAGTGTCGCAATCGTTGCAGTCGCACTAACGACGGACGACGGGTTCGAAGAAACACAGTGGAGTAAGGATCATGGCGAAGTGGCTCATCAAATCGGAACCGGACGACTTCAGCTTCGACGACCTGATCTCAGCATCGGAGACGCTATGGGACGGCGTCTCGAATGCCCTCGCGCTCAAGCATCTGCGGACCATGGCGGCGGGCGACGACGTTTACTTCTATCACACCGGCAAGGTGAGGGCGATCGTCGGCACGGCCAAGGTTGTGCGGACTGAAGTAGGCGATGAACCGCGTGTCTTTTTGAAAGCGGGCAAAGCGTTGCAGGCCCCTGTGACGTTGGCGGCGATCAAGGCGGAGCCGAGTTGTGCGACGTGGGAACTGGTGCGACAGTCCCGCCTGAGCGTGATGCCCGTGCCGGCGGCGATCCGGAAATGGATCGTGGACGCATCGAAAAAAGGAGCCGCCGAGTAGATACCCTCGGCGGCTCGGTCGACGCGGACAGAACAGAAAACCTTAAGGTCGACCTTGGGCGGCCATCGCAAACGGCTACCCGTCTGCGGCCGTCAGGACAGCCGCCCTACCTGTTTACCTTCAATCACAAGATCACGCTCCTTTCACGAAGTGTCACCGCAAGGGAACCGGTAACAGTCGGTTCCCCCCGGCAGAATCGCCCGTCGCGCTTGGGTATCGCGCGACCCGAAGAGACTATATCCGCGGTAAGGATGCGATTGCAAGCGGTTCGCGGGCAAAAATCCGGATGAAACCGCATGAAGCGGTGAATGCCTGCACTTACGGATTCGGCAATGCCGGAGGAACGCCGACGCTGACCGTCGGCGGCATCGGCCCGACGGACGGCACGCCGATCGACACCGGCGGAGTCGGCATCGAGGGCGACGTCGGCTGGTAATTCGCCCCGGTGCCTTGGATCGGCATGGCCGGAGGCGTCGGAATCGTGGGCGCCGGTGCGGCGGGCGACACGACAATGGGAGCGGCAGGCGTTGGACTGTAGACGCTTGGTGAAGCCGGGCCGGGAGTCGGGATCATGACGGCGGGGTTGGTGCCGCGCGGCGGCGAGCCGATGGGTGACGCGTTGCCGTAGTCCGGTCGGCCGGTGGTCGCCCCGAAGGCGGACGGCTTGGGAATCGGATCCGTCGGCGGAGCTTTGTCGATGTTGGTGGGCGCGGGCAGCCGCAGTTTCGGCGACGCGGTGTCCTTGGTCTTCGACACGCCTTTATCGAAGACGCCGCAGCCGACGACGAACATCGGGAGCAACACGAAAAAGGCCCGCGGGAGCATCCATGCTTGCGGGCGATCGCATCCTTGCGTCATCACAGTCCTGCCTCTTCGCGCCCGGGTCGGCGTCCGTGCCTTGCGAACCAACGGTTCCACCCCATCCATGAGGCTTCCGCGCTGGTTCGTCCCGGGTCTTGCGGGGCGGTTTATAAGCCGCCGTGCGAAGTTGTGCAAGCCCGCTTGTCTACCTGCCCGGAGCCGGGTTCACGACCGCCGTCGGAGCGGGTTGCGGCACCACGGCCGGCGGAGCACCCACCGGAGCTGGGGCCACGCCGGGGGCCCGACGCGTCTGACCTTCCGGATCCTGCATCGAGTTCAATTCCTGCTGGAGCGGGAAGTCCGGATCGGGCGGAAAGTATTGCGGAAAGTGCTTCAGATAATGACCCGACGGCAGCGTCATACCGCCCGCGCCGGCGGGGTACGACTGACACCCGGTCAGCAGACTCGCGGTTGCAAACGAACCGAGCACGCCGGCCTTGATGCCGATGACTCGAAAGAGTTTCATAACCCAGTACTCCCCGTGTGTCCCTCCGGCACCTCGACGCATGGTTCGACGGGTGACGTTGCCGAATGTATCGGCCGTTCCGGACGCGGGGTTTAGTCCGATTTCAACAATTGCTCCAATCCGGTGGTCACCCGCGGTCACCAGGGGTGCCTACGTGTCGATCTCGACCTGCCGAACGGGCCGCCAAACTCCCAAGGTCGTTTCCTGCGAGTGCATCCCGTTGACCCGACCGGGCCTGCGGACTAGGATCAGACTTCCCGCGAATCTCTCCCGCTGCGGGTGGAACTTGACGGGCGGCCAGACGATGCGATGGTTGAAATCCCTGATCCGCGAATCGAAGCCGACTCCGCCGACCGTCGAGCCGTTGTGGGTGATGGAGCGACGCTGGGGCCGCGGCGCCGAACCGCTGCCGCTCGCGACCCTGTTTGTGGGCAAAACCGACACGACACTCAACGTGACCGATCACCTGACGCGGATCATCGCGGATGTCGCCGAGCGGGTGCCGGAGTTCAGCCACATCCGCCCGGCGGAGCTGTTGGTCACCTACACCGCCGCCCGCAATCGGAGCCGCTACGGCCTGCAGGCCCGTGTGACGCCGATGCGATTTCGGAAGGGGACCGTGACGCGCCGTCACGGCAATCACATCTTTCAGGTGCAGCGCTATCTGGTGGACGGCCGCGAAATGTTGTACCTCGTAACCTTCTGTCTGCCGCGGTTTCTGGACCAGACATACGACGAGAAACTGCTGACGATCTTCCACGAACTGCACCACATCAGTACTGACTTCAACGGAGACATCCGCCGGTACCCGGGACGCTATCAAGTCCATAGCCGGTCCAAGGACGCGTACGATGCGGAACTGACGAGCTTGCTGGCAGCCTACGCGGCCTCGCATCCGCAGCCGGAGGTGTTGAATCTCCTGCACTACCGCACCGCCGACCTGAAAGCGAACTTCGGCCGCGTCGTCGCCGTGAAAGTGCCGCGGCCGAAGATGGTGCCGGTGCGCCGTGCGGTCGCTGCATGTCGCCAAGCGGCGGACGGCGATCCGCCGAATCGATCCTGAGCGATTCCTTGTTCGCAGGCTACTTCGCGTCGTGATAGAGTGCGAAACCGATCATCATCTCGTCCGAAGTCATATTGCCGAAGCGGATCGTTTTCTTGGGGTCGGGGTTGAACGGGTTGTTCGCCGAGTTGTCGTACCAAGCCGTGCATTCCAGCCGCGTCCCGGCCGGTACGGTCACGGGTTTGGCGAAGTCGTAGCTCGCCTGCCAGTTGAAGTCGTACTTCGGCACATTCAGAATCGTCTCGCGCTTGCCGTCCTTCGTCACCGTCTCGTAGCGGAAGGCCTTCCCGCGGACGTGCATGTGCGGCGTGACCGACAGCAGCGTGGCCGCCTTCGGGAAGACGTGTACCGACTTCACCTCGTGGTTATCCGCGCCCGGTGGGATGCGGAATTTCGCGTTCATTGCGGACAGAGCGAACAGTTCGGTCGGCGGCGGTTCCTTCGCGTAACAAAGGCCGATCGACGAACGATCCGTGACCGCCCGGCCGTTCGGGGTATAGTGGATCTCGAAAAGGATTCTGCTTCCCTTCGGAATCCTCCGCGCCTGTCCCGGACCGGCGATGATCGGCTGATCGCCGGGGACGTAGGCGCCCAACATGTGGCGGCCGAACTCGGGGCCGAAGATGGTGAGCAGGTTCGTATCCGGCGGCAAGAGAAACGCGATGATGTGGTGGACGACCGCCCGTTGTTCCGGCCGCACTTCGATGGCCGACAGCCACTTGTCCTCGGTGAACGTCGTCCCGACCAGAATGTATTCGTATGGCACTATGCCGTGCGCAGGCACCTGGATTGCCTTTTCCATTCGCAAGACCTCGTCCGGCTCTCGGCCAAGCCGCCAGCCTTCGACGTACTTGCGAAGCGGCGGAGCGTCGGCCGCGTCGCCTTCGGGAGAGCCGTCGTCGATCCACGTCATCAGCTTGCTCTTCTCGGCCGTCGAAAGTCGGCGATCGTTTTTGAAATGACCCTGCGTCGCGTCCGCGTGCCACGGCGGCATGACGTCGTCCGCCACCACTTCCCGAATCATGCCGGACCAGCTTTTCGCGTCCTTGTAGGACATCAGCGGAAACGGGCCGGCTTCCCCCGGTCGATGGCATTCCTGGCAACGCGATTGAATAATCGGGGCGATGTCCTTGTGGTACGTCACCGCCCCGGTTTGCTTGGGCACGACCCGTTCGCGGGTCAGCCGGCATCCGGCCGCGGGAGCGTGGGCGACTTTGACCTCGGTGTTCCCGAGCACCGCCGTAAGCGCGTCGGCGAGTTCGGCCGTGCCGACCTTTGCCTTGAATACGCCGGGCGAGAACTGATCGTCGATCCGACCAGCGTAGCGAACGGTTCGCGATGCATCGAGGACCACTACGCTAGGGACGCGATCGACCCGCAGCTTGTCCGCGATCGCCGTGCCGTCGTCCTTAAGAATCGGGAAGGGGAGTTGAGCCACCGTGGCGAACGTCGCCACGGTGTCCGAATCGTCCGCCGCATGGCTGGCGACCGCGACCCAAACGACCTTGTCCTCCGCGTATTGCTTCGAGAGTTCCTTCAGCCGCGGCAGGTAGGCGGTGCAGACCGGGCACCCGGTCGCCGTGAACACGATCACGACGGCTTTCGCGTCGCGGGCATTCTCGGCCAGTGCCCAGGGCTTTTTCGTCGAGGGCTCCACGAGCGTAAACTCGGCGACCCGCGTACCGACGGGTGGGGGTGACTCGGGACGATCGGCCGCGAACAACGTCAAAGCGATCGGCACCATCGTCCAGATCATGAGGATTCTCCGCAGGTGTTTGCCATACTTTACCCTGGATCGTCTCTTAGGTTTCACCCAGCAGAGACGGTACCTTTTCCCGCAGGTGTTCGATCTCCTGATGCGTTTCGCCGAGGTAGGCCAACAGACGCAGGTCGCCGCGGCTGACCGTCCCGCCGCTGAGCAGCCAAGCGCGGACGCGAAAGAGCTTGTAGAGCTTCACCAGCTTGCGGTCTGAGATGAAGATCTTGTCCTCGCGGACCAGGGTTTTCACGAGACGTTGGAATTCCTTGAAGACGTCCACCGGGAAGTAGACATCCCGGTCGTTTTGCTCGTCCCCGCCTTGGCCGGCGGTGCGGCGGGCGAACAGGTGCGTCAGGTACCGGTTCGCCTTGAGGAAGTCGTCGAGGGTCGCATGCCCCTCGGCCCATGGCTTCTGGTTGAGGCCCTTGTAGGCTTCCCCTTGAAGCCCCGCGTCGATGAGTTCCTGAAAGTGGTCGTCCTGCACCGAGCGACTCTGCACCTTCAGCACGAAGCGATCCTTGAGAGCCGCGAGTTCCCCTTGCTCGGGGATTTCGTTGGTCGCCGCGAACATCACCCGCAGCGGCACCGGCTCGGGCGTGCCGTCCTGATAGAACTTCTTCTCGTTGATGATGGTCAGCAGGATGTTCAGGATCGCCGAGTTCGATTTGAAGATTTCGTCCAGGAACACGAGCTTCGCGGTGGGGAGCTTGCCTTCCTTGCGGCGGATGTAGCGGCCGTCGCGAAGTTCCTTGATGTCGATCGCGCCGATGATCTCGGACGGCTCGGTGAACCGCGTCAGCATGTACTCGAAGTAATCGACCTCGGCGATGCCCAAGGCGTCCTTGAACTTCAGCACGAGGTCCGATTTCGCAGTCCCCGGTGGGCCGACCAGCAGCAGCGGCTCCTGAGCCACGGCCGCGACGCACATCAGGTCGATGATCTCCTGTTTCTGCACGAAGAATCGGCCGAGCGACTGCCGGAAGCGGTTGATCCGGCTGCGGATCGCGTCCGGTCCTTCGGCCTGAATCTCCGCCAGGGACATCTCTTCGGCGGGCGTGGACTTCGGCATGGGCGGGCACTTCTCGCGGAACGGACGAAAACGGGATTATAGTCCGCCGGCGGTCTCACCCACGGCTATTTTCGGTGCCCCTTGTTCAACTTGCGGATGCCTACTTCCCCCGCCTGCCCAAGTAGCGCGTCGATTCGGTCAATACCAGGTCCATGAAGACGTCGTGCGCCGCAACCGGGATCTCCGGGAAGATTTGGCAATCGAAGGCGAGGGCGACCAGCGGGGCCTCGGGCCGGACGCCTTCCAGCAGACGGTCGTAGTAGCCCTTGCCCTGACCCATGCGGCCGCCGTTGGGGTCGAAGGCCGTGCCTGGGACCATCACCAGATCGAGTTCGGCCGGTTGGACGCGCTTGCCCGGCAGGCTTCGCAATTCCTCCTTGGGTTCGAGAATCCTGTACGCTCCTTCGACAAGCTCGCTCACGTCCTCCAGCAGGAAGAGTTCGAGTTGATTCGTCTCGACGATGCAGTACGGGACGACGATCCGCTTGCCGTGGCTGATGGCGGTGGCGAGCAGGTGCCGGGTCCGGACTTCGCTGCCGGCATCCACGTAGAACATCACGGTCCTGGCTGACTCATAGCTCGGCAGATTCATGAACTCGGTCACGATCTTCGTGCTGAGCGCGTCCTTATCCTTCTGGGCGACGCGGGCCTTGCGGGCTTGCTCCCGCATCGCGGCCTTGATGGTTTGCGGGTCGGTCATGCTCATGGGTGCATCTCGAAATGAAGGTCGAAAAGGAGATCACGCCTTCGGGAACCAATCCTGAAGGGCGGTGACGGTGAGTTCGTGTTCCCGCAGAGCGCTGCATGCCTCGACGGCGGCCAGGGCGGCGGCGACTGTGGTGATGAGCGTCACGCGGTGCGTGACGGCTTCGGTGCGGATCTTGGCTTCGTCGGTTTTGCTGCCGCGACCGCTTGGGGTATTGATGATCATGCTGACTTCGTGGTTCTTCATCTTGTCCAGCAGGTTCGGCCGACCTTCCTGAATCTTGGGAATGATCTCGACCGGGATGCCCGCCTTGGCGAGGTGCGAGCCGGTGCCGCCGGTGGCGATCAGCTTGTAGCCCATCTCCGCGAAGCGACGGGCGACCGGGATCATCTCGGCCTTGTCCGCCCCCGCGACCGAGATGAAGATCGTCCCCTTCGTCGGCAGCTCGGCTGAGGCCGCCATCTGGGACTTGGCGAAGGCGAGCGCCAGGTTCTTGTCGATGCCCATGACTTCGCCGGTCGACTTCATTTCCGGCCCGAGCTGCACTGCGGCTCCGGGGAACTTATTGAAGGGGAAGACCGATTCCTTGATCGAGTAATGCGTCGGCACCACTTCGTCCGCCACGCCCAGTTCGTCGAGGGTCTTGCCGACCATGACCAGCGCGGCAAGTCGGGCGAGTGAAACTCCCGTGGCCTTGGAGACGAACGGAATCGTGCGGCTGGCGCGGGGGTTCGCTTCGAGGATGTAGACCTCGGGCTTGCCGTCCGGCTTCAGGCCGGTCACGGCGAACTGGATGTTCATCAGCCCGCGGACCTTCAGCCGCTCGGCGAGCTTCCTCGTCTGCACCTTGATTTCGTCGATCACGGCCTTGGGCAGGGAATGCGGGGGGATGACGCAGGCCGAGTCGCCGGAGTGGATGCCGGCTTCCTCGATGTGCTGCATCACGCCGCCGATGACCGTGCGGTGCCCGTCGCACAGACAATCGACGTCGACCTCAGTCGCATTTTCCAGAAAGCGGTCGATCAGCACCGGTTTGCCCGGTGAGACGGTGAAGGCCCGCGCCATGTAGTTGCAGAACGAAGCTTCGTCGTAGACGATCTCCATGGCCCGCCCGCCGAGCACGAAGCTGGGCCGGACCACCATCGGGTAGCCGACGCCTGCGGCGATGCCCAATGCCGCCTGCAAGTCGTGGGCTGTGCCGTTGGCGGGTTGCTTCAGGCCGAGTTCGTCGGCGACGGCGGAGAACAGCTTGCGGTCTTCGGCTTCGTCGATGCTCTTGACGCTCGTGCCGATGATTCGCACGCCTTGGGCTTCGAGCGCCTTGGCCAAGTTCAGCGGCGTCTGCCCGCCGAACTGCACAATCACGCCGTCCGGCTTCATGCGGTCGTGGATGTTGAGCACATCCTCGACCGTGAGCGGTTCGAAGAAGAGGTGATGGCTCGTGTCGTAGTCGGTGCTCACGGTCTCGGGGTTCGAGTTGACCATGATGACTTCGTAACCGGCCTCCCGCAGCGCGAACGCGGCCTGCACGCAGCAATAGTCGAACTCGATCCCCTGACCGATGCGGTTGGGGCCGCCGCCGAGGATCATGATCCTCGGCTTGCCGGAGAAGGGCAGCACCTCATCCTCGACGACCGGCCCCGTCGGCGTCATCGTCGGCGCTTCGTAGGTGCTGTAGTAGTAGGGCGTGAAGGCCTCGAACTCGGCGGCACACGTATCGACGGACTTGTAGACGGCGATGACGCCGAGTTCCTTTCGCCTTCGACGGACCTCCTGCTCG